>Ga0209211_10000037_pt1 | contig 313321 bp, 339 predicted proteins | sample RifGroA2_FD_183992 | JGI IMG/M metagenome (GOLD analysis project Ga0209211, IMG submission 183992) | Groundwater microbial communities from Rifle, Colorado, USA - Groundwater A2 (SPAdes) (version 2) | ecosystem: Environmental > Aquatic > Deep subsurface > Groundwater | place: Rifle, Colorado...
TGTCTAAAATCGGTCCGGAGATTCTTTTTTGATAGCGGGTGATCATATGCGGCATACAGGTACAATTTCTGGTTTCATCGCCAAAAAATCCGCAGGGACAAGGATTGGAAGCGGCAATTAAAGTAAATCGACAAGGAAATTTAACAGAGCCCGCAGCTCGAGAAATAGTTACATGCCCATCTTCCATAGGTTGGCGAAGAGCCTCAAGAACGTGTCTGGGGAATTCTGGGAATTCATCCAAGAAAAGAACCCCGCGATGGGCAAGGGAAATCTCGCCAGGCCTTGGAATATTTCCTCCACCAATTAAACCGATATTACTGGTCGTATGATGGGGACTACGGATTGGTCTTGATAATATTATTGGATTCGACTGATTCAGCAGGTTTGCGACCGAATAAATTTTGGTTACTTCCAGACTTTCCTCGAAAGTCAGTTTTGGCAAAATGGTGGCAAAGGATCTGGCCATTAAGGTTTTACCGGCACCGGGTGGTCCTTTCATCAAAACATTATGGCCGCCGGCAGCTGCAATCTCTAGGGCCCTTTTGGCAGACTCCTGACCCCGGATATTTTCAAAATCATATTCGCTATCGTGTATATTTGTAAATTTTTGTTTTTGAAATTTTGCTGGTACGATTTGCTTTCGATTGATTTCCGGCAAGTGAGAAGTTGAATAATGATTAAAGAGTTGTTTTAGGTTTGCAACCGGAAAAATATTAATTTTATCAACAACTTGCGCTTCAGCAATATTTTCTTTGGGTATAAAACAATTAATGAATTTTTTCTCTCTGGCAAGAAGTACGCATGGTAAAACTCCCCAGATTCTGCGGACTGATCCGTCAAGTGAAAGCTCTCCTAAGAAAATAGAATCGGACAGATCCCGAGCTGTCAATTGTTCTGAAGCCATTAAAATACCCAAGGCGATCGGCAAGTCATATGCTGGACCTTCTTTGGGCAAATCTGCGGGAGCAAGATTGACGGTAATACGCTTTGGCGGCAGATCGGCGCCGGAGTTTTTAAGAGCAGCACGGACTCTTTCTTTTGATTCCTCAACCGCTTTATCCGGAAGGCCAACAATAGTAAAGGAGGGCAAACCCATTGCTGCGATGTCAACCTCAACAGTAATGGGAACTGCATCAAGTCCGATAACTGCGGCAGAAGTGACTTTGGCAAGCATTTTTTGTACTTACTTATTATAACTTTTATATTTTTGATTTGCGCCAGCCGGCCAAGACTGCTTCATCCTCAGAACAAAACCAGCGCTCGCCTTTATTCTCATCAATGACCGTTTTGTCATAATACCTCTGGCCGGGCATGTGGTAAATTTTTTCGCCGGATGATGAAATGTTGCCTTTGATTAAACAATCAGATGGTTGAGAGGATGAAGAGGGTTGAGAGGAAGTTGACTGACAAACTCCCCAAAGTCCGCGATTAAATTCTTGGGCTTCTTGTTCGGCCTGACGAAACTGATCTTGGTATTTAACATCCGGCGGATAAGTTGAGGCATGAGCAAAACCTTGTCTTACCAGAAAGTCATTGACAAAAATATTATCACTATAGATATATCTCAATAGCCTTCCATACTTATCAGTTTCTGAGACATCTTTTTCAAGCTCGATAATTTTGCCTTCGATCAATTCTTTATTTTTGACTGCTGCCTCTTTTCCAAAACATTGTACTTTCATATCGGGATGGACAGTTTCAGGAGCATCAATACCAATGTAGCGGACTTTTTGGCCGCCTTCAATTTCAATAGTATCACCGTCAATAATTCTTATTACTTTGATTCTTTGTCCCGCTAAAATAGTTGGTGACGGTAATTGTTGACCTGTCTTTTCGCCTTCAATCCGACTCACCGATTGATTTTGTCCTGACTGGTCTGGATTGGACTTTGAGGTTTGAGATATGAAAAACCCTAAGCCGGCGCCAATTAAAAGAACTGCTAATACCGCAAAAATCAGAGATAAACGTTTCACATAAACTTATTTGATTATATCAACCTTTCTAACCCATAAGTTGCTAAAATATATGCATGATTAAAGCAATTATTTATGACTTAGATGATTTGATGGTCAATTCCAATCCGCTACACACGGAAGCCTCTGATAAAGTTCTTCAAAAATATGGGGTCAGTCAAAAAAAATTGCCCGAGCATATTAGGGCAAAATTTATCGGGATGAGAGTTTCGGACATTTTAAAGAATCTTATTGATTATTTCCAATTGGGCGTTAATCTTGAAGATTTGAGGGAGAAGCGCTCAGCGATATTTCTTGAGTTAGTAAGGAAAAAATTACAAGTAATGCCCGGACTTTTTCAATCTCTAAAATTATTCAGGCAAAATAAATTTAAAATTGCATTGGCAAGCTCCGGTACGAAAAAATACATAAACATCGTTTTGGAAAAACTTAAAGTTGCAGACTATTTTGATGTGATTGTTTCTGGTGATGACGTTAAACGCGGAAAGCCGGACCCTGAAACTTATCTTATCGCAGTAAAGAAATTAGGTATTAGGCCGTCTCAAGCCGTGGTTCTTGAGGATGCCACCAATGGAATTGCTGCTGCAAAAGCTGCCGGTTGTTTTTGTATTGCTGTTAAAAATTCCCACACCCCAAAGCAAGATCTGACAAAAGCAGATTTAATCTTAGATTCACTAACTGATTTATCATTGAGACATCTGCGGTCAATATCGAAGTATTAAATAAGCTTTTTGTTACTTATCTGAAGAAAGGTTTCTCTCTTTTGGAGAACTATTGCTCCTAAACCAAGAAGTAAGACAATTAGTGCCACTATCCATCCAATTATTGGAACCATTGTGACAATCATGAAAACTATCAAACCTAAGACAAGCGACCAGCCATTACCTGCTTTCTGGCCTAAGAATTTTAAGATTTTTTGGCCAATCACCAGAGAGACAAAAATTTTGGCAAGATAAAGTTCGATTGCAAAAGCTACTAATAGTATAAAAGCGAGAGGTATACCAACTATAGTAACTAGTAAAATCACGGCGATAATTGGGGTCAAAATCAGAGCTAAAATTCCCATACCAAGACTTTTTAGGGCATTCTTGGAAATAGTGTTTGCCGTTCTTTGGGTAAAGATGGGCAAAAACTTTATCAGTAGAAAACCGATAATTAAGGCAGAAATAAAGCTAATAACCTTAACTGCCAAGGCAAAAGTACCCATGGCTTTGGCAGCTTTTTCTTTGTCTGGTTTTGGGGGAAAGTTATGCACGATCTTACCTAAGATTTGAGCCCCGGGTTGAATCTGTGCGTCGACATCACTCCAATAGGTTACATTTCCCGAAACTTTAGCATTGGGAGTGAAGGTTAGTTGACCAACACCTGCTGTAATATCACCTGTAACTTCGCTGCCGATGGTAGAGTTGCCGGCACCAATGGTCAGCCCTTTGCCAATTGGAGCAAATATAGAAAGATTGCCAGAACCTGATACTAAACTTCCGTTAACTTTGGCTGAATCAGTAATACTGACCGATCCGGCACCAGTTGTAGCATTGCCACCGATTTCACCGGAGATGATAATTTGGCCGGCACCAATTCGGACGTCATTTTCTACCTTGCCTCGAACATTGACTATGCCACCAACAGCAATCAGATCACCGTTTACTCGTCCTTCAATATTGACGGTACCACCGGCCAAATAGGCATCGCCATTGATCGTGCCGGCAAGGGTGACAGTCTCGCCTGCTGCAAAATAATCTTTATTGACAATTTCGTCTTTTGGAAGAACTATGTTTTTATTTTGATCTTTGACTTCCTTGGCAAAAACCGAGCCAACTATCAAAAGAGGCACTAAAATAACTATGGCAATAAAAAGAAGTTTTTTGATCACTTTTGTGCTTAAGAATAAAACACTTGTTATCTGCTGTCAAATGTCTAAAAGAAATTCGATCAGCCAAGATACTTTTTGACTTGCATTAAGGCTTTGGCACGGTGGGAAATTTGATTTTTTAAAGATGGCGGCATTTGGGCAAAAGTTTGAGTGTAACCTTTGGGAATAAAGACTTTGTCAAAACCAAAACCAAAACTTCCTCTGTTTTCTTCTGATAATGTTCCATAAGAGAAACCTCTAAAAATTTTAAGGATTTTACCATCATAAATAGCCAAGGCACAGATCGCGCGAGTAGTCGTATCTTTGCCTTTAACTAGTCTGACGGTTCCTTCGGTACCAAGAGTCTTGAGAAAAAACTTAACCAATGGCCCGGGCAATCCGCTAAGTGATTTAATTTCCAGACTTACATCTTCCACCAAAACCGGCTTTTTAACAATCTGATAAGCTTTTTTGGCTTTATCGGCAATCACCTCATCAAGATCCAATGACTGAATCTCGGTAATATCGTTTTTGGAAACTTTGTGATTGGTTCCTAAGATTTCATTAATTTCGGCAAGCTTATCCTTATTGGTAGTGACCACAACTAGATCTGAAAGCTTCAGCTTACTCATATTCAATGGTGGCCGGAGGTTTTTGAGTGATATCGTAGACGACACGGTTGACTCCTCGTACTTCATTGACAATTCGTGATGAGACTTTCTCCATGACATCGCTTGGAATTTTTGACCAGTCGGCGGTCATAAAATCGACAGTATCTACCGATCTTAAAGCGATGATATATGAATAAGTACGTGCGTCACCCATTACGCCAACCGATTTAACAGGTAAAAGCGCAGCCAATGCTTGTCCTACCTTATTATATATACCTGCTTTCTTTAACTCCTCAATAAAGATAGCATCAGCCTCCCTTAGAATCTTGAGTCGATCTTCAGTCACTTCTCCTAAAATCCTAATCGCTAGGCCAGGTCCTGGAAACGGATGGCGGTTTAAGAATTCTTGTGGAATTCTTAAGATTTTACCCAATTTTCTGACCTCGTCTTTGTAAAATTCCCCCAAAGGCTCAATTATTTTTAATTTAAGACCTTTCGGCAAGGTAACATTGTGATGGCTTTTGATTTTGTCGGCATGTTTGGAAGGCTTTGCTGATTCGATTCGATCTGGATAAATTGTGCCTTGGGCCAAAAAAGTCACATTGCCGATTTTTTTGGCCTCTTCCTCTAGGATCGCAAAATAAAGTTTGGCAATAACTTTTCGTTTTTCTTCAGGATCATTGACGCGTTGGAGAATTTTAAGAAAACGACTTTGCGAGTTAACTATTCTGAATCCCTGCCTGCCGGCAGGCAGGTTTTTGAAATTGACACTTTTAACAACATTTTCCAGATCTTCAAGATCATATTTGCGAAGTAGCCCAGTATCGATAAAAACTAAAAACAAATTATCGCCGATTGCTTCCTTCAACAAGGTAGCGGCAACCAATGAATCAACTCCGCCGGACAGAGCCATCACTACTTTTTGATTTTTAATTTTCTTTATTAAGTTATTAACTATGTCTTCCTTGAGAGATTTTAGATTCCAATCTTTTTTGGCCTTGGCAATTTTAAAAAGAAAGTTCGATAGGATTACCTCACCATTCGGTGTATGGGTTACCTCAGGATGAAATTGGATTCCATAAAATCGCCTTTGTGAATCTTCCATGCCGGCAATCTTGGCATTTTTACTTGAAGCAATTATTTTAAAACCTGTGGGAAGTCTGTCGACTTGATCGCCATGAGAGAACCAAACCGTTTGCGAACTTTTAAGATTCTCAAATAGGGCCGACGTTGTAATTTTCAGAAGTTCCCTGCCAAATTGTTTTGAGGAATGGGACGAAACTTGACCACCAAGTTGTACGGCCATCAATTGCTGACCATAGCAAATACCAAGTATCGGCAGACCAAGCTCATAGATTTTAAGATCTACCTTTGGGGCATTTTTTTCATAGCAGGAGAAAGGACTCCCAGATAAAATTAGAGCTTGAGGGGCTAATTTTTTTACAGTAGAAATATTACTATCGGGACTAATCAGTTCACTTTTTACGCCAAGTTCCCTAATTCTTCTGGCAATAAGATGAGCGTACTGCCCACCGAAGTTAATGACTGCAACCATGAGGCATTATATCAATTTTGAGAGACTTTCTAAAATTCTTTGTTTGGGAGGAATTGTTAGATCAATGACGAATTTTTCGCCTGTTATATTTTCGCATGCATCAATATAGCGCTGGGCTATTTTAACAATTAAATCACTAGGCATTTGGGGTGGCTTACCGCTTCCCATATAACCCTGCTGGGCAAACCAAAGTCGCATAAACTCCTTATCATAATTTTCAACCTCTTCCCCTGTTTTGAAACGCGCAGGATAGGTCTTTTTGACCCAGAGCCGGCTTGAGTCCGGAGTGTGAATTTCATCGATAAGTGTCAAGCGGCCTTTTTTATCTAAACCGAACTCGTACTTGGTATCGGCTAAAATAAAACCGGCTTTTTGACAAATTTGACTGCCTCTTTCAAAAAGTTTGTAGGCAACTTTTTCGATCTGCTTCCAGAGTGAGGAAGGCACTAATTTTTTCTTAATAATTTCCGCAGCGGTTATCGGCTCATCATGACCGCTAGGACCGGTTCCACGGGTAGTTGGCGTAATTAGCGGATTCTTAAGCTTTTGATTTTTAACTAAACCTTCGGGGAATTTAATTCCGTAAATGACGCGTTCCCCTTCCGAGTACTTTCTCCAAAGTGAGGTGCTGGTTACACCGGTAATATAGCCACGAACTACCACCTCAACGGGCAAGGCTTGGCATTCGGTCACCAGCATGATATTTGGATCAATCACCCCGATCATGTGGTTGGGAACAATATCGCGCGTTTTTTCAAACCAAAATTGGGAAAGTTTATTTAAGACTGCACCCCTGAAAGGAATAAGTCCTAAAACTCTATCAAAAGCGGAAATTCTATCTGTGGCAATCAAAATTCTGAAATGCTCTTGTTTGTACCAATCCCGCACTTTTCCGCTATACCTTTTACCGAGTTTGGAATAGTTTATTTTATCGATAGCGGATGAAATATTTTTGGTAATGGTTTTTTGATCAATCATTTAGTCATTAACTGTTTAAGATATTTAGGCCAACCTAATTTTTGTAATTGAAAATTTTTAGCCAAGACTTCATTTTTTAGTTTTTTTTTATAATCGGCAATTTTTTTAGCAACTTCGGAATCGAAAACTCCAATTATTTGAGCTGCCAAAATACCAGCGTTTTTGGCGCCATTGACGCTAACTGTGGCAACCGGAACACCGGGTGGCATTTGGGCAATGGAAAGCAACGAATCTAACCCTTCCATTGATTTTGTTTTGATTGGAACACCGATCACGGGAAGCGTGGTAAGAGAGGCAAGTGATCCAGGTAAAGCTGCAGCTCCGCCGGCGCCGGCGATTAGAACTTTGAGGCCGCGATCTTTAGCTTGTCTGGCATAACGGGCAGTTTGCTCAGGCACTCTGTGTGTGGAAAGAATCAAAACTTCATTTTCTATCCCCAACTCGTCCAAGATTTTAGTGGCCTCGGTCATCACTGGCAGATCCGAATCAGAGCCCATGATAATGCCAACTTGCGGTTTTGTCATTTATGTCTTGATGCTTTAATTTCTTTGGCAGCTCTTTTGGTAATTTCTTCGGCAAGTCCAATATAAGTCGAGGGCATTAGTTTGGCAAGAGTACTTTTGAGGTCGTTTTTAATTGGCAAACTCCTGATCCATTTTTGCCACTTCTCTTCGTTGATATGTTCACCGCGGGTTAATGAGGAAATAAGTGAGTAAGGATCAGATACTTTGGCTTTTCGAAGTAGAGTTTGGACAGCCTCTGCGAGAATTGACCAATCGCGATTTAAATCTTTCTCAAGTTTTTCGACATTCGGGCGGATTCTGGCAAGGCCACTTAAAATACTTTTATAACCGATAAGCGAGTAACCTAAGGCAGAACCAATATTGCGAATAGTAGTGCTATCTGTTAGATCTCGCTGCAAACGGGAAATAGCCAGCTTTCGACAAAGAGTTTCCAAAATTCCGTTGGCTAAAGTCAGATTACCCTCAGCGTTTTCAAAATCAATCGGATTTACTTTTTGAGGCATGGTTGATGAACCGATTTCTCCTTTTTTAACCTCCTGGACAAACCAATCGTCACTAATATAGCGCCAGATATCTTGAGCAAAATCAATGATAATACTATTAATTCGCGTGTAAATTTGAAAAAATTCAATTATATCCTCATAGGGGTTTATTTGAGTGGTAACCAAATTTGGCTTAAAACTAAACTGCTTGATGAACTCTTGTGAAAATTTCAGCCAATCAACAGTAGAGTGAGTAAGTTGTAGGGCGTTAAAATTACCAACCGCACCGGTTAATTTTCCCGTAAGTTGATATTCTTTAAGTTTTAAAACTTGCCAATTTAACCTTGTGGCAAAAACAGCCAGTTCTTTACCGACGGTTGTTGGTACAGCCGCTTGCCCATGAGTCCGTGCCAGCATTGGGATGGAGAGATATTTTTGTGCCCGCTCTGTGAGCTGATCGATCAATTCATCTAAAATCAGAACACAAACATTATCAGTTGCTCTTCTTAACATCAGACGATAAGCAAGATTGTTAACATCCTCGGAAGTTAACCCAAAGTGAATCATTTCCGTAATATCCGCTAGACTTGTGCCTTTAACCATTTGGCGAAATGCCCGCTCCAGCGCTTTGACATCGTGTCTGGTTTCCTCCTCAATTTTCTTAACCATCACGGCATCAGCTAAGGTAATCTTTGAACCAAGCAAGTTGAGTTTTGTTTTCTCTTTGGCGGTTAAATTTCTGATAACTTTAATATCTGAAAGAGCAACCAAATATTTAGCCTCTATTTCAAATCTGGTAGAAATTAAAGCGTACTCAGAAACATATTCGGCAAGCTCCTTAGTTTTGTCACGGTAGCGCCCGTCTAGGGGACTAATCGCAGTTAACTGGTTTAAAGGTATATCGTTATTCGTCATGTGACTATTTTTGAAAGTCTCTTTATGGCGACTGCTTTTTTAATTTCCATGGCAACCCGCCTGCCCATGCTGATATTCTTCCCATAAAGATAGCCGCTGTAAGGGGTGCTAGAAATCCCCGGCGAACCGGGCATTCTGGGTGAAACGTCAAAAACGACAATTTCTTTCTTTGGGGGGCCTGGGGTAATTACCGATTGGAGTCCAAAGGGACCGATGACACCAGGTGGTTTCATTTCTTTTGTGGCTTTTACAAATTTTTCTCCAATTTCAAAAGCCGGCTCAAGCATGGATTCCAAGGTGGTAACTGCTATATGACCTGCTTCTTCATATTGAGGATATATTCTTTTAAGTTCAAAGAGTTCCTCTTGTTGGTTAATAGGCAACCTTAAAATTCCTTCTAAATCTGTCTGTCTTCTGGTGTCTGTTCCAACTAACTCTAATCGACGATTAATTGGTGAATAGAAGAAGTTAAAATTTACTTGAACACCTAAAATAAATTCTTCGATAATAGCGGCATTAAGGTCTATCTTAGTAATAACCCCACCCTTGATTAGCCTTTCTGACTCATATTTATACCGCGCATGAGAAGTTGCTAAGAAAAAAGCTCTTTCGAACCTTCTTTCTTTTTCATTTACTTTAACTATAACAATGGTGTTAATATCTTTAGGGTCTTTAAATATTTTTGGATATCTTATTTCGGCCTTTTCTAAAAGATCGTACTGATTAGGTTTTTCGTTTCTTTCCTCAAAGCGCAAAAGATAGCGGTTGCCAAAAATGGGGACATCAAATTTATCTTCAATGGCATCATAATCGCTAACATAGACTTCAAATGAACGGTGAGGGATGAAAATACAATTTTTATTTTTTAAGATTTTTTGGATTTTTGGCAAAAGTATGTCTTTAAATTTATCAACATATACAACTTCATCGACGCAACCCGAAGGTCCTGAGCTTGTCGAAGGACGGGCTGATTTAAAATAGTTGACATAGGTTTGATCACGTCCTTTCTCAACAACAACCAATGTTTTAAAACCTTCATCTTTGGCACCGCGACAAATATCAAGGGCAGAGTGAGACCCAACTGTTGCGATTGTAAGGTCCTGATAACTTTTGATTTTTGATTTTCCCGACCTCGTCTCGACTCGGTCAAGGACGGGTTGATTTTTGATTTTCATAGGTATATCACTTCTCCCCTATTTGGCCCAACTGATATAAACTTTACCGGAACATCAACCAATTTTTCAATTATCTTAATATAATTTTGGGCATTTTTAGGGAGCTTTTTAAACTGGCGAATTTTTGACAAATCTTCCCTCCAGCCATCAACTTCTTTATAAACTGGTTGACACTTTGCCAAAAATTGGGCATCTCCGGAAAGATATTCAACAGTTTTGTCATTGATTTTATAAGAAGTACAAACTTTGATCTTTTTAAATCCAGTCAAAACATCAAGTTTGGTAATTGCCAAAGCAGTGAGTTTGTTAAACTCGGCTGCTGCTCTAATAATAACTAAGTCGAGCCATCCAGGGTCGCGGGTTCTGCCTGAAGTTGTACCGATTTCCTGACCTTTTTCGATAATGATTTGTCTTTTTTCTCCATCCAGTTTTGTCGGCTGTGGACCAGCGCCAACTCTAGTTGAGTAGGCTTTGGATATCCCAATTACGTGGTTAATCTCGGATGGATGAAGGTTGAAACTGCGCCAAATTCCGATAACACCAATATTAGTGGAGGTGACAAAGGGGTAAGTTCCGAAATCGACGTCTAGAAGAGATCCTTGAGTACCTTCAAATAAAATATTTTTACCCATATTTTGGGCATTTTTGACAATCGGAATAGTTTGGCCAACGTAAGGTTTTAATAATTTGGAAAATTTTAGATACCTTCTATAGATTTGAGTGGGGTTAAGTTTAAGATTAAAAAATTTATTCTGAATTTTGACTTCTTCAAAAAGCTTGTCTTTAAAATCAGAGGACATGAGGTCTTTAATTCTTAAACCGACTCTTTCAATCCTGTCGGCGTAAGTTGGGCCAACACCCCGCTTGGTAGTACCAATTTTTTTTAAACGGAATTCTTCGCGTAAGCCATCACGAAGTTTATGCCAAGGCATCGTCAATGATGCCTGCTCATCAATAATTAAATTCTTCCAAGAGATAGCGGCTTTTTGGAGCTGGGCCATTTCATCTTCGATTAAAGATTCCAAATCGCAAGCAACGCCCCGACCGATTAAACATTGAGCTTTTTGATTAAAAATACCCGAGGGCATTATGTGCATGGCAAATTTTCCGTATTTATTTTTGACGGTGTGCCCGGTATTTGAACCACCGCTATAGCGGGCAACGATATCGGCGCGGGAGGACAGATCATCAATCAACCGCCCCTTACCTGAATCACCCCAGTCAAGACCAATCACACAGGTAATGCCTTGCCAACTTTTAAGTGAGGTATTTTTCATTAGTTTAAGATCCTGGCAAGTTTGTTTCTTTTAATAGCCTCTTTGATCTCCATGGCGATTCTTCTGCCGGTTGAAACAGGTTTTTCATAGTATAGAGAGGCATATGGAGAACTGTCGATAAATAAATTGGTTCCGGCAACAATTCGACAGGAAATTTCAATAATCGAAAACTTCTGCTCTGGTGTAATAATCGTTTCAAGACAAAACGGCCCCCAGATTCCCCCATCCATTATTTTTTTTGAAGTTGCAACAACTCTTTCGCCCATTTCAAATGCTTCGGAAAGAAGTGACTCGCGAAGTGTTAGGGGAATATTGCCAACAACCACAAATGAGGGTTCAATGCCAAGACCTTGCTGATTCTGCGAAGGAATTCGCCCTAAGGAGTCAACATTAGTTTCATAGCGTTTATCGATCGAAAGTATTTCTAATTTTTTGTTAAGAGGTGAATAAAAATAATGGATATAAAGTGGTACTCCGATGACATATTCCTGGATAATAAAATCTTTCGCTTTAAAATTTTTGATTCGGGATGCAAATTCCTTTTGGTTTTTTGCGAAGAAATAACCATGGCCGCCTGAGGCTCCATACGATTTAATAATCACTGGTCTGTCGATTTTCTCTTGCCTTTTAAATCTTTTTGGTACCGGCACGCTGGCTTCTATTAGCCAATCCCTTTGCTTCATTCTGTCTGATTCCCAATCCAAAACTTGCTTATTGCCAAAATAGGGAACCTTCATATTTTTATTTTCGCTAAGACCTAAATAAGCTACAAAAGAACCATGAGGAATAACGATTGCGTTATCGGCAATTAATTGTTTTTCGATTTTGGGAAAATCGGCAAAAGTCGGAATCTTAATAATTTTATTGATGAAGGCAAATCGGCTGTAGAGATGGTGGCGATCAGGCGTGACGATACAAATTGTCTTAAAACCTTCGTCTTTTGCGCCTTTTAGGATTTGGAGAGCAGAGTGAGAACCTAAAGTGGCGATTTTATAGCCTTTTGATGCCGCCATTGAGGTATTTTACACACAATTTGTGAAAAAAGCAAAATTGAGAAGAAATTTTATATCTTTTTGAATAAAGTTGATTTTAAAACTAGAAATTATGTTATTTCTTCTTTCCTTTAAAGTGCCTTACTAGGATTTTGTTGGCTGATAAGATTGCATTGATGCGAAATGTGGAAGGGGTTCGAAAACCAAGTTTTTTAAAGTTTTTCTTAAAATTCATTAAGCAATAAAAAGCATTCGCTTGTAGATTTTTCTGGTGAGTTCAACATCTTTTTTGCAGTAAGTGTATATGTCCTCAAAACGCCTTTTAAAATAAAAATCATAAACTTGCGAGCCGTCCATTTTGTCTTTGGAAGAAGGCAAGTCTAAAGCAAGCGCCAGATTGTGAAGACTTGTTTGGGAATAATTATCCCAACGGCTCCATTCGCGCGCCGTATCAAAAATGTTTTCGGTTGGAAATTTTTTAATTGGCAGAAGTTGCGATGGTTTTATTTTGTGAACAATTGAGCGTTTATAAAGAAAAGGAATATCAAAATCAATAATGTTGTGACCAATAAATACATTGGCGCTTTGGGCAATCTGCCACCATTTTTTAAGAATTTCGGTCTCATGACCGCTAATCACTTGAGCGGGTGTATCATCTTGTGCATAACCGATGCAGAAAATTCGGCCAAAATCACCAGAAAAGGTGCTGGCGCGGTAAAGAGCTTCGTTGTCACTAGCGATTTCTCGATTGCGTGCCTTTTTGCGCTCTGCCTCGATGACCACTTGGCGCAATTCTTCCGGCGCCGGAATAGTTTCCAGATCAAAAAATAATTTCATTGTTTGCTTTTAAGCCACCATCTTCTTAAGAATTCCAATGATGCGGTGGAGATAAGGTAGGCAGCAGCTGGAATAATAGCGGCAAGAAACGGTTTTTCAACGCCAATTATAATAAGGAAGATTGCTATTAAGATGTAAGTTGAGGTGGCGATAGCGATACGGCGAGTAAGACTAGTTTCCCAAGTCTTATCTTTTTCGACCCGCCGATTGCGTTCTTTAATCTTTTCGATTTCTTCTTTGAGCTTTTCAATTTCGTTCACTAACAAATTATTATAGTCCAACTATTAGTAAAGAACCTAATTTTATCTATCAAAATCATTCTAATATTCTTAAGAATGTTGGAATGACTAGAACTATGATACATCGGATATTACACACAAGGGGTAGATTGGAGATTAGTTAGTTTTGTAAGAATTATGTTCTTTTAAATGAAATATTAGATCTAACAAGGTTTTTAAAATAATTAAAGGGATAACTAAACCTAGATAACTACTCAATGAGACAGTAATTATGCCCCCAATAACAATTGTTAAGTGCATAATGAGTACTCTTTTATAAGGCTGAAGAAGTAATAATCCAACTGAGACAGGAATCTTATACTCTCTTCTTCGTATAAAGTTGAAGAAAAAAGAAATGCTATGGCTTATAAATAAAAGGGGGAGAAAAAAGAGATAATCTGAAAAATTTAGTCTTTGTTCGGCAGTAATTGAAAGAATGTAAATAAAAGTGGCGTGGCCAACTATAAATACCACAAGTCCGAAGTCTCCAAATATTGTTCCTTCTATCCTTTTATATAAAGATAAAACTTGATTCTGGTTGGTTATTATTTTTGAAAAAATCATTCTGAGGTTAAAAAATAAGCCGATAATTGCGGTTTCTAAAGAGTAGACAAAGAGTAACTGAAATAGATTCCATTGTAAAAATAGGATCCCGAAGATGGGAATTAAGTTTGTAAAGATTAAAGAGATAATGGGATAATAATTTCTCACTTATCTAATTATTCTATGTTTGAATTATCTTAATCAAAGCACAGTTCAGACCTATGACTTTGGGCTATAGTTTTCATCGAAGATCGAGGGTTTCGGATTTAAAGGTAATGTTTTTGGGTTTGATGATGACTTGGCGGGGGCCGGATTTGATATAACCGGCGTCGATTGATTGGAATTTATTTTGGATAATAATTTTTTGGGCTTTTGCAATATCCCCTGATGGGAGAAAAATGGCGTAATCTTGTCCCATGTTAAAAGTTTCGTACATTTCGTAATCGGAAAGACCAGCATGCTTTTGGATAAAGAGAAAAACTTCTTGAGGATCAAAAATTTTCTCAATAATATAAGTAAAGTTTCCCCTTGCTCTCATTATTTTTCTAAGACCATGACCGGTGATGTTGGAGATGTAATGTATATCAATTTTTGCATCTAAGAGATCTTGAATAAGTTTTGCATAAATGTTCGTTTTAGTCAGAATCGCCTCTCCAAACATTTGGCCATTTGATAATTTGGTTGTATAACCTTTGGGAAGTTTTTGGGCTACGGCTCGAGCCAAAGAAATACCATTACAATTTATTCCGTTGCTTTTGAGAAATAAAATCCTATCACCTGCAACCAATTTATTATCAGTGATTAATCTATTTGAAGGACTAATAATGCCAATTGCAGATCCACCTAGATCAACAGTGTTCTTGCAAATAACTCCTTTGAGGGTTGGTGTTTCTCCCCCGCCCCAAGTCGCATCGGAAAAATCACAAGCTTTTTTCCAGCCGGTAATAAAATCAGTCATTCGTTTTTTGTCGGATAGCCAACTGTTATCCTCAATGGCCCAGTAAGCATGGATGACTAATGGTTTGGTGCCGACTGTTACTAGATCGTTGATGATACAAGCAACCGTATCATGACCAATCACGTCATAAAAAGTTTGATGAGAGACTTTGCGCATTTCGTCAGCAACTAGATTTTTGGTCCCTAAACCTTCGACAACGGCAGCCATTAAGACATCACCCTGTCTCCAAACGAATGCCGATTCGCCACGACTGTCGCCGATTTCTGAAAATCCAGATTTTGCAAGATTTTGGGCAGTTTTTTGGGCGGCCACTTGGGCTAACTTTTTGATTGGGTCTTTGGTGTAATAGTTATCACCAACTTTGGCGTAAGTAATCTTTTTCATTTAGGAATTTTGAGCATATCTTATCATTTCCTCGAAAATAAATGCTCCGTGAGGTGGATCAAATTTTTTTCTTCGCCAGTTGGGGTGTTGGGTGATATCTACAAATTTTTCGGGGTGTGGCATCAAGCCTAAAATTCTGCCGGTTGGATCACAGATGCCGGCGATGGCATTTGTGGATCCATTGGGATTTTGCGGATAGAGTTGAGTTTGTTTGCCATCTTCGTCAACATATCGAAAAACTACCAAGTTTTCGTCTTCGATTTTTTTGATGGTTTTGGTGTCAGCGAAAAATTTTCCCTCACCGTGATTAACGGCTAACTGACTAACCTGTCTTTTATGATCATCAAGAAAGACACAACGGCTAGTTTCAATTTTTAAATTTACCCAGCGACATTCGAAATGGCCGCTTTCGTTTTGGGCTAGTGTTACATCCATTTTCCCTAACTTGCCAAAAGGTAACAATCCAGTCCTAACTAAAACCTGAAAACCATTGCAGACCCCAAAGATTAATCCTTTCTTAATTATATATTCCTGCAATTGATCCTTAAGGAAACTAACAAGTTCAACTGCCAATATTTTTCCGGAGGCAACGTCATCACCGTAAGCAAAACCGCCGGGAAGAGCGAGAATTTGAAACGCCTTTAGCTTTTTGCTTTTCGCCCTTAGTTCATTTATATGGACGTATTGTGGACTGGATCCAAATTTTTCGAAAGCATAAAATAGCTCCTCGTCACAGTTGGTACCATCGGTACGAAGAATGCAGACTTTTGGTTTAATCATGGAATATCTCCTTCATCGGCTTCTGCCAGGCTTGTTTGAGTTGATCTAGGCGCAGATTACACAGATTTTTGGGACCTAGATTTACGCGGATTGATCTTTCTTTGATAGTCTGTCCAATAATCACGTGGGGAACTTTGGCGAAAAGTTTTTTGGCAACTATTGGATTTGCAACTTCTATCAAAAATGTGCCGGCGGTTTCGGAAAAGAGAATAAAATCAGGATGATCCTCCTTCGCTAAAGCTATGGAGGACAAGTCAATTTCTGCACCGCAGTCGCTTCCAAAACACATTTCGGCCATCGCTGCTGCCAGGCCGCCTTCGGAAATATCATGACAGGCAAGGATTTGACCACTTCTGATTCCGGCGGTAATTGATGTTAAAACTGCCTTTTGCGATTTAAGATTAATCTTAGGAACGGATGAGGATTGACCGCCGGCAACATCAAAATAGACCGAGCCGCCGAGATTTTTAAGATCCGGTTTGCCGATAAGAACTATTGTTGAACCAACTTTCTTAAAATCAGAACTTGTAGTTTTTTTAACATCTGGGATTTTGCCAAAGACAGAAATTAAAAGAACCGGCGGGATTTTTAAAACTCGACCATCGGGATAACGGTACGTACTCGACAAACTGTCTTTACCAGAGATAAAAGGCATATCCAAAAGTTTGGCCATATCACAACAGGCATCGACAGATTTATCTAAATCGGCTAAGGATTCTTCGTCCGGAAATGGCCAAATAAAGTTATCAATTAAGGCTGCATTTTTAAGGTCGCCGCCTATGGCCACAAAATTGGAGACTGCCTCGCAGGTTGCCCAAATGCTACCCCAATATGGATCAATTCGATTAAGAATCGGGTTAAGACCATGGGTGACTACTAAGCCGTATGGTTTGTTAAGAATCGGTCTGACAACTGCTCCGTCATTTGGCGCATCAAAGTTAACTCCACCTAAGGGATGTAAAGCATTGGTTCCTTGAACATTATGATCATACTGTCTTACAATCGGCTCTTTGGAACACACATTGCCGTGACTCATGACTTTAAGCCAAACGGCTGATAAGTCCTTTGGTTGTTTCGGGGGCTTATCTGGAATCATTTTGACAATTGTCTTGCCAACCATTCGCCTCTGGGGCAAACCATGATGCAAAAATTGCATAGAAAGGTCACAAACCAATTGATCATCATAAGTAACTTTTATTCTTTTTGAACCGTCAAACTTGCCCAAAATCGCACTTTGCACATTGTAAAGTTTGCAGATTTTTAGAACTTTTTTAAGATTTTTTGGGGCAATTGCCAAAACCATGCGTTCCTGAGATTCAGAGAGAAAAATTTCCCAAGGCGAAAGGCCGCTGTATTTGAGAGGAACTTTTTCAAGATAAACACGAGCGCCAATTTTTTGGCCCATTTCGCCAATAGCCGATGAATATCCACCGGCACCGCAATCGGTTAAAGTACGAAACAGATTTTGTTGACGAAGAGCTAAAACACAGTCGATAATTCTTTTTTCCTCAATGGCATTGCCGATTTGAACCGCCGAGCCGGAGACTTCAATGGTTCTATCGGTCATTTCACCGGATGAAAAAGTAGCACCGTGAATACCGTCTCGGCCGGTTGCCCCGCCGATAGTTAAAATTAAATCGCCCTTTTTGGGCCGTCGTTTGTTAGCTTGTTTTTTGGGAATTAGACCATATGATCCAACAGCTACAGTTGGTTTAGCTCGAAAATCGTTATGAAAATGGATAGAACCATTGTTGGTGGGAATACCAACACGATTACCGTAATCGCGCACGCCGGCTACAACTTTGCGAAGAAGATAGTCTGGTGGCAGACAACCTGGGGGAAGATCCTTTGCAGGAAGACTCGGCGGTGCAAAACAAAAAATGTCGGTTGAGATAATCGGTTTGGCTCCTTGACCGGTACCTAAAATATCGCGAAAAACTCCGCCAGATCCGGTCATAGCACCACCATAGGGTTCAATGGCCGAAGGCGAATTGTGGGTTTCGACTTTGCCGCTTACTGCCCAACCATTATAAAAATCAATCACTCCGGAATTATCTACAAAGGCTGAGACAATGAATTTTTGACTAAACTTAGCTGTTTCTTTAATTCTCTCAATCAAGGGCTTTTTGGCCTTACCATCGATTATCAACTTAGCTTTAAAAGTTTTGTGGACGCAATGCTCACTCCATGTTTGGGCAAGAACCTCAACTTCGCAATCAGTTGGATCGCGGTCGATTTTTGCAAAATAATTTTGGATAACTTTCATCTCTTCAAGATTTAAAAAGAGCTTATCTTGAGAAAGTTCCATTAGCTGGCGGTCATCAAGCCCTCTAATTGGAATAGTTTGGATCTTACCGGCATGGCCAGAAATCAAAAGAGTCTTAGGAGATTTTTCGACGACATGCTCGACTGTTTCATTAACTAAAAGCCTTTTGATGATTGCCTGAAGTTGATCTTTTGCAAATTTGCCAAAAAATGCGTACTCCCAAGAAGAATCTGCAGCTAAAAGATCAATACCAATATCCTTTGCTGACTTTAAAAGTGACCCAGCCTCCGGATTCATTACACCGGGTTTATAAGCAACTTCAACTAAATGATCAGTACCTTTAAAAATCGGCTGATTAAAAGTCATCTTTTGATCTATTGGCTCAAATAAAACTTTTTGGGTAAATATTTTGGCGTCGGACTTGCTTATTCCCTCAAGTCGATAAATTTTGGCAGTACGGATGTTTTTAATGGTTTTTACACCAAGCGTTCTTTCAATTTCGGCCAGTAAATTCTGTCCCTTGGGGTCAGTTTTTTCTTTGGAAGCAATTCTTACTTCATAAATCATTTGTGGTTATTTTAACTGAAGTGGGCAGGCTTTAACCATTGCAACCCAAAATCTGTCAGACTTTTGGCAGCAATTTGATTGGCAAAATTTGCAGACCACTTTAGAGATTTGTTCTTTATGAGTCCATAGAGAAAACCGGCGGCAAAGGCATCTCCTGCGCCGGTGGTATCGATAATTTTGGCTACATCAACTCGCGGGGAATGGAATTGATCATTGGAGGTCGTTACCAGCGCTCCCTTTTCGGCCAAAGTGCAGACGACGATTTTTGGACCATATTTAAGAAGCTTTTTTGATCCAGACTTTGGATTTTGATGAGTCAGATATTTCATTTCTTTTTGATTTACGAAAAGTATGTAGGTCTTTTTAAATATTGGGAGTAAATTTTCCCATCCTTCGGCAATGTATAAAATACTGGGTGAAAAACTAAGTTTGGGTTTGATAATTTTTTCTATTAATTTTATGGAACGCTTGATACCTTTTCTAGAGTTTAGAATAAGCGGGCCCAAATGGATAAATTTGACGTTATTTAAATAGTTATAATCAAGATTTTTTAGGAAATTAAAATCATTTGGATTGACTTGGGAAACAAAAGTTCTTCGTTTGCCTCGATGAGTTAAAAGACAGGTGCAAATCGACATCTTGCCGGCTGTATTAACTTTTGATGTGTCAACTCTGCCGATATTTTTAAGCCAAAAATCTCCATTTTCATCCTTTCCGATTACCCCATAATAGCCAACATTGACACCGAGTTTTGCAAGAGTTGCAATGGTATTTAGAGCAATACCGCCGGGGCTTTTGGTAATTGGTCTGAGCTGACTGAAGATAGTATTGGGGTTTATTTTCTTTTCTCCAAATAAAAAATCATCTTCGGGTTTAAGGTTATACTTTTTTAAAAAATCCTCATCAGTTCGGAAAAAGTAATCAACAAATGCAGAACCGATACCAATTATATCTAACATCAATTTTAATAAATAATATCGCCTCTTAATTTTTTCTTAGTCGCCCGGTGTTGATCCAGAATTTCTTTGGGTATAGCTGGTCCCCCACGGCATACAATGGCACTTGACCCAACTTGTTGTTGGACTCTGTGAATAATAGTGCCCATATCTCTCTGTCCTACCAAGATTTGTTCAAAAATCGGCCAAAGACTTCTCATATCCTCGGTCACTACTGCAATTTTGGCTGCTTTTGCTGCATCGGGCCCATTAATACCGATTGAAATTGGGGCCATCTGAAGCATTAAAGTATCATTAAGGCCATCACCGACAGCAACTAGAGTACTATCAATTCGTCCATATCTTAAATGAAGACTAACAGCGACCATGACTTTAGCCCGATCACCAAGCATGTAGATTCCTTCTACAACTTGTCCCAAAAGAGTTTTTGGAGTTTCTCTTAATTGACGACGATTATGATCATAGGAGACTCCTAGCTCATTTGTGTGAAAATGTGCAATGCGGGCTTTTAATAATTTACTGCCTGTTTCGGAAAGAGTTCGAGAGGTCTGGTCATTTTCTGAAATAATCTTAGAATGTTCATTAATAATCTGGTAACAATCCTGAAGGTACGCCTGAACAATGGCGATTTCTTGTTCCCAAACACCTGTTCGTTGTAACAGTTCTCTTGTCTCGTCAATTGGGAATGGAGAACCAATGACATGCCGCTCATCAAGTATTCCTGTTTGACGAACTAGTGCTTGGTAAGGCTGTTGAGGGGCAGTTGTTATACCAAAAACATTAATACCTTCTTTTTGAAGCCTAGCCACAAGTTCTTGAGAACCAGTTGTTTGTTTGGACTTAAGCGTAAGCTCTTCAAGATGTTGATAGCCAACCCCTTGGGCCAAAAATAAAATCATTGGGAAAATAGTATCAGTACCTTCCTGAGCTGGAGATATTGTTTCCCTAGGAGTAGTTGCTTGGGAAAACCATTCCCAAGTCTCGTGATAAATGATTTGGCCGTAAGATGGTGAAGCCTCTAGGTAGCCGTTTTTGGGCACAAGACTTCTTGCCATGGCTTCATCAATAAAATCGCCAAGATACCATGGACCCTCAATATCAAAGCAGCCTACGACATTGCTTCTTTGAAGCTCTGGTAGTGTAGGTATGACTACAGTATTTTTTCTTGATTCTTGGAATGATTTAAAATGTCTTTCCATAGAATCTTTCTAAATCTCGCCAGCCGATGTCGGTGCGGTAATGTAAATTGTCGCTTTCGACATTGACTAAAGAAAGAGCATTATAGGCTATTTTTCTGGCTTGTGCAACATTTTTGCCAGCTGTCGTCACATAAAATAATCTACCGCCGTTTACCAGATATTTACTATTATGGATTTTTACACCAGCGCCAAAGATTTTATAAGATCCTTCGCTTCTCTCAGGATGACGAGAGGAAGTGAATTGATTAAGAAGATGATCCAGACCGAAAATTTGTTTACCGATCACTTTTGAATAATCAGACGGATAACCGCGAGAAGCAGCGGTAACTGCAATTCGATAAGAATTATCTTTCTTTATTTTAATTTTTTTAATCCCCCCGTCAAGAACTTGATTTGCCAGTTCGTAAAAATCATTTTTGATTGAAGGAATAATCACCTGTGCCTCGGGATCGCCCCAGCGGGCATTAAACTCAATAACATAAACCATACCGTTTTTATCGATCATTCCACCAAGGTAAAGGATACCCCTGTAAGAACGACCAATTTTAACCAAGCCTTCAGTTGTTTTTTTAAAAATGTTTTTGATTTGTTTTTCGATTTTTTTGGTGATGGCCATTGGCGGTGACGAGCAACCCATGCCTCCGGTATTTGGTCCTAAATCTCCGTCAAAAACCGGCTTGTGGTCTTGGGCATGGCCAAGAAGAACAAAGTTTGATCCGTCAACGATGGCAAAGGAGGAAAATTCTTCACCGACAAGACACTTTTCGATAAGATAAGTTTGGCCTGCCTTGCCAAAATCTTTCATTTGATTGATTTTTTGAATTGCTTGATGGTTATCTTTAGCATATAAAGCACCTTTGCCAGCAGCCAGTCCTGAGGTTTTGATAAACCACTCGCCTCGTTTTTGCGATTTGATGAAATCGATGCCTTCTTGAGATGATTTGCAGATTTTAAATTCCGGAGCTGGGATTTTAAATTTTTTCATAAAATTGCGGGCCCAGGCTTTATCCCATTCGATTTGGGAAGCTGCCTTAGTGGGACCAAAGACGCGAATTCCCTCATTTTGCAAAGCATCGACTACTCCTTTCGCAACAGCATCGTCCTGAACAACATCAACTAGATCGACTTTTTCGCTTTGGCAAATTTTGATTATTGATAAAATGTCAGTTGTCTTAATTTTGGGGAAAATATTGACAGGCTTTTGAGAGAGCTTTTTCATCAGGTCATTGCCAGGGACTGCCAAGACTTGTGTGACATGGCGACTTTGGCAATATTTATCGACAAGAACCGCTCCCCGGCCGCCACCGTCAATTACCAAAATAGTTGCTTTCTTCATGGCTAACTTTTACAAAGTTTATGCAGAACTTTTACGTATAGGTCATTCTCTTTTTTCTTAAGTCTAGTATAGAGAGAATCTACTGTGTCATTCGGCAGAATTTTTTCAAAGCATCTGCCAAGAACCGGGCCAAAGTCAAATTCATAAGATAAAAAGTGATTAGTACAACCGGCATATGTAGCCTTATTATCAAAAAAATTCTGGATTGCCTTATCTGTCATTTTGCCCCTGTTCCATAAGGCATCTGTGTCATCTGGATTATTGACTACCCCATCAATAGTGTCAGGAATAAGGCCGGGGTGAGTATTTAAAATACGGTTCGGGAATGTATCAATCACTTCATCTAAAATAATTTGTTTCCAGCCGGCAAGACAAATATAGTCAGGATTAAGGTTTTTTAGGAGAAAAAGCAAATCTTCTTTTTTGGGACAAATTTCGATTGGTAGGTGGTGTTTTTTAGCCCGTTGTAATCCTAGCGCTTCTTCGGTATCGCTGATGACGGCAACAACCTGCGCATTGATTTGACCACTTTCTACTCCATCAATGATTGCTTGTAAGTTTGTACCCGTACCTTTGTTGGAGATTAAAACGACTATCCGCTTCACAATTGTGCTCAATATAGTAAGTTTGGGTAAGTTATGTCAAACCCTAGTTCAAAGGATTGAGGTTTTTAGAAAGAGCTTTACTTTTCGTCTTTAAGGTAAAGACCTAAAACGCCCAAGACTCCGGCAACTAAAAAGAGCTGGGTGGGAGCGATTGAGGTGAAGTCATTTTGAGTGACAAACTCAAAAGCTGCCACCAAGATAACTAGGGCTGTTGCCGCGATCAACAATTGCGACAATGGATTACTCTTGGACCTTTTTAGGGTTAGTTTTTTGGCCATACATTATTATAATGGCATCTTTTTGCACTAGCAGTCAAATTTTTGGAGGATTTGAAGCAAAAAAAATTTCGGGAAGAGAGTAAGCCAGATTCTGTTCTAACGATCATCTATCTCGAAATGACGTTTTAATCACTTCGGCTCGCCTTTTAGGCGGCTGCCCCTACTTAGAACCTCCCCGAAGCATGGTCAAACGGTTCTATTCTGGGTTGCAGCAGGTAGGATTGTCAACGTTTCACTCCCGCTCGTCTCTGTGACTCTCAAGTCTTGTTAATTCAAGACTTGTTCTAAACTCCACACGCGGATAAAGAGTTTAGACACCAGCTATCATTAGTCGGAGCTTACGCTCCGTCCCCTGCTTGGTGCTGTCTGGACTTTCCTCCCCGCCTAAATATTAAATTTTTGGCGGGGCGATCGTTCTTCTTCCCGAAATCGAACTTAAATTTTACCAAAAATCTATTCTTCTTTCAACCCATCCTCGAGTTTTTGATCTTCAGTTAATAATTCTTTGAAAATAATTCTGGCAACAACAACGGTGGGGATAGCTAAAAAGGCCCCGCCGATGCCGGCAAGCTTGGCACCAATTAAAAGAGTAATGATGACTACCGGAGGCTGCAATCCGACAACTTTGGACATAACCATCGGTACAATTAAATGATTCTCAAGCTGTTGAACTATAAAAAACAGGGCAGCCACTGCCAATGCCACAATGGGGGAAATTGTTAAGCCGACAAGAATAGCAGGAATTGCTGAAATGATCGGTCCGATAATTGGCACAATTTCAAGAATCCCAGCAACTAAGGCCAAAGGCAGGGCAAAAGGGATTTGTAAGATAGTCAGACCGATAAATGTCAAGATGCCTACAACTAAAGATAAAGTGATTTGGCCTCTTACCCAACCTCCTAAACCAGTTTCAACTTTAGCAATAATACTAGTTACTTTTTTTTCTTGTCTGCCAGAAAAGGGTGAGCCAATTAACTTCACAAAACTTTTCCATTCCAAAAGAAGATAAAAAGTGAAGACAAAGATTGTAATTAATAAGAAAATACTTGAGAAAATGGCTTTGAAGATACTTAGGAAATTTTGGGCAATTTGTTGAACTTGCCCGGCAATAACACTTGAAAGATTTTCTATTGGTATTTTATTAAAAACAAGAAAGTTATTGATCGTTGAAACGATCTGCGGTAGTTTGGAGATAAAATCGGAAGTTTGAGCAACCAGTGGTGGAATAATAATACCAACGATAAAGGCAATAAGAGCGATAAGAATAATATAAACTAAAAGAACGCTTAAGACTCTGGGGATACGTCTTGCTGTTAGCCATTCGACTGGTCGAAGCAGCGCCGAAAGTAAAATAATTGATAAGAAGACTAAGATAATAATTTGGCGAATTTGGATGATAAACCAAAGCCCGACCAAAACAGCCACAGTAAAGATAACCGTCTTGTAGGAAATTTCAATGCGGGTTGGTGAATTATCTTGCGACATTTGTTTGAGTATAGCAGAGGCTAACTATTTTTTCTAACTTTTGGCGCCAACTTGGTTTTGAGATATCAAATAGATAAATATTTGGAAATTGCCGAAACCAGGTTTTTTGGCGACGGATGAAAGAATGGATGTCACCTCTAAGACGGTTGATGGCTTCTTCCTTTGTGATTTGCCCAAGTAAATATCGGGTTAGCCAACGGTATTCAAGGCCAAGATCATCAAGCCACTGGGGTTTAACTTTTTGATCAAGAAGATTTTTGACTTCATCAACCATTCCATGGGAAAGACGTTCTTCGAGCCATTTGTCGGAACGATTGTAGAGATAGAAGTTGGGAGCAGTAAGGCCAACGAGCTGGTAGTTGGTAGTGGGTAGTTGGTAGTGAATAATCTTTCGTTTCAAGTTTCTAGTTTTTAGTTTCTTGTTATATGTAGCAATTTCGATGGCGCGGATCAAACGCCTCGGATTTTTTCTGTCCGAGTCATTCATCGATTGAGCGCGTTTTGGATTAATTTCGAGAAGTTTTTGATAAAGATCGGTAGTTGATAATTTTTCAAGTTGTTGACGAAGTTTTGGATTTAAAGGAATACCAATTGAGCCAATCCCATTAATTAGGGCTTTAATATAAAACCCCGTTCCACCAACAATAATTGGCAACTTATTTAGTTTAATAGTTTGAACTATTGAACTATTAGCGAATGTAAGAAAATCTGCTACAGAAAATCTTTGGCCGGGATTGACTAAGTCAAAACCGTGGATTTTTACATCATCTACTATCCAAAAGCCTTGATGTTTTCCGATTTTTGAGGTGAAACTTACCTTCCCTGTTCCGATATCAAGACCACGATAGACTTGTCTCGAATCAGCAGAAATTAATTCTCCATTGTATTTTTGGGCAAGCTCGATTGCTAATGTAGTTTTACCGGTCGCCGTCGGTCCATAAATAACTAACATCATAGATTACCCATCCACTGCCTAAAAAAATACTAGGGTACTTGGTGAAATATCCTTCATTAATATTAAAACTCGCTCTTTCATTAGGACCAACAGTAATATAGTTTACCTTGTACTGCGAAATTAATCGTTCAGCTTTTTTACCACCTGTATAAATATCTTGGATATCAATTTCCCTTTGGTAATAATCGATACCATGACTCCAAATCCAACCAGGAAATCCCAAGAGCGTAGATCGTCCTGTTAAAACAGGGATCGGATGATTGTGATTATTAGCTGTCACAAACTGTGTATTTTTTGGGGTTAAATTTTTTACTGCAGCGGCAACTTCTAAATCTTGTCTGGAAAAAAGTTGGTAATTAGTAATTGGCGTAAATGTTCTAAATATATCTAGGCCTCCAGCAAATATCATGAAGAATAAAATAATTAGACCAAGGGTTTTTCTAACAAAATCTTCAGCAAAAAACTGATCGTATAAAAAATAGGCTACAACTATACTCGAAGCAAAAAACCAATAAATTAAAAGTTTGCCATTGTCGAAATCCCAAGGTTGAAAGATAAAAATGTTTGAAAGCAGAAATATTAGCAAAAAGGGGGAATAAAGAATTAAAAATTGGCGATTTTTTTTAAAAAGCCATATCAGCGAAATCAGAAGCATTGGGGCAAACAGCCCAAGATTTTTGAACCAAAACCAAAATATATTTTCCTGGCTCGTCCAACCGGGATCAAAACGAAAATACTTTAAGGGATTTCCTATAGATGAAACTACATTAAAAATCGGCAGAGCTAAAACTATTGTCAAGGAAGCAAAAATTGCCCAGTTTAAAATGACCCCTTTTTTCCCTTTGGCAAAAAGAACTGTTACAATACTGAAGAATAAAGAAATTAAAAAGATAACGAAAAGGCTATGTGCCTGAACTAAAGGTAAAATGCCTGCAAGGAATCCTGCGAGTATAAAGAATTTTTTATTACTTTTTTGCCACCCTAAATAAAGAAGAATTAAAACTGTTAAAGTGATTGGGAAAGCAAATAAAAACCCCCTTTGTGGCAGAAAGTATGCCAGATAAACATTAATCCACCAATAGCCATTTTGCTGAATATTAGTGTATTCTCTCGGTAGATTTATAAGAAAGTTAAAGATTGAGTTTCCAGATGACAAATAGTCCTGAAAGAAATAATAAAAACCTAATCCTCCGTTTAGAAAGAAAATAAGAAGAACAAGAAAAACAATTTTGTCATTTTTTATAAAAATCTTAATGAAATATCTGGAGATATAAATCAATATCAATCCTACTATAAAGGTAGTAATAAACAAGGCAAAATCAACCCCAGTGAATCGGGCAATTTGGGCAGTACTCCAGTCAGCAAAAATAGGGTAATTAATTTTATCTCCTGCAAAAATTGGATTATCTGGCAATAAGTTACCTGATTCTAAGAACTTATTTATAAGAGTTAAATGATAAGCAAGATCACCCCAAAGATTAACATGGCCGACATACCAGCCATCAGATCTTATCTGAAGCATATCTTTGGCGAAATGCCAAAATAAAAAACCGAAAATGCCAAATATTGCAATAAAGTATTTATCGATCTGTAATAGATTCTTCATGTGTTTCCTGAAATTTTATCTTCGAAAGCATACTTAGCAACCAATACAAAAAGCACTAACAATAGCAAGTTTCTAAGAAGTAATATGTAAAAATATTTTACTTGACCTCCTGAAGTATAGAAAATTCCCAAAAGCTCATTATAGTGAAGTGGATAAATATATTGTGTGAGAAAGACAATAAACAAAATAATAAGAAATGAAATTACGTATAAGGTTTCGAGTTTCTGATGATATTTGAATAAAGGGAAAAGTGCAAGAATCCAGAAGATATATTGACCAGTAAGAATTTTTGAGAAAATGATAAATAATAAAAGTATCAAAAAGACAGCTTCGATCATCAGTTCACCATTTTTGCTAACTTTCTTGTAAAGAGAAAGATAAAAAATGCCTAAGGGAATTATCCAAAAATAATTGTAAAAAGTAAGGGGTAGAAAAATGTATCGTGAGTCGATTCCGAAAATTCCATGCTCTCCTTTACCAAGCGCCCATTGTCCGTTAATCATTTTAGAAAAAATTGTCAAAAAGCTGCCCCATAAACTCTCTATGTGAACTGGTTTAAGTGAGTTTAGGTGAATAGTATCAAGAATTTCATTTGGGGAAGATCCTAAAAGGGAATAAAGGCCAAAAACTAAAAAAGCACCCGATATAAATATGACAAAAATTTCTACACTTTTACGAAGATTATAATTTTTAAGGGACAAAATTAAAAAATATGGAAGGATTAAAAGAGGATAAATTTTGATGCTGACACTGATTCCAAGAATTAAAGCAGCGAAATTTCTTTTGTGTAATTTCCATAAAAGCAGAGATAGAATTACGACTAAAGAAACAAAAAGATCATGACGGAAAAAAAATATCGGGCCCGAAAAAAGTAAAATTGCCAGAAAAATTAATGGTGAAAAATGATTATGCCTGCGATAAAGATAAAGAAGAATAATTATGGTGAGGATGTTGACGGTGATTAGTCCTGCAAGGTAAGTTTGGGCATTATTGGGACCAAATAAAAGTGCTAAACCTGGTATTAAGAAAAAGAACATTGCTCCAGGAAAATATTCGTTTTCTCCAATTCCGGCGAAAGATAAGTTGTCAAGAAAATGGACTAAACGAGGATAATAAAATCCCCAAACATCAACATCTAAGTGATAACGCCAAGATTGGTTATATGCAAGTGTAACAAGAAAAAATAAGACTAATGTAGTAATAGCTAATAAAAACCAAACTGATTTAAAAGAATTCAAAAACATAACTAAAATGATTATAAATTTAACTGACAAAATACCCTATGACTGGTTATAGCTGTTGACATAAATTCATTGTAAGCAATGAGGCTTGAAATAAAAAGGCTTCTCCTACTAGTGAATTCCTTATAGAATTTTATGAATAGAGCAAGTTAGAATAATAAGAGTAATGAATAAAGAGAAACTGGTAATTATTTTTATTATCTTTCTTAGTCTCTTTTCCCTTATCCTCCGGACGTATCGACTGACTGAACCAAATCATTATTATTTTGATGAGGTTTATCATGCGGTGACGGCCAAGGCTTATGCCGATAATAATCCGGCTGCCTATAATCCCTTTTCTCCTGCACCCAAGGAAGGCACGGCTTACGACTGGCTACATCCGCCTTTGGCAAAATTAATTCAGGCGGGATCAATAAAAATTTTTGGTGACGTACCGCTTGGCTGGCGACTACCAAGTGTGATTTTTGGAACGGCAATAATCCCGGCAACATTTATTTTGGCTTATATTCTTTTCGGACCCTTGACGGCAATTTTCGCCTCAGTGGTGATCGCTTTTGAAAACCTGACATATGTTATGAGTCGGATAACAATGAACGATATTTTTTTGGTATTTTTTGTGCTTGTCTCTTTTATCTTTGCCAGTCTTTATGTCAAATTGTCCACCTCCGAGGAGTCCTTCAGCCACCTCGGAGGTGCTAAGAAAAGGACAGTCTATTTATTTTTGACGAGTATTTCTTTAGGACTGGCGCTTTCGACTAAATGGCCAGGGCTTTACACAATTGCGGCGGTCTTTGTCTATTTACTTTGGGACCAGATTAAAAACAAGCAAGTCGACCTTTTAAAATTTATTCCAATTTTGGCTTTACCTCCCATCATTTATCTTGCCAGCTATGGCCAGTATTGGGTTCAAGGACATAGTATTGGGCAGTTTATTGATCTGCACAAACAAATCTGGTGGTATCAACAAACAAGAAACTTAAAACATTCATACTCCACTACCCCACTTTATTGTGTTCCAGAAGGATTGGATGGACCCAAAACCTGGTGTCCGTGGGTGTTGGATGTGCGCGGTGTTTACTTTTCTTATGAGCAATACGGCACAAAAGCCGGCTATATTTATGCACTGGGCAATCCCCTGATTTTTTGGGCAGGAATTGTGGCCGTTTCGTATCTTCTTGGAAAGTTTATTGAGGAAAGAAAAAAAGAATATGGCTTGGTGCTTTTGGGTTATTTTATCTTTTGGATTCCCTGGATCTTTACACCGAGAGTCTTATTTATGTACCATTATCTTCCCTCCATACCATTCTTGTCGATTGCCTTGGGATTTTCCTTGTCAAAAATTTTAAAGACAAAACTGATGTTTTTTGCACTGGTTGCTTTGGGAGTGTTTATCGCAGTCTTTTTCTACTTTTACCCAATAACTTCAGGATGGCCGATTGAGATTGCGGCTATTGATAAATACATGTGGCTGAAGACTTGGCGTTAGTGGACTGCGGTACGAAGAATTCCCTTATGGTTGATGAGCTGGTCCAAAATGTGGAAGCGGCGTTCTTTTTCGGCATAAGGGACATCATCGGGAAATGCTTTTGAGGCGGCTGTGTTTGGACGCTGTGAATACTTAGCAACATAAGCATAGGCAAAATTAGCTTTTTTGGCAAGTTTGACAGTATTTTGGAATTGCTCTTTGGTTTCTTGCGGGAATCCGACAATGATATCTGTGGAAATTTGAGCATCGGGAACATTGGCTCTAATTCTTTTTAGCAAATCAAGATATTCTTCACGGCTGTACCAGCGATTCATTTTTTTCAAAATTTCGTTATCTCCCGACTGAACTGCTAAGTGGAGATTTCGATCTATCTTGGGATTTTGGGCAATAACCTTAATCAACTCGTCGGAAAAATCCCAGGGATTTGAGGAGATGAATTTAACCGTTTCAATCCCCCTGATTTTGCATACTTCCTCTAATAAATAAGGAAATAAAGTTGGAATTCGTAATCTTCCCAAATGTTTTACCATCACCGGTTTAACTTTTCTTCCATCTGGCAATTTGTAAAACTTTGAACTTTGAACTTCCCGACCTCGTCTCGACTCGGTCGAGGACGGGTTGAACTTTGAACTAATTATGTCCGAGCCATACGAATTGACATTTTGACCAAGAAGGGTGACTTCCTTGCAGCCTTTTGATGCTAATTCTTTAATCTCGTTGATGATATCTTTAAAGGGTCTTGAGATTTCGCGACCGCGGGTAAAGGGAACAACACAAAAAGTGCAAAAATTATTACAACCGTTGGAAATCGGCACCCACGCGTGAGTGACATCGTTTCGAAGTGCCGGATAATCAAATCCTACTTCCTCAAGTGGTAAAAACTCATCGACTTCTGGCATTCTTTTTCGGAGAGTTCTTAGATAGTTACCGGTGTCATCACGAGTGGCCATACCAACCATACAACCGGTGATAATGATTTTGGACCGCCCTTTGGCAGATTTGACTATATTTTTGACCAATCCCGTGACTCGATCTTCTGCGGACTGGCGAATCATGCAAGTATTGATGACTACTTCGCTTGCCGATTTTATCGATTTGGCTTCCTGATAACCTCGTGCTAAATAATAACTGGCAATACGCTGGGAATCGGCGATATTCTGTTGACAACCGAAGGTTTTGATGAAAAATGATGGTTTCATAAATTAAATTTTCCAATTTCCACTTTCCATATTCCATTTATTTTCCATTTGAAAATTCTCAAATTGAGTAATTAATAAATAAATGGTAGATGGTAAATGGAAAATTAATAATTACCAGAGGGAATTTTAACACAAGAAGTGAAACTCAACCAAAGATTTTTGGCAAGAAAATTATTAGTCCGATGATAACTGCGGCGATTGATAAAATTAGTACTCCTCCGGCAGCGCAATGTTTGGCAAGCCTCGCTCCGGGGTGATGCTCGGGATGTAAAACATCACAAGTTTCCTCAATCGCGGTATTGATGGTTTCGGCTGCAATCACTGCCGAGGAGATCAAAATGATAGTTAACCATTCAAAAGTGCTGATGGAATAGATAATTCCTAAAATAATGGCAATAACGGCAACGATAACATGAATTTTGAAATGAGTTCCTTTTTTAAAACTGTAAACAATACCCTCAATAGCATAGCCGAAACTTTTTTGCTCATGCAAAATTGGCCCGTCTCGCTTTTCCATATGTTAATCTTATCATGAGGAGACAGAAGAATAATTTTTTAGGGCAAATTTCCAAAATTTAAGACTTAAAAAGATAAAAATTGCTCCGATAAAAAAAGAAAGCATAATCCATTGCCATGACAAAACACCAAGTAAAACTTTGGTGGGAAATGTTACCATCACCGCAATAGGCAGTAGAAAGGTTAAAACCATTTGAACTGATTTTGAGTAAATGTCAATAGGAAACCTACCCATATTCATTAAATCCCGGTAAATCCAAATCTCACTGCTAATTTCCTGTGTTAAGATCGAAAAACTAATTATAAATATATGAATTGCCATGGCGATTAATAACGCATTTAAACAAAGCAGTAAATAAAGCAAAAAGCCACTAAAGGTGACTTGGCTTGAAAGTCTGGCGATAACAAACCCCAAAACCGCCAGCACCGGGAGTAGAGTAGCTAAATCAAGCAGGTCAATAATGTCAAAAGCCATCCGGAACAACACATTAATTGGCTGAGTTAGGCTTAGATCAAACTGCCCTTTGTTTATGTTCCATTGAATTGAATAGGCTCCTCGGAATAAAAATTGGCTGGTAATATCGATTAGATTAAAGGTCATGAAAAAGAGTATCGTTTGGTATAGGCCAAAACCAGCTAAGTTTTCGGTTTTTGTAAGAAGCGCAATGATAAAAATTAAAAAGAAAGAAAAACGAACGAGTTTTCCAGAAATTAAAAATGTCGAATGAAGACGTGATTCAATATAATACTCCCTAAACCGCATTCTTCCCAACTTTAACCATACCCTGAAATATTTCATCTAACCTCCCCAGGCTTCATAAACTTTTAAACCTTTGTTCCAGATAAATTTGGTAATAATAAAAATGGCTGCAAGCCACAAAACGGCGATGGTAATAACTTTGATTGACTCAACAAGTGACAACTTCCCCAGAAAAATACTAATTGGGTAGTATAAAAGATAAGGAAAAGGCGTCAGTTTAATAATTGATTGCAAATTGGCCGGCAGGACATCGATAGGAAAATAAGAACCGGCGCAAAATTCCAAAATCAAAACCACCAAAAATTGCAGTCCCCAAACTTGGCTGGTCCAGAAACCGGTTGTGGAAACTAGAATTCCGATATAAAAGTAAATTAGAGAAGCAATAAAAATAGAAACGAGAAATAGTAAAGTTGAGAAAACCTCCGTCGGCCAAGTTAAAGTGATGTTTAAAATGTTAAGCATGACCGAAGTTATCAAGATGATAAAAATTAAACTGGTAATTTTGTAGACTAAATCAACGGTGAACCAAAAACGGAAATAACCGACCGGACGGAGAAGATATGAGAAAAATTTTCCCCCAGACTGCAGTTCCTGGGCAATTTGGTCGGTAGCGCTAATTAGAACGAACTGCCTGACAATTGATGCCAAAAAAACGTAGGTGATAATCTGTGCCTGACTGAAGTTGAAAAGTGTAGCTTTTGCCTTAAAGACTTGAGTCCAAAGGAAATATAAAGTAATTAAAAGTAAAATTATCCTTGATTGCGAAATCAAGAAATCCCATCGATATTGCAAAAGATTAGCAAAAGTGATTCTGGCGATTGCCAAATATTTAATCATTCTTTTGTAAAAAATAATCTGATGATTTCCTCGATCGGCGGTTCCTCTATCGAAAGATCGACAATTGGTAAATCTTTTAAGAGTCTCGAGGTGATATCTGCGACTTTGTTCCTCTCGACTTCAATTTTTGCATTCAACAAATCGAAAGTGAGAACCTTACCGTAATCCTTGAGTTTTTCTCTTTCAATCTTTTTTCCAAAATCCAAACTAATAACTTTATGCTTGGCAAATCGGTCGACAATTTGGGCAAGTTTGCCATCATAAACAATTTTTCCTTTGTTGATAATGATTACCCTATCACAGAGTTTTTCAACATCGCCCATGTAATGAGAGGTAAGCATAATTGTTGCACCAAATTTTGAATTGTAACCTTTGATGAAATCATGCATATTTTTTTGAGCGATGATATCAAGACCAATTGTCGGTTCATCAAGAAATAAAATCGAAGGCTCGTGAACTAGAGCAGCAACCAGTTCCGCCTTCATCCGCTGGCCCAAGGAGAGTTTTTTGACTGGAGTATTGAGTAAATCGGCGATATCAAGCATTTTGGCAAGATAACTTAGCCTCTCTTTAAAATCGTGATCTGGAACTTCATAAATTTCTTTATTTAGAAGAAAAGTTTCATAGGCCGGTAAATCCCACCAAAGCTGGTTCTTTTGGCCAGCAACAAAGGCTATTTCTTTTTGAAACTGGGGTTTTCTTTGCCATGGGATATAAGTGTCAACCGAAACTTGACCTGATGTGGGATAAAGAAGACCAGAAAGAATTTTTAGAGTTGTAGTTTTGCCTGCGCCATTGGGGCCGATAAAACCAACCAGTTCGCCTTCATTAATTTTAAAAGAAATGTCATCAACAGCCCTAATATGTTTATATTGCCTATGGAAAAATGATTTTAAAGTACCGACAATTCCTGGCTGTTTTTGGGCAACTGAATAGACTTTAGTTAAATTTTTAACTTGGATAATACTCATATCGCCAATTCTAACACACTAAATTTCATTTGACTTTTGAGGCTAGAAAGAGTATATTTCGTTCTGCAAGAAATGAAATCACCCGCTTTTTGACTTACTCGGTCGAGCGGGTTAAATTATTAGTAGGTGAGTTAAAATGCCAGAACATAACTTGCTGGACAGAAGCAATAGCGCAAGAAAAGCCTTTAAAATCCTGAGGCGGCTTCTTGCCGAATTTGATGGGACTAACGATACTGTAATCGAACCAACAGGTGTGGAAAGAGAATTAACAGGAGTAATTATAGACTTTCCCCAGAATACTTTAGGTAGAAAAGTAATTCCTGACAGGGTAAGAAGGATCGTCGATTCAGGAATTGCTCAGCCAATTGAGAATGAGGACGAAAAGCCAATAAATGTTATCAATCAGGAGGGTTTACCTTTACCTGAATACGTAAGGGTTAGAGCTGCCCAAGACGAGCAACAGGCTGCAGAAAAACTGGTCGAGAAACCTGTCGAGGTCGAAGTAACAGAGGTGGATGGAAAAATTATAAACCCCGAGGGTAAATCTCTACCAGAATTTATGGCCGAGCTAGTCGAAAAAAGAAAACAACAGAAGCTGAGTCGAATTAAAGAAAAAGCTGCTTAAAAAATCCCTTTATTTAATCAATCTTCTGAGGGTTTTGCCGGCAGTGAAGCCTGGAAGTTTGTGGCCGGCAATTTGGATAGTGTCGCCGGTTTGGGGATTTCGGCCGCGTCTTGTTGCTCTATTCCTGACTTCAAAAGTTCCAAAGCCGGTTATAATCACTTTGTCACCCTTTGAAAGGGAATCTTTAATTAGACCAAAAACCGAATTAACAGATTCAAAGGCTGCTTTTTTTGTCAGGCCTACTTTTTTGGAAAGTTTTTCGGTGAGTTCTTTTTTAGTCATATGTATCCTAATTTATCCGAATGGATTAATCCGAATTTATCCGAATGATTGTTTCAATAACCAGAATTATATCTTAAAAAAGATAATTGTCAAATGAAGTTAGGCAGGGAGCCTAATTTCATTTGGCAACATCAATTGCTCTGACCTCGCGAATAACTGTGACCGTAATCTGACCAGGATAAGTCAATTCTTTTTCCAATTTTTCCCTAATCTGGTGAGAAAGAGTAACAATACCAGTATCATCGACAACTGTCGGTTCAACAATAACCCTAATTTCTCTGCCAGCCTGAATTGCGTAAGCCTTTTCAACACCGGCAAATGAAGTGGCAATATTTTCAATATTGGATAATCTTCTAATGTACTCTTCAACCGGTTCATGGCGAGCGCCGGGTCTTGCACCGGAAACAGCATCGGCAATATGGACAATTACCGATTCGGTGGACGAAAACGGTTCGTCTTCATGATGCTGGGCAATACAGTCAATTACTTCCTTGGGGAAATTCCACTTTTTAGCAAGTTCGACTCCCAACTGGACGTGAGTGCCTTCTTTTTCAACTTCGATTTTGCCGATATCATGAAAAAGTCCTCCTGTTGCACAAGTTGTGGTATTAGCACCCAATTCCTCGGCTATTTTTTTGGCGATTTTAGCCGTTTCAACTGCGGCAATTAATTGATTTTGGCCATAGGAATATCTAAATTTCAGTCTGCCTAAACCATCAAGCGACTCTTGACTTAAATTATAAAGACCGACTTCAGCTGCTGCCCGCCTGCCAGCATCTGACATATTTTGACTTACCAGTGCTTTTGCCTTCTCAACCAATTGCTCTATTCTTGCTGGTTGAATCCTGGTATCTTTAACCAACCATTCAAGAGCAACTCTGGCGATTTCGCGTCTAATTGGATCAAATGAAGAAAGCCTGACTTCATTGGTATCTTCACTATCAAGTTCAACATCAACTCCGGTCGCCAGTTCAAAGGCCCGAATATTTCGTCCCTCCTTGCCGATAATTCTTCCTTTAATTTCGCTAGATTCCAACTTTACTGAAGAAACGGTATATTCGGCGACCCAATCAGTGGCGCCAGCTATCATGGCATTGGCTAAAATTTCGCGAGCGCGAAACTCTGCCTGAGCCTTTACTTCTTCCTCTGCTTCTTTAATCCTTTTGGCAATTTCATTTTTAAGCTGAGACTGTAAATTTTCCAAAATTAACTTCTTGGCCTCCTCAGCGGTTAATGAGCTGATTTTTTCTAGTTTATTAACCAGTTCACTTCTAAGTTTTGCGAGTTCTTCCTCTTGAATTAATAATGCTTCTCTAAGAGTAGTCAGTTGTTTTTCCTGCTTTTCGACCTGAACGGTCCGCTCATCCAGTAAATCCTCTTTTTGGGCCAGTCTTTTTTCAAGCTCTAGAGACTCTTGTCTAATTTTTGAGGCTTCTTCTTCAGCAGCTTTTTTAATGCGGAAGGCCTCGTCTCTGGCATCTTGAATGATTTCGCGGGCAGTAACTTTTGCGTCAGGCGGATAACTACCTTTGCCGACTTGTTTGCCAATAGAAACTATTACCTTTTTAGGCTTCTGAGGTAATTTTTGGGTATGTTGTTTCGGTTTCTGATCTCCAAATATCCCAAGTGGCGACATAGTTCAATTTTATGGGAAAGAAACAGCAAGAATAAAAACCGAGTTTACGGTCTTTAAGTAGAATTAAGCGCGAATCTCTCGGCTTTAATTAAAAACTTCATCTTTTAAAAACTTGCTTCTTGCTAAGTTTTCTTTCCGGTTTTTCTGATTTTAGCGCCTTTTTAGCAAAAAGGCAAATACTTCTTTAATTGTTTCAAAATCAAAACCGCGGGAAGCAAGATAAGCATAGACTTTTTTCTTTAAACCCAACTCTGAAAGCCCCTGCCATCTTTTTAATTTTTTCTCAATTGCTTTTTTAGCTATAAGTGTCTGGTTTGGGTATTTACTAAGAAGTGACTGAATAATTTCTTTGTCTATACCTTTTTGAATCAGTTCTTGTTTTATAAGAGAAAGACCACGTGAAGCCGATTTGATTCGCAAGCCAACTAACCATTTGGCAAATTGGCGATCGTCAAGGTAGTTATACCTTTTGAGTTTGAGAGCGACGGCGCCAATGAGCGGACTTTCTTTGGCTTCTCGAAACTTAATATTTTCTCTTTTAGCAATTTTTTGGGCAAGATAAGTAGTAATTTCTTTTTCGCTTCGTGGACGATAAGATAAAAAACGAAGGGCCTGATCAAAAAGTTTTCCAAGTACTGTTTCTTTAATCAGTTTGTCGATCTGATCTCCGGTTAATATTTTGCCAACTTTTAGATGATTTTTAACGAGTATATTTTCATCTACCCCAAAAGCAAATTTGCCGTCCAAAAAAATATTAAATCTCTCTTTTCTTTTCTGGGGTTTGACTGAAGTTATCCGAGGCACATTTATACTGTAGCTAGCTCTTCAAGAATCTCTTCATCCTCTGTTTCGGAATTGCTGACTTTTGGCGGTTTTTGGGGCAAACCTTTTTTGACCTTAGCCCAGATTTCTTTTTCAAGTAGAGCCGCTTCTTTCTTATGCTCAGCAAGATAGGCTTTGGCCGATTCTCTACCTTGACCGATCATTTTGTTGCCCCAACGAAAAAAGGCTCCTGATTTAGTAACCAGACCAAGCTCTACTGCTACATCCAAGAGTCCGCCCTCCTTGGAAATTCCTTCCTCCCCCATAATGTCAAACTCGGCAATTCGAAATGGCGGAGCAACTTTATTTTTGACAACTTTGACGCGATGGCGTGAACCAATTACTCGATCGCCTTCCTTTATATTGTCTATCTTACGAACATCCAGTCTGACTGAGGAATAAAATTTGAGGGCACGGCCGCCTGGGGTAACTTCCGGATTGCCAAACATAATGCCGATTTTTTCGCGCAGTTGATTAGTAAAGATGGCAATAGTTTTGGATTTGGAAATGGCACCGGTTAATTTGCGCAGCGCCTGGGACATCAGTCTTGCCTGAACACCCATCATCGAATCACCCATTTCACCCTCAATTTCGGCACGCGGAACCAGTGCGGCGACCGAATCTATAACAACTACATCAATCGCTCCGGAGCGAATCAAAGTCTCGGTTATCTCCAGTGCCTGCTCACCGGTATCGGGCTGGGAAATTAAAAGATCATCTAAATTTACGCCGACTTTTTGCGCCCAAGCTGGATCAAGCGCATGCTCGGCATCAATTAGCGCGGCTTGACCACCGTTTTTTTGAGCCTGAGCAATAATTGCAAGGGCCAGGGTTGTTTTGCCAGAAGCCTCCGGTCCGAAGATTTCAACAATTCGGCCTCGTGGGAGACCGCCAACACCTAAAGCCAAATCAACCGGCACTGCACCTGTTGGGATAACATCAATCTCCAATTTTCCGATTGATTCACCCATCTTCATGATGGAACCCTTACCATAAGCTTTTTCGATTTGGGAAATGGCAGTTAGAATCGCTTGTTTTTTAGCGTCCGTGGTCATATAGTCCAGAGTAGTTTTACTATAGATTTGCCAAAATTACAAGTGGTGATAAAATACAAAGAATCAAATGCCAACGGCATTTGAAAAGGAGAGATGACGAAGCGTAAAGATCCTGCAACAATAGTTGCAGGACGAAAAGCTGAGTCCATCTCGACGCCGGGGTGTAGTTCAGTTGGCTAGAACGCCAGGCTGGGGGTCTGGAAGTCGGCGGTTCAAGTCCGCCCACCCCGACTTAATATTCCCGATGTGTCAAGCTAATACACACCGGGTTTGATAGGAGACATATAATGCCCAGTAAACAAATACTTTGTGAGTGTGGCTGTGGAAAACCTGCTCCTATTTCAAAATATACTTCCAGGAGAATGGGGTGGGTTAAAGGGAAGCCACATAGATTTATTTTAGGACATAATGGCTATGTTCAATCAGAAGAAACTCGAAGAAAAATCAGTGAAACCCTCAAAGGTCGTATTAAATCTGCTGAAACTAGAAAAAGATTAAGTGAGTCTCTAAAGGGGAAAAAAGCTCCTTGGGCAATAAATAATAAACAACTATTCAAAAAGGGGGAACACTACAACATAAATACAGAATTTAAAAAAGGACAACCATCTTGGAATAAGGGATTAAAAATGTCAGGTATGTCTGATAAACATCACTCTTTAGAAACCAAAGAGAAAATGCGATTAAGTTCTAGTGGGATAAAGAGTTCCAATTGGAAAGGTGGGATATCTCCACTTAATAAAATAATACGAAGGTCTTTAAAATATAGAACTTGGCGAGAAGCAATTTTTGAACGTGATAATTATACTTGCCAAATTTGTGGAATTAAAAACCAAAAAGGTCTAGGCAAAACAATTGAATTACATGCAGATCATATTAAACCTTTTTCAATATTTCCCGAACTTAGATACGATGTTAGTAATGGTCAAACATTGTGTATTGATTGTCATAAAAAAACTGATACTTATGGGGGTAAAACAAGGAATTTATAGAAGGTAAGTTAAGCATTAAAAGTTCTTGTACCAACAGGTGTCGGCCAGAGGTAATATACTAACATTCCAACAATAATCAGTCCAAGACCTAAAAGAAAGGTGCCAATAATTAAGATTTTTGTTTTTAAGGGGAAGTTGTTGAAGGAGGTTGATAATCATATCATGCAAGGCGTTATAATATTTGCCATTTTCTACGTCTTTATTATCACATTACAAATAAAGAGCGGTAAAGGATTTGGTATGGCTATTGATAATAGCTCTTTTTGGCAATTGTTAGTTATCTTTGGCGGAATAGCCACCTTCTTGATTAACGCTATTTGGTATATGCAAACTGGTAAAGAGTTTTGAATATGTGCGGCACATATTCTTTCATTAGAAAATAGACCTGCAAATGATAGTAAAATAGTAATAGAAAAATTAGAAAATTAGTATTAATGAAGTGGGAATATATATCAATTAACATTAACGCTGGCGGTGTTTACGCTAAGAATCTCGATGAGAAGAAAACTGTGGAAAAACTAAACGAACTTGGTAATGATTGTTGGGAATTAGTTGCCATTGTACCAATTACAAGCGCTGGGTTTTTTTCGAACAAAACACAAACAAATGCGTTTGCTTTCCTTCTAAAAAGACCAGTTATAAAGTAATTGATATTCTTGCGGTTATTGAGAAGTTGGGGAGTTAAATAACTTTATTCGAAAATCAAATCGCCAAAGTATATAAACCAACCCGTCCATTGTAGACGAAAATTGTGTTCGCAAGTAGGTCCCTACCGACAAGCGCGATAATTTGTTCACCATTTATTATTTGTCCAGATAAATTAACTTCTACTACAGAAGTAAAATCGACAGATATCCCAGTTCCTGGAAAATTGAAAAAAGCTGGAAATAATTTACATGGTCTTTGTCCGTTAGCAGTTCCAGACATTACTTGTCCTATTGTACTAACGCCTAGGTCTTGCATAATTGAATCATGCACACAACTCTTTTTAGCTCCAGTATCAATTAAAGCAATCCCTATTTTTGGTTGCGGAATCGTTTGTCCAGTTTGAGAATAAACATCGGCCAATGCTTTAGGAATTGATATTTCAATATTTATTATTGGACCTGCTTCAAACAGGACTCCAGGGTTGATCGTGTTCCCTTGTGGTGTGTTTTGTAAAAGAAAATGATTATAAACTGACATTGACTAATCCAACAGCCAAGGCGGGAAAGGCAATTGTTTCGTCCTTATCTAAGACCTGTTTAATCAAAAATGGTTCATTTCCAAATTTCTGTACTCCTGTTTTATAAGCCTCTGCATCTGTTGTGAATGACCCTGCGAAACTGTCCCCTTTGATGAGGACAAATTGGCCTTTATACTCCTTTAGATATTCCTGCTTATTCTTTTCGTAGTATTCAATCTCCCGTTTTAATATATTTTTTCCTACTAAGTTTTGTTTTGCTGGCATTTATTTCACCTCCAATTTAATATTAGCACGTTATTCTACCACTTTTAAGCAAAAGCAGGTTTAAAAGCCTCATGTAAGCGGTTTAAATCTCCTAAAAGCGGTTCAATTGTGAGCCCCTCTCCCCGACTTCTTGATTCCCGATGTGCAAAGCTAGTCCAAATCGGAAGTGATTTCTGTGATAGAAAAATTCCCTACCTATTTTAAGTTAAGCTTATTTTGCAGTAAGTGCTAAAACATCAACACCTTCACGCCAAATTTTACGATGATGTTCATTACCATTTAACCAATTAGTTTTTGCCATGTTTGGCGTCCAGACCTGATATGGGATGTTATTTTTACTGCAGAAATCTCGAAACATTTTTTGTTCAGTTCTAAGTTGCTCACTTTTTAATAAACTGACTCTTTTAACTTCTATGAAGCCTATCACTTTGTCATCTTTAATAACCATAAAATCAGGCAACCCCTTCTTTGTTACCCTTACGCTGGGAAAATTTGCTTTGACAAATTGTCTAAATTTTTCTTCAGCCCAACTTTTCATTATTTATAATGAATGTCCTCCTATTTTCTTCAGAAGCTGCGAGGATGTAGACATAAATCATTTTATGCTGATTAACCCATTTGGACAACTTTTCGTACTGTGTAAACACATCGTGGACACTTCTTAACTAGAATATCTTCTGGGAAAGGAGGTGTTTTCGATTGAGAATACACAATGTAGACCTTGATGCTGGTGAGCTCCTAAGACTTAAGGTTATGGATGCTTACGAGATGATGCGAAGGGATGGTAAGGTCAACGTCAGGTATTTATGCAGACTGATGAGCATTGGTAAATCAACCTTCTACAAGTGGAAGAAAAGGTACAAAAGATACAACTTAACCACCATCAAGACAAGATCAAGACGGCCAAAGTCCACAAGGACAATACCATGGCAGGTTGTGGTTGAGATCTTGCCAGTGGAAGAGGGATCATCCTGCCAAGAGCCACTACTATCTGTATCAGCTGTGGCTAAAGGAAGGTAGAGTTCCTCCATGCTCGCCAAAGACTATCTACAACTGGTGGAAGAAACGCGGTTTGATTATCAAGAGGCACAGAAGGAAGCGACGAGCCACCAGGCTTTTCAATCATGCTTCTGTGCCTGGAGAGCTGGTGCAGATTGATACTAAATTCCTGGACGGCAGGAAAAGGTATCAGTATACAGCCATTGATGTGGTTTCCAAATGGCGATATATCCGCGCCTACAGTCAGATTGGCGCCCAAAGTACAGTTGACTTCTTGGAGAAACTTTTAACGCATGCTGTTAAAAAGGGCATCAACACCCAAAGAATACAGACTGACAATGGTTTGGAGTTCCAGACAGAACCCTTAAAGTACCTTGAAGGCAAAAATATCGCCCATCAGTATACCTGGATCCATACTCCCGACCAGAACGGCTGTGTTGAGAGATCGCACAAGACTGACGATGATGAATTCTACAATCTGGTGGATACCAGAGATCTTACGCTGGAAGAACTGAATACTGCTTTGGAGGAGTGGACCGACTACTACAATAGCGAACGGTTGCATTACTCACTCAATTTTGATACACCTGAGGAGTATTTACAGAAGTACAAGGTGTCCACGATCTAATTACCTCGTACGCTTTTTAATAATTTTGAACTCAAATGTTGCATTGTGCCCATGTTCTAAGTAGGTTATGGGCGTAATTTTACTTTTAGCCTCTAAGTGGTGTAGATTCTACTTGTATGTTGATATAAAAATGCCAGCACCGAGATATACAGATAGCATTGAAAAATTAGTTGAGGATTTGAGTGCTACGGAAGGTAGTACTTCTAGACAATTTGATATCGCTAAAGCAATTATAGAAGTGAAACTGCAAGAAGCTATTGCAAAACAAACGAATAAACTTACTGTGGCAACGTGGACGTTAGCTGTAGCTACTATTGGCCTAGTTCTATCAACCTTAGCTCTAGTTTACGTATCGATAAAATAAGGGGGGTTCAACTAATTGCTTAGAAATTCCATTGACTTCTGATAAGCTAACTCAGGATATTTGATAATTGTAACCCAGTTTGCGGTTCGGAAATCATTAAAAAGAGCTGCCAGAAATTGCAAATGCAGGATATGAATTGAGAAATCTTCCAACATTTGCTGGACTAAACTCCCAAGAATTGATAGTATGCCAAAGGTTCCTAATTTCGTCTAACAAGGCCGACATTTTTATGTTTATTTAAAAAGGAGGTGATATTTGATGGCAGTGTTTTTAGGAGTTCACAAATTACCGGAGGGAATGCAAGAGGCTGATATGGTCAAGGGCTGGGAGGATTATAAGACGAATGCTACTGCGGCTGGACTTCGGCCACTTTCGGCAGTGGTCAGTCTTGAAAAAGGCTTTGCTTATTGCCAAACAGAAGCCGAGTCTGCAGATTAAGTGCGTCAGGCACATTCAGGTGCGTCAATACCTCTTGAAGATGTTGTTGAGGTCAAGAGGCTAGACTAATTTCTCGTTAAAAATATTAATTCCAAAGAAGAATTTTAGATTTTATCTCTTTGGACTTTGCTTGCCTTTTCTGGCTTTTTGAGCCAGGCCGTATTTACGGCGTTCTTTAACGCGTGGATCACGAGTTAAAAGGCCAGCTTTTTTTAAAACTCCCCGAAAATCCGCATTAGTAAGAACAAGAGCACGAGATAGACCGTGGACAACCGCATCAAGCTGCGAGCTTTTACCGGAACCTTCAACTTTAACAGTCGCGGAGTATTGATTATCCAATTTTGTTAAATTAAAGGGTCTCTGCCACTTAATTTTAGCTACCTCTGATGGAAAATATTGGTCTATTGGTTTACCATTAACGACAATCTGACCCTTCCCTCTGAATAATTTTACCCTGGCGACAGCTTCCTTTCTTCGTCCATGAGCGACAATATAGTCGGTGGTACTCTTTTTGTCTTTTTTGACTGATTCCGGTGTCTGATCTTTTTCTGTTATTGGCATGGCTGGCAATTTTTACATTTTAATTTTAACTTTTAAATTTATCTTTATATGAATGTTCTGCCTCTGGAAAAACAAAAAGCTTTTTAACCATCAACTTGCCAAGTTTGGTTTTGGGAAGCATACCGACAACCGCATGTTTGACTAAATCCTCTGGTTTTTTGACCCGCACCTGAGCGGCTGTTGAAATACGCATCCCGCCTGGATAACCGGAATGGCGATAATAATTTTTTTGATTTTCTTTTTTGCCAGAAAGCATCACATCCTTGGCATTAACGACAACTACGAAATCTCCAGTATCCAAATTGGGTGTAAAGTAGCTCTTATTTTTCCCCATCAAAATTTTGGCTATTTCTGATGTTAGCCTGCCCAGCACCTTATTTTTGGCATCAATCAAATGCCACTTTCTATTTATATCTTTTGCTTTAATGTTTCTCATTTTTCCCCTGATGTCGCGGATTTTAATGCCGATTTTCGCCGATTACCTTTTGATCTCTTTGCGCTTTTTTTAGTCAGCGCTTGATGAGGAACGGCTAATTTTGAAGATCTCTCCCAAGGTAGAAGTTCAATCCTAGCCATCGCTGCAGCATCGCCGGCTCTTGGTCTAAGTTTAATAATTCTGGTATAACCACTTGTCTTTTGGGCAAAACCAAGAGCAATTTCGCCAGTTAATTTTATGAATGCCTGATGCGCTAAAACCGAAGCTAAAAGCCTTTTAGGTGTAAGCTTGTTAGTCTTGGCTTGAGTAATTAGCTTTTCAACATAAGGCCTAGCAAATTTAGCCTTAACAAGCGTGGTAACAATAGCACCATTTATAAATAGTGAACTTGCCAAATTGGCAAGAAGTGCTTTGCGTGCATTGGTGTCACGGCCAAGTTTTCTACCAAAGACTAAGTGTTTCACTTTACACTTATTCCTTTCTCTTTTAATTTTTCTTCAACTAAATTAATTGATTTTGGTCCCATATTCTTCATTTTAAGTAGATCTTTTCTGTCCTTGGCTAGAAAATCTCCAATTGTTTCAACTTTTCCAGACTTCAAACTGTTGGTTAGTCTTACCGGCAAATCTAATTCTTCAAGTGAAGTCTTCAAGAGATCATCAGAGATTGGTGTTTTTTCAGCTACTTTCTGGCGTTTACCTGCAACTGGTGGTTGGTGAATTATCGAAAAGTGATCAACCAATATTTTCGCCGCTTGTTTTACGGCTTGAGATGGTTTGATAGTTCCATCAGTTGTTACTTCAAGTGTTAATTTGTCATAATTTGTCAACCTGCCGACACGAGTAGCCTCTACTTTATAATTAACACTGACAACAGGTGAAAAATTTGCATCAATGGGGATAACGCCAATTTCACCGCTCCTTCTTTCTTCGGCCAAAGAATAACCTGTTCCATTTTCAGCTATTAAATGTGCTGTTAATTTTGATTTTGAATCAGCAAGATGAGCCAGTATCAAATCCGCATTAATAATTTCAACACCAGCAGCTTTCTCTATATCTTTTGCCTTAACTTCTTTGAGCCCTTTGACATCGAGAGTTAATTTAACCGGTTTGTCAGATGAGACTATCAATCTTACTTTTTTAAGATTGAGGATAAATTCGACAATGTCCTCGGTCATGCCAGACAGAGATGTAAACTGATGACGAACACCTGAAATTTTAAGTTGGGTGATAGCCGCACCAGATAGAGAGGTCAAAAGAACTCTTCTTAAAGAATTACCGATGGTATGGCCATAACCTTGATCCAGTGGTTCTATAATAAATTTGCCAAAATCTTGTGTCTCTTTCTCTGTTTTAACTTCAATAAGTGATAAATCAAGCATTTATTTCACCTCCTTTTAGACTCTAAGGGGACACCAAAGGTTTCCCCTTAGTATTCCTCTTCCTTTAATGGACAAAATTAGACTGGCTAAGCGAGATCTAATTTTGGATTTTATATTCCTTATTGCATTAGTCATTAGTCGTTTAGCCCTTGGGCATTTCTAGCTACCTTGAGTAATACTCAACAATTAATCTTTCATTAATGTCGACATCAAATTCTTCTCGCTTGGGCAAAGATTCAATTTTACCGACTGTCGCTTTCTTCTTAAGCCATGAAGGCAGTTTTGTCTCCTTAGTTTCTTCTGTCAGCTTTTTGATAAAGTCTAAATTCGCGGTCTCGGCGGAAAGTGAAATAACATCGCCAATTTTAACATTATATGAAGGAATAGTTATTTTTTTCTCGTTAACAAAAACGTGCCCATGAGAAACTAATTGCCTGGCCTGAGCGCGACTTCTGGCTAGATTAAGTCTGTAGACAACATTATCAAGACGTCTTTCCAAAAGTGCAAGAAGTGCTTCTCCTGTTGAACTTCGTTGGGCAGATGCCAATTGATAATATTTCTTAAATTGCCTTTCTAAAAGTCCATACATTCTTTTTACTTTTTGTTTCTCTCTTAATTGCACTCCATATTCCGACAGTTTTCTGCGCCCTTTTTGACCATGTTGACCAGGTGGCGGGGCATTTTTTCTTAGAACCGGACACTTAGGTAAACCACAAAGGGCAATCCCTTCTCTCCTACAAAGTTTATGTTTTGCACCTGTATATCTGGCCATCAGACACGCCTCCTTTTTGATGCTCTTGGACCATTGTGCGGAATTGGGGTTACATCAACAATCATCGTTATATTAAGTCCAGCTGCCTTAAAAGCCCTAATGGCGCCATCTCTTCCCGGACCAGGTCCCTTAACATAGACTTCGATGCTGCTAATGCCTTTTTCTTTAGCCTTTCTGGCAACTTCTTCAACGGCAGTGGTGGCTGCATAAGGAGTTGATTTTCTGGCACCTTTAAAACCGGATGCGCCTGCTGAACCCCAAACGACGGTTGAACCATTGGTATCGGTGATTGTAATCAGAGTATTATTAAAAGTTGCAGTTACATATGCCCTAGCATAGGTGATATTTTTATCTACGGCTTTTTTTTTCAAGGTTATAGCTTGATTTTTTGTTTTTTTAATTTTCTGTGTCATGATGATTACGGCTTATTTAAGAAGCCGTTCCTTCCTTTGTGGGCTTTACTGCTATAGTCTTACCCGTTCTTTCAACTATCTCTTTTCTGACTGTTCCAATAGTAATCCTCTTACCCCTCTTAGTTCTGGCATTAACTCTTGTCCTTTGGCCCCTTACCGGCAGGTTTTTGCTGTGTCGAATTCCCCGATAGCTACCAATTTCTTGTAATCTTTTGATATTTCCCTGAATTTCCCTTCTTAAATCTCCTTCAACCTTGTATTTTTCTACCGCCCGAGCAATTTTATTAATTTGTTCCTCGCTCAAATTTTTGGTTCTTATGTTAGGGTCTAGATTGCAATCAGCAACAATTTTTTTAGCCAAAGTTGGCCCAACACCGAAAATGTACGGCAGAGCCGCTTCAATTCTTTTTTCGTTTGGTAAATCCACTCCTGCAATTCTGGCCATTTTATCCCTGTCGCTGTTTGTGACGCGGATTAGGACAGATCACATACAATCTGCCTTTTCTTTTAACAATTTTGCAATTAATGCATCTTTTTTTAACTGAAGCTTGAACTTTCATATTGGTTATTATTACCGATACCTAAAAGTTATCCTTCCTTTAGTTAAATCATATGGCGTCATTTCCAACTTTACCTTATCACCGGGTAATATTCGCACGTAATGTATTCTCATTCTGCCGGATAGGTGACATAAAACAATCTTATCTTCATTAACATTCGGTAGTTGACCAGAGGCTACCTTAACCCTAAACATAGTATTTGGTAACGCCTCGGTTACTTCTCCTTCGACTTCAATTACGCCGGGTTTCATACTTTAAGGGGACAACCTAACGGTTTTCCCCTTTATATTCCCCTTTCCTTTAATTGACAAATTTGAACAAGCGAAGCTCGATTCAAATTTAATTCTAGAGATGTTTTTCTTAAAACTATATTGTACCTAATCATAAGTATGGCGTCAATACTATGGGGCCATTTCCGTTTATTAAGACAGTCTGTTCAAATAACCCTGCCAATGAACCATCAACGCTTGATATTGTCCAATTGTCCTTTTCTAACTTAACTTCTCCCAAGCCTTGAGTATAGATCACTTCAATTGCCAATACCATGTTTTGCCGAATTTTTGGTCCAGTTCCCACTTTGCCAAATCCTGGCACCATCGGCTCCTCATGAAGCTCGTGACCGATTCCATGACCAGTCAGGCTTTTAACAATTGAGTAACCGGCGCTCTCTACACCTTGCTGGATAGTTGCCGAGATATCACCAATCCGATTGCCGATTTTGGCACAGCTTATGGCTTTTTCTAAAGTCTTCTTGCCTTCTGCTAAAAATTTATCTACAACTGTCGAAACCTTACCAATTGGTATGGTTATGGCCATGTCGCTATGAAAACCGTGGTAAAGCGCCCCAATATCAATTCCTAAAATATCGCCATTTTTAAGGGACTGTTTATTCGGAATACCATGAACAACCTGCTGGTTAACTGTAGTACAAATGGTCCATTTGTAATCATCGACCGTCATAAAAGAAGAAGATGCTCCTCTCTTTTCAATTTCTTGCTTGGCAATTTTATCAAGCGTAAAACAAGTAACACCGACCTTGACATTTTCCAAAACTTTTTTGAGGACTTGCGCGCAAATTTTTCCCGATATTTTCATAAGCTCTATTTCCTGATCACTTTTTACAAACTTAGGATGGTCTTTTGTCAAATTCATTTTCTAAACGCTTTTGAACATCATCTGCTACTTCCTCGATGCTCTGGTTTCCATCAATTTCTACAAGAATCCCTTTTTGCCTAAAATAGACAAGAAGTGGTTCGGTCTGTTGATGATAGATCTGTAATCTTCTAGTAATAATAGAGAGATTGTCATCATGCCTGGCTCTTGCAATCAATCGCCTGATACCTTCTTGATCGGAAACCTTAATATAGAAGACTTTATCGATATCGGATTGAAGACCTTCAAGTTGGGCATAATTTCTGGGATAACCATCTAATACATAACCATTGGCACAGTCGGGTTTTAAAAGTCTCTCCCTCAAGCTTTTTACGGCAATTTCATCTGGCACTAACTCACCGCCCTCAAGTGCCCTCTTTATTTCCTGTACTTTCGGATCTTTATCTTTGGCCCTATCTCTAAAAAGCCGACCCATTTCAATGCAGGGCAAATTGAGCTTTTTGGCAACAAGTTGCGCCTGAGTCGATTTTCCAGAGCCTTGGCTTCCCAAAAAAATTATTTTCACAAAAAAATACCAAAGCTAAACTTTTGATGCCCCCTTTCTTAAAAAAGCATCATAATCTCTCATTACTAAATGTGATTCAACTTGTTTGGATGTCTCAAGAACTACAGCCACAACTATTAGAATCCCGGTTCCGCCAATTAAAAGCGTTGTAATACCGGTAAAAGCCTGACCGATTGATGGCAGTACAGCAATCAGTCCCAAAAATATTGCTCCAAAAAATGTAACGCGCATAGAAACGAAATCTAAAAAGGCCTTAGTAGGACTTCCTGGCCGGATTCCCGGCAAGAAACCGCCTTGTTTCATCAGCATTTCAGAAATTTGTTTGGTATTAAAGGCAACCGTCGTATAAAAATATGTAAAAGCAACAACCAATAAAAAGTAAGTTGCATTATAAAAAACACCCTGGGGAGAAAAAAATCTTTGTATATCCTGTGCTAAATTGGCAATAAGTATATTAGGCGATCTTTCAAAAAATCTGGCAAAAGTAGTCGGCAGTAAAATTAGGGAAATAGCAAAAATAATGGGAATTACCCCCGCCTGATTAACCCTAAATGGAATATAACTAGCAACCGCTGCTTGTCCACTGGTTCTTCTTGAATAATTAACTTGAATAGGACGTCTAGCTTCGGTCACAACAACAATAGAAACAATCACAACTAGAGCCATAATCACAAAGATTAAGATATTTTTGACCTGTGTTGGATCAAAAACCGATACTGTTTGTGCAAAACCAATCGGTAACCTTCCGACAATACCTGCAAAAATCACCATAGAAATCCCATTGCCAATACCATTTTCCGAAATTAATTCTCCTAACCACATCAAAAAAATAGTTCCAGCGGTAATTGTGGCAACAAGAGACAAAAGAGTTAAAGGATTAACTTGAGAAATTATTTGGGAATTCTTTAGCAAAACATACATTCCAAAAGCTTGAATAGTGGTTAAAGGTACAGTCAAATAACGAGTATACTGATTAATTTTTTGCCGCCCCGCTTCTCCTTCTTTGGCTAGTTCCTCCAGTTTCGGAAATACCATTTGCAAGAGTTGCATAATAATACTTGCGTTGATATAGGGATTTAAACCAAGAGACATTACAGAAAAATTTGCCAAAGTTCCGCCGGAAAAAATATCCAAAAGTGAAAGCAACTGACTTTCGGCAAAAAGTCTTTTCAAAGAGGCAATATCAACGCCTGGTACCGGAATGTGAGCAAAAATTCGAAAAATCAGAAAAATAAAAAACGTGAATAGGATCCGTTTTCTTAAATCTCTGATTTCAAATATTTTTAAAATTGTTCTAAAATAGTTCATTTATTTTCGGCCTTTCTTTCGATTTTATTAACTAGGATAATTTTTCCACCGGACTTTTCAATTTTCGAGGTTGCATTTTTTGAAATAGGGAGATAAACAGTAAATGGTCTATCAACCTGACCATCACCCAAAAGTTTGACCCCGTAAATTTTGGCATCATCCTCATCAACGATACCTAATTTAATTAAAGTCTCAAGATTAATCTGGGCTACAGATTTGGGCAAAATGTTTAAAGCTTCAATATTAACGACAAGCGGCTTCTTGGAAATTTTCGGGTTGCCCTTGCCTCGTCTTATGGGAAGTCTTTTAATAAGCGGTCGACTGCCGCCTTCAAAATGCGGATGGGTGATTGGAAGTTTCCCTCTGGCTTTTTGCCCCTTTGTCCCACGCCCACTTGTTTTACCCTTGCCAGACCCGTGACCTCGGCCAACTCTTTTTGCGCTTTTTGTTGTAATTTTTGGTAAAGTATCAAGTCTCATTTTATAAATCCTTGCAATGCCTCAAGTGTTGCATAGACATTAGATGCTTTATTTTTAGTGCCAAGAACTTTACTTGAAATATTTCTAATCCCTGCTGCCTCAACAACTGCTCGAACTGCACCGCCAGCAATAATGCCAGAACCTTCTGGTGCCGGTTTGAGAAGAATTTTTGCTGCTCCCCTTTTTAGGTAAACATCATGGGGAATTGTTCCTTTTACGATAGGAACATTAATTAAGTGCTTTTTGGCATAGTTGGCCCCTTTTCTAATAGCTGAAGCTACATCTCGCGCTTTCCCCAAGCCTACTCCAACTCGACCTTTTTTATCTCCCACAACAATTAGAACTGAAAATCCAATTTTGTTACCCCCCTTTGTTTTCTTGGAAACACGGTTTACCTGTATGACTTTTTCCTCAAACTCTCTTGCTTGCCCCATAAATACTTCTTCGGTAGTTGCCATTTTAAAAATTTAATCCCCCAACTCTTGCGCCTTCGGCAAATGCCTTGACTCGTCCGTGGTAGTTATAACCAGATCTATCAAAAATAATCTTTTTAATATTCTTTTTAATTGCCTTTTGGGCTAAAATCTTGCCAATCTCAAAAGCTGTATTCAATCTTTGCATTCTTTCTTTTGATTTTTTATGAAGTACCGACAAATTTAAATCCGCTGACGAGATAAGCGTGGTACCGCTTTGATCATCTATTAATTGTGCATATATATGTTTATTTGACCGAAATACACTAAGTCTTGGTAACTTGGATGTACCACTAATTTTTTTTCTGACTCTTCGATGCCTTGCGACCCTTTGCAATCTTTTGTTTTTCATAGATTACCACCAACAGCCTTAACAGTTTTACCAGCTTTTCTTCTGATAATTTCATCAACATATTTAATTCCCTTACCTTTATAAGGTTCCGGTGGTCTAACCCTTCTAATTCTTGCTGCCGTTTCGCCAACCAGAACTTTGTCCGCGCCTGAAATGATAATTTTATTTTCTTTGGTTTCAACTTGAACTCCGGCTATGGACTTAATCACCACTGGATGAGAATAACCAACATTTAAAACTAAATTATCGCCTTCTTTAGCGGCGCGATAGCCAACTCCCACTATCTCCAAAATTTTTTGGTGACCCTCTTCTACTCCTTTGATCATATTAGCAATTATGCTTCTGGTTAAACCGTGAAGTGATTTGGAGAATTTGTTCTCAGTTTTTCTAATTACCTTAACTTTCCCATTCTCAACTTCCACTTTTATTTCAGGCCTGAAGTTAAAAGAAAGATTTCCTTTGGGTCCTGAAACATTTACCCCAGAGTCCATGATATTAACACTTACGCCTTGTGGAATTATTATTGGTTGTTTACCGATTTTAGACATAATACTGACTTTAAGGGCAAACCTTACGGTTTTCCCTTAATATTCTCTTTCCCCTAATGGACAAAATTGTCCAGGCGAAGCCTGATCCAATTTTGAAATTTTCGATTTAAAATTTAAGTTTATCATTTGATTTTTATATTTTTTACCAAACTTGGCAGATGACCTCTCCTCCAAGATTTTTAGCTTTTGCCTGGCTTCCCGTCATGACGCCTTTGGGAGTTGAAATAATAATTATTCCTTTACCTCCCTTAATACCTTTGATATTTTTACCTTTTGTGTAAACGCGAAGTCCCAATTTTGAAACACGTTTAATTTCAGAAATTTTAGGCTTTTGTTTATCGTATAAAAGCTCCACTTCGATTTTTGCCTTGCCTGCCGGCAGGCGGGAATCCTTTTTGGTAACCTTACCAATAAATTGTTCTTTTTCTAATATTTTGGCTATTTCAAATTTAAACTTTGAATAAGGAATTATTACTTGTGCCTTCTTGGCCATATATCCGTTTTTGATTGTCACTAACATATCAGCTACAGGATCCATTGGTAACCTCCGGTTACTTGCAAATTTAAACTAATTTTGACTAATTTGTGCGAATATTCGTTCATATTAAATTTAATTTTATTCGTTTATATTCGTTAATGTTCACCATGATGCTTTTTGAACACCGGGTATTTCACCCCGATGTACCAGATCGCGAAAACAAAGCCGGCAAATCCCAAATTTACGCAAATAACCTCGAGGTCTACCACAAATCTTACAGCGATTTCTGTGTCTTACTTCAAACTTTGGTTTTTTTTCGTTTTTTACAATTTTTGATTTCTTGGCCATTTAAACCTCAGTTCTTCTTAAATGGTGCTCCTAAAAGCTCCAAGAGTCTTTGGGATTTTTCTCTATTGCTGTTTTTTACAACTATCGTTACAACTAAGCCTCTGATTTTGTCGATTTTAGAATAATCTATCTCAGGAAAAAGGATTTGTTCAGGCATTCCCAAGCTATAATTGCCGTTTTTATCGAACTTTGATTGTAAAAGTCCTCGAAAATCACGCATTCTGGGTATGACAATCGCAATCAATTTTTCCAAAAAATTCCAGGCTTTTTTCCCTCTTAAGGTCACTACTACACCAATGGGGTCTTTTTCTTTTAATTTAAAGGCGGAAATTGATTGTCTGGCGCGTCTGACAGCAGGTCTTTGGCCAGAAATTATCGCCAGTTGGTCTTTTACCCTTTCGAGAACTTCTTTATTTTCAATTGCCTCAACCACGCTACTATTTAGAACAATTTTTTCAACTTTTGGTATGGCCAAATTATTAACTAGTCCAAATTCCTCTTTTAATTTTGGTAAGACCTCTTGTTGATATTTGGTAATTAAATTTGTCATGAAAGACTTCCTTTACATTTTTTACAAATCCTATTTTTGGCTTTTCCATCAACACCAAAACCGACTCTTGTCACTTTGGCGCATTTGGGACAAATAATAGCCACTTTAGAAACGGAAATCGGTCGGGCAATCTCATAAATACCTGCACCTCGCTGCCTGGTCGCCTTTCTGTGTCTTTTATAAATATTGACTTTGCTAACAACGAGTTTATATTCGGAAGGAAACACCTTTTCGACCTTGCCTTTTTTGCCCTTGTCTCGACCTGAAGTGACTAATACCTCGTCGCCAACCTTGAATTTAAACATTTTTAAACTACCTCCTTAGCCAAAGATGCAATTTTACTAAATCCTTTATTTTTTATTTCTTGAGCCACCGGTCCAAAAATCCTTGTTGCTCTTGGCACCTTACTTGCATCAATAATAACTGCCGCGTTATCGGAAAATCTTATATATGAACCGTCTCTCCTGCGGGTTTCTTTTCTTGTTCTGACAATCACGGCTTGAACAATCTCATGATCCTTAACTTGACCAATCGGGCTTGCACCAAAGACTGTGCAAGTTACTACATCACCGATTCCGACAAAGCGCCTGCCAGAACCTTTACCAATTCCAATAATTCTAAGATTTTTAGCACCGCTATTATCGGCGACAGTCAATATTGATCTTCTAATAAGCATCTAAGTTAAAACCTCCACGACTTTAAAATGGATATCTTTTGAAATCGGCCTTGTTTCAATAATTTTTACCTTTTGGCCAATCTTGACTCCTATTTCATCATGGGCTTTGAATTTTTTAGTTTTTGTAATTAATTTTTTATAAAGTCGATGCTTGACCTTAGTGCTAACTTTAACCACAACTGTTTTTTGCATTTTGCCAGAAACCACAATTCCCGTTTTAATTTGCGGCATTTTCTTTCTCCTTGCCCTCTGGCTTATTGGTCATAGCCTGACTTTTTTCCAGAAAAAGTTTTAAGTTCAGAATTGTTTTTACCTTGGCAATATCTTTCTTAATACCCCTAACGGCATGAACATTTTTGACTTTAGCCATTTTAAGTTCTAGGAGAGCATTGATTTTCTCTTTTTCCAGCTGGCTAATTTTGTTCCTAAGCTCACTTATGCTTTTACTTTTTATCTCGTCTAACTCTTTCTTTTTCATAACATATTTCCTTTCTTTTGCTATTTTGATACTAACTTAGTTTTGATTGGTAACTTATGCGCTGCCAGTCTCATTGCTTCTTGGGCAACTTTTGCATCCAGTGCTCCCATTTCAAAAAGGATCGTGCCCGGCTTGACAACGGCAACATACTCGTTAACATCGCCTTTTCCTGAACCCATTCTTGTCTCCGCCGGTTTTTTAGTTACCGGTTTATCTGGAAAGATTCTTATCCAAATACGACCTCCCCTTTTGGTGTAATGGGTCATTGCCCGCCTAGCTGCCTCAATTTGTCTGGCAGTAACCCAAGCAGTCTCGAGACTTTTTAAGCCAAATGACCCAAAAGCTATACTACTGCCACGGGTAGCCAGTCCTTTCATCCTGTTTCTAAATTGTTTCCGATATTTTGCTCTTTTTGGCGCTAGCATCTCAATTGAAAATTGAAAATTTTAATCATTCTAGGATTCACCTTTGTTTATCCAAACTTTAACACCAACGATGCCGGCTCTAGGCACCTTGGCATCGATCTTGGCAAAATCTATTTGGGCTCTTAATGTCTGCAGGGGGATAGACCCATCTTTGACTGTCTCGCGCCTGGCAATTTCCGAACCGCCAAGCCTGCCGGCCAAAGAAATTCTCACGCCTTTGGCTCCGGATCTTTTGACTCGTTCAAGAGCCTGATTCATCACTCTTCTAAATGGGATGCGCCTGACGAGTTGGTCGGCAATGTTCGTTGCCACAAGATAAGCGTCCAAATCAGGTGACTTTACTTCTTCAAATTTAATGTCCAGTTTGCCGGAATCAGTAATTTTGAATTTTTTCATCAAAGCATCTTTTAATTGTTCAAGTCCGGTTCCTCCTCGACCGATGGCAACCCCTGGCCTTGAAACATGAATTGTTATAATTCTTTTGTCAAAAGAACGTTCAATCTCTACTTTAGAGATACCTGCCGCCTTAAGAACCTCCATTAAAAATTTCCTAATTTTTTGGTCCTCTAAAAGATACTCGGCAAAAAGATTGTTTTTAGCCGCAAACCAGCGCGAGCTCCAAGTGTAGAGGTTACCAAGTCTAAAACCAACTGGATTAACTTTCTGACCCACAGGACCTCCATTCGGTCGGTAGTGAATAGTGAATACGAGAGCGTATTTTCGAGGAATCGAAAAGAGTAAATAGTGAATAGTAATTGAAAAATATTTTTAAATTTTCATTTTTCATTTTTCTTTTCAACCTCTGGCACCTTTGATACTTCTGGTACTTTTGATACTTGTGATACCTCTTTTTGTGATACTTCTTTTTTCTGCTCACTCTTCAAAACTACTTTTATGTGGCTTGTCCTCTTTAATATTGGATGGACTCGGCCTCGCGAGACTGCCCTATACCTTTTAAAAACAATCCCCTTTGTCACCGAAATTTCCTTAAAAGTCAAAGTGTCCTGGGATAAACCAAAATTATTTTTTGCATTAGCTATTGCGGACGCAATAATTTTTTTAATGGCTGATGATGCGCCTTTTGGGATAAAATCCAGCATTTTTATTGCTTCCTGAGGCCCCATTTTTTTGATCTGATCGACAACAAGCCTTGCCTTTTGCGGTGATATGCGTACATTCTTTGCCACAGCTACTATTTCCATACAGCCTCCTGATTGACTTTTGGTGTTTTTTTAATCAGCAATTGATTACCGCGGATTGATGACTGATCTTCGCTGATTAAAATATTCGTTTCTATTCGTGTAATTATATTCGTACAAATTCGCATTCTATTTTTTGGCGCTGGATTTCTCTGTAATCTTACCGTGACCGCGAAAAGTTCTTGTCGGTGCAAATTCTCCAAGTCGGTGGCCAACCATCGGCTCTGTGACAAAAACATTGATAAAAATCCGGCCGTTATGGACAGAAAAAGTATGATTGACAAATTCCGGCGGAATTTGGCTGTTTCTAGCCCAAGTTTTAATGGGCTCTTTTTTGCCGGACTCTTTTTGAGCTAAAACTTTCTTTAACAATTTCTGGTCCACATACGGACCTTTTTTAGATGACCTGCTCATTATTTCCTCCTAGATAAAATATCAGCCTTGCTTCGCAATCTCATATTTTACTTCCTTCGTTGTAAAATGAACTTGCTTGATGGTTTCTTTTTGTTTCTGGTTTTTTTAAAAGCCGGTTTGCCCCAAGGAGTTTTTGGATGCATGCCGATACCGGACCTGCCTTCACCGCCGCCATGCGGGTGTGATCCCGGATCCATGGCTACACCTCTAACCTTTGGTCGCTTGCCCATGTGACGCAATCTTCCCGCTTTGCCAAAAGTAATATTTTTCCAATCAATATTACCAACTTGACCAACAGTTGCATAACTTAAACTGTGAACCTTTCTTATTTCTTTGGAAGGAAGCTTAAGATGTACCCACTTTCCCTCTTTAGCTGCAACAATCGCACCGGCACCGGCGGATCTGACTATCTGACCTCCGGCTCCGGGGATTAACTCAATATTATGAACAACAGTGCCAATCGGCATTTTGCCAAGAGGCAGGGCATTGCCCGGTTTGATTTCGGCTTTTTCACCGGCGAAAACTTGGTCGCCAATTTTAAGTTCCTGCGGTGCTAAAATATATTTCTTCTCCCCATCCGTGTAATGAAGAAGGGCAATGTTGGCCGAACGATTGGGATCATACTCAATAGCGGCAATACGAGCCATAATATCTTTTTTGCTGCGAACAAAATCAATTAATCTAAAATTTCTTTTATGACCGCCACCCTTGCTTCTTGCAGTAACCCGTCCCCTTGATCTACCGCCGGTTTTTGTAAGAGGTGCAATTTGCGACTTTTCCGGTTTCGTCTTGGTAACATCGCCAAAAGCCAAACCGCTTTTAAATCTTTGACCTGGTGTTTTTGGTTTATAAATTTTAATTGCCATTAACCCTCCTTACCTTCTGCTGTTACCTGCTGAATATCTTTTTCTTTGCTTTGGCCTTTTTCTTTGGCTTTTTTACCTTTGGCCTCTGACTTTGGTGAAAGCACTGCGATTGTTTGTCCGGCTTTGAGATAAACCATGGCCTTTTTACCTCCGCCCGTTTTTACCTGTTTTCGGCTTTTGGCAATTCTTTTTGACTTTGCTGCAACATTGCCAACATTGACTTTTACCACTTCGACTGCAAAGTGAGAGGCCACTTGTCTAGCAATTTCTTTTTTGGTTGAACGCGCATCAACCAGAAAAGTATAGATACCTTTCTCCATTGACTTATAAGCCTTTTCCGAGAGTATTGCTTTTTTGATTATATTTTTCATAGTTGTTTTACCGGTTTTTCGCCAACTAAGGCGGCCAAAGCCTCTTTGGAAAACAAGAGATTGTTGCTTTTAACTATCTCAAAAGCGTTAAGATTGTTGACGCGACTTACCGAAATTTGTTTGATGTTGCGTGACGCCAAAATCAAATTCTTTTGATCATTTGATTTGTCAGAAATTACTAAAAGTGTATTATCCTTTGTTTTCAATTTATTCAGTAAACCAGCGACTATTTTCGTTTTTGCTTGGATGTTTTCAATATTTTTGATTACTTTAATATCCCCTGCCTGCGCTTTTGAAGAAAGGGCAAAAACTAAGGCTTTCTTTTTCATTTTTTTAGGCAAAGTTAGTTTGATTTTTCGATACTTTGGGCCAAGTGCAACACCGCCGCCCACCCAAAGCGGCGAACGGATTGACCCTGCCCTTGCCTTGCCAGAACCTTTTTGACGCCGGGGTTTGGCTCCGCCGCCGCGCACTTCGGCGCGGGTTTTAGTCTGTGCCCAATGGGCTGATTGATTACTCGAGTAGATACGCATGGCCTGTACAAGAAGATTTTTATTAGGTTTTTGTCCGAAGATTTCTTTGGGAAGCACAACTTTGCCAAGAGATTGGCCGTTAATATCATAAAGAGCAGCCGAAACTCCTTGAGCGGTAGGTTTACTCCTGACGGTCTTTTGTGTTTTCCGTGACCTCTGTGATTTCTTTTCCGTGACCTCTGTGATCCTTTTTTTATCCACTGTTTTAGAACTAGTTTTGGGGCCAGCTTGAACTATTGTAGTTTTTGGTATCTTATTAGCTTTTTTCCCTGCCATAATTATTTCTCCTCTGTTTCTTTTTCCTCTTTAGGATCTGTTTTACTTTCTCCCTTTGGCTCCTTTATTTCCTCTGACTCTTCTGATTTCTCTTTGGCCTTTGTCTCTTCTTCTTTTTCTTTCGGTGGTGGAGCCGAAGTATAGCTCTTAAGCTTGCCGGTTTTTTCAATAATCAAAAAACCATTGCGGCTACCTGGAACCGAACCTTTAACCTCCAGCAGGTTTTTGGCTGGGTCAATATTGACAACTTCAAGACCAGTCACTGTTAATTTGCCAACACCCATGTGTCCTGCCATTTTTTTACCTTTAAAAACACGACCCGGAGTGGTAGTTTGACCAATGGAACCTGGAGCCCTGTGTCGATCAGATTGGCCGTGAGTTTTTGGCCCGCCGGCAAAACCCCATCTTTTAACTACTCCTGTAAATCCCTTACCGAGAGTTATACCGGTTACTTTAACCAAATCGCCGAGCTCAAAAACGGAGACAGTCATTTTGTCTCCGATTTTGATTTCTTGCTTTTCATTATCAATTTTTACTTCCTTAATAAACCTTGGAGCATAGCCGACATTTTTAACATAGGCATTTTCGGTTTTTTTAAATTTCTTTTTTCGGCCAAAACCCAGTTGAATACGGCCATCCTTGATTGCCAAAACGACATTGGGCTCTGCCACGATATTTGTAACCGGAATTCGCCGGCCATGTTGATCAAATTGAGCTGTCATTCCTTTTTTTAAGCCCAATATCGTATTTATCATCCTAATTTTTCCTAATTATTACTCCTAATAAATCCTAATATTCGAGTTAATTTGGATTAACTTGATTCGGATCAATTCGGATTCAAGCAGCAAAAAAGCAGGACTCCTTAGATGTCTTCAGGTGTCCCACCGATTAACAATGTCAAATGTCAATTGTCAATTGTTAATGGTTAATTGTTTATTTAGTTTTTGTCAAATACCTCCTGATTGACGAATTTATCCGAATGAAATTACTCCGAATGAATCCGAATGTTAGGATAAATTCGGACTAATCAAATTAGGATACATTCGTATCTACATTTTAATTTCAATATCTACTCCAGCCGGTAGGTCTAAATGAGTTAGCGAATCAATTGTCTTATTCGTTGGCTCGATAATATCAACTAAGCGCTTGTGAATACGCATCTCAAACTGCTCACGGGCGTCTTTATCAGTGTGCGGGCTGGTCAAAACCGTGAATCTTTGGATTTTGGTTGGCAAGGGAATTGGCCCGGAAATTTTGGCTCCGGTTGATAAAGCCGTGTTTATAATATCACGACAAGCCGCGTCCATTACCCGCGCATCGTAAGCTTTTAATTTAACCCGAATTCTTCCCTTTGGCATGGTTATTTTGTTTTAAAGTGCTAATTTTAGCTCTGTACTTCTTAGATCCCCAAATCAGCTTTCGCTCTCGAAGCCGCCTGATCGATTGCATCAATAATTCCTTGTCTTTGGACTCCAGCTTGTCTTAGTTTGACTAAAACTTCATTGCTTGTAGACATACCGTATCCCGAAATATTAGCGACATCTTTAAAAAGTGGACGGAAAACTATTGGTTCTCCATCGGCAATATGTGCTACACCCTTTTCTCTTTTATCCCGATTCCCAACGATGTTCAACATATAATGTCTTGAATTGTGAATAATCCAGCTCTCAATTGCATGCATTTCCTGTTCTGTTACCTCAACCTCTGGCATTCGTAACACCTCCTTCGGACAGAAAGTTTACAATAGAAGTGAGAAGTAAGGGGTTGGAATCTAGATATCGAAGTGAGATTCGAGTTGATTTGAAAGTTGGCTATAATCGATTTTTCTCACTTCAAAAATCAAGCTTCGCATTTCTAACTTCACACTTCAGATCTTGCGATCGTCAATTGTATATCAGCAGGTCGCCTTGCGAGACTAAAGTCCTCGCAATGGCGCTCCTCTGATATATCAGACTCAGCTGAGCTGAGATATGATATCAAAAAAAAGACCCCTGCGGCAAATGCCTAGGGGTCGATTCCTGCATTAGGCAAGAATCTTGGCAACCACGCCGGCGCCAACCGTGTGGCCGCCCTCGCGAATTGCAAATCTTAAGCCTTCTTCTAGGGCAACCGGTGCAATAAGTTTGACTTTCATTTTGATGTTGTCGCCGGGCATGACCATTTCCGTGCCTTCAGGCAAAGTGGCCTCGCCGGTGACATCGGTAGTTCTGATGTAAAATTGAGGCCTGTAACCTGTAAAAAATGGCGTATGACGGCCACCTTCCTCTTTGGCTAAAATGTAGACCTCGGCTTCAAATTCGGTATGGGGAGTAGTAGTTCCCGGTTTGGCTAAGACCTGACCGCGCTCAACATCATCTTTTTCGACTCCGCGAAGCAAGACGCCGATATTATCACCGGCCTGACCTTGATCTAGTTGCTTCCTGAACATCTCAACTCCGGTAACGACTGTCTTTTTGGTAGGTTTAATGCCGACGATTTCAATCTCTTCATTAACCTTAACCACGCCACGCTCAACACGACCGGTAACAACAGTTCCCCGACCTTTAATTGAAAAAACATCTTCGATAGGCATGAGGAAAGGTTTGTCGAGGTCGCGAGCAGGTGTAGGAATTTTTTCATCAACTGCGGCCATTAAATCCTCAATTGATTTGACTGCCTCGGCATCGTCTTCCAAAGCTTTAAGGGCAGAACCGCGAATGATGACGGCATTTTTGCCGTCAAACTGGTATTTATCAAGTAACTCTCGAATCTCCAGTTCAACCAGATCCAAAAGTTCTTTGTCAGAAACCATATCGACCTTATTTAAATAGACAACAATGGCCGGGACATTAACTTGCCTTGCCAAAAGTACATGTTCGCGGGTTTGAGGCATAGGGCCGTCAGGCGCAGAGACCACCAAAATTGCGCCGTCCATCTGGGCAGCACCGGTAATCATGTTCTTGATATAGTCTGCATGGCCTGGAGCGTCAATATGGGCATAGTGGCGCTTCTCGGTTTCATACTCCACATGAGTAATATTGATGGTTATGCCGCGCTGTTTTTCCTCCGGAGCGTTATCAATTTGATCGAAAGTTTTTTCTTGAGCCAAACCTTTTTTGGCCAAGACTTTGGTGATAGCCGAAGTTAGCGTGGTCTTACCATGGTCTACGTGACCAATGGTGCCGATATTAACATGCGGTTTAGTTCTTTCAAATTTTTCTGCCATGCCGTCAAATCCAAATTTCTTCGAAATTTGGGTAATTTTGATTGCAATAAAACATCAGTCAGTTAGACTGATTGTAATGCCTAGTTTATACTATTTTGGCAGGCTAATGCAAGAGGTGAATTTAAGAGTATCAAAGGTTTTAAAAGTACCGCGGGTATCACGAGCTTAAAACTTAAAAAGCTTGTGGTACTCTTGATACTCTGACCACTCGTGGTACACCTATAATTTGCTAGCTTTCTTTACTCTCCCCTTTCGCTTTCGCCACTATTTTATCTGCAATATTTTGGGGGACTTCTTCGTAGTGAGAAGGTTCCATATAGACAGAACCTCTGCCTTGAGTCATAGAACGTAAAGTTGTCACATATCCGGACATTTCCGAAAGTGGTACCAAAGCAGTAATGATGACACTTTTGCCGTGGTGTTCGCTTGAAAGAATTTGAGCCCGTTTTGCCGATAAATCGCCAATAACATCTCCCATGAACTGTTCAGGAATGGTTACTTCAACTTTCATAATCGGCTCAAGAAGAGTAAGGCCTGCTTTTTTGGCGGCCGCTTCGAGCGCCAAGCTTCCTGCGATTTTAAAGGCAATATCCGAAGAATCGACATCGTGATAAGTTCCGTCATAAACAGCAACTTTCATATCAACCATCGGAAAACCCGCTAAAACACCCATATCCATTTTTTCGCGAACGCCCTTCTCAACAGACGGTATAAATTCTTGTGGAATCGCCCCGCCTTTGATTTCGGATTTAAATTCGTAGCCTTCGCCGCGGGGTTTAGGTTCGACCCGCAGGAAACAATGGCCGTACTGACCCCTGCCTCCGGATTGCCTAATGTATTTACCTTCACCTGTTGCTTGCCCTGCGATGGTTTCTTTATAGGCAACTTGAGGTCTGCCGACTTTGGCGTCAACCGCAAATTCGCGCTTCATACGATCAACCAAAATTTCTAAGTGAAGTTCGCCCATACCGGAAATAATCGTTTGACCGGTTTCAAAATCGCTTTTAATTTTAAAAGTAGGATCTTCCTCACTAAGCCTGCCTAAGGCGTAACCTAGTTTTTCTTGATCCGCTTTGGTATTAGGTTCGATGGCCATGGAAATAACCGGTTCGGGAAAGGATATAGTTTCTAAGATTATCGGAGCGGCCTCATTGCAAAGAGTATCGCCTGTGGCCGTGTTTTTGAGTCCGACAATAGCAATAATTTCTCCGGCATAGCTTTCAGCAATTTCTTCCCTGGTATTGGCATGCATCAAAAGAATTCGGCCAATTCTTTCACGATCGTGTCTAGTGGCGTTTAAAACCGAAGTCCCGGATTTTAAAGTACCGGAATAAATTCGCACATAAGTAAGTTTGCCGACATGCGGATCAATTTGGATTTTGAAAGCCAAACCGCAGAAAGGAGCATCTATAGTTTGCTTACGAACTTCCTTTCCGCCGGTTTTCGGATTAATTCCTTGAATCTCGACAATATCTGGAGGTGATGGTAAATAATCAACAACTGCATCAAGAAGCGGCTGGACTCCTTTATTGCGAAGACTGGAACCTGCCAAAACCGGGACGATTTTATAGGTAATAACGGCTTTCCTCAAAGCTTTCTTAAGCTCGTCGGTCTCAATTTGCTCGCCTTTTAAATATTTTTCGAGTAAAGTATCGTCATTTTCGGCAATCTTTTCCACAAGCTCGTGCCGATATTTTTCAACATTGGCCTTTTCCTCTTCTGGAATGGGAATTTCTTCAAATTTCATACCAGTTTCGTCTTTCCAGACGTAGGCTTTTTGAGTCAAAAGGTCAATGATTCCCTGAAATTCATTTTCGCGGCCTAATGGCAAATTATATGGGCAGGCCGGAGCCCCAAGGCGCTCACGGATTGATTTAAGAGTGGCAAAATAGTCTGCCCCCATTTTATCCATTTTGTTGATAAAGCAAATTCGGGGTACTTTGTATTTGTCGGCCTGACGCCAAACTGTTTCCGATTGCGATTGAACGCCTTCCTCGGCGTCTAAAACTGTTACACCACCATCCAAAACGCGAAGTGACCTTTCAACCTCGGCCGTAAAGTCAACGTGACCCGGAGTATCAATGATATTAATCCGAGTTTCAGTACCGGCAAAGGGACCTTCTTTTGGTATCCAGAAGGTGGTAACTGCTGCCGATACAATGGTGATTCCTCTTTCTTTCTCCTGGGCCATCCAATCGGTTACGGTGCTACCTTCATCGATGTTGCCCAGTTTATAAGTCTTGCCTGTATAAAAAAGGATTCGTTCAGTTGTCGTGGTTTTGCCCGCGTCAATATGGGCAATAATACCAATATTGCGTATTCTTTCTAATGGATATAGTCGAGAGTTTTTATCAGGCATGATTAACTCCTTTCGACATCGAGTCTAACAAGCAATATATCAGAGGAGCGCCCTTGGCACGAATTCGAAGAATTGTGCCAAGGCGACCTGCTGATATATTGCGAATTCGGTCAAGCGGATACAGTCTATTTTGTTTCTGTGTCATGGCAGTTTCTGTCTTATTTGGAATTGGAATATTTTTTACCAGCTTTTGAAGTTTGAGGTTCAACGTTAAGCTGGGAAATTGCCGGATGCTCAAGATTTCTGATTTCATTTTTGATTTCGGTAATCATTGCACGAAGTACCGAAACTTCTTCATCCGCAAGCTCCCAGGCAGCATTTTCATTCCAGGCCGAACCGGACTCTTGGTAGGCCTCGCCATATTTGGCCAGCGCCTCTTTGAGCTTGACTTCTTCAAGCTCTTTGAGCCTGTTTTTTAATTGTTTTAATTTTTGAGCTTTAGCTTGCACCATATTCAAATATCCTTAACAAATTTTATTTAAGCAGAAAAATAGCCTTGTTGACAATAATCAAAACTAAGCGCAGATTATAGCACATTGGGTGAATTTGTGGCGAGTAGTCTATTACCAACGAAAGTGGGCAAAAGCCTTTAGAGTACGGAGTGCTATCTGACAACGATCTAGATAGCAAGCGCAGTACTCGCAAGGCAGTTGCAAGTATTTTCGTTACCAACGAAAATGTGCGAAAGCCTTATTTGCCCTCCAATTCTTACCTCTCGCCTTTTCACTATTATCCATAGACGGCTCGAGGAGCAAATTTAGGAGGACTGCACAAAGCGTTCGTTCACCACCTGAAGTGTGCGAACGCTTTGTTTGCCTCAGCCATGCGGTGCATTTCTTCCCTTTTGGCAACTGCCTTTCCAGTGCCTTCGGCAGCATCTAAAATCTCGGCTGTAAGTTTAGAAATCATCAGCGGTTTATTCTTAAGCTTTTCTACTTCACTAGGGGTGCGGCTTCTGGCTGCAACAACCAACCAAGAAATGGCAAGCGACATTCTTCTGACACCTCTAACTTCCATCGGGACCATGTAAGAAGCTCCACCGACTCTTCTTGGCCGAACTTCCATTTTGGGTGTAACATTTTCCAGAGCCTTTTCAAATGTCGCCAGTGGATCTTTATCTTTTTTGGCAATTAATTTAAAAGCTTCATAAATAATTCTTTGCGCCAAAGCTTTCTTACCGGAAATCATCAGTTTATTAACAAGCTTGGCAACTTGAGGACTTTGATAGATTGGATCTGGCGCAATTTGTCTTTTTTCAACCTTACCAGTTCGTGGCACAATAATGCTCCCTTCGGTCGCAAAATTGAAAATTGAAAAGCTTTGCGTTGCTTTCGGCAAGTGAAAATTGAAAATTTACTTTTTCCTTTTTCATTTTTACTTTTTAAATTAGCCTTCTGCTGGTGCTTCGACTTGAGCCTGTGAGACTGCTGCCGCCTGACCAACAGTTGCTGCCGCTTGGGCTCCCGTAACTGCACCCGATATTTTAGTACCGTATAAAGAGCGTCCTTGTTTCCTGCCAACAACACCAGTGGTATCGTATTTACCTCGAATTATGTGGTATTTAACTCCGGGTAAATCCCTAACTCTGCCACCGCGAATTAAAACAACCGAATGCTCGGCCAGTTCATGGCCAATTCCTGGAATATAAGCAGTTACTTCTTGCTTATTGGAAAGACGGACTCTGGCAACTTTTCTAAGCGCCGAATTCGGTTTTTTGGGTGTCATGGTTTTAACAACCACGCAAACACCTCTTTTTTGACCGGAAGGATAATAAACGTACCTATTTTTATGCGTGTTAAAAGCACGGCGAAGCGCCGTTGCTCTTATTCTTTTTGGCTTTGACTTTCGACCTTTTCTTATAAGTTGATTAACTGTCGGCATACTATGCTCCAATTGATCTTCAGATTATATCAGAATTGACCGGTTTACTGAATCCTTGCACGTTAAGGGCTGGTTGGAATCAATCGGCCAATTATATCAGCACTTCGTCTGATATTATCTTTAGACTCATTGTATCTGCGCCCTTTCGGGCGATGTTGGTATGAGTCTTCCGATAATGACGTTTTCTTTAAGACCAAGGAGATTATCCACTTTGCCCTCAATAGCAGCATCGGTCAAGACCCTGGTTGTCTCTTGGAATGAAGCGGCTGAAAGAAAACTCTCGGTATAAAGAGCTGCCCTGGTAATTCCCAGGATGATTACTTGCGCAGTTGCCGGCTCCCCGCCTTCTGCGAGAACCTTAGCGTTTTCTTCCTCAAAACGATTTTTATCAATTAGCTCTCCAGGTAAAAGGACCGTATCGCCGGGCGATTCAATCCTAACTTTGTCACTCATTTTTCGCACAATGGCTTCGAAATGTTTATCATTAATAGTTACTCCCTGGCTTTCATAAACCTCTTGAGCTCCACTGGTGATGTATTTTTGGGCAGCGCGCAGTCCGGAAACTGCCAGAATTTCCTTAACATCCAAATAGCCGCTTGAGAGGGGCATTCCGGCAGTAACTAGCTGACCATTAGAAACAGTTAGTTCCGAAGTTGGCGGGACAAAATACTCACGTTCAACCGGCGGTTTGAGATTGGTACTTTTAATTTTAATCAGAAATCCTTGAGGAGATTCTTCAATTTTAATCTTACCGGTGATGTCTGAAATAGCCGCAGCAAACTTTGGCATCCTGGCTTCAAAAAGTTCCTCTACTCTCGGCAAACCCTGGGTAATGTCCAAACCGACAATACCACCGGTATGAAATGTCCTCATTGTCAACTGAGTGCCAGGCTCACCAATACTTTGGGCGGCAATGACCCCAACCGGTGTTCCAATTGCTACTAAATTTCTGGTAACCAAATCCTTTCCATAACACATAGCACATAAGCCGTATTTAGCTTCACAGGCAAGAACAGACCTGACTAGAATTTCCTCAAAACCGTTTTTTTCTATTTCAGATGCCATTTGCTCATCAATAAGACTACCAGCCTTAACCAAAACTTTTTTAGTCTTTGAAAAAATTATGTCGGCGGCTGTTACTCTACCTACTAGTCTTGCAGTAAATGATGCTAAGCGACGGTCGTTTTTGGAAATAATAATTCCCTCATGAGTTGCGCAGTCTTCCACTCTAATAATTGCATCATGAGCTACATCAACCAATCTCCTGGTTAAATATCCGCTCTCGGCAGTCTTAATAGCCCGATCGGCTAAACCTTTTCTGGCACCTCGGGCAGAAGTAAAGTACTCAAAAACTGAAAGCCCTTCTCTAAAATTTGACTTTACTGGAAGGGGTACAATTTGGCCTGACGGATCGGTTACTAGACCACGAATTGCTGCCAACTGTTTTATTTGTTCGGCAGTAGCCCGAGAACCGCCTGAATCGGAAATAATTTTAATTGAGTTATCCTTTGGCAAGCTCTTCCAAGTTAAATCTGCCAAATTATTGGTAACTGAAAGCCAAACTTCTTGTGAGAGGCGCTTTTGTTCATCTTTGGTAATTAGTCCCTGTCTAAAATTCTTCTCAATAGCCTCAACCTCTTTTTCTGCCTTTTGAAGAATTTGTTTTTTCTCATCGACAATCATACAGTCAAAAACCGATACCGAAAGGCCAGAAAACGTCGCTCCTTCAAAACCAAAACCTTTGAGCCTGTCAATAAGATCAATAACTTCAGCTTCGCTAAGCTGATCAATAGCCACCGAAATTAACCTTTTGATGGTTGAAGCGCTGACTGCTTCATTGATAAAACGAAGGACTTCGGGCAGTTGCATGTTAAATAGAACCCTACCTGCTGTTGTCTCGATGACTTCGCCTGCGGCTTTCATTTTTATCGGCTGCCTAAGCCTGATCTTGCCGGAATTCAAAGCCAAAATGACATCCAGTTCATTTGCGAAGACATTTTGATACTCAGAACTCTGGGCATCCTGAGATGTCAGGTAATATACTCCCAGCGCCATTTCCTTATTGGGTAAGGTTATTGGTGAACCGTCAGCAGGTCGCAGTAAGTTTTTGCCTGCTACCATTAAGTTAGCCGCTTCTTCTTTTGATTTGGCAGAGAGCGGCACATGCACAGCCATTTGGTCACCGTCAAAATCGGCATTAAAACCGGCACAAATACAAGGATGGATTCTAATGGCATCACCTTCTATTAAGATTGGGTAAAATGCCTGAATCCCCAAACGATGAAGAGTCGGCGCTCTATTTAAAAGAATAGGATGGTTTTTGGTAACTTCCTCTAAAATATCCCAGACTTCACCACTTCTGCGCTCAAGATAATGTTTGGCGCTTTTGACATTTGGTGCGTACCCTTTGGCAATGACTTCGCGAAGAACAAAAGGTTTAAACATCTCAAGAGCCATTTCTTTAGGAATACCCGCCTGATTTAAGGTTAATTCCGGTCCAACTACAATTACCGATCTGCCTGAATAGTCGACACGTTTACCCAACAAATTTTGCCTAAATCTTCCCTGTTTACCCCGAAGCATATCGGAAAGAGATCTCAGCTCCTGAGATGCTCTGGTTGATTTAATGCGCTGGGAATCAATAAGAGCATCAACAGCCTCCTGCAACATCCTTTTTTCATTGCGCAAGATTATTTCCGGTGCACCCAATTCAATTAATTTTTTGAGTCGGTTGTTTCTGTTAATAACTCTTCGGTAAAGGTCATTAAGGTCAGAAGTGGCAAATCTGCCCCCAGAAAGCTGGACCATTGGTCTTAAATCCGGCGGTAAAACCGGCAAAATTTTGACTATCATCCAAGTTGGCAAAATACCGGATTTTTTCATGCTTTCGACAACCCGAAGTTTTTTGGTAGCTCTAATGTACTTTTGGCCGGTTGCCCTGAGTATTTCTTCACGCAGCTTTATGGAAAGCTCGGCTAAATCGATTTTTTCAAGAACCTGATATAAAGCTTCAGCCCCCATACCAACTTTGAGGAAACCTTCGGCATTATAATCGGCTAGTTTCAAATACTCTTCCTCCGAAAGAATATCCAGGGGTTTAATCGAAGAAACCATATCGGTAATATTTTTGTAGATTTCCTCAAGCCGCAAGATCTCCACAGCATTCTCATCACGGAGTTTTGCCTGTCTTTGGCGCATCGACAGTCTAGCCTCTTCTATCTTCAAATCCGTTTGCTCTTTAACCTTACCCCCAGTCTTAATTTTCGAAATCTCCTTTTGAGCTTCTTTTTCCTGCTCTTCCAACTTCTTCTTGAGTTCCAACTGCCCTTCTTTGCGTTTCTTTTCAAGCTCTCCATTTAATTTTTTAATGACTTGTTTCTTAACTTCGTCAGCTACTTCAATTGCCAAATATGAAGCAAAATAGACAACCGCATCCAAGCTTCGGGGAGAAAGATCCAAAATTAAACCTAATTTAGAAGGACTTCCTTTGAAAAACCAATTATGGACTACCGGAGCGGCTAGAGTAATATGCCCCATGCGCTCACGTCTTACTCGCGATTGGGTTACTTCGACACCGCATTTGTCACAAATAATCCCCCTGTATCTAATTCGCTTATATTTGCCGCAATAACATTCCCAATCTTTTGTTGGCCCAAAAATTCGTTCATCAAAAAGGCCATCTTTTTCGGGCTTTAAGGTTCGGTAGTTAATTGTCTCCGGTTTAGTAACCTCACCAAAAGACCAGGTTTTGATATCTTCGGAAGAAGACAGTGTTATCTTTAGTGCTTCAAAATCAATTAATTCATTCATCTGGCAGTTCCTCCTACCTCTTCAACTTCCATAGCGCTGTCACTTTTGGCGATTTCCGAACTTTGGGCGATCACTTGCGCTCCAGCAACTTTTGCAAATTCTTGAGCTCGTTTGGTTTCTTCCTCTTCCTGTGGTTTAATTTTGGCTTTCTCAATCGTCTTGGCACCAATTGTGCTAACACTCAGACTTAAGCTATTTAATTCCTTAACTAATACCTTGAATGATTCAGGGATTAGAGCCTGCGGAATCTCCTCCCCTTTAATGATTGCTTCAAAGGCTTTGGCACGACCTACAACATCATCAGATTTAATAGTTAACATTTCTTGCAAAGAGTAAGCAGCCCCATATGCCTCCAGTGCCCAAACTTCCATTTCTCCAAGCCTTTGACCACCCATTTGAGCTTTACCGCCCAGTGGCTGCTGGGTAATTAAGGAGTATGGCCCGGTACTTCTGGCGTGGGTTTTATCTTCAACCATGTGGATCAGTTTCATAATGTAAGTATTGCCAACGACAATCGGTCGATCAAACGGTAAACCTGTCCTGCCGTCATAAAGTGTAATTCGGCCATCTTCAGGTAGATTGGCACGTTTAAGCTCCTCAATAACTTTTTCTTCAGAAACATGCTCAAAAACAGGCATGGCAACCTTGTAACCTAAAGTATGAACAGCCCAACCGAGATGAGTTTCCAAAAGTTGACCTAAATTCATCCTAGAAAGTACCGAGAGGGGACTAATGATAATGTCAATAGGTGTACCATCGGCAAGGTGAGGCATATCGGAAGTCGGCACAATTTTGGAAATAACGCCCTTGTTACCATGACGCCCTGCGAGTTTGTCTCCGACAACCACTTTACGCATTTGGGCAACTTTAACAATGATTTTTGCCAGCGCCCCGTGCTCCAGTTCATCGCCTTTATCGCGAGAGAGAATTTTGACATCGATAACAGTTCCCTTTTCACCATGCGGCACTCGAAGAGAGGTATCCCGGACTTCGCGAGCCTTTTCGCCGAAAATTGTGCGGAGCAGCCTTTCTTCTGCGGTCAGCTCGGTCTCACCTTTTGGTGCTATTTTGCCAACGAGGATATCATTTGGCCTAACTTCGGCACCAACAACCACGATGCCATTTTCGTCCAGTTTGGCCAAATCCTCTTCGGAAACATTGGGGATATCACGGGTTGTTTCTTCCGGTCCAAGTTTGGTCTCAACAACAGTAGTCTCGTATTCTTCAATATGAATTGAGGTCAAAATATCTTCTTTGGAAAGTCGATCGGAAATAACAATTGCATCCTCGTAACCAAGGCCGTCAAAACTCATGTAGGCGATAGTCAAATTTTGACCTAAGGCCAACTCACTCTCATCAGTTGCTGAACCGTCGATAAGCACATCTCCCTTTTTTACTTTTTGCCTCATAACGACCCGTGGCCTTTGAGAATAACAGGTACTTTGGGGAGATCGAGAAAACTTGTTGATAGGGAAAGTAATCTCCCCAGATTTGGCCACGCCTTGCGGTTTTGTTTTCAAAATAACTTTTTTACTGTCAACATAAACTATTTCTCCATCTTGCGGTGCTTTGACAACTCGGCCCATGTTAAAACCGACAATTTCCTCCATGCCGGTTCCGATAATCGGAGCCTTGGGTTTTATCAGCGGTACGGCCTGACACTGCATATGAGTACCCATCAGTGCCCGATTAGCCTCATCATGGGCCAAAAATGGAATTAATGACGCCGATGTTCCCACGACCTGTCTTGGGACAACATCGATAAATTCAACCAAATCCCGGGAGGCGGTCGTAAACTCACCTTTATAGCGAACCGGGATGCTCTCTTCCCAAAAATAGCCCTTGGAGTCTATTGGTACTTGGGCATGGGTGATATGATAATTTTCCTCATCATCGGCGGCCATGTAAATAATCTCATCAGTCACCTTCGCTTTGCCATTTTTATCCTTGACAACCCTGCGGTACGGCGCTTCCAAAAATCCATATTCATTAACCCGACAATAAAGAGCCATATAGGTAACAAGTCCGATATTCGGGCCCTCTGGTGAACGAATCGGACAAATTCTTGAATATTGAGAATGATTAATATCGCGAATCGAAAAAGCGGCGCGTTCTCTGGCAATGCCACCTGTACCCATTACTGTCAAGCGTCTTAAATTATCCACTTCCGAAAGAGGGTTTGTCTGATCCAAAATTGTTGAAAGCTGACTAGATCGAAAAAACTCATTGATTGCCGAAATTATTGGTCTGGCATTAATCAATGATGCTGGAGAAGGGACAGTATCGGTAGGTGTTAGGCTCATTCTTTCCTTAATTACCCTCTCAAGTCTTAAAATTCCGACCCTAAAGGCGTTTTGAGCAACTAGCTCACCAACACGTCGGACTCTTCTGTTACCGAGATGATCAATATCATCAACTCGGCCACGACCTGCCATTAATTCGAAAAGATAAACAATGGCAGCAACAAAATCTGAGGGGGTCAGGATTTGACTGTCTTTATCCTGGTGAGCCTCGATTGTCAAGTGATCTTTGATATATTTTAGGCGCTTCTCAATCTTATACCTACCAACCTTTCCTAAAGAGTAACGGCGCGGGTTAAAAAACATGTTTTCTAACAAAGACTTAGCATTATCCAAAATTACGTGATCGCCCGGGCGCATTCTTCTGTAAATCTCCAACAATGCTTCCTCTTGTAAGGTTGTGGTATCTTTGGCAAAAGTATTGTTAAGAAGCTTTTTTGCCTGTTCGTCTTTTACGAAGCTAAACAGCTTGATGATTGATTGACTTTCGGAAAAACCGATTGCCCTCAAAAAGGTAGTTACCGGGAATTTTCGGCGTCTGTCAATTTTGACTGTAATTAGATCGTTTTTAGTAATGGCAAATTCCAGCCAAGAACCATGAAGCGGTCTGATCTCGCAGCTATAAAGCATTTTCCCACTTTGGGGGTCGATTTCGCCGGAATAATAAACTCCGGGAGCTCTTACCAGTTGGGTAACAACCGCCCTTTCAATACCGTTAATAACAAAAGAACCTTTCTCAAGCATTACCGGCAGATCACACAAAAAAACCTCTTGAGAATTTTTGCCTCCCGTTTGCTTATTAACAACTTGGGCCTCAAGTTTAAGAGGGAGATCATAGGTCACGCCTTTTTCAATGGCTTCTTGCGGGCCATATTTGGATTTGCCAAAGCTGTAGTTGCCAAATGTTAAAGTAAAGTTTTTGCCGGTAAAGTCCTCGATTGGCGAAACTTCATTCAAGATTTCGCGGATTCCCTTATCTAAAAACTCACTAAAGGATTCTCTCTGAACTTGAATCAAGTCCAGAGAGGGCAAATTGATATTGGAAGGTTGTCCCCAGGAGATTCTTTTTGTCACTAGTTTATATAATTGGTTTAAAACTTGTGCAGTTTATCCCAAATAATTGACTTCTCTATACTGGCTTTGGGTTAAACTAGCAAATCTTTTGGGAGGATCACCTAAGACCAAAAGAGGTCTTTTAAATCTAGTTGTAGGAATGATCCACAGGTTTTCTCACGACAAAAAATAAGAAGGTACAAAAAATACCCCTTATTCAAGGATTGTCTAGTTTGATTTTATACCACCTGACAAGTGTTTTGTCAAATTACAGAATTTGAGCGACGAGGTCGGACTTGGTTTACTCTATACGAAGAATCTCTCATCGTGAAATTCTAGAACTTTTAGGTAAAAAGTGTCAATTTCAGCCATATCAAAAAAGCCCACATATAAGGCTTTAGTAAAAAATATACCAATTAGTATATTTTTAAAAACTATGAGTTTTTCTTTTGCATGTAGCAATCTCGACAGTAAACCGGCCTGTCACCCGAAGGCTTAAAAGGAACTTGTGTATCTCTTCCGCAATTGCTGCACTTTACGTTGTAAAGCTGGCGGCCTTGTTGGTCAACTTCTGCAGGTGTTGCATCGCCTGATGCTGCTTCCTCTTTCGGTTTGTCAGCTTCTGGTTCCTCCGCTTCTGGCTCTTGGGTACCCGCTTCTTCTGCCGGTTTTTCGTCGGCTTCTTCCTCTACTTCAGCTTTTGTCTCTTCGGCTGCTTCTTCTGCAACTTCATCTGTTTTTGATTTATCATCATCGCTCATATTAAATCACCTCCTTTAGATATATTTTACCTTAGTTTGGACATTTAAGCACGAACATATATGAGATTCAAAGGAAGAATTTGAGAATGGAGGAATAATCCCGATGTGCAAATTCAGTACACCTCGGAAGTGGATGTAGTGCTTTTGGGCCACTAGAAAAGATACGGACTTTGCCGCAACGAAAACGCATTTTGGTTTGCACTCTTTTGCATAAAATGCCTACTTTTTAAAAAAGCTTACCAACTTCTTGGTTTGTCGTATCTTCTGTCGCCGCCTGAACTGTCTTTCTTCTCTTGAGGGCGTGCCTCGTTAACGACCATTTTTCGACCATCCAATTCAAAATTGTTGAATTTTTTAATCGCTTCATCGGCTTCTGCATCTGTGGTTAATTCCACAAAAGCAAAACCTTTGCTTTGGCCAGAAAATTTGTCTGTAATTAAATTTAGGCTGGTAATTTTTCCTACCTGAGAAAAAAGTTCCTCTAATTGTGCGCTTGTCGCACTGTAGGTAAGATTTCCAACGAATAATCTTTTTGCCATATATCTACCTCCTTTCTTGGGTATTTAAATAAGATTTGAATTTAGAAGTTTAAAGATATGGAGAAAAATTAATTTCTTGAAGTATCGAAAACTTTTAAAACGCTTCTGATTTAAACTGACGTATATATTAACACTCTTTCTTTGCAAAAGCAACTATAGGACTCTCCCCCTTTAATCAACTTCGTTCAGGACGGGGAAGAATTTGAGAATGGAGGAATAATCCCGATGTGCAAACCCAGTACACCTCGGAAGTGGATGTGACAACAAACCTTCTGTGATAAGGAACTGGTTGACAACATGTTGTACAACATATTATACTTATAACATGCTAAAAACATATCTTTATATTCCGGAACAATTAGAAAAAAGAATAAAGCTTACCGCTGAAACTCAAAAAAAGAGTAAGGCAGAAATAATAAGACAAGCTTTGGAAAAAGGCATTTCTGCTGTGGCTCAACAAGGAACTGTTTCTGCCCGTGCATTGCTCAAAATTGCCGAAGTTGGAGAAAAGTATAAGCCCAAAGGCCCCAGGGATTTATCTGCAAATTTAGATAAATACCTTTGGGGAATAAATAAAAACAGCAATGAGTAATTCGCCAGTGGTAATTGTTGATGCAGATGCTATTGTAGCCCAAGCTTATCCCAATGATTCTAACCACGGGCGTGCTGTTAGCATTTCAGATAAACTTAATAATCTAGGCGCTCAGGTTATTTATCCGGCAACTGCGGTTTTAGAGGCTACAACTGTGCTACAAGGAAGACTTAATAGCGGTGCAACTGCTTACGGCACAGCTGCTGTTTTTGCTGATCCAAACGTTAATGTTGCAGAAGTAAATCAAAATACTTTAACAAATGCGATAAACTATTTCAGGCCGACAACAGGTAAGAAAAATACCTTGTTCGACTGTGTAGTTATGGCCGTTGCAGACGAATATGAAGCAGATGCGATCTTTAGTTTTGATAAGGTCTATAAATCAAAAGGCTATAAATTGGCATCGGATTTGTAATATTAGTTGATAAATCAAATAATATTTACCAATTCAGAATTTTCCACGATTGCAATTTCCCTGGGACGTTTGACGTTCTTCCCTTCGGCAAAACTCAGGGCAAGCCGGTGGGAGACCATAGAGTTTACCTGTGGTGCCTACCCGCCTTTGGAGGGAGTAAATTTATAGTGAGCCGATTCGACCCTGAGCTCACGGTCGAAGGGCTTGTCGAATCTATCGAATCATAAACTGATTGTCAATCTGTTTTTCTAATTATACTATGTTTTGTTTGGCCTGCTGTAACAATACTTCCGAGGACCGTCCCCAATATCACCACAAACGTTGACGGGGGTAGGATCAATTCCGGATTTCCTAAACCTGTCGAGATTCTGATTCAGTAACTGCAAATTATCATTTAAGAGAATGATTACGATTTTATAACCAAAATCCAACAATTTTGCAGTCAAGGCAATCATCATTTCGGTTTTTCCGCTCTGTGGTTCTCCGTAAATCACAAAAGATTTGAAATGGCCAGTGAAATTCTGCGCGGCCTGTTCAACTGTTTTCTCTATATGCTGAGTATCGATACCTATAGAATTTAAGAAGCTGATCCGTCTGGTATATCTTTGACTTTCTGTATTTAAGTTTTTAAATTTGTTAATATCAAAATTTGTCATAACATTAATATTTATAAACCAAACTCTTTTCAACTTCTGGATAACGTTTGTCGATTTCTTTTACCTTTTCTTAAAAGAGGGACAAGTGTAATTGATAACATCCATAAAAACATTACCGATTGGCCACAATTTGAGCTCGCAGTCACCGCCTTTAATAAAGTGCTCGCAGCCATAACAAAGGGGTGGTCTTTGTTTTTGCTCTGGTATTGCTTTCATATATGTCATCAAAATCTTTGCGTTTTTTCTTATAAGCACTTTCATCAAAGCTAAATTTCTTGATAATATCGAAATTTTTTCTCTGGCAATAACTTTCAAGTCTGGATAACTGGGCAGGTAAGGAATTTTCTGCTTCTCTTTGTTCTTCGGTGCTAACCCTTGCAATAATTATCGCTTTCATTTAAGTACTTCCCAGTTGTTTAAAATATAATTCATGCTTTTGGCAATTTCCATCGATTCAGCGATTTTCCAATTAACTTTTTTGTCGAGCAAGAATAGTTCACTTTCGAGGCTATCCATAATCTTCTCTTTATTCATTCTAGTTGACATAATATTCTTTAACTTCTGAATAAAGTTTATTCTTCCACAATTGCAATTTCCCTGGGACGTTTGACGTCCTTCCCTTCACTTCGATAAACTCAGTGTAAACTAAGCTCAGGGCAAGCCCGCATGAGGCCGTTGCATTGTAGAATATATCCCATTAACTTATGTTTTCAGATTAAATTTTAATTTTTTTAGTTTTGATAAAAATTCCTAAATTTTTTAGCATTTCATTCATATCTTCGATATATTCTTTAACGGTTTGGCTTTCAGGATCTTCAGATTTTGCATATTCACAAACTAATGTTTCGCATGTATAAAGATGAAGTTGATTTCTTCGTAACTTGTAAATTGGAAATCTTGTATTTATAAAAATAACTTTTTCTCCATTTTCCTCACCAATTTGATATCTGTCAGTTTCTGGCAATGGTTTAGGGATAGGCCTAAGATATCCACCAGTACGTTTCCTGGCACCTATTTTATCTAAAGGTGGAGGAGTTGCAGGATTGTATTGGCTTTTTTCAATAATTTTCATTTCTTCTTGCTCAGTATCATTTCTATTTTCTTTTCTAGGAGTGGGTGGTTTTTGTCCAATATCAATTGGTAACCCAGGTAATGTTCCTTCTTTCTGTTGATATAATAAATATTTCAAAAACTCCTTCCATGTATTACCTGCATCTTCAACTGCTTTTATTTCTTTTTCAGAAGGAAGATCTCTTTCTGGGGTATCCAGAAGGCTTTGGATATAAGGTTCAAGGAGAATTTGCATCTCATGTTTAATTTTTTTCCAGCTTTCAGAATCCCTGTCAAAATCTGTTTTGTTCATTAACAGTGGAATTTCGAAATCTATGTATAATTCTCCAATCAAACTATCAAGTGATTCTTTGTAAGTAGGACCTTTTTGCCCAAAAAATTCTTTATCAGAAATTAGTCTACCGTATTCGTAACAACGCACCCCTCCACGTATACTACTGCCGGCTTCAAGGATTGATAACCATCCATAGATATTATTTTTTCCATTAACTTTAAAAGAGATTTTATCCTCAGGCCAATACAAGGGGATAGGAAATGGCATAAGTCTTTTCCCATTTACTATAATTCGTACTTCCTCAGATTGAATTAATGGACGGTAAACATTGCTTAGTTCTATTGCCAGTTCCTTTTTATGAATCTTTTTCTTAAGATTCCAAATGTCGATTTGTACTACTCCATCCTCAATGAGCCTCGCTGGAATGACTAGGGGTATATAACGTTTCATTCCTCCACTTCTGTCATCCCAATTTTTTTCTTCAATAATATATTCATTTTTATCGCCAGCTTTTGTGGTTGAAATTTTCCAAGATTTTCCCAAATAGCCCATCGCAGCTTTGCCCCCTTGACCATACCTACCTAATTTGCCCCTTTTTTTACTTTGCCCCCAAATGAAAAATACTTCTAACTCCCGTGGTCCCATTCCCTTTCCGCCCTTATTTATAATAGTGATTTTGTTTCCATGGACTTCAACAGTAATGACAAATAGTTTGCCGGGTATTCTATCGTCGATGGCATTGTCGATAAGTTCTAAAATCGCAGAATTTGCATCTTTAAAGTTTTTATAAAGAGCCGAAATTAAACGTGGACTGAATTGTTCACGAAATTCCAACTTTCGACTACTTTTAGGAGTTTGCTGACTTAAAACATTTAACATCATAGCTTAAACTCCTTTTTCTTTTTGCCGGAAAATAAAGCTTTAATCATTCTAAGTTGTGCGTCAATCGCAGCGAAAATTTTACTAAGTTCTTCTTCAGTATATTCATAATTGGTTTTGCTCGAGAGATTACCTAGGAGGCGAAGTTTTTCCAGAACAGCATTTGTCCGAAGCGTGGCTAATCTCTTAAATCTCTCGTGTCTAGATTCTTCCATGTTATACAAAAGTCTATTATATTATAAATGTGCTCTTTATGTAACATATTGTGTTTTGAAAGTCAATATCCCAATTACTTATGAGGAGGATATAATTGGATGGGTTGCGTTAAATACTTCTCAACTTCCGGATAAAGTTTGTCCTTTCACAATTGCAATTTCTTCAGATGTGAGACCCTAGAATTTATTAAGAGCAACCTGAACCTTTCTGTGTAGACATTTCATATATACTGAAGTATTCTAAAAGTAGAAGGAGAAAACCTTTTGGGCTATTGACAATTTCGGGTTTTATTCGTATTATTTAGCCAATGCCCTACCCGAAATTAAACAGTCTCCAAATAAAATCTTTATTCGATAGCCCAAATTCAAAAATGAAGTCACAATTTACATTCATTGATCTCTTTGCGGGAATTGGAGGTATTAGAATCCCATTTGAAGACCTCGGTGGCGAATGTGTTTTCTCTTCTGAATGGGATCGTCCTTGTCAGATTACATATCAAGCCAATTTTAAAGAAATACCTTGTGGTGATATTACAAAAATAAAACCTGAGCAAATTCCTTTTTTTGATATTCTTTTAGCAGGTTTCCCTTGCCAGCCTTTTTCACAGGCAGGCACTAAAAAAGGCTTCGGGGACACCCGAGGAACTTTGTTTTTCGATATTTCAAAAATAGTAGACTATCATAAGCCTAAGGTTGTTTTTTTGGAAAATGTAAAGAGACTTCGTACACACGACAACGGCAATACGCTAAGAGTAATTAATAAAACTCTAACCCAGCTTGGTTACAATGTCTATCATAAGGTTTTGAATGCAAAGGATTTTGGTTTACCTCAAAATAGGGAAAGAATTTATATAGTGGCATTTCTTGGTAAAGCTGGCTTTTCTTTCCCTAACCCATCAAGAGAAAAAACAAAAGTAGGCGATATTCTTGAAAAAAAATTTGATCCAAAATATACAATATCTGACAAACTTTGGTCTGGTCATAAAAGAAGAAAAATTGAGCACAGATTAAAAGGAAATGGATTCGGTTATGGACTATTCAGCGAAAAATCTTCATACACGAACACAATATCCGCCAGATACTATAAGGACGGGTCGGAAATTTTAATTGAGCAAAAAGGAAAAAATCCTAGAAAATTAACACCCCGTGAAGCAGCACGTCTTCAAGGATTCCCCGACTCTTTTATGATTCCAGTTAGTGATCTACAAGCATATAAACAATTCGGAAACAGTGTGTCGGTTCCGGTTATCAGAGAACTAGCTAAAAATGTTTTAATTTCAATGAAAACTCAAAAAGTTTCAACGAGAGAAAATAAACCTTTAAAAATCACTGACATATTGGCTGAACACGGATACTCAAATTTAACCTTAGGCTGATTCTCCCCTAGAAAACTTATATTCGGGTGAATATAATCTTTAGCATGGATGTGTTAACACCGCAGCAAAGAAGCTTTAACATGTCGAGAATTCTCTCTAGAGACACAAGTCCGGAGATTCAACTTCGAAAATTACTGTTCATCAACAACATAAGGGGTTATAGACTTAATTACAAACTGACTGGAAAGCCTGATGTAGTTTTTACAAGAAAAAAAGTAGCCATTTTTATTGATGGGTGTTTTTGGCATAAATGTAAGCACCATTTTGTAGCACCAAAAACTAATAAGAATTTTTGGCTCCCTAAAATTAGGCGTAATTTAATAAGGGACAGAGAAGTGAATAGAAGTCTAAAAAAAGAAGGGTGGAGTGTTCTAAGGATTTGGGAACACGAATTTAATGTTAGTAAAAATGTTCAGCCGGCAAAAAAAATAATGTATCAGTTACAGAAGTTCTTTTAAGCTCTTAAAAGCCCCAACCGGACAAGTAATCGTCCCAACATTCCCTCCACCTCCACTTTCCGATAACCAAGAAGCTGATTCGGAAAAGTCATTTAGACTTATGCATCTCCAATCAACAAAATTTCTATCCGTTTGGTTATCAACCTCCCTTATCACATAAAACGTCTCAAGTCCGCTAACATTTTTAATATATAAGTACCAAGGCAACCTTCTAGAATCCCACCCAAAGTACTTATCCCCTTCATTCCCTCCAGCATCTTTTTCCTTTGATTCTAGTAGTAAATAGTTTTCATCTTTTTTCAAAATTCCATCGAAGTCAATCATACCTTTTCGATATTCCCTTAAAATAACATCGAGAAAAAAACGATTCGAATATACAGATTCTACTGAGTCTATAGCATATTTTGAAAGATAAGAAAGTTTATTTTCTTTTTGTCGTCCAAAGCTCAAACTATTTTTCTTTTCAAAATTATCGACGATTTTTTCAATGCGGGATTTTTCAAACTTACCATTCTTAAACCCATAGACTGTAAAATTTGGTTGGGGAATTTTGATATTGACTATTTTTCCATCAATTCTCGCATTAAAGTTGCAGTCCTTCCAGTGTTTAGAACTAGAATAAGTGATAAAAAATAGTTGAGAAACGATAGGTATTTTGGAAATATTTTTATAAAATTCTATATAATTTTCTTTCTCATCTTTTGTAATCGTGATATATAAAAGACGATGCTTAAGATTTTCTCTTGGCATAAATATAAATTGTCCCCCATCAAGCAAAGTTTTTTTCTTTTTTATAAAAAAATCTCTAAGCTCCAATTCACTTCTAAAACCCAGCATACGCGCCAAGTAAAACCTGTTATTCGCTATTGTGACTGTCAGAATTGTGTACAAACCAATGATGAGCTGTTTCATGTTTAGGAGCTTAATTTTACTCTTTTTTGAGTTTTTGTCATTTGTGTTTTATTAGTTCTTCAATATCTTCTTCTTTATAACGCCTGTCACCGCGCTTGCTGATTATAATTGCTTTTAATTTCCAATCCACTTACCTCTTGACCAGAAGTTTATCGTAAATTATAATATTGCTACTAAACATGAAGGGCATCCTAGATGGGTTCCCTTCTTTTTTGTTCATTTTTCGTACTTCAGCCTTTCTCTCAAATAATTAAAATCCATAAATCTTTCGGCAGCCAGCTGTTTTATTTCCTTAGCCGTCCTTTCCGATCGTGCCAGTATATGAATTTTTCTTCCTTTACTCATAAGATATTTAATTACCACAGCAAAGTCGCCGTCACCCGAGAGAATTACTGCTTGGGAATATTGTTCCATGTAGCGCATGAGATCAAAAGTCATATCAACGTCACAATTTGCTTTTTTAATCGGTTTTTCATTTTCCCAATAAATTTTTGTTGGTTTTAACCTCATCATGTATCCAAACTTTTCTAACTTTCGATAAAATTTGATTCTTTGGATATGCTTTTGACTAATTAAAAGTTTGGCTTCTGAGAGTTTTGTTGAGAGCTTTTTATTATGAAATGAGAGGAGTTTATATAAATCTATTGGTTTGGAATCGATTATTGAATAAGGAAATCCGTTGAGCTCAACTCCAGCATAGTAAAATGCCTTTTTAACTTTAAATTTTTCCTTTAAATAGATCAAGAGTTTTTTATAATCGATGCTCCACCCTAAACTTTTTTCTCCGCCATAAAATAAATTGGCTGCATCTATAAATGCATAGCAGACAAATTTTGCTGGTTTGGTATTTTTCTCCATCTTTTTATTTGTTGCGTTTATCATAAGCCGCTTTTTAAATTTTTATAAACTTCTCAATATCTTCTTCTCTATATCTTCTATCACCGCGCTTGCCCATTCGAGTCTGAGACCTTCGGTCTTGACCTCAGGATCATTAAACCAAGCTGATGGATTCGGCAGTTCGACAAAGCCTCACCGTCTTCGACCAAACTCACCATTTAGTCTTCTACGCCGACTAATTGTACTTCCGTTGAGATTTTATGTACAACAGTCAGGGAATGGATGAATCCCGGAATTTTTTGACAAAAAAGGTTTAAAATGTATCTAGTAACTTAGAGGAAATAGCTATTTAAAATGAAACTCAAACTCTTTACCGGTTGCTTCGGCTATCCTGTTTAAGGTTTCAATTGTTATATTTTGCTCTCCGCTCTCAATTCGAGTAATATATTCTCGTTTTACTTTCATCTTACGAGCCAGTTCATTTTGGGAGATTCTAAGCTGCTTTCTTAATTTTTTCAGCTCCATTGCAGCTTTTAAATATCTAGCTCGCTTCAAGATTTCCTGCTGGCGTTTCTTAGAATAGCTGGCAAACAGATCAGTATAGTCAACTAATTCTCCTCTTTTGACAGCTTGTTTAATTTTACGATTCATACTGTTTTAATCTCCTTATCTAAGAAAATATTCTTTTTCATATGGTAACTTATAAGTTACTTAATGTCAAGCTGTCATATTCAACAGACCAATTGTACTTCCGTTTGTGGTTACTCTACAACTACTTGGTAATTAACTTTGGGACGGATTCGGGGGGGAAAAAAATTAGGCTTGGACAGATCTTATGTAAGTTGTAGGAACAATTTTTATCTCTAATTTAGATTTTAGAGCTTTAGTAACCTTTTCCAAGGTCTTGAATGTATAACCTGTATAATCTGCAGATTCGATTCTGGCTATATTAGATTGTTTTGTTCCAACGAGTCTTGCTAACTGTGCTTGAGTAAGCCCTGCTTTTTTTCTAAGATCATAAATTTGAAATGCAATATCCCAGGCTTGGCCTGCCCTTTCAAACTCTTCTTTTAAAGAAGGATCTTTTTTAAGAAGTTTTTCTGTTAATCTGTCCAAATCATCCTTTTTTCTTTTCATGAATCTTTCCTTGCTATTAATTCTTTGAGTCTTTTCCTGGCAATTTCCAGTTCACTTTTGGACGTTTTTTGTTGTTTTTTAATAAAAACGTGCAATAAAATAATTATTTGTCCTTTAGTAAAAGTATACAGAATTCTTAATATGTCATTATTTGATCTTACTCTTAGTTCCCATAATCCTTGCTCTATGTACTTGGATAAAGGTTCTCTGTGATAAGCTCTATTTCTTAACTTCTCGATCCCTTCCCGAGCTTTGGCCAATAGTAATCTATTGCTGCTGGCAAGTTTTAGAAAAAATTCTTCAATAGGACTTTTGCCAAAACTGTCTTTGTAAAAGACTATTTTAAAATCCATTAAATTATATCAAATTTGATATTAAGTGTCAATTTTACAATTCAAACTAATTTTAGAGAAAATCTTGGATGTTTTTGTTGTGTTCTTCAACTGTCTTGGCATAGTGGATTTGGCCCTTTGAATCATGAAGATAGTAAAAGTAGTCTGTTTGGGCAGGACTAGCTGCAGATCTAATGGACTCAAGACCAGGACTGGCAATGGGTGCCGGTGGCAAACCCGCATTAAGATAAGTATTATAAGATGATTTCACGCTTTTGTAATCAGCTACGGTTACCGTTGGCCACCAAGTATTATTTGCGCTATCATAACCTTTGGCATAAGAAACTGTTGCATCAACTTCCAAAGCCATACCTACGTCGACCCTGTTTAATAAAATTCCGGCAATTGTCGACCTTTCTTCATCGCTTTTGGCCTCTTTTTCAATAAGTGAAGCCAAAATCACAATCTCATCCTCGCTCAGACCTGAGCTTGTCACTAACAAATTCTTAGCAACTTTTTCATCAAAAGTTTGGCGCAGTCTTTCAACGATATCTTTGGCGGCAGCATCTTTGGCAATCAGATAAGTATCCGGGAACATATAACCTTCTTGGGCAAGCTTAATGTATTCTTTCTTGTCAAACTGATATTTGTCATTGGAGGAAACTTTCAGCTTGGACTCAATCAAATCAGCCTGCTGCTCGACACGCATGCCTTCAGGCAAAGTAACCCACACATCTATTGCGCCATGAGTTAGCTCCTGAGCGATCTCACGGGAAGTTTTGTTAGGTGACAAGCGAAAATCACCATATTGGATATTTTTGGCAATTCCCATCTGGGCAACTAAAAGTCTAAAGGCAAGGGCATTTTTGACAAGTCCCGCTTTTTCAAGATTTTTGGCAATTTGGGCAATCGGCTGGCCGGGCTTGATGATGAAAATTTGGAAGGATTCCTGTGTCGATCGGGATTTGAGTAAATAATTGTAGTACTGATTTAAAACGATCGGCGCAAGTATTAAAACGACAAATAAAATGGAAAAGATAAGAAATTTCTTCCTAATCAACTTTGGCCTCCACAAAGGTTGCCCGGTGATACTTACCCGTTCTTTTATCGAAGATAAAAATGCGGCCACAGGAACAAATTACTTTTTGGGTATTGTTGCCTCTTTCAATTTTGCGACTTAGTGCTAAACTTCGGCCACAACCCACACATTTGCCCTGAAGCAAAATCCAGGCCTGAACCGGAGCAAGTATTTTTTTAATCATAAACTGTCAAGGTAGCTTTGTAAAATAATAGAAGCCGCTACTTGATGTTCCTTTTTTGCTCTTTTAATCTTAGGTATTTGCAGTTTTATCATGTAACTTCGGGCTTGTCTAGTAGTCATGGTTTCGTCCCACAAAATAACCTCAATTTCTGGATTGATTCTTTCAAAAATTTTGGCAAATTTTTGAAAATAGGATTTAATTTTGCCTTCGACAAAACCGACAACCAGCTTTTTAACACCTAACTCATCACAAATTTTAGATATTTTAGAAACTGCCTCTTTAATTGTTTGGTGTTTGATGGTTGTGTATGGGGATGCAAAATTACCCTCGGAGATAGCGATGCCAGTGGTCTTTTGCCCAAGATCAATTCCCAAAATCACGAACTAATTGTCGAAGGTTGTAGATCAATTGTCAAATATTGGAAAAATAAATTAATTATTCAATAACCAAGAAATAGATGTCTTGGTATTTGAGGGTTTTGATGTTGCCGGCGGAATCGCCTACTTGCTGATAAGGAATTTTATCCCTGGTAAATATCCCTTCAATAACGGTAACTTCGTTTTGCTGATACTTTCCGCAATCAACGGTGTTTTGATTGATAGTCTTACAGGTAGCAGGTTCATATTTTCCGCCAGAAACGCTTCGATAAAGATCAAGAATTTGGCCACCGCTCGGGGTTATGGATGAACTATCCGGATTGACAAGATGAAGCGTCGGATCACCAATTTCAGGATTACAAGTTTCGGGATCATTGGCGTTGCAAGGCATCAACGAATAATTATGCCGGACATATATTTTGCCTCTGACACTTATTTGCTTTCCAACATAAGCATCTTTGTTACTATTAACTTCTTGGATACTAAGAACACCGGTTACCTTATCAATTATGGATTTGGCAGTAGCAGTCGGACTTGGGACTGGCGTTTGATTTAAAGAGGGAGACTCATGATTTGTTTCTTGAAGGGGTTGAGGCGGCTGTGTGACATTCAGTTTTATTTGGGAATAAACAGCCGCTCCTGCTATCGCCAATCCGACAGCCGCAACTAATACCAAAGGCAGCACAAAACCATTTTTGCTCATGGCTATAGTCTAGCAGAAATTGAAATGGAGTTCGAACCCGCTTTAAAGCAAACCAGTGATGACAACTAATCTCTTTAAATTAGTGCCGGGAGGAACACAGGTCATTAGCGTTAAATTACGGCCGGTTGCCGAAATTGGTAAAAGAACCGAAAGATCGCGGGAATCGACAATTTTAGCGTATTGGACGACAAAACTTAGTTTTTGGCCGGAAATCTCAACATAAACATTATCCCCTATCTCAAGATCCGAAAGTTTGGTAAAAATTGCCCAGTAATTTTTTGGGTCGGCAAATTGAGGCAACACTGAATGGCCGGTGATAAACGAATTGCCGACTTCTCCGGGTAGAGCGCTACCTGGAAAATGAGCCAGGCTTTTGTCAAAACGCAGGCTATCGATCAAAACACGCGCATCCTTAATTTCAAGTTTAGGAACGGTTATAAAAAATTCGGTTGGTCTTGTACCTTCTGGTTTATAAGTCGTCGTGAAGTAAGAAAAGCCATCCGGGTCTTTGGCAACTTGAACTTCGTTTGCCAGAATGGTGCTTGCCGACAGTACTTGGGCTTGGGGAATCGGAAACTTTTCAATCTTTTGGGTCAGTTTTGAAGCAGTGGTTAATTGCCAAGCAAAATAGGGCCAAATGGCAAAACCTATTGAAAATGCGCCAACCGCCGAAATCAATCCGTAAAAAAAACGGTCACGCTTGCTGTGATCTTTGGCAATCTTAGGTAATTTTCGATAAATTGGCGGAGCCTTAATGTAAACGGCTAAACTCACTTAACTTGCCTCAACTGCAAATTTTATCTTTGATTTATTGCGCGGAATCGGATTAAAAAGGGGAATGTTTGGCGAAAATTCGACAATAACATCTGTAACTTCCGGTACCTCCTTAATAATTGCTCTTATCTCTTTAACGCTTTTGCCGGCAATTTTTCCGCGGAGTTCATCCTCATTAAATTTCGGCACAAGCTCTGCCTGAAATCTTCCGGAAAGGCTAAGAGTATCATTCTTTCTTTGAGAATCAATTTTAGTTATTTCAACATTTTCCGGTCTGGCTTCCAGATTTTCGGGAAGATTGGTGATGGACTCTGCCAGCAGCTTTTTCAAATCATTCTCATCATAAACGATTGCCGAGGCTTCAACTTCCATATCCAGATTAACCAGTGAGGCCTCCTCATCGATTTTTTTATCGAATGCTTTTTTAAGAACTTTAACAACAATCGCCTCATCTGCCAATTTTTTGCCGGAAGCTTTTGACATTAGATCTTGTTTGGCTTTGTCCGTTAGCAAGTCAGTCAGTGATTTATTAAGCCTGTCTTGGTCTTCTTGGGAAACCACCGTTACCTGTCTCTCGGCTCCGTCGGTAAGGGCCAAGTCATTGCGCGCCGAATATAAAAGATCATCAAACTGCTGAAAAGTAAAGTCATTACCCGCATCAATATTGCCGTTTGGCCCAACTTCCACTGCTTTGACAGTGACTTTGCTCTGTCCAGGAGTTGAAGCGCTTCGGGAGGCAACTGCTATATCAGCATCAAGCGTAAATTTTAGGCCATCCTTGGAAAGAATCACTGTTTGGGAGGGAAAATCCTTGGGAGAAGTCGTCCAGTTTAAAACAGTCACCTCACCGTGGGCTTTTTCACCCAATTTTTTAGAGCCGGTAGCTACCGCCTTTTGGTTACCGGAGGCCTGAGCCGAGATTTCTTCCGCCGCAATCTGCTGCCTGTCTTGGTCGAATGAACCGCCGCTTGCGGCACTGACATTAAAATTCGATTCCTGGGGCTTGGCATTAACTTTTATGCGTATTTTTGCTTCAGTTAATGTTTGGGCGGCTACAAAACTCCCAATAAGGAAAATGATCAATAAAATAGCGACGGCAATAAGCAAATTTTTAAGGGGTGGCCGTTTTTTTAAAAGGCCGAAAATCTTTGGCAGATAGGCAACAGTTGCCAATTGTTCACCAAAATCCGGTTTTTCGGCAGATTCTGCCTCGGCAGGACTTGCGGCTGTTGAGTCAATTTCAACAGCATATTCTTCCTTCTCAAACGCATGCGGTTTTTTTATTAAATCCTCATCTGGTTTTTGCTCAAGTGGAGGCATCTTACGATCAGACTCTTCATCCCCTTTATCAAGCAAAATATCTTCACCCTCAATGAAGCCGAATTCACCGGAAGCTTCGGCAATGCTCTCTTTTATTTCTTTTTTACCTTTGGTATCTGAACCGATTGTCGGCTCATATCCTAAAATATCCTGAGCCTGGGCATAGGCAACTGATTTTGCCAAATCTTCATCACTGACAATATCAATTTTTGGTTCATGAACAAAAATATCATGCCAGTTGACCGCTGATAACTTTTGGAAAATGTCAGAACTTTCATTTGCCCCAAAGACAATAATTCTTGACGGGAGCTCTTGACTTTCTTCTTTTAATCTACCAACTAGTCCAACAATCTTTTGTGCAGAAATAGGAGATTTAGAAGTTTGGGAAGTGACTACTTTATTATTTTTGATTAAGTGAACTTCACAAAAATCTTCAAAAATACCAATTATTACGGCCTGGGGGGTAACCGACTCTTTACTTTTCAATAAATGATTTAAGGAAGAAGCCAGCGAGATAAAAGCTTGAGGATCAAGTTCCAAGTCACTTGCTAAATTTTTTAATACCTTTGTTGCGTGAACAGAAGGTTCCCCATTTTCGAACCAATAGTAACTAAGTCCAAAGACGGTCTGAGAAACATCGCTTTTAGCCATTTCACCGGCGGCATCAATGGCAACGGCGGCTTGATGGATTAAACTGTCAACATTGGTAAATTCCCTTTGACCAAAACCAAGGATTTCAACTTTATTGTCTAGATTAAAAGTCCAAATGCAAGCCAGAACTTCGTTAGGGGTTAAAGTCAGTGAAAGATAATTGTTTAACTCGGGCGATTTTTTTTTAAAAAATCTGCCAAGTGTTGAAGGTACTTGCATGCTGTTTGCCCAATTATATCAATTTTTAAAAAATTACTGGGCTTGCGGAGTTGATTCCTCTGCCTCACTTGTTGCCGCCGGAAGCTCGGCAAATCCTCCCGTGGTCCTTTTTGGGAGAGGTAACGGTTCTTCAACCTGTGCCTGCTCTACATTTTCGGTTTTTATTGGCTCGTTTGATTTTTTACCTAGTACAAAAAACCAGGCAACCGCCACCAGAGCACCCACAAGTACCAAAACCACCATAAAGATGGCAATCATTCTAAATTTTTTAATTAGTGATGGAGGTTCTTGCGGTGCACCAGTTGTGTTGTTTGGGTATGGTACATCACCCGGTTGCGGAGCGACATATGGAGTTGGGTCTGGTTGAGTTTGCGAAGGTTGTGCGGAGGTGGTGGAAGTTTCCTGTTGAGATTGATTACTTGGCGGCGTAACTGAAGGAGATGGTTGACTTTCGGTTGATAAATTAATGCCCGGACCGGACGGTTGAGGTAATGGTTGAGATGGCAAAGGTGGTAATGGTGAAGATGCCGGTTGTTTTTGCTCTTGTGACAAGGAAGTGGCAGAGGGAGAAGGTTTTGGAGATACTGGTGCTGGCGGTTCTTTGAATACACCATCTTCATCACCGGCTACTACGAACTGTCCCGGCTGGATCGGACTGGCTGCTTGGGGTGGATTTTGATTATCTTTTGGGGCAGTTGGATCCATATTGGGTTCCTACCCACTTATTGTAGCATAAATACGCCTAACTCCCGAGCCTAATGACTCTTCTTTAACTACTTTAAATTCCCCCAATTGGTCGGTTGATTTGGCATGAGGTCCGCCGCAAAATTCCTTAGTGTATGCATTTTTTATATCGCCAGATGTACCCAGGTAGTAAACACTGACTAAATCGCCGTATTTTTGCTCAAAAAGACCGATAGCACCGATCTCTTGGGCGGCTTCTTTAGGCATGAGCTTTTTATAGACAATGAGTTTATCTTTTATCTTTTGATTAACGACTGACTCTACCTTTTTAATTTGCTCATCTGTCATTTTTTCGCTGTGAGAAAAGTCAAATCGCAGTCTCTCCTCTGTTATGTGAGAACCTGTTTGATGAACATGATTACCCAACACATCACGAAGGGCCTGATGCAGAAGATGAGTGGCTGTGTGCAGTTTTGCGGCTTTTTCTGTTTGGATTGCTAATCCACCTTTAGTCTTTTGGCCGGCGGCTTGCGAAAGTTTCTGATGAGCTTTAAGCTTCCTCTCAAATCCGCTCAGATCGACATTCTTGTTAACCTCGGTTGCAAGCTCAATAGTCAGCTCAATTGGGAATCCAAAGTTTTGGTAGAGATCAAATGCTATTTTACCTGAAATATCACCTTTGATTTTTTCAAACTCCCTGATTCCTAAACTTAGGGCTTTTTTAAACTTTTCTTCTTCTTTTTGAAGTTCGTCAATGATTGACCGTTGAAATTCTTCAAGATCCGGATAAATCTCTTGGTAAGTTTTGATGATGATTTTGGCCAAATCATCAATAAAATCTTGTTCGATTTTTAATAGAGAAGCATGGCGAATAGCTCTTCTTACTAAACGACGAAGGACGTAGCCCCGTTCAACGTTTGACGGAGTAACTCCAGCTGAAATTAAAAATACCGAAGCACGAAGATGATCGGCAACAATTCTGGCGGATCTAACATTAAAGTCATCGGATAAATCTTCGACCCTTTTAGCAAGGGGTAGAAAAACATCAGTTTCGTAAATAGACGGTACGTTTTGTAAAACGGCCAATATTCGCTCAAGACCCATGCCTGTGTCGACATTTTTTTGGGCGAGAGGTTTGTAAGATCCATCGACTTGCTTGTCGTATTCCATAAAAACATCGTTCCAGATCTCTATGAATCTGTTTGGGTCGCTGGCCGGATCGGTAGGTCCTGATCCGCCAGTTGGCGGAGGGTTGATATCGTAAAACATTTCGGTATCTGGTCCACACGGTCCAGTTGGCCCGACCGGTCCCCACCAATTTTCTTCCTTGCCGTATTTGAAGATGTGATTTTCGGGAACTCCAAGTTTTCTCCATATTTGATATGATTCCTCGTCAAAAGGTGCGTCTTTGTCTCCTGCAAAAACCGAAATATAAATTCTCTTGGGATCAAGTTTTAGCTCGTCGATCAGAAACTGATAAGACCAGGAAATAGCTTCTTTTTTCCAGTACCCGCCAAGGCCTATGCTGTCTCGCCTCGATCCGGCGGAGCGGGCAGGCGAGGCAGGATCGCCGAGTGACCAATTGCCAAGCATTTCAAAAAAGGTGTTATGCACAGAATCGCCGACATCATCAATATCGTCGGTGCGAAGGCACTTTTGGATGTTAACCAAGCGCTGACCTTGCGGATGAGGTCCTCCCAAAAGATAAGGGATTAAAGGATGCATGCCGGCAGTGGTAAATAAAACCCTTTGCGTTGGCGCAAGCTCGACATTCTCCGGAGGCACCAAGGATGTTGAAGGAATAATTCTGTGCCCGCGTTCTTCAAAAAACTTTAAAAACTTCTGCCGAAGCTCCGTTGATTTCATTAGAAACAATTATAAACGGTTTGCTAAGGAGAAACTATTGACTTAAGATTCAGCTCGAGGGCGTCGGAAGAAGAAGCGTCGGCCTTTTTTTTGAATTTCGGCAACTTGGGCAGGAATTTCTGCTGTCGTCTCTTCGATTTTTGACTGGACTTCTCGGGCACCTTCCCCGATTTTGTCTCTGACTTCTTGAGTCTCTTCTTCGACTTTTTGCCCTACCTCCTCTAACTTTTTAACGCCTTCCTCAACATTTTCACCCATTTTTTCCAAAAGCGCTGCGCCGTCTTTTAAAAGCTGTTCCTTGATTTTTTGACCGGACTTGGTTGCAAAAAGATAAGTTAGCGCTGCGCCAATAACAACACCGGCAATAAAAGTAGCTAGATTATTGTCACCCTGCCTGCCGGCAGGCAGGTCTTTTTGTTCGTTCATTTCCCTTTTGTCCCCTCTGTCCCCTTTGTCTCTTTAGATCCTCTCTTTAGTAAATGGGCAATACCCACGCCGGCAGTCATAGCTGTAAAAATGTTGCCGGCCGATTCAATTGGTTTTTTGACCTGGCCAACCAGATCATCGGCATTATCAAAAAGTCTATTTAGCCGAAATAAAGTTTTGCGCAGATCTTTTAAAACGAAAAAAACCTGGAAACCGATAACCACTAGAAAAATTGTCAGAACAATAATGACGGCAAGAAGAATTATTTGGGTTGTATCTACGGGCAGCATTTTTAAAATTGCTTAACGACTAAAGTCTAACGACTAAAGCCATAGATTACAAGATAAAGCGTTAGTCGTTTGCCGTTTGGCGTAAAAACTGTATACTTCAACCGTCTTACTTTTGTCAACAGAGAGATGGGCTAAGCAGATCAGCGCGTAAGGCGGATGATGCGAGTGGCTTTGGACTTTGGAGACAGGCGTTTGGAGGCGATGATTTCAATGATATTTTGGCCTTCTTTAAGCTCAAGTTGGTATGAAAAATTGCCATTTTCGTCAACTGGCACAATTTGTCCTTCAATAGCAACCGCAGCATCTTTTTCCACCTGACCGGAAACAACTACATAGGGAACTTGAGTAGTCAAATCGTCCGGGGGTGCAAAAACCTCCAGTTTTGGACTGGAAAGTAATGAAGTATAACCAATAGCCAAATAGATAATGAAGATCATAACAGCAATGATTAAGGCAAGGTTAACAAACTTATTGGGGGTAAACATCAGTCTTTTTTGTTTCCGATAAGACGACTTTTGGGGGTATTTCCTTTCGTCAAATTCCCTTCGAAAAATTGCCAAAGTATGGTCTGCATCAAGACCTAAATACTGGGCATAACTTTTGATAAAACCGCGCACAAATGCTGGTTCTGGTAAATTTTGCCAATCTCCCGCCTCAAGAGCTTCCAAATATTCTTTTTTAATACGCAGATCACGAGCAATTTTGACGAGTGATAATTTTTTGAGATGCCTTTGCGAAAAAAAAATCTCGCCTGTGGTTTTCATGAATTTTTATGAGGTGGCCTGGGCTTGGGATTGCAAATACTCTTCAGCGTCCTTAACTAGAACATCGCGAGGCTTTGAGCCTTCGCCAGGACCAACAATTCCAGCTATTTCAAGTTCGTCCAAAAGTCTGGCGGCCCGAGCATAACCAATGCGAAGCCTCCTTTGAAGAAGCGAAGCAGAAGCCCGGTCATACTGACAAATTGTGCGCACCGCTTCTTCAAAAAGCTCATCTTTGGCGCCGGGAATACCGGCAATTTTACCAATCGGCATTTGAATAACTTCCTCAGTATATTCAGGTTCAATGCCGGATCTTTTAAGAAAAGCGATTAAGTTTCTAATTTCAGTATCGGAAACATAAATTCCTTGGATTCTCATCGGCTTTGAAGCATCCGGAGGTACATAGAGCATGTCGCCTTTGCCAAGTAGTTTTTCGGCGCCCGGCTGATCTAGTATCACTCTTGAATCAATCATTGAAGAAACATTAAAGGCGATGCGACAAGGAATGTTGGCTTTAATCAGCCCGGTGATAACATCAACTGAAGGACGTTGCGTCGCAACCACCAGATGAACGCCGGTGGCTCTGGCCATTGCCGCCAGCCTAACAATGGCATTTTCGACCTCAACAGGAGCAAACTCCATTAGATTTTGCAGCTCATCAACAATAATTACTATGTAAGGCAGTGCCTGAAAACCGGAAAGTTCATTATAACCGTTAATGTTTCTGACTTGAGCATCATGGAAAAGCTTGTAGCGTCTGTCCATTTCTTGCATGGCCCATTTAAGTGCAGAGAGAATTTTTTCCGGTTCGATAATAACCGGCGTTAGAAGGTGAGGAATGTCATTATATTCCGAAAGCTCAACACGTTTGGGATCAACAAGAATCAGCTTAATTTCATGAGGACTCGCCCTAAAAAGCAAAGTTGCAATGAATGCATTTAAAAGAACGGATTTGCCGGAACCGGTTGTTCCGGCGATTAAAACGTGGGGCATTTTGGCAAGATCGGCAATCACGGTAGTACCGGAAACATCTAGTCCTAAAGCGACTGCCAATTTGGATTTACTGGTGCGCATTGATTCGTCCATTAGAGCGCTTTTTAAGGATACAATTTCTGGGCTAAGATTAGGAATTTCCACACCAACCAGCGATTTTCCCGGAATCGGTGCTTCAATTCTGACACTACCCGTTGAAGTAGCTAGTGCCAGTGCCAAATCATTTTGAAGGGCCAATATTTTGGAAAGTTTTGTACCCATAGGAATCTCCAGTGCATATTGAGTAACTGTCGGACCAGGATTGACCTCAATTACTTTGGCGCTTATCCCGAAACTTTCCAGATTTTTTTCGATAATTTGCGCATTATGCTTGACATTACCTCGGTTGGCAGCCTGGCCTCTTGATTCATTTAGGAGAGATAACGGCGGATATTGCCAAACTTGAGTTTGTCCCGGAGCATTAACAACCACATTTGAGGATAAACCTCGATATTCATCAGTCTTTTGACTACTTTGAATAGGTAACTTTAACTTCTGATAGCTGTCAGACGCTGGTTTGATAACAAATTTCGGCTTCCTTGCGCCAAGTAATCCCAGCGTTTTGGTGCGGATAAACTTCAAAAAATTGTTGACTTTTGTATAAATAGCAACAATTGTGACAACCGCCTGATCAAAACTGGTATTAAAAGCAATTATCAGGGAAATAAAGAAGGTAAAGAAGAGTATAAGAAAGGCGCCAATAGGTGTTATCAATGACTTAAAAACTAACCAAAGAGAAGAGCCGAGAAGTCCGGCAAAATCCTTCCCAAAAATAGACATCATGCCGATAAATGACAGTAAAGCGCCACTCAGACCAAGGATTATATTTATTTTGGAAAAACGATTCTTAATGCCAAGTAGCGGCAAACTCAAGGCAACTACTAAAAGTGGTAAAAAGAAAACCCCAATACCAAAAAGATTATAGAAATAATCACGAAGCGACAGTAAAACACCAGCCTGTGTGAAAAATGAAAGAAAAAGGAGTAAAGAACCGGCTAGTAAAGAAAAACCAATTATGCTGGTAATTGTCTTTTTTTCAAGAGCAAGTGGTGGATTTTTGTACTTTCTGTATTTTCTCATATTGACTTACCTTAAACATTTTTTATTTTACCGCAAATATACATATATTGCTATAGGTCATCATGGGAATAACAACCGACATCTCTTTAATCATTCTACTACCAAGAGGGCAAATATTGCTTAAGGTTGTCTTTTGAAAGAACCAATTTATTAAAATTACCTTCTACTTTTAATTTGGCGACTTTGCGACAGATTCCATTAATCGTCCTGTCGAGCGTTCTCATGCCGGCATCAAAACCCAAGGGTCTTACAATCGCCGGCCAAACATCCTCTTCAAAAATCAAATCTTCACTTGATAAACCGGAGGCAGTTATCGCTCGAGGTAAAAGGTATTTTTTGCTGATAATTGTTTTTTGCTCATCAGTATAAGAAGGCATTTCGATAAGTTCTAACCGATCTAAAACCGCCGTGGCAATGCCGGCAGTATTATTGGCAGTAGCAATAAATAAGACTTCGGAAAGGTCAAAAGGATAATCTATAAAATGGTCTAAGAATTTACTGTTTTGTTCCGGATCCAGTAGTTCAACCAAAACTCCCATAATATCTGCTTTGGCAGCATCTGTTACCCGATCAATCTCATCCAATAAAATGACTGGATTCTTATAACCTACTCTTCTTAAAACTTTCATAATTTGCCCTGGTTCGGCATCCGGATAAGCCCGAGATCGGCCTCGAAGCTGTAGCGCCTCACCCATACCGCCCATGGGAATTCTGCCAAGCTGACGGCCAAGCGCTTGGGCTATTGAAAAAGACATTGTAGTTTTGCCGGTTCCGACCAACCCAACTAAAAGCAAAGCCGGTGCTTTAGGAAAGTAGGAATTTGGATTCTGCTTGTTTTTCTTTAAATTAGCGACTGAAACATACTCCAAAATTCGTTCTTTAATATTATCAAGACCGTAATGATTTGCATCTAGAATTTTTTTAGCATGATCCAATGAAAGAATATCTTCGCTTCGCTTATCCCATGGCAGACAAACAATCCAGTCCAAATATCTGGCGACTTGGTCATATTCTTGTGAATAACCTTGAGAGGAAGCAAATTTAACAAGTCTCTCAATCATCGTATTCGTCTTTTGGTGAAGTTCGCCGGGGATTTTGGCGTTTTTAAGTTTTTCCTCAAGAAGCCTTATATCTTCAAATAAGGTAGGGGCAGAATTCACTTTAGGTTAATTAAACCAGAAAACTTATCTTTCTTCAAAATAAATTCAAATTCTTCAATCTGATCAATAGTTTTGGTAAGACCTCCGTGGCCGGCAAAAATTAGGGCAGGGAAATTTTCTCCTATCGGATTTTGGTCGCTATTTCTATAAAGTAAAATTAGAGAAATTAGCGAATTATTCTTAAGGGGAAAATTGATCGAAGGACGCTGGGATTTTTGGATTTTGACGAGTTCTTGGGCCGCTTCATGTGAGGAAGCAAAAAACGTCCAATCCCCTTCTTGGAAAAAAGCGACTGTTAAGTCCTCTTCATCTAAACTTTCCGGTAGTTTTAATAAATACAGTTTAATATTTTCAATTGATTCTTCCATATAAAGAAATTGGTTCGACTTGACGTCTTTGATATTTTTAAGTCCATCAATATCTGTACTGGGATTTTTAAAAACAAGTGCAAAATCTGAATTTGCACCGAAAACTATAAAATATTGGCCATTTTGGAAGTTCAAGTTTTTTAAAAACCAGGTAGAAAGCTGGTCGGGTAGATTTAATCTAGCCATAACAAATTCTGCGATATTATTGCCAAAAACTGCCAGATTGGTTGAAGCAGGAATCTTCAAACTTTCCGCTGCCTGATCATTTACAAAAGACTTATCAATTTGGCCCTGAAAGGTAATTTTTTCGGGTAATATATTAAAATTGGTCTTAATCGGTGTTGTGAATGCTAATTTTGCAGAGGATGTTGCATCAAGTTCAAATTCAATCCCGTCTTTGACACTTTGAGGCAAGTTTAATTTGTTCAAAACTTTTGAAAATTTAATCAGATCCTGGTTCGTAAGATTAAAATTCAACTTAAATTTATTTTGATCGGCTGTAAGTGTTATCTGGCCCGAGTTTCGATCTTGTACGTCTATGAATTTCGCCACAAAAATTATAATTATCAAAAAGAGAAAAGCGGCTAAAATCCCGAAGACAATATTTGCCCTTCCAGCCTGAAGTAAACGCTGGATGGTCGAGGAAAGATCTCTAGTCATAATTAATATCTTTTGGGGGGTCGTCTACGATCTGGTCCTCTTTGATGTCTTCGATCAAACCTTCGGGGTGCAAAATCTCTTCTTGGACCATTCCCTATCTGACCACTAAAAGGTTGAGAAGCACCTTCATCAAACCTGGCTGATAAATTAACTCTGCCCTGATCATCTATTTCAATAACCCTTACTTTAAGCTCCTGGCCAATCTTAACTACATCTTCTACTCGATTAACTCTGTATGAAGCAAGTTGTGAACTACTAACCAAGCCTTCTTTACCAGGAAGAATCTCGACCATTGCTCCAAAAGGCAAAATTCTGGAAACTTTACCAGTATAGATCTCGCCTGGTTTAACTTCTTTAACTATTCCTTCAATCCAATCGGCTGCTTTTTTAGCAGCCTGCGGGTCTTTGCCACTGATGGTTACGGTCCCTTCATCATTTATATCTATCGCGCAGCCGGTTGCGGCAATAATTTTGTTAATCGTTTTGCCACCAGAACCGATAACTTCACCAATCTTGGCAGGATCAATCTTAACTAAAATAACTGTCGGGGCATATTTGGAAATTTTCTCGCGGGCAATAGGAATCGTTGCCAAAATATTTTCTAGAATAGATAGTCTGGCAAGTCTGGCTTTCTCAAGGGTTTCCTCAACAATTTTTTGACTTATACCATCAAGCTTAATATCCATTTGGATAGCGGTAATGCCATTTTTCGTCCCTGCTATCTTGAAATCCATATCTCCTTGAGCATCTTCCTGATAAGCAATATCTGTTAAAAGTACATATTTGGACTTATCTTTTTTATCAGTGATAAGTCCAATTGAAATTCCGGCAACCACTTCTTTTATTGGAACTCCGGCATCCATCAAGGCCAAAGTTGAACCACAACAGGCGGCCATTGAAGTTGAACCAGCTGAGGATAAAACTTCCGAAACAACCCTGATGGTGTAGGGGAAAACATCAGTTGAGGGCAGAACCGGCACGAGCGCCTTTTCAGCCAGCGATCCATGCCCAATTTCTCTTCTTCCCGGCGGACCTAATCGTCTGACCTCACCGGTTGAAAAAGGTGGGAAGTTATAGTGATGCATGTATTTCTTAGTTTCCTCTCCACCCATGCCTTCGATTAGTTGTTCCAAGGCCGGGGAGCCTAAAGTAACGATCGAAAGTACCTGAGTTTCGCCTCTTTGAAAGAAACCCGAGCCGTGAGTTCGCGGTAAAACTGAAACTCTGGCGGTGATTGACCTTATTTCATCGGGGCTGCGGCCATCAATTCGTTTCTTTTGAACTAGAATTCGTTGTCTCAAAAAGTTGGCAACTACCCCATCCAGTAAATTGCTAAGGTGCTTGGAGGTGATTTCCCCTTCCTCTGTCTCAAATTCAGTTTCAAGTTTTTCCAGGGACTGGCTAAACCACTTTTCGTCCTGAGCCTTGTGGGGTTCTTCGAGATCTTTAATGATATTCTTCTCGATAAACTCCAGAATAGCTTTTTCTTTTTGAGCGGGCAGTTTTTCCGCTTGGTAAGTTTGCTTTGTCAGGCCGGCTTCTTTGGTAAATTCTTCAATAAGAGAAATGACCTTTTTGCTCTCAACAACTGCAAATTTAACAGCCCCAGCAATTGATTTTTCATCGACTTCGTCGGCTTTAGCCTCAATCATGACCACTTCATCTCTTGCCGAGACTACAATCAAATCCAGGCTGGAAAATTCTTTTTCGCTTTCGGTGGGGTTTAAAAGGTAACCGCCATTCTGTCTGCCAATGCGAAGTCCTGCAATTGGTCCATTCCAAGGAATGTCAGAAATTGAAAGAGCAGCTGAGGCAGCAATTAGTGCCACTATGTCAGGTTCATTCTCCTGATCAACAGAGAGGACCGTGATAATAACCTGAACTTCTGCTTGGTAATCTTTAGGAAACAGTGGTCTTATAGATCTATCGATAAGTCTTGAAGTTAAAATTGCTTCTTCTTTAGGACGGCCTTCACGCTTAATAAACCTAGACGTGGAAATTTTGCCGCCCGCATATAATCTCTCTTCGTAGTCAACCGCCAGCGGAAAAAAATCAACCTCAGGAGAAGCAGGTTGAGCAACCACTGTTGCTAAAACGACTGTTTCACCATATGTTGCCAACACGGCGCCATTAGCATGACTAGCCAGTTCTCCGGTTTCGAGAATAAATTTTTTACCAGCTAATTCTATTTCTTTACGAATAATTTTTGGCATCAAATATAAATAATTCAAATGAGGATTTTGGGGAGTTAGAAATCGGGGAGCAAGAAACAAAACTTTTGGTTCTTACTACTCAACTTCCAACAACCCAAGTATCCCGATATCTTAAATACAATTATAAACTTTTTTTCAAAAAAGGCAAGAAAGACTATTTTGGCAAACCAAGTTTACCGATAATGTCCTGATACCTTTCGGGGGCTTTTCTCGTCAAATAATGAAGTAATCTTCTTCTTTTATTAATCATCGATAATAGTCCTCTTCTTGAATGATCATCATGGCCATGGGATTTCAAATGGTCACCGACGTTTTGAATCCGTTGAGTAAGAAGAGCAACTTGAACTTCCGGAGATCCGGTGTCCCCTGCGTGAGTCTTAAATTTATCAATTACCTGCTTTTTAGACGTTTTAGCCATGATTTTGTAACATTGATGATACTATAAATTAATTCTCCCTGTCAAAAGATTTGGACCCTTTATAAATTTTCGGTGGTTTAAGCCAGTCGCGTGATGCGGATTGATCTTTAAGTTCTTGTTTGCCCTCAAGTTCTTCCAAAGTGGGAGTTTTATCCATATAATCGACGCCGATTGGAGGTATTGCTTGAACTGTTTTAGGAAGGACTGACGCTGTAAGATCCGGTCGTTGCGGCATACCAGCAAAGCTGGCTCTTGAAGCTCCGAATTTTAAAAGCCAAGCAGCCATCTCCAGACTTAAAGGACTTGCCACGGCTGGAGAAAAATTGTCAGTAGCCTCGCTTATACCTATATAAAGATTATAAGCAATGTCCTCGTCAACTGGTAAGGCTAAATCTTGAATCATCTTGGACATCACTTCACTAATTGTAGCTGCCTGATCGTTAACAACTTCAATTTGAGCAAATTTTTGATGCGATTTTTGATTATTAATGTTGATCACTAAAGTTTCCGAACTAATATTTTGTTCATGAGTAATTTCACTATGCAAACTCTCTTGTGAATCACAACCAATCGCAAAAATTAACTCAGCAGCGGATACTGTCTCCTCAAGTGAAACCTGATCTTTACTAACGCCGTTTGAACCTGCAAGTGAATGGATAACCACTTTTAGCCGATTGCCATCAAGGAAATAGGTAACTTTATCTACACTCTCAACTGCATTATCAACAACAACCGTTAAGTTTCGTTTGCCGATCAGTTTGCCGATTTTGTCAACTCCGTAAATCTTATTGGCATCGCCAACTGATGGGGTTGTGGAAATAATTGAGGCATTTTTACCAAGTTTTACCAAAGAAAGGTATAAGGCAAGCCCTGAAGCTAAACCATCCAGTCCCGATGCTTTGGAAACAACTACATAAACGCTTTCCGCTTTTGTCAGTTTTTCAAGGGCTTTTTCTTTCAAGTTCTGGTCCATAGATCTAATTGTTTGGGGCAGAGTAAATTTTTAACCCAAAGATTCTATAATATCACCTTCTTTAAAGTCAAGAGCAGGACTCATGCCAATCCCGCATTCCTGACCGCTGGCAACAGTTTCAACATTTTTTTTGAATTTCTTCAAAGAAATAATTCTTGTTTCGCTTTGTGAACCATCAGCGTGTCTGATTATTATTTTGTCGCCAATTTTTAATTTTCCGTGAGTAACCATACTACCTGCTATTTTTTTGTCATCGATATCAAAACTGGCGACGATTTTGGCTCTTCCGGCAATTTTTGATTCCTGTTTGGCAATCTCGAATTGAGATACTACATCTTCTATATCAGAAAGAAGTTCATAAATAACGTTATAACTTTTAATAACAACTCCCTCTCGTTCTGCCTGCGATTTAACACCAGCACCGACTTTAACATTAAATGTCAGAATCGGAGCACTAGCGACTTTGGCAAAAGAAATATCCCTTTGAGTAATTTCACCAACACCTGAGCAAACTACCAGTATTTTTACTGGCAAGTTAGCTAAAATTGCCTCCAGCGAACCAACAACATCGGCCTTAATAAGAACTTTAAACTTATCGCGTGCCTCTTGTGATTTGGAGATAATATCGGCAAACGATACAATTTGCTGTTTGACGCGAGACTTAGTAAATGTCTGATCGCAAACTACACTGCCGACTTCTAGTACCTCCTTAAACCCCAAAATTTCAACCGGTTTGCCTGGCTTTACCTCTTGAACATTTTTCCCAAGATCATCAATTAACGCTTTTACTGCTATTGTTTCATCATCAACTACAATCTTTTGACCAACACTCAATGTTCCTTTCTTGACAATGACCGTAACAATTGAACCTCGGTTTTTGTCCAAAAATGACTCAACCACAACGGCTTCCAACGGATCTTGCGACAATGAAGGCTGCGGTGAAAGCTGCCAAACAAGCAGAATAACTTCGAGTAGATCTTCAATGCCTTTGCCTTTTGGCGCGGCAACCTCGACCAAAGGAACTTCGCCGCCGAAACTTTCAACAATCACTCCTTCTTTCTGAAGCTCTTTTTTGACTTTTTCAAGGTTAATATTGGGAAGATCAACTTTAGTAATGGCAACAATTGTCGATTTGCCGGCTGCCCTGATATGTTTAATTGCCTCAATTGTCTGCGGCTTAACGCCATCATTGGCAGCAACCACTAAAATAGCAATATCAGCAACTTCGGCACCACGAGACCGCATTTTCTCGAAAGCGGCATGGCCAGGGGTATCGACAAAAGTTATTGGGTGATTCTGGAAAGTTATTTGATAAGCACCAATATGCTGAGTGATGCCGCCATGTTCAGCGGCAACGACATTGGTTTTGCGAATAGCATCAAGAAGGGTCGTTTTGCCATGATCGACATGACCCATCAAGGTCACGATTGGCGGCCTGAAATTTGCATTTTTTTTGTCCATAATATGCTTTGGGCGAGTCGGCTTTCATTTAAGCTTTTTCGCCACTGTCTGGCTTTGATGCATCATTTTGAGATGTATCAGATGTCTGTGTATCAGTCAATTCAGATTTTTCTGACGTTTTCGACCCGCTGATATTCTGGTTCACTAACCCACTGGTGACCTGATTCACTGAATCACTGACTGGCTGACTTGCCGGCTCGCTGGTTTTCTGATCATTTGTGGATGAGGCAGCTTGATCGCTTACCGGCGGTTGATTTTGAACTGCTTGACCACCCGATGCAACAAGTGCTTGCTGATCGCTTTTAGCACTTGATTTTTCTGTCGTTCCCTTCCCCTTAACCTTTGATACTTTTTTTGCCTTTGGTACTTTTGTTTCTTCTTTAATCACTCCGAGCGCCTTTTTAGCCTCTTCTTTGGCCTTTTGCTCCTTAGCCTCCACTTCTTTTGGCAAGCCGCTTTTACCGCGGATATCGATTTTATAGCCGGTAAGTTTGGCAGCCAGTCTGACATTTTGGCCCTCTTTGCCAATAGCCAGTGAAAGCTGATCGTCCGGTGCCATAACTTCGGCACTCTTCTCTTTTGCGTTGATCTTAACCTGTAAATCTTTGGCCGGTGAAAGCGCCGCTTTGATAAATTCAACCGGCTCATCCTGATAAGCAATCACATCTATTCGTTCATCACCAAGTTCGTTAATGACCGCCTGGACTCTGACACCTTTTTGGCCAACGCATGAACCAACCGGATCAACTCCAAGCTGACTTGAGGAAACGGCAATTTTAGAACGTGATCCGGCTTCCCTAGCAATCACTTTAATCTGAACACTGTTTGAGGCAATTTCCGGAACTTCCTGTTTAAATAAACCTTCTAAAAGGCCTGTGGCAGAACGCGAAACTATAATTTCCTCGCCGCGCAGTCCTTCTTTAATACCGACAACATAAAATTTAAGGCGCTGATTTTGGTGATAATGTTCGTTGTGTGCTTGCTCTTGTGGCGGCATAATGCCTTCGGCTTTACCCAAATTAACGGTAATCACCGGACCGGAGATTCGTTGGATAATACCCGAAATAACGGTTCCGACTTTTGAGGAATATTCGCCTAAAATCGCATTTTTCTCGGCTTCCCTGATTCTTTGTAAAATTACTTGTTTGGCGGTTTGGGCGGCGATGCGGCCAAATCCCGGTGGAGTAACATTTTTTTTACCTTTGGCAAGTTTAACTTCTCCGGAATTAGCATCAAGATCAATGACAATGCCTTCCGGATCACCAAAGTCTTTGCGATAAGCAGCCAGAATGGCTTGCTTGATTGAATCAAGAACGACTTCAGGCTCAATTCCCCGTTCGGAACAGACCTGATTTAGCGCTGATGCAAATTCGGTTCGTGCTTGTATGGCCATATTAAAATCCTTCGGATTTTAGTTGGTAGTTTGTAGTTTATAGTTGGTAGAAAAATCTATCCACTACCTGCTACCTACTACCCTCTATTCAAAAAAAGGCGCTACCGCGCCTCAGACTCTTACCTATCTTAAAGCAGAAAGAATTCTAACAAAATAAAGGTGGTGAGTCAACAGAAAAGGGTTTCCCCCGATGGGGCGATTTTCGAATAAATTTGCTTATAAAAGTGTATAAGTAGTTGCCAACCAATCAAATTTATCTGCTGGGACAAAAATCCCAACAGGTTTATTTACTTTTCTCCCGTTTTCTTGAACTAAAATCAACCTTTGCTTTTCGATGGAAGTCCGCCAATCAAAAGCCGGACCAGTTATTGTTTCAACTTGCATCTTCGCGAATGTTTTTCTTAATTGATCTGCCAGAATAGCTGATTTAGTAGTTAAGAAAACCCACTCAGTATTATTAAAAACCATTCCAATACAAGGACGACCATCTTTGGATGTGGTAAAACCAATTATCATCTCCTCCGAAGGTAGATCTTTTAGATACTCAACTCTTCTTTCCATTAGGTGGGTAATAATACTAAATTTGTAAAGAATAGTCAAACTATGGGGTGACGAACTCGCTAGATTGATCTATTGCGCTAAAAGACTACGAAAAGATGATGGGGCGATTTTCGGACTATTATTCCTTTTTAAGCAATTTTTCATTTATAAGAGAGTTATCGTATTATTTGCTTGCTTTTTTCCAGCCATACCAGTAAGAAATAACAAAAATTCCAATTATTGCCACAACTATTAGAACCTGTCCTATATTCCCTTGCTTTATTGGATTTACTACAAGCAAAAAGCCGAGGTACAGCGTAATTACTGCTAAAATAGCGTAAGCATATTTTCTGTACTTCTTAGGCAATGTAAGCAAAAACCACGGTATCGGGTTCATAGATTGATCTACAATTCAGGTTTTAATCCATTTCTTATCAAGCAGGAATTGTACCTGTCCTTTGTCATTCCTCCACTGAAAATCGAGTGTGGTACTTCTGTGTCCAAGTATCCACTCCCAATACATTTTTTCCTGATTTCTGCAGGTCTGTAGAAGAACCAATAGAAAAGTCCTAGAATAATTGCTATTAGTAAAAAGATTGCAGTTGATAAGCGTATTTTCATTTATTTCTAATAACAATGCGTATACATAGTATCGCCGATAAAATAAGACCTACAGCTCTGAGAAGTATTAGGTGCAGGTTGAACCTTGATATTGGGTCGAGAATCTTCTGCGATCCACTGATTTAGCATAGCTTCGCCTTGGGCCATTTTTGCCGGGTCCTTATCAAATGCCAAAGCCATTTTATTAATAAGCTGTGCATTGGTCATATTTTCGTCACCGAAGGATTTCTTGGTATTTTTAAGATCATCTTCAGGGTCTCTGACAACTAAACCAGCAGCAATCCCCAAAGCCTTTTCAGATGGACCAGAATACATGATAGGAGTAGGCAAGGGAGTAGTTGTTGGCACGGGGCTAGGACTTGGCGAAACACTTAATTCTGCTATCTTAGTCTGTTGATCCGATATTAACTTCTTAGTTTTTTGACTATCAACATAAACTGTGCCAACTCCTGCAAACAGAAGCATATTCACAATAATAGATAGAATTAATACCCTATCTTTAAAAAGTTTATTAATAACCTTCTTTTTCATACATCCGTATTAAACTCCCATTCTTTTTATCATTTTTAGCCCGAGTAAAATATATGCTTATGGAATTTAGAAGTCAAAAACGAAAAAACGGTAGAAATTAAAGTTAAAACTTGAATGTGTTGGTAAGACCTAAGCTTTCTAGGTAAATTTGATTTCCAGTTTTTTCCCTAGGGACTTGGCAATACGCTGGACTAAATCCATAGAAGGACTTACACTCATATTTTCAATTCTTGATATAACAGCTTGGGTAGTACCGGCTTTTTGGGCAAGTCGCCTTTGAGAAATCCTTCCTTTAATCCTAGCCCTAATGAGCTCTCTAGTAACTTGGTAGGCAACCTCACTTTTCTCCCATTCCTTCTTGAATTCAGGGTCTTTCAGTTGTTCTTTAAGGTATTCGTTTAAAGTTAAGTCTCTCATGGTAAGACTGATAACATATGCATACACTTGACAATACATGATATCTTATTAGGTATCATAAGTCAAGTACTTCCTTTCCCCTTTTTAGAGCTACATTTAACTCATTAGTCGGAGTCTTTTGTTTCTTTTTTCTAAAGATATGTAAAACTTTGACCCCTTTTCCTGGTTGCGACACGCAAATAATTCGAATGTTATCTTTTCCAAGTACCCGTAGTTCCCACAGAGAAGTGTTTATTATTTTCTTTATGTTGGGAATTGCCGGATTTAAACCATATTCTTCCACATACTTAAGCTGACGGAGAATCTTTGTTCTTAAGCTCGGTTGACAAGAATTTAGAAATTCTTTTATAGGTGAAATTTTATCCTGAGGGGTATAAAGGCTAACTTTGTACATTAAAAAGATTTAAAAAAACTATTCTTGAACTATAATTTTTCGAATTCTTCGAGGAGCCTTTTTTGCTCTCTGGAAAGTTTGGACGGGACATGAATTCTGATTATCACGTAATGGTCGCCTTGGCCGTGGCCGGAGACACGGCGGATGCCCTTGCCCCGAAGACGGATCTGAGTACCGGGCTGAGTGCCCGAAGGTATGCGGATTTTAACCGGGCCATCCACTGTCTCAATTTCCTTAACAATTCCAAGTGCTGCCTGCGAAAAAGAAATCTCCTCCTCGGATACTACATCATAACCCCTTCTTCGAAACTTCCGGTGAGGAGAAACTTGGCAAACAAGAACAAAGTTGGAAAAACGGATTTCCGAACCGTCGTCAACTCCTGGCGGAATTTTGATTTTTTGTTTTCTACCCGCTTCGCCCGCGAAGCGAGGCGAGCTTTCAATTTCAACTTCTTTTTGGACCCCATGAACCGCTTCCATAAAATCCAAATGAATAATGTAGCGGGGAAGTCGGGCTTGCCGGCCAAATGGCGATCTTTCACCAAAAACCATCTCAAAAATATCAAACGGATCGGCGAATCCGCCAAAGTCGAAACCACCCATGTCGCCGCTTGACCAAGTATAGGTTCGAAATCCGCCGGGAGCTGCCCCAGCACCGAATCCGCCTCCCGGCGCAAATGCCGCATGGCCAAATTGGTCGTATGCCGCCTTTTTCTGGGAATCGGAAAGGACCTGGTAAGCCTCGTTTATTTCTTTGAATTTGGTTTCGGCGCCGGCGGATTTATCAACATCCGGGTGATGTTTTCTGGCTAGGTTACGATAAGCCTTCTTTATTTCGTCAGGGCTGGTATTTTTGCCGACACCGAGAATCTCGTAGTAGTCTTTTTTCATAAATTCAAAAAGTCTGCGCTCCTCGTTCCTAAAATTTTATTTTGTTTATTATGACAAAATTTTAGGAACTGCGGGGCTAAATCGCTGTTGGTAGCCATGGTTGTATTATATCTAAATTCAAAATCAGAATGTTTTAAACATTTGAATTTAGAATTTGGGATTTATTTAGGGTTTAGAATTTAGTGCTTAGGATTTGATTAGTTGGCAACTTTTTTGCCAGCAAGATCTTGTCCGCCATATGTCGCTGTTGTCTTATTGACTTTAAATTCCAGCTCCCCGACCAAATCTTTTTCATTTAAAATTTGGATTTTGTGAACCCCGACAATAGCAAGCGGAAAATTGACCAGTTCCGTCATTACATTAGCCTTACCATTTTGGCCTAAAGTTATTTTAAATTCTTTGTCTGGAAAGGTGGATTCAACTTTTTGAGGAGGAGTTAGCTTTAGTGTTAAAGAATATTCTTTGCCCGCTTCTCCCTTGACTACCGCCACCAAATACATCTTTGGCCAATTGGTAGGCAAATTGGCAACGAAAAACTGATCAAAAATGCCAATGATGGAAAGTTTTTGATCTTGGGAAACGGTAGCATGATCGCAAAGTACAAATATTTCTGTCTTAAGATTCATCTAAAGTACCTGTCGATGCAAATATACTTATGGATACTAATTATACGAATATATCCGTTCAGCTCGGAGTTAAATTAGTATGATTAGTATGAATTCGTATATTAGCATCGTTAAATATTATTCTTTGACAACCTCTCCCTCTTGAACTTCACCGGTGTCGCCTGATGCTTTCGGTTCCTCTTTAGTTTCGCTGTCTGAACCTGGTGATGCTTGGGCATCTGGCTGACCCGTTTCGCCACCTGGCTGGCCGTACATTGATTGACCTATTTTGGAGAGAATATTTGATAACTCTTCAGTTTTGGCCTTAACCTCTTCAATAGGAGCGGATGACTCGATTTCTTTGAGGGCTTTGATTTTTTCTTCAACTTCAGTCTTAACCTCTGTAGGGACTTTATCACCGGCATCTTTAAGTGCTTTCTCTGCCTGATAAACAAGAGCGTCGGCTCGGTTTCTGGTTTCGATTTCTTCTTTACGGGTCTCATCTTCTTTGGCGTGCTCTTCCGCCTCTTTAGTCATCCTTTCAATCTCATCAGGCGTTAGGCCGGTTGAGCCGGTAATTTTGATTGATTGTTCCTTGCTAGTCGCCTTATCCTTAGCAGTCACGTTTAAAATACCGTTGGCGTCAAGATCAAAAATAACCTCGACCTGCGGAATACCACGAGGAGCCGGCGGAATTCCATCCAGAATAAACCGGCCTAGAGACTTGTTGTCAGCAGCCATTGGTCTTTCTCCTTGCAGCACATTAATTTCAACCGAGGTTTGATTGTCAGAAGCAGTTGAGAAAATTTCGGATTTTGATGTAGGAATAGTGGTGTTTCTAGGAATAAGAGCAGTGGAAACAGCACCTAAAGTTTCAATTCCCAAAGTTAAAGGAGTTACATCCAAAAGCACCATCTCTTTCATTTCCCCGCCTAGGACCGCTCCTTGGACAGCCGCACCGATAGCCACAACTTCATCAGGATTTAAGCCTTTATGCGGTTCTTTGCCGAAAAATTCCTGAACTCTTTTAGTCACCAGCGGCATTCTGGTCATTCCGCCAACCAGAATAACTTCATCAATTTTTTTAGCATCAAGCTTGGCGTCTTTGAGACAGTCTTTAACTGGCCCAAAAGTTTTTTCAACCAAATCACCAATAATCGATTCCAACTTGGCCCGTGAAAGCTTAAATTGCAGATGCTTGGGGCCGGTTTGATCGGCTGTTAAATAGGGAATTGAAACTTCAGTTTCAGAAGTTGTCGAAAGTTCGATTTTGGCCTTTTCGGCTCCATCTCGAAGCCTTTGCAGCGCCGATCTATCCTTAGAAATATCTACGCCGGATTCTTTTTTAAACTCATCTGACAAAAATTCAATAATTTTAGCGTCAAAATCGTCACCGCCCAAATGCGTATCACCGTTAGTGGCTTTAACCTCAAAAACACCATCACCAAGTTCCAAAATCGAGATATCAAAAGTGCCGCCGCCAAGATCATAAACGGCAATGGTATGGGCATGCGCTTTATCGAGTCCGTAGGCGAGTGCCGCAGCCGTTGGCTCGTTGATTATTCGCTCTACTTTAAAGCCGGCAATTTCGCCCGCTTGTTTGGTCGCCTGGCGCTGGGAATCATCAAAGTAAGCCGGCACAGTAATTACCGCTTGTTCAACTTTACCTCCAAGGTAGGCCTCAGCATCGGTTTTAATTTTGCCTAAAATCATTGCCGAAATTTCCTGAGGCGTGTAATCTTTGCCTTCGACATTGACAACGGCCATACCGTCGCGGCCTTCCTTAATATCATAAGGAAGCCACTTGATATCCTTCTGGACCTCCGGATCTTTATATTTGCGGCCCATCAGCCTTTTGATTGAGAAGACGGTGGTCTTTGGGTTAACAACCATTTGGCGCTTGGCGACATCACCGACGATGTGTTTGGACACATCCACTACTGAAGGAATAATATTTCTGCCCTCTGACGAATGGATAACTTTCGGCTTGCCAGCCTCAACAACGGCGACTGCCGAATTAGTTGTTCCTAAATCAATACCAATTATCTTAGACATATTTATCCTAATTTATCAAAATTTTATTACTCCGAATTGATCCAAATGCTTTGAATTGATTTCGCATTTTAATTTTGAAAACTTGGTATTCGGATTCATTCGTATACATTCGTATGCTCTTCAGCTTTCTCCTCCCGCTCATCATCTGAGCGAGGCTCGCCTTTGGCGGCAGTGTTTTGATTAACCTGTGACCTCTCAACGATAACTTGAGCCGGCCGAATAACCTTATTATTTATTTTATAACCCTTTCTGATAACTCTGGCAATTATTCCGTCGTTTTGACCCTCAGCAACTTCCGTTGCCTCGTGTAAATTTGGGTCAAATTTAGTTCCCTCGGCAACTATTTCTTCAACTCCTTCTGTTTTTAAAACGTCTTTAAACTGATTAATAACCATTTCCAAACCCTGATCATCGATATGTTTTTTGGCATTTTCAAGATTATCAAGAACCGGCAAAAATTTCTCTATTAAAATTGCCGAAGAGAGCTGACCCAACAGTCTTCTTTCTTCCTCGACCCGTCTTTCCAAATTCTGATAATCTGCCAAGGCTCTTTTAAGTTGCTCCTCAAGTTGCTTGCTTTTGCTCTCACCTTTTGCTATTTGCCTTTTCTTGACATCTTGATTTTGAGCAGTTTTTTTATCGTCTGTCATCTGAAATTAAACTCCAAGGCTTGATAATAGTTGCGAAAAATATCTCAGTGTCGGAATAATCACCGGATAATTAAGTCGTGACGGACCGACTATTGCCAACATGCCTTGATGATGGGGCATTTGATAGCGGGAAATCACAAATCCGCAGGGCTCAAGATAAGGCATACCCAGTTCTTCACCAAAAAGTATTTTAATCTGATCCTCGGCTGCCAGTTGACCAAATATTTGGGAGAGCATCTCAACTTTATCAAGCATTGAAAGAACGGTTTTAGTAATATCAATGTCATAAAATTCGGGCATATCCAAAATATTGGCCATACCAGCTGCATAAACATCGTTTTCCTCGTCAGTTGCCAGAGCCAGATAATGAGTTTGATCTGCCAAAACTTTTGCGGTGTGACGGAGTAGTTTATTGAAGTGCTCTTTCTGTTCACCGAGTTCCTCTTTAATAGCGACTTCATCCTTGAGTGACAGGGATTTTTCTTCCATTAACTGATCGACATAGAATTTCATACCCAGTGATGTCGGAGTTCTGCCTGCAGAAGTGTGCGGTTGGCGAAGATAGCCAAGTGAGGTTAATTTAACCATCTCGTTTCTGATGGTTGCCGGCGAAACGCCAAGACCACCTTCTTTTTCAATAGTCTCCGAACCGACCGCCTCGGCAGTTTCGATATATTTTTCGATAACTACTCGAAGCAGATTTTTTTGTCTGTCTGTTAAATCCATATAGTGTAGGCGAGTGGGCAGCTAGAGCACCTCGCCGTTAGCAGACAATGTACCACGAGTGCTAATTATTGTCAAGAGCTCATTCATAAAAAAGTTCGGGGCGGATAAAGCGAACGAGGGCGGAAATTACACCTTCTGTGTAAGCTTCGGCTCTGTTAACCGCATTTTTGCTCATTAAACCAAAATGGCCGTCGCCCTGTTTGCTGTTTTTGACCTTAAAAACTACATCGTCAACGTGCCCAAGCTCCATACCAGCCTTAACCATTCTTATTGTCTTTGGTGCATTTTGCATTCGGATTGTCGAACCGATCCCTTCTTTTCCGTTTTTATCGACAATCACAATCCAACCTGTATCAAACCAAATTCCCTCAAATTTCTGCAAACCACCTTCCAGTCCTACCCCAAAATCGGCACGGGCTGATTTGATTGCTACTTTTGCTCTGTTTCTGGCACCTTTGACTGCTTCTTTGTCCGTCATCGGCTGTTGGGAAACACCGGATGGAACTTCGATCCCAACAATCTCCAATTTTTTCTTTGGCCAGACTTTTCCAAAAGCCCTTTTTGCTGCTTCGATTTTAACCGGATTTGTCGAACCAACTGCGATTTTCATCTTACAGTTTTCAGAAAAGATGGAACACTTGGAAAGACTTCCTTGAAAATAAGGTAAAGACTTTCTGTTTCCTTTTGTTCACCTATCAAAATGAGTTTTTTATTGAGACCATAAGCTATCCCTGCTTCTAAGTGAGTCGATTTGCCCCCTGGCAGAAGAACTATTACTGCCATGGAATCTTTTAAGCCCTGCAGATCTATTTTGAAAATTCTTTTGATGGTTTTGTTGTTTCTCCAATCGGGAATTGATTCGAAGCTTTTCATCACTTTTTCTGGATCCTCATTCGGATCGAATCCTTGCTTGCCTTCCATAAAACAGAAAACCTTCTTGCCCTTTCTGCGTAATTTTGAAACGAGATCCAAAACTTGATCTCGGTTTCGCCATCTTGAAGAAATAAAATAATCGTATTTCATATCTTTAAAACTGCCAAAAAGGCTTCTTGAGGTATGTCTATACTACCAAACTTGCGCATGCGTTTTTTGCCTTTCTTTTGCTTTTCCAAAAGCTTCATTTTGCGGGTGACATCGCCGCCGTAGAGTTTTTGGGTGACATCTTTGCGATAGGCCGGAACGGTTTCGCGGGCGATGATTTTTGCGCCAATGGCAGCTTGAATCGGAATGGGAATTTGTTGTCTGGGAATTGCCTCCTTTAACTTTTCGGTAAATTTGCGCCCTATATTTTCTGCTTTTTCCTTGGGGACGATTTGAACCAAACCCTCGACTAGCTGGTGGTTGACCAAAATATCTAGCTTAACTAAGTTGGCCGGGCGATAATCAATGACTTCAAAATCAAAGGACGCAAAACCTGAACTTATGCTTTTGAGCTGATCGTAAAAACCGATCAGTAAATCAAGAAGTGGAATATCGGCTTCGATTTGTAACAAATTTCCCAAACTTTCGGAATTTATAATCTCTCCCCTTTTTTCATGAACCAAATTAGAGACCTGCCCGTAATATTTTTGGGGCGTAAAAATGGTGACTTTGGCATAAGGCTCTTTAATATCCTTGGATGCCGGATCAAATTCCGAAGGTTTGTTGACTGTTTTGCCATCGATTTGGAAATTAACGGACGGAGAAATTGCAATTATATCCAGATTATATTCCCTCTCGAGCCTTTCTTGGGTGATTTGGGCATGCAGAAGGCCTAAGAAGCCGACGCGAAAACCCATACCCAAGGAAGTTGAAGACTCTGGTGAAAAACTGAGTGATGAGTCGTTGAGCCTTAATTTTTCGAAAGCGTCTTTGAGTTTGGGTAATTGATGAGGGTCAGTGGGATAAAAGGACAAAAAGACGACCGGTTTAGCTTCTTGGTAACCAGGTAAAGGTGAGGAGTTGGGGTTGGAGAAGCTAGTAATGGTATCGCCGACTTTAACTTTTGATAAATCTTTGAGATTGGTAACGATAAAGCCCACTTGGCCTGATTCAATTTGATTTTCATAAACAGATTTTGGGGAAAGATAGCCGATTTGTAAAACTTCAGCCGCTGCACCCGTTTTTAAAAACTTAATCTGATCACCTACTTTAAGTTGACCGCCAAATAGACGGACAGTGGTAATAACACCCTTATAAGGATCAAGAGCCGAATCGAATATTAGAGCTGAGAGTTTATCGCCCTCCTTCGCCAAGGCTTCGGAGGGTGCAGGTATCTTTTTGATAATCTCTGAAAGAAGTTGTTCAACACCTGCACCGGTTTTGGCTGAGATTTTGATGATCTCTTCTTTTTTGAAACCGCAAGAGACCAATTCTTGTTCGGTTTTTTCGATTTCGGCTTGGGGCAAGTCAATCTTATTAATAACCGGAATAAGGACGAGGTTTGCTTGGATAGCCAGATTGTAGTTGGCCAGAGTTTGGGCTTGAACGCCTTGGGTGGCGTCGACCAAAAGGATGGCGCCTTCGACTGATGCCAAAGACCTGGAGACTTCATAGGAAAAATCGACATGGCCGGGGGTGTCAAGTAAGTTCAAAGTGTAAAGTGTAGAGTGCAAAGTGTAGTCAAGACGAATGGCTTTAAGTTTTATGGTAATGCCATGTTCGCGCTCAAGCTCCAAATTGTCTAACATCTGAGCCGGATGATTTTTGTCAACGGCGCCGCAAATTTCCATAATGCGATCAGCGAGCGTCGACTTGCCGTGGTCAATGTGGGCAATGATGGCGAAGTTACGGATTTGGTTGTTGGGCATCGATTGAAGTTGGTGCAGGACTGACCAGTTTTGAAGGCAATAAAATTACTCTTTTGGCAAAATTGTAAAAGATAAAAACTTGCTCTACTTTCAAAAGCCAAGAAAGAAAAATATAAACTAAAAGACCAACCAGTGTAGCAATTCCTGTAAGAAGAAGTAAACCGATTGTGCGCGTTGTGTCAAAAACCAACTGATCCAAAAGCTTCATGGGGATGTAAAGAAAAACTGCAGTAATAAGACTGATTACCAACATCTTAAAGACAGGTAAAAATAGCTCTGTTTTATTAAAAGAAACTTTTCGATCCAATAAATACAAAAGTAAAATGGCATTGATAATATTGGCGGTTGAATAGGCAATGGCAAGATAAATAATTGAAAGCTTAAGAATTAGAATAAATATCAAGCTTAAGGCAATATTGAAAACGACAGTTAAAACATTAATTTTAACAGGTGTAATGCTATCCTTTACAGCATAAAATCCTCGAGTTAGAAGCAGGCTGGTTGCTTGGGCGGCAATACCAATTGAAAAAGCAATTAAAACCCTACCTGTTAAAACTGTCGTTTCCCAAGGAAACTCTCTGGCGCCGAAAACCAGTCTAACTGCAGGAATTCTCAAAATAGCCAAAATAGCCGCTGCTGGCAAAATTAGAAAAAGAATTTGATGAAGTGACTGCATAAAAATCTTTTTAAATTGCTCATATCTTTTGGCATTAAACTCAATTGAAAGAGACGGTAAGGCAGCCTGGGCGATTGAGGCTGCAAAAAGAGCAGCCGGTACATACTGTAAAACTTGAGCGAAGTTAAAAGCAACAATTGAACCGACAGTGGCAATTGAAGCCAAAGCAATGTTGATCATATCAGAAATTCTTATTAAACCGAGGGCAATTGAGCGCGGCCACATTAAGGCAATGGTTTGACGAACATCTTTATTGCCAATATCCAAATTAGGCCTAAACTTAAAGCCCAAAGAAAGCGCCAGGGGTAATTGAATTACTAAATGAAGAAGTGCTCCTAGTATCATGCCAATAGCCGGAGCGTAAATACCGAAAACCGGAACCAAAAAAATTATGGAAAGAATAATGCCAATATTGTAAAAAACCGAGGCTAAGGCAGGTACTAGAAAGCGTTGAAATGACTGCAGGACACCGGTTAAAAATATTGAAATTACAAAGAAAAACTGCGCCAGAATCATAATTCGAAGCAATCTGGCAATTAAGGGTAAAGCCAAGGGGTCCTTAGAAATAAGACCGGGAGCAATAATCGGAGCAATAAAATTGGCAAGAGCAAGAATTAATATCGCCAGAACTGCAAAGGCAAAAAGGCCTAGGGTAATCATTGTTGATGAAAGACGCCAAGCCTTTTCAAGTTTTTCGCGCGACAAATACTGGGAAAAAACCGGGATAAAGGCAAGAGCGATCGTGCCAAAAATTAAGACTTCAAAAATTGCCTCCGGAAGTATAGATGCCGCAATAAAACTGTCCAAGAGTTGAATGTTATCACCGAAATACGAAGCAAGAAGCCGATAGCGCACTAGGCCTAAAATCCTGGAAAGAGCAACGGAAAAGGCAATAACAAAGGCCGCTGAAAGTACATCTTCTTGTCTTCTCTTTAGAAAATTGGCACCATTTTTGAGAAAGTAGAACATAAAAATTGACCTAATTGACCTAATTGACCTAAAATAACCCAACTAGTAAATTTAGATAAATTAGAAATTAGAGTACTTAGAAATTTTAAAGATATGCCAGTAACAAAACAAGCAATCAAAAAAGTAAGGCAAGATAGGCGCAAAACAATTATCAATCTTAAAGTTAAACGAGCTTACAGGCAAGCCGTTTTGATCTTTCGCAAAAAACCAACGGAGGCTAGTCTAAAAACAGTTTACAAACTAGTGGACAAAGCAGCTAAAACCAATGTGATTCATAAAAATAAGGCAGCACGGATCAAATCTCGGCTGTCAAAATTACTAAAGCCAGTAAAACATGTCTCAAAGACTCAAACTGCTTAAAACCTCCACAAAACTTACCAAAGCTAAAACTATTACAAAGGCTAGTCGTTGACATTACTATGTGTTAATATTACTCTTAAATAGTAGATATGAAGCTTGCCCGTTATATTGGTTTTTCTTCTTCGGTTTTTGCTTGGCTTGCCCTTGTAGGCAATGTTTTTGCCCAAACAGCTACGCAATCTGCCGGTAAGGGCGGCACAGATGGTGCCCTTCCTAATGCAGGAACAACCGGACTAACTTATTTAATATTTGTAGGTGGCGTAGTCTTGTTTGTTTTTGGAACAATTAAGCTAATCTTAAGCTACAGCAAGTAATTTTACTTCTCCTGAAGTTTGAAAATTTCACTTTGAACATATTCTGCCAAATCCGTCCAGCGGTTATTTTTAGGTACCAGTACGAATTGACCATTATGAGTTGCCAAATCGCCAACTTCTAAAACGCTGTTGTCTCTATCCGAGTCCAGAACGACTCTTTTAATTGTCGAAGGGTCGATTTTTTGACCAAGTTTGAGAAAATATGGCACTTCTTCATCTGTGATATCGGTATCGATTGACTGACCAAAGGTTTTGGCAAGTTCAAGAATTGTCTTGGGATTTAAAAGAGTTTCTTTTGATAGAACTTTTTGACGAAAGGCTAAAATCACTTTTTGTTGACGGGCGCTTCTTGCAAAATCTGAGCCCTGACCATTGGTACCGTGTCTGCTTCTTACAAACTTAAGGGCGAGAGTACCGTCCATTTGCGTAAGCTCCTGTTTAAAAGAAATGGTTTCATAGCGACACTCGAATGGGTCATTTTCCTCGGTTATTTTATCCAAGAGAATAGCAGAGCCGGTGGCATCTTTAACGACTTGTTGAGGTACACCATCAATTTCTTCTGTTTCGATGGTTAATCCACAGAGATCATCTTCTTTGCCGACTACTGGATATTTGGAATCAACAAAAGCATTTTCCACATTAACATCTATACCATCAACCAAGTCTACAGCTTTAATAAAACCATTAAAATCCACTCGCAGGGTATAGTGAATCGGTAAACCAAAAAGGGTTCCTATTGTTTTTTTAGTGACGTTTAGGCCATCATTATCTTTTTCTTGACCATAAGCATAGACAGAATTGACCTTAGTTGAGAGGCTGGGATCCCATAGGTCTCGAGGAATCGAAACCAGAACAACATCATGACCATCTTCGGCTATTGAGGCTAAGATCATGGTGTCCGAAAGATTAGGACCTTCATGTCCCTGACCCCCTATTCCCAGAAGAAGAACATTGACTCTTCCATTATTACTATTAAGACCAGTATCGGTAATTAATTGAACAACAGCTTTTGGACCTTTAAAAACAAGCTTATCTATACCAACCAGTCTGATTAGTGCAAATGTGAATACGGCAAACAATATGGTAAAAGTTAAGATCTTTAGAATATTTGGAGATTTTTGCGGTCCTTTGCTAAGATTGCGCATTTTAGTTCCTAGCGGCCATCAGTATTTGGATAAATTGTTGAGAATCTAAACTTGCTTGACCGACAAGCCCGCCATCAATATTTTCCTGTCGAAAAAAAGACTGGGCGTTTTGGGGATTAATACTTCCGCCATAAATCACAACTGCCCCGCGGCCGATTCTTTCTTTAATTTTTGCTGCTTGCTCATTGGCATTTTGGGGAGAATCCGGTCTAAATTCCCCACCACCTGAGATTGCGCTTGGTGGTTCATAAACAAAAATAATTTTATCTTTATTTTTGACAATTACTTGGCCTTTGGCAATATAGGTATCAAGCTGTTTGAAATCACTAATGCAAAGAATTGGGGTAATTTTGGCAACCAAGAGCATTTTGACTTTTTCCATCACATCGTCATCGGTTTCAGCAAAATATTTTCTTCTTTCGGAGTGACCAACAATAGCATATTGACAAAGATCGGCAATTTGGCTGGCAGCGACCTCTCCGGTATAGGCCCCTTGTTCGAAGCGTGAGATATCCTGGCTGCCTAATTTTAGGTTGATACTGTTTTGAGCAATTTTGGCAAAAGCCGAAGCTAAAAAGGAGTGCGAAGGGCAAAAAATAATGGTACCAGTAAAACTGGTAGCAGTCTTAGCGACATCATCGATCCATGATGCGACTTCGTCCCAAGTTTTATTCGCCTTGAGATTGGCGACAACCAATGGTAGAGGATCATTCATATTTGGAGATGGTTTTTAGAAAATTATCCTTGGATGTGGCTCCAATAATGCGTTCTTGTTCCTTATTTTCCTTCAAGATTACATAGGTGGGAATTGACATGACCTGGTAGACAGCAGCCTTGTCTTGGTTTTCGTCGACATTGATCTTCTCAATTTCCACGCGGCCGGCCAGCTCTTTTTCAAGCTGCTCAATAATCGGCTCCATAAATTTACAGGGACCGCACCACTCGGCCCAGAAGTCTAAAACCTTAACCATACTCCAAATTATATCAGTGAGTCGGTGATTCAGTAAATCAGTCAGTCGGTGATTCAGTATTCCAGTGCATCCAGTGCATATAAATAACTTGATTTTCCCATTGTTTTACTGACTTACTGGTTCACCAGCTCATTGATACACTGGTATACTGATACACTGAATCACTGAAAATGAAAAATCTTCTAAAAGATTTAGATTCGGCGCAGATTGAAGCTGTTAAGCAGACTGATGGGCCGGTTTTAATTTTGGCTGGGGCCGGCAGTGGCAAAACGCGGGTATTGACTTATAAAGTCGCTTACCTAATTTCTCAAGGTGAAAAGCCTGAAAATATTTTGGCGGTGACGTTTACCAATAAAGCGGCAAATGAGATGAAGGAACGAATTACGAAGCTACTTGTTCGTCATTCATCGTCTATTGCAAAAAAAAGTTCTAACGATAAACGATCGTCGATACACGATTTACCCTTTGTTGGTACTTTCCATGCTTTTTGTGCGAGACTTTTGCGAATTGACGGCAAGTATATCGGCATTCCGAATGGTTATTTGATTTACGATGATGATGACAGCCTAAGCTTAGTCAAACGCATCATGAAGGATAATGATATTTCGACAAAAAACTTTCGTCCCAGTTCAATTCTTTCGGCCATTTCTTCGGCTAAAAGTGAGTTATTATCACCCAATGACTATGCCCAATTTGCCCATGGTTTTTTTGCAGAAACTGTTTCTCAAGTCTACACGATTTATCAAAAAGAGCTAAAAGCACAAAACGCCTGTGATTTTGATGATCTTTTAATGCTGACTGTTTCACTTTTCAAAATGAATCCTATTGTTTTGCAAAAATGGGCTCGTAGATTTAAGTATGTGCTGGTTGATGAATATCAGGATGTGAATACTTCTCAATATGTACTGACCAAACTTCTCTCCAGCATCCACGGTAATTTAACAGTAGTTGGTGATGCTTCCCAGGCAATTTATTCCTTTCGCGGTGCCGATTTTCGCAATATTTTAAACTTTGAACGAGATTTCCCAGATGCACGCGTATTTAACCTTGAACAAAATTACCGCTCGACCCAAAATATTCTTTCGGCGGCCAATGCTATTATTGCCCACAATAATTCTCATCCGGTTTTAAAGCTTTGGACAAAAAATAAAACCGGTGAAAAAATTATTATATACAGCGCCCAAAATGAAATTGATGAGGCTAACTTTATTGTCGAGCGCATAGTTTCTTTGGAGCTATCATTTTCCTCATACGCCGTGCTTTATAGAACCAATGCCCAATCAAGAACGGTGGAGGAAGCATTTCTTCGTGATGCTATCCCTTATCGACTCTACGGTGGTGTCCGTTTTTATGACAGACGCGAAGTCAAAGATGTTCTGGCGTATTTGAGGCTTGTCGCAAACCCAAAAGATAAAATTGCCAAGGCAAGAGTCGAAAAATTAGGTAAGAGGCGATACGAAAAATTTGAGGAATTTTTGGAAAAGCAAAGATCAAAAAAAGGGCTACCCAAACCAATTGAGGCGATCGATAAAGTTCTTGAGGCGACCGACTATTTAGCACTTATTGATGACGGCACCGAAGAAGGCTTGATGCGGGTGGAAAATGTCAAAGAACTTAAATCTGTCGCAACCGATTTTGAAAATTTAACTACTTTTTTGGAAAGTGTAGCTCTAATGGAAGATAAAGTCACTCCTGAAAAAAATTATGAGAAGACAAGAACACCAATGGTTACTCTAATGACGGTTCATGCTGCTAAAGGTTTGGAGTTCGAGGTTATTTTTGTAATCGGTATGGAGGAAGGTCTATTTCCCCACTCTCGAAGCATGTTAGATAGCGCTCAACTTGAGGAAGAAAGAAGACTTGCTTATGTAGCCATGACGCGTGCCAAACAAAAACTTTATCTAACGTATGCGACAAACCGACTCTACTTTGGTCTACATTCCGCCAATTTAGTTTCACGCTTTGTGGTGGATATACCGGAGGAGCTGATTAACTCGATATAGTCTCTGTTAAAATAAGATGTGGATTTAAGGACGATTTTAAAGTTTATTTACCACGACTTTCGGCTGCATGTCGCCTTTACGCTTGTTTTGGTCTGGCTTCTCGCTCTTTGGCGTGTTCAGACTGTTAACGCTTTCCTTTTTCCTCTTTTAGCTATTGTTTTCATGGTAATTTTTGACTTGAGTACAACTTGGATTCGTGATCACAAAATTTACTTTCCCTCGGCAGCATTGGTTACTGGATTGTTAATCGGACTGATTATTGACCCATCAACACCGATTTGGACGATTGGTGTAACTTCTCTTTTGGCTTCGCTTTCTAAACAATTCATCAAGACCGGACTTCGCCAACATATTTTTAATCCAGCAGCTTTTGGGATTATGGCAACTCCTTTGATCTTCGACATACCGGTTGCTTGGTGGGGAGTGACTGCAAGCGGTTGGTCTTTGATTATTCTGATTCCATTAATGACAAGGGTTTTGGGGCGTATGGGAAGACTAACATTGCCGATTACATTTCTGGCCATTTACTTTATCTATTTAACAATTCAATCTGGATCCGGAAAAGCTTTAAGTATCATCGTCGATGGGACAGTCATGCTTTTTGCTTTGGTGATGTTGCCAGAACCAATGACTTCACCAATTCAAGGAAGCTTTAAATACGGATTTGGAATTTTGGTAGCAATTCTGGCTATTTTATTCTCAAGTTTAAACTTTTTGGAGGAGGCTTTTTTGCCAGCACTTCTTTTGGGGAATCTGGCAGGTTTTTTGTTACTGAGATTTAGCAAAACTTCGACTCAAGCCCCAGAGGCCAAAAGTAGTCAGTAAAACTCCAAAGCCCAAAATTGCAAGCGTAGGAGTAAGGCTTCCGGCTGGAGCAAGAGTTGAACCTGAAGCTGAGGCAATATTTTCCGGTAAGGCACCGATTGTCAAAGTAAAAGTCACTGATGATGTTGCTGTGGCTACAGTTACTTGATTATCACCAGAAAGGTCGGCTGCAGGTGTGAACGACCAGTTGCCAGAACTATCTGCCACTACTCCATTTTTTTCTGCACCAATCGTAATATCAATATTCCCCCCAGGATCGGTCACACCGGAAAAAGCTGGCCTTGGAGAGCTTACCCAAAATTGTTTGGCTCCCTGAATAAAAGTGGCGCCACCGATAGAAGAAACTAGGCCAGAACCGGCAAGGACAGGGTTTAGGGTTAAGAGATTAGAAATTAGTGAAAAGAAAGTAAAAATCAGGATAAAGGTAAGTACCAACCGGACAGACGGCATAATTCCATCATAATTAATAAATTGTCAAATTGCTAGATTGTCAGAATAGAGGATGGTAGGATAATGGAAGAATGATTGTCCGCGAAGTTAAAGACAGCGAGAAAGATTTGTACAACCAGGTCGTTACCCATGTTATTCAATCATGGCAGTGGGGTGACTTTCGTAAAAAAATGGGGTTGGATTTGGTACGCTTGGGTCATTTTGAAGGTAACAAACTTATTTCGGCTTATCAACTGACTTTTCATCCTGTACCTTTTTTTAAATATACTGTCGGTTACTTACCAAAAGGCCCAATGCCTGATGAGAAGATGGTCGAGGCGCTCAAGACCTTGGGCGAACGCAAAAATGCGGCTTTTATAAAAATTGAGCCTAATGTTTTGAAAATTGAAAATGGAAAATTGAAAATGGAAAATTTAGGACTCGTCCCATCTAAAAAATCATTATTTACTAAGTACAATTTTTTAATTGACTTAACAAAGACGGAAGATCAACTTTTGGCGGCGATGCATCCAAAAACACGCTATAACATCAATATTGCCCAAAAAAAGGGGGTCACGGTCTACGATTCAACCAGTGATGAGGACTTTGAAATATATCTCAAGCTTTATTTTGAAACAACCAAACGCCAGAAATATTTTGGCCATACATCCACCTATCATAAACTTGTTTGGCAAACTTTAATGCAGGCTAAAATGGCCAGGCTTCTGATTGCAAAGTATCAGGGCAAACCATTAGTCGCCTGGATGCTTTTAAACTTTGGCCAGACTATTTACTACCCATATGGTGGGTCGTCAAAAGAGCATAAAGAAGTAATGGCTTCAAATTTAATCGCCTGGGAAGCTATCAGGCTTGGCAAAAAAAATGGATTTAAGATCTTTGATATGTGGGGAGCTTTGGCGCCAGATGCCAGGGAATCTGATCCTTGGTACGGTTTTCACCGTTTTAAAGCGGGCTATGGTCCAATCCATGTTGAGTATGTTGGAACATATGATCTTATTCTAAAACCTTCACTTTATAATACCTTAAATATTGCTGACAAAATGAGGTGGATGTTTTTAAGAATGAGAGGGTGAAAAAATGAACAATAATTTAGAACAATCAAATTCAATAGATGGTTTGGATAAGCTAATTAGTAAAGAAAAGCAAAAGCAAGGCCACTCCATTTGGGGTAATTTAATCATCAGTCTAATTTTGCCTCCTTTTTCTACGCTCTGGGTGTTATATCAGGTATGGAAAAATAATACTTTGCATCTACTTTTGCCCGCCATGACTATTCTTTATTCAGTACTGTTTGGTCTTTACAGTTATTTGACGCTTTCTTCTCCAAAGGCATTTACTGCGGTTTTTGCCGGCAAGATTGAAAATTCAGCGATTTTACCCCAAGGCCACAATTTTTTAATTACTATTTTGGCTATACTTTTGACGGTTGTGGGAATAATCGGCGGTTTGTATACACGAAATAAAGCCAAAAGAGAAGATAGGCTTTCGACATTAATGATTCTATTGTTAGTGGTGATTTTGGTATTCCAATTTTGGATAAGCTTGCGCGAACTTACATGGGTAAATTCGGTGATCAATGGGTCTTTGGGAAATCTTTATCAAGGATTATGAATTTACCAGGATTGCGGCAGTGAAAATTTAATCATAACACCCATAGTTTTTTTAGTCTCTTGAGGAAATTGTGAAAATTTAGTATAATTCTTTTATACCCTTTTTAATAAATCCTCATAAAAAAGTCCGATTTTCCTCAAAATTATTTTAAATTATTCATTTTTGACCATTTTTTTCCCAAAATCTTTGATTTTTTGTCAAAATTAGCCAGTTTCCGTTACTTTTTGGCTTTTGACTTACTTAAAATCCTTAATTTTTCAAGCTGATTCTTGTCAAGATTTTAATTAAAATTTGATTTAGGAGTTGAAATTTGTAACTGATTTTGATGAAACCTATAGATCAAGCTCGATAAAGAAAAATTCCGTTGTTTGATTTTAAGGGTTTTTTGTTGGGAAAACGGTTTGTATTTACAACAATTCTAGTCCCCTTTTTGGCTTTTTTGTAAGCAAAGTCTTCGAATTTTTGCATGGTTTTTTTACGGCCGTAGACAAAAATAACATCGGCGATAGAAAGATCGGCTTTCCAGAGATTTTGGCGTTTGACAAACACACCCCCGAGGTGTGAGGAACTTTCACCTCGGGGGTGGAAGAGAATGGCTTTGATTTGCGTCAACAAAATCAAAAACGGATTGATTTCGTAACCTATTGCGTGTGCTCCAGCACGAGCGGCTGCAAATATAAGCCGACCATCGCCGGAACCTAAATCAACAACTGTTTCTTTAGGCTTTATTTGAGCAAGTTTGATTATTGTTTCGATCTTATCTCTTTTAGTAGCAACATATGGAAGATCTAAAAAGGTATCAATTGTAAAGAAAATACCTAATAGAATAATAGTAAGTAAGAGAATAATGATTATTACTAAAATTGGAGTGATTATAAAAACAGACATTATTGAATTATAGCTAAACTGAAGGGACAGATCGAATTATATCAGCAGGTCGCCTTGGCACCCTCCGGTCATGCCAATGACGCTCCTCTGATATAGCCGCAATCTCAACTTATCTTAGTTAGACTAAACGGACAGATTGCGTTATATCAGCTCTCGCTTCGCTCGCCTGATGTAACTCAATTTTTAAGTTATCTTAGAAAGTGAGAAGGGACAAATTGAGTTATAGGCACAGTAGACACAGGCAGGTTTGCGGCCGAAATACTTTGGGTTGGCGGTAAACTTGTTGTTTTTGAGATCGCGGCGGATTTTGCCAGCGGTTTCCAAGATTAAATCTTCTATTTTTTTTAAATCCCCTTTAGTCGGACTATATGAACCCTCAATGCCCGTTTCTAAAAAGTGAAGTGCCACTTTTTCGGGGATAATTTTATGGCGTTTATAATAATACAAGGCATAAATGGCCAATTGAACCGATTCGCGCGTTTGGGCATTAGCGCGATCCTGATCGATATTTTCCGAGGACTTGTAATCGATAATTTTAACTCTGGAGCCAGTTTTTATATCAACTCTGTCGAATCGGCCACTGACAAGTACCTCTTTTAAAGAAAAATTAAATTTGGCTTCAATTAAACTTGGGACATCTTTAACTTTTGCCTCCCGCCGCCAAAAGTTTTCAAGGGCAAGTTTGCCTTGGGCCTTTCTTTTCTCCTCATGTTCAACTGATAAAAAGCCCTCAGTGTCCCAGGCATTTTCAAAAACTTCTAAAAGCTGAGGCAAGGTTAAAATCTTGCCATTTTTTTTAGAGCGCAGGAGAGCAGCCACTGCGCTGTGAAGAGCGCTACCGTAAATGATGGCGTGATGGCGAAGAATTGGCACCTTAAGGATATGGATATAGCGATATTTGTAGGCACATGTTAAATAATCATCAAGTGAACCCTGAGTGAGCTTTAAAACATCAACATCAAACAATATTGACTGGCGAGTCCGTAGTGGTGCCGGAGCAAATTTTTCAATTTTTTCAAGGGGCGAAAGTCTGGTTAAGGACGTGTCGGCTTTAGGTTTATCCAAAGCTTCCAAAACAAATGGAGAAACTTTTTTAATTCGCCTGCCGCCCACATCGCGCGACCAACAAAAATAAAGAAGATCTTTGGCACGAGTTGCGCCGACATAAAATAAGCGTCTTTCTTCCTGCATGTGCCAATCACCTGTTGGCAGAGTTTCCCGGATTAGCTGATCTGGTATCTCAATAGCATCGTGGCGAAATCTGGTCGGAAAATGATCGGAAACCAGATTAACCATAAAAACAACCGAGAATTCCAAACCCTTGGCACCATGGACAGTCATTATATTAACGGCATCCAGATCAGGATCAAACTCAATAGTTGCCGGATCGTCGCCGGCCGAACGGATCGTCTCAAGATAATCAACAAACTGATTAACCGTTTCAACACGGGAAACATCGCTAAACTCTTTAATTTTTTCAAAAAATTTGGCGATATTCTGAATTTTTATTTGCTCCTCAACGCCGCCTTGCCTTTCAAGCTTTTTAAGATAGCCGGTTCTTTTTAAGAAATCGTAAGTAACTTTGCCCACATTTTCGCGACGGGACAGTTTGATAGCCTCATCTAAATCCGAAAGGAGTTTATCAACAACAGCACGAGATTCACTCGAGATCTCAAGGTCATCATTTTTGAGTGAGTCAAGGTTTTTCAGGATGTAGTAAAGAGAACGAGTTTTGCGACGAGCAAAGGATGTCAGTTTGATGGCGTCGGGTGGAGTCATCTGATAAATATCGGAAGTTAATAAATTGTAAAGATTAAGGCTATCTTCAAAATTGAAAATTGCTGTTAAAAAAGAAATTAAAAGGCTAACCTCTTCTTGCTGGTAAAGGCCGGAGGAGCCGACGAATTTGTGGGGAATACCTTTCATGTTTAAAGCGCGCAAAAAATGGTCAGCGGCGGCATTAGTACGGACAAGTATGGCAAAATCGCGATAAGAATAGTTGGTAGTAGGTAGTTGGTAGTTAGTAGCAGGTTTTAGTTTTTTCGCCATTAGTTTTTCGATTTCTTCTGCTACCAAATCGGCTTCCTCTGAGATGGTATCTGCAAAAATTTCCCCAGGTGGTTTACCGTATTCTTTTTTTATTGACTTTAATTTTTTGACGATATTGTTTCTGACTTCAAGTCTGTCCGGATCATTATGGCGAATTAAACGATAAGCGTTATCAAGAATCGCCTGAAATGATCGGTAATTTTGGGTTAAGACAACTTGCTTGGCGCGAGGATATTTCTGTTTGAACTCTAAGATATTGGCAATTGCAGCTCCCCTGAAACGATAAATGCTCTGGTCGTCGTCCCCACAAACACAAATGTTTTTATGCTTTGCTGCTAAGATATTTGCCAGTTCGTTTTGGGCAAAGTTAGTGTCTTGATATTCGTCTACTAAAATATATTTGAATTGATCTTGATATTTTTTGAGGATTTTGGGTCGTTTTTGGAAAAGTTCTATGGTTTTAACAACCTGATCCCCAAAATCTAAAAACCCGGCTTCATCTTTGAATCTTTCATAAGATTCAAATGCGCCTGCCAACTCTTGATACTTCTGAAATTCAATTCTTTCCTCTTTACTTTTGACTTTTGCCGCCTTTGGCGAGCCTCGACTCTGGCGGGACTTTTGACTTTTGACATACCTTAAGAATTCCTTTGGTGTAATGTTTTCATCTTTAAGACGAGAAAAGAAAGAAAGAATGGCCGAGATAAACTTGGTGGGGTTGGATAGCGGACGCCAGTAGTCTAAGGGTATGTGGAAAAGATTCTGTTGAAAAAACATTACCTGTTGTGGTCGGGAAAAAATTTTAAAATCCGGCGAAAGACCTATTTCGAAAGCATTTTCCCGAAGTATCCTGTCACCGAAGGCATGGAAGGTGGAAATCCAGGTATCGATAAAACCATAAGGAACCAAGATGTCCACCCTCTCCTCCATTTCGCCGGCGGCTTTGTCGGTAAAGGTTAGCGCCAAAATTTCGGAAGGTTTAGCCAGTTTTTTTTCAATGATGTAGGCAATTCTTCTGGCAATGACGGCGGTCTTGCCGGTACCAGCACCGGCAATAATTAAAAGCGGACCTTTGGTGGTTGTAACAGTTTGACGCTGCTCAGAATTGAGGTCTTTAAGGATATCACTCACGCAGCCATTTTAGCATGGCATATAATTGATGCATAATGAGATCATGAAGAAATTTTTGTTGGCGACTTTGCCAATTTTTATCTTTCTAATTTTCCCGGACACGATTTGGGCAAAAGACTACCATTTCCCAAAAGTTGAAGGCCGGTATCAAATCCAAAGCGATGGGTCGGTGGAAGTTTTAGAGCATCGGACTTATTCATTTGACGGCAGCTTCAGTTGGGCTGATATTTACATTCCACTTAAGATAACCAGAAAGGGCTACTCTTATGATGCCCAGATTGCAGACTTTAGGATTTCGGAAAATGGGAAGCCGGTTACTTTCTCAAGTAGTATTGATCAAAATGGCAAATTCTATGCCCGCTGGACTTATTCAGCCTACAGTGAAACAAGAACTTTTGATATCTCATATAGACTGTTTAATGCTCTTTCGGGCGGGCAGGATTTTGATGAATTCTATTGGCAGGTTATTGGCGATAAATGGGATAAAAGGACAGAACGTGCCGAATTTTTAGTTAATTTCCCCACAAATATTCCCAAAAATCAAGTTTATGCTTTTGCTCATGGAACAACAAACGGCCACTACGACTTTGTGGATGAAAACTCCGTTAAATTCACTGTTTCTAACATTTCCCCAAAACAGTTTGTTGAAGTTCGGATAGTTTTCCCAAAACGATATTTAGCAACAAACTTTAACTTAAACAAGAATTTACAACAAGTTTTGGATGAGGAAAAAAGTTTTTTAGCAAAAGAGCAGTGGAAAGCAAGGCTAAAGAAACTATTTGTTTATGTGGTTTTAGTGGTTACCCTTGTTTGGGCAGGTTATTGGATTTGGGCATGGGTTAAGTTCGGAAAAGAATTTAAAGTGGAGGTCCCCGAATATATTCACGAGCCTCCCTCCAAATTGCCGCCGGCACTAGTGGAAATTCTTCTAAATCAAAAGAACAAAATAAGTCCTAAATCTTTCGTTGCTACACTTTTTGATTTAGCGCAGAGAAAATATTTACAAATTGTCTCCCGCAGATATTTACAAAAAAATCTATTTTTGACCCATTCAAAATACGAATATGCAATTGTTCCTAAAATTGATCTTGCGGATGTTTCAAAAGATAAACACCTTCTTAATTTTGAAAAGCAGTTTTTAAGAGAGATTATTGATTTAAATTCTAAATTAGACAGTGAGCAAATCGTGGGATTTGGATTGAAGGGAACAGACAAGGCTTTTACTTTGGAAAAGTTAAAGACACATACAAAAACATTGCTTTTTGGCGAATTCTGGAAGTCATGGGAAAAGTCCATAAAAAAAGAGGCCGAGAAGAGAGGATTTTTGGAACAGGGTAGCGAAAGACGGCAACTTCACTTTTGGATATCTTTGGCCGGCCTTATTGCAATTTACTTGCTCGCTTTCTTTTTGGGAATCAGCTCGATGGGCGGAATATTATTGGTATTTTTACCTGTTTTTTTCTTTATTTTTTACCTTTTTGTAATCCTGAGGATTTTTTTAGTATTCAGGCTTTTATTTTCCAGAAAAGTTTCACATTCTCATCTTTTTTACTTTATGAAACGCTGGAGTAAAGTTTGGGGTGAGGAAGCAAGAAAGTGGGAGTCATTTGAGAACTTTTTGGATGATATTGGCCATTTCAAGGAGAGATTGCCTCACGACTTGGTGCTTTGGGAAAGATACCTTGTCTATGCTACCCTTTTTGGTCTTTCCTCAAAGATTCTAAAGTTAATGCCCATTTATTTGGGCGAACAGCTGCCTAACTGGTACGTTGCCCGTGGGGGGTATGGAACTGGCTCATTTAGTGATTTTTCTTCTTCGATTAACAGTTTTTCGACAGGCGTTTCCTCCAGTTTTTCTGCCGGCACCGGCGGAGGGTTCTCCGGTGGGGGCGGTGGAGGCGGAGGTGGAGGTGGTGGCGGTGGTGGCGGCGCAGGCTAAATCCGCAAGGATATCTGACACACGGCTATTTTAGCACCTGCCTTTTTAATTTCTTTGACTTTGAGTTTGTAATAAGAAATTCTCTAATGCCTCTTTGGCTTTGCTAAAATCACTAACAGATTTTTCTATAGATACCAGTATTATTTCCCCATTAGCTTTTGATTTATCATAAATATCGAGTTGATCTCTAACTCTTTGAAAGTAGAGAGTCAAACAGCTTGTATCCAGGCAAGAAAGAGCCTGGGCAATTTCTGTTACTGCTTGTCTTGCCGCAGAAGCAGCATTTTCTTGTTCGGTAGTGTATTGCGTAATATCATAAGTTACTTGGCTTAACGTATTTTGCAAATCATCCTGTAAAACAGAGAACGTAGCAATATTTACAATAACTTGGCCTTGCTGTTTTAATTTTTCATTTTGTTGTTTAACTTGTTCATCTTTTTCTTTAGCTATACTTCTTAGGGTGTCTAATTGATTTTTTAAACTCTTAATCTCATTCTTTTGCTTAAAGCCAACGAAGGTTCCTGCCCCCAAGGAAGCTATAAAAAGACTTAAGAAAATTATTATAAATAATCCCTTTAATTGATACTTCTTTTTTAGCACTGAAAGATCAGGGAGACTTATTCTTATTTCTTTTTTATTTTTCACTTTTCCTTAAGGGATTTTGTGACTTTCCCCTCGATTGATTGTACTGTAGATATCTTTGAAGATAAACGCATGAAACGGGAGTTAACTTCGTCGGAGGAGGCCGCGGCGTTTTTGACGTGGCGAGTAAGTGTTGAAAGAGAATCACCGAACTTGTTGGTCTCGTCACCGATTTCGCGAAGCGCGGCCAGAATTTGGCCAGCTTGTTTTTCGATTTTGGAACCCTCAAGAGACATAATAATGGCCCGAAGATAGGCATAAAGAGTATTCGGTGATACAGGTCGAACTCTCTTTCGATACGCATAATCATCAATTTCCGGATTATTAGTTAAGATTTCGTAATAAACAGGTTCGGCCGGAATGTACATTAGGGCAAAATCTAAAGTCCCCTCGGCCGGCCTGATATATTTATTGGCGATGGCATCAATGTGCTTTTTAACATCGGCAATAAATGCTTTGCGGTGCTCATTTTTTTCTTTTTCATCATTCGCTTTGGCCATCTTGCGGAAATTTTCCATCGGAAACTTGGCGTCAATGGGGATAATTCCCTGTTCAAGCTTTAGTGCGGCATCGACGACTTCGCCTCCTTTAAAGGCATACTGCAGATGAAAATTCTGTTTTGGCAAAATTTGACCAAGCAAATCTTTTAGAACTGCTTCACCAATTTGACCGCGAAGTTTTGGTGAGCGCAAAAACTCCTGTAAATCGCGCATAGACCTTCCCAACTCCGTCATTTCGCCGACGGATTTGGAGACACCGGAGATGACTTGGGCTGCCCGATCTAATCTCTCATTGATTGCTTTAGTTTGGCGAACCATTGAATCGGTGGTTTTATCCATTGAACCGCGCATGTCCGAAACCAGTTGAGTGAGAAGTTTGGTGGTTTCATCGCTCGATTTGGAATCAAGTAGCTTTTTGATTTGGAAGTAAATAATGGCTAAAGCAACAACTACCAAGACACTAACAATCAGGACTAATGTTTGAGGATCCATCCGCTAGATTGTACCAAATGTATCAAAGCCAGCGTAATTTTTAATTTTAAATTCGAAATTTTTAATCAAATCTAAATGTTTTCAAAATATTTTTCTAAAATATTTTCTTATCAATTTTAAAAATTAAATCATTGAAAATTCAATAAAAATTGAAAATTAGAAATTAAAAATTCTAAAATGGACTTATGGTTCGCTTTTTGCCGTTTGCATTTTTAATAGCAGTGGCTTCGCTTTTTGGTTTGAGTTGGATTATTGTCGAGGTTGATCCAAAATCGGCGCCTTGGTATGTTTTTGTGCTTCTAGTAATTCTAATTTTTACTTCGACATTTTGTCTTTTGGGCTTGATTCTCTATTTTCTAAGAACGAGGCTTTACAAACGCTATAGCGCCAATTGGTATGTCAAAACATCTTTTAAAATGGCATTTTTCGTAGCGCTTTTTTTGGCACTCGCGGCAACTTTGGCGATTTTGCAACTGGTTACGCTTTTTAATGTGCTCTTGGCAATTTTGGCGGTTGTGCTTTTTGCCGTTTGGAGTTTTTTAGGGAAAAAAAGCTAAGGGGAGAGAATAATTATCCCTTCCCGCCAGCCGCCGGGGTCTTTGATGAGAGTACCATCTTTTTGATAAATGTGGGATGTGATGGCTACTGCTTTATTACGATATGAATCCAGGATCTGCCAGTCGAGTTTGTAGGGGGCTGAGGTTACCTCTCCAACCATTTGCCATTTACCATCAGCATAAGTTTTAACCCAAAACTGGACTTTTTCGACTTTTCGGGGTTCATCGACTGACAGTTCAATTTGGAGTTTGTCACTTCTTACGACATCGCCGGCTTTTGGACTGAAAAGGATACCGCCAGTTGCATTTTCCTGCTGATTTTGTTGAATAACAGTTGTCGGTCTACTTAATAGTGGCCGGATAATCAAAAAGACAACAATTAAAGCAAAAATAACTAGAGCCACAACACCAAATGGATTAATTGGCCAGCCTTTTTTCCCTTTTTCAATCGGTCCGCGTTTCTCCAGCTCCGCCATTTCCTCTAATTGTATCCTCTTTTGACCCACTGTCAAATTAAAAGTTTTTGAGATAGAATACTTTCGCGGTTATGATCAAATCTCCCTGGCCAAGAAAATTGCTATTTAAGGCTCTTTCTGCCGTCATTGTTTTTTTAACATGGTTTATTAAGCTGGATATCTTTATTGGCGATGTCACAATTTGGCTGGTTAAAAAAATTCTGTTGGGTATCGGCAGGCTTCTTAAAAAACTGAACCTAGATTTACGGAGAAAAGCACCGGTAGTATTTCATGCGCTTGATAAAATTATCCATCATCCGCTAGTTGGCCAAGACCGCAGTTTTAAAGTAGGCTTGATAACCATTTTTTTTCTGATTTTTGCAGCTTGGTTTGCAACTCGTGATCTGCCAAGTCCCAAACAGCTCGAAACAAGACAACTGCCTCAAACTACCAAAATTTATGACCGAAACGGCAAGCTACTTTACAACATTTTTAACGACCAAAACCGCACAGTTGTGCCTCTTTCGGAAATTCCAGACAGCTTAAAGCATGCCACTATTGCTATTGAGGATAAAGATTTCTACAAACACCGGGGTTTTGATATTTACGGTATTGCCCGGGCCACCAGAAAAACGGTTTTTGAAGGCAGTCTTCAGGGGGGTTCCACAATTACCCAGCAGCTGGTTAAAAGTGCCTTTCTTTCGCCCGAGCGCACACTCAATCGAAAACTTAAGGAGCTTTATTTAGCTTTTCGGGTTGAAATGGCTTTTTCAAAAGATAAAATTTTGGAAATGTACTTAAACCAGGTGCCCTACGGAGGAACATCCTGGGGAGTAGCGGCGGCAGCCGAACAGTACTTTGGCAAAGATGTCAAAGATTTAACACTGGGTCAGTCGGCACTTTTGGCGGGCTTGCCGGCTGCACCAACTTATTACTCACCTTATGGACAAGACCCCAAACGCGCCAAAGAAAGACAAAAACAGGTTTTAAGAAGAATGGTTGAAGAAGGCTATATCAGCCGCGAACAAGCTGACAGAGCAGCCAGTGAAGATCTTCAATTTCAACCGGCAGCTATTGATATTCGCGCTCCTCATTTTGTGATGTACGTTCGGGAATATTTGGCCGAAAAATACGGCGAAGCGGTAGCCGCCCAAGGTGGGCTTAAAGTAACCACCACTTTAGATTTAGATGTCCAGGAAAGTACCCAAAAAATTGTTAAGGATAATATCGACAAGCTTAAAGGATATCGGGTATCAAATGGCGCGGCGCTAGTAACTAAACCCAAAACCGGTGAAATTTTAGCAATGGTCGGATCGCGCGATTTCTTTGACACTTCAATTGACGGCAATGTCAATGTGACAGTGGCGTCAAGACAGCCAGGATCATCTATCAAACCGGTTAACTATGCAACAGCACTGGAGCACCGATTGATTACTCCGGCAACAATTATCATGGATGTAGCGACTACTTTTTCCGGCGGACCTATTCCCTACCGGCCAGTCAATTACGACGGTAAATTCCATGGGCCGGTCCAAGTCCGTTTTGCTCTTGGCAATTCATACAATATTCCGGCAGTCAAAGTTTTGGCCCTAAATGGCGTTGGCGAAATGATTAAGATGGCCAGAGAGATGGGTATAACTACTTTCACCGATGAATCGCGCTACGGACTTTCTTTAACACTCGGTGGTGGAGAGATAAAAATGACCGAAATGGCACAAGCTTTTGGGGTTTTTGCCAATGAGGGTATCAGAATTGACCTTGTGCCGATTCTTAAAATTGAAGACGCCAAAGGAAGGGTTCTTGAGGAATTTAAGCCCAAGACGGGCAAAAGGGTTCTTTCGTCTCAAACTTCTTTTTTGATCTCTTCGATTCTTTCAGACAACAGCGCCAGAACCGCCGCCTTTGGTCCAAGTAGCTTACTGGTAATCAAAGGTAAAACAGTAGCCGTCAAAACCGGAACGACTGATGACAAACGCGATAACTGGACAATCGGCTACACGCCAAGTTATTTTGTAGCCAGTTGGGTCGGCAATAATGACAATACCCCAATGAATCCTGTTATTGCCTCCGGCATTACCGGTGCTACACCTATCTGGAGTCAGATCATGACAGAGGTTCTAAAAGACAAGGTTAATGAATCTTTTAAGGTTCCTTCCGGGGTAACCGGTATGGAAATTTGTTCGGTAACCGGTGGTGCCAAAAACGAAAAGTGTCCGGGCCGTTTTGAATATTTTATAGCCGGAACCGAACCTAAAAAAGACACCTTTGCCCGCGCTAAAGTTTGGATTGATGTAACCACCGGCCAGGTTGTTGAACCGGGATCACCAAATGCAGAGGAAAGAGAAGAAGTTGTCCTGCAAGATCCATATTCCAAGAAAGATTTCTGTGTAACATGTCCAAGACCCCAACCTTCTCCGACACCTGCGCCGGGATAAACCTACAGAATTTCCAATTTCAAATTTCAAATGGCCGGATAGAAAAACTTTTGCCAATTGATACAAATTGTGCTTTAAAAAACGCCATTGCGAGGAACGTAACGCATCCCAGACGAGCAGTTAAAGAAAGTCTTCGACCCTGAGCTCAGACCGAAGGGCTGGAACTGACACTACGAAGTAGAAGAATTCCAGAGGGCTCCCAACTGCAAGACTGAATCAGATGCGTAGTGAGCGAAGCCTGGCTGTCTTTTTCTTGATTCGTTCTTTTGGACAAGTAAAAGAATGAACAAAAGGACTTGGTGAAGTCAAAAATACTCTCTTTTATGCTAGAATTTTCCCAACGTGAAGAGAATTTATCTAACCACTGCTATCCCATATGTTAATGCCGCGCCGCATATTGGCTTTGCGCTTGAAGCGGTGCAGGCGGATTGTCTGGCGCGGTTTTATAGAGCGCTTGGGTATGACGTGTTCTTCGCAACAGGAACTGACGAAAACTCTCTGAAAAATGTACAGGCGGCGGAGGCGGAAGGCATTACCGTTCAAAAACTGGTTGATCGATATGCCAAGCAGTTTGAGGATTTAAAACAAGCTCTTAATCTTTCTTGGGATAAGTTTATTAGAACAAGCACCAAAGACCATTTTAAAGGCGCTCAAAAATTGTGGCTTCTTTGCAAAAAAGAGGATATTTACAAGAAAAAATATCGTGGGCTTTATTGTGTTGGCTGCGAACTTTTTTATACAAAAGGCGAGCTTGTTGAGGGCAAATGTCCGGAACACCAAACTGTTCCAGACGAAGTTGAGGAGGAAAATTATTTTTTTGCCCTCTGTCGGTATCAAAAGTACTTAGAGACGCTGATTGACACGGATAAATTACAGATTACGCCGATTAGTCGCAAGAATGAAGTGCTTTCATTTATCCGCCAAGGACTTGAAGATTTTAGTATTTCCAGATCAAAAGAGCGAGCTCGCGGCTGGGGGGTGCCGGTGCCGGGTGATGATTCTTCCCACTCCGCTGAAACTACGAGGGACAAGCAGGTAATGTATGTTTGGTTTGATGCTCTAACCAATTATTTGACGGCATTGGGGTTCGGAACTGATGAGTCACTTTATAAAAAATATTGGGTTGATAATCCCAATAGGTTGCATGTAATCGGCAAGGGGATCATTCGCTTTCATGCAGTTTATTGGCCGGCAATGCTTGCTTCGGCTGGACTGCCATTGCCTAAGGTTGAGTTTGTCCATGGTTATGTAACGGTGGAGGGGCAAAAAATATCAAAATCACTCGATAACGCAATCGACCCTTTCGACCTTGTTGCAAAGTTCGGCCGAGATGTCATCAGATTTTATCTGCTGCGTGAGATTCCGGCCTGGGGCGATGGCGATTTTTCAATTAAAAGACTCAAGGAACTTTATAATGGAGAGCTTGCTAATGGTCTTGGGAATCTTGTGGCCAGAGTAGCGCGATTGGCTAGCGATACGAACTTAAGTTTGCCGCCAAAAAAGAACTTTAAGTTCAAGAAAACGGTTGCCGAAAATCTTAAAAACTTTTGGTTTGATCGGGCAATATTTTCTCTTTGGGACGAAATATCGGCGCTTGACAGGCGAATTAATGATGAAAAACCCTGGGAACTTGAGGGTCAAAAACTTAAAAAATCGATAACTCCTATCGCCCAAGAAATTCGCGAGCTTGCCTTTAATTTGAGTCCATTTTTGCCGGAGACTGCCCAGAAAATTTTGGATCAATTTACCGGAAAAATTCGCCAAAGTGAACCGTTATTTCCCCGCATATAATGACCAAAGATAAACCTAAACTTTTTGCTTGGGATTTTCATGGAACCTTGGAAAGAGGTGTAGAGATTGGTTTTTGGCATATTCTCAAACAATTAGCAAAAAAGTGGCAGATTAAAGAGGATTTTAAACTAGAGGAAGTACGCCGACTTTATGGCGTCAGCGTCTTCGATTATCTGCATCATTTTTTCCCGAAAAGCTCTCATAAACAAATAAAGGCGATGATGGTAAGAGTTGCCCAAGTCCAAAATCAAAATCACTTAAAAATATATGTAACTGCTGCACCAGGAGCAATTGAGATTTTATCAAAAATTAAAAAGGCCGGCCATAAAAATATTGTGGTCTCAAACTCACACCCAGAGCATATTTGGCCACTTGTTAAGCTTGTACGAATGGAGTCACTAATTGATGAAATTTTTGCTGTTGATAGACATTACACTGACCGAAAGATCGATGTGGTTTATGAAAAAGCAAAATCAATTAAAAATTATGCCCAGAAGCACAAAATTGAAAAAATTATTGTCATTGGTGACAAACCAGATGATATTCAAGCCGGTCTATCTATAGGTGCGATTACTTATCAATACAAAAGGCCAGATTTTCCACCGGTTAAAACCCATGCTCACTTTCAAATAACTGATTTTATGGAACTTTTGAAGGAAATCTAATGCTAGTTGATACCCATGCCCATTTGGAAACGGTTGATGATCTGGAAGGTGTACTCGAGAACGCAAAAGATGCTGGAGTTTCCAAAATAATTACTATTGGAACTTCAATCAAGGCCAGTAAAAAATGCGTGCAGATCGCAGAACAGCGCAGAACGGGCACGCAGATATACGCAACAGTTGGCATTCATCCAAAAGACGGCAAGGGCGAGGTTGAAAAACTGGGCTTGGCCCGATGTATCGATACATTGAAGCAAATAGTAAGATCGTCGAAAAAAGTTGTTGGGATCGGGGAATGCGGGTTGGACTATAGAGTAACAAATGACAATTTACAATTGACAACTGACAAGGAAAAAGACTTTCAACGAGAATTATTTAAAGAACAGATAAAGTTAGCAGCGCAGTTAAAATTGCCTCTTGTTATCCATTGCCGAAATGCTTGGAATGAGATCTTTAGTCTACTAACTACCAACTACAGACTACGGACTAAAATCGGGGGTGTTTTTCACTCCTGGACTGGGGATTGGCAAACAGCCAAGCGCGTGCTAGATCTAGGTTTTTATATTTCCTTTTCGGGGATTGTTACTTTTAAAAATGCCAAAGAAATTCAGGAAGTAGCCAAAAAAATGCCTGTTGAGAAGATGCTTGTTGAGACTGACTCGCCATATCTTTCTCCAGAACCTTGGCGCGGAAAGATAAACGAGCCGAAAAATGTTAAAATTGTAGCCGAGTTTATTACGATACTACGCAGTCTTTCCCTAGACCAAATTGCTCAAGTAACGTCTGAGAATGCGGAGAGGCTTTTTGGGTTTGAGAATTTATAATTTGAAATTTTTAATTGAAAATTAACGAGTATGATTAAACGTTTTGTCGAGCGCTACGATAAACAGGTTCACCGGTTTTTGGAGATATTGCCGGGGACTTTTTCCTGGACTCTGATTTTATTCCCAATCTGGGGTTCATTTTGGATTCCCCATTATGTCGCTTATTACATCATTCTTTTTGTGATTTTTTGGTTTTACAAATCGGCTATGCTGGCTGCCACCGCTGTCATTTCTCATCTTAAACTCAACGCCTCCCAAAAATATGATTGGCTTACGGATGCCAAAAAACTTCCCAATTTCAAAAAAGTTCATCATTTAATTATTGTGCCGACTTATTTGGAACCCATCCATATTTTGGAAAGAGGCCTTAACTCACTCGTCAATCAAGATTTTCCCAAAAACCAAATATCGGTAGTTATGGCATTTGAGCAAAGGGAAGGGAAATTGGTCCGTGATAAAGCCAAGGTTCTTACCCAAAAATATAAAAGTAAATTCGCTAATTTTTTGGTTACCTTTCATCCGGATATTCCCGCAGAAGTTAAGGGTAAATCTTCAAACGAGGCCTATGCCGGAAAAATCGCCAAAAGGGTTTTAGTTGATGAAAAAAAATACGATATTAACTTTATGACTGTTTCCTCCAAAGATGCTGACGGCGTTTTTTCTAAGAAGTATTTATCCGCTTTAACTTATGAATTCTTAACCAGCAAATCACCTTATCTTACTTTTTGGCAACCGGTTATTCTCTATTACACAAATATCTGGCGAGTGCCGGCGCCGATTAGAGTAATGAATTCTCTCGGCTCGGTCTGGCAAATGGCTCTTAATTCGCGAACCGACAGGCTAATTAATTTCTCAATGTATTCACTTTCTCTAAAACTTCTCGATGAAGTGGGCTATTGGGATGTTGATGTTATTCCGGAGGATTTCCGAATTTTTTTCAAGAGCTTTTTTGCCAAAGACGGCAAGATTGAAGTCGAGCCGATTTTCCTGCCAATTTTTGCCGATGCAGCCGAATCAACTTCCTATATTAAATCTTTGGCCAATTTTTACGAACAGGAAAAAAGGTGGGCTTGGGGCGTTTCTGATGATGCCTACATTATTAAAAAATGGCTAACCCATACGCACATTCCTTTTTGGCAAAGAACAGTTAGAGTCTTTAAAGTTCTCGAGGATCATTTCTTATGGCCAGTCAATTGGTTTGCTATTACCATTGGAACGATGATTCCGATTCTTTTAAATCCGGCTTTTGCCAGTACTGTCATGGGCCAAAACTTACCCAGATTCTCTTTTGGAGTGCTTTCGGCTTGTTGGATATTTTTAGCGGTTATTTTAATTATCGACTTTAGACAAAGGCCAAAAAGGGAAAGCAACGTAGGACTTTTCAATAAATTGATGATGCCATTTGAATTCGTGTTGATGCCGGTGGTTACTTTTATCTTCACCGCCCTGCCGGGAATTGACGCCCACACAAGACTGATGCTTGGCAAATATCTGGAATATAGAGTGACTGAAAAAGTATAAAATTTTAAGGGAGTCACTCTGTTCCTTGCTTCGCTCGAAAAAATTTCTTGCTACGCAAGCAAATACGGGTGACAGAGAAGGTTTAGAACTCGGGACGATTTTCGGATTGTCAAAGATTTTTTAATGCGGGAATAGAATTTCTCCAAGCACAAAATCCAGAGCTAAAAAACCTACTGCGGTAGAAATAAAAACAAGAATAGATCGTTCCTTATATTTTATAATGGCCCAAATTCCGCAAAAAAAGGCGCATAAACCAGAAATCCCCGCGGGAATTATAGTTACTGGAATCAGTATTTGATAAAAATTAAACGAATCGCTGTCAAATGCGCCTTGACTGCGCCCAACCGCCGTTATGATTTGCGCTAGAATAAACAATAAAAAGAAAACTACAATCAGCCACACAGACCATTTGCCAAGACGAGTTTTGGGCATAATGCTAACTATCTTGTGACCATTATAAACCCAAACCCTGCTCCCCGGAGTTTACAACTGGGTCAGACTGGTCAGTTGCGTTTGACGGGACGAACTTCGAATGTTTTAAATAAAGTTGTTGAGGATGTTAGAGAGTGGTTTGTGGACTCTTCTTTTGGAATACTCCTTTGATTTTCCTTAAGATTAAATAAATGAGGCAGGAGAGGAGGTACCAGTAAATGGACGCGGCTACGAACCAACGCAACAACTCCCACGAGGTTGCTTTATGTCCTTCCCAGTAGAAAACCCCTGATGAAATTAATGGACTTATAATAAGTACCAAGGGGAAAGTGGGTACCCAGACGATACCGACAAGAATTTGTAGTTGTCTGTAAATCTCGCCGCCCACTATCCCCAAAACAACTACAAAACCACAAAATAATGCAGTTCCTATTTTCCAACCATTTGGTTTTAGAAATTCTTTGATGGCCCTCACAATTTCAGCCTTGCAGATTGAGGAGATAAAATCAAGTTCTTTGCCTTGGAAAAGTCAACCAGTGGCTAAAAATCAGTGTTTGCCTTGACCATGAAGCAGGCTTGAACTTTTATTGCTTAACTAGGTAAAATAATTTCTTCCAGTGTCAAATTATGAAACTTAACAAACTGACCTCTGAAGAAAAACGGGTGATTATCGATAAAAGCACAGAGCCGCCTTTAAGCGGAAAGTATGACAATTTTTACAAAAATGGCATTTACGTCTGTAAACAATGCGACAATCCTCTTTTTACTTCCAAGGCAAAGTTTAAATCCGGCTGCGGCTGGCCAAGCTTTGACGATCATTTCCCTGATTCAGTCAAAAGACTGCCGGATGCAGACGGTGTGCGAACCGAAATAGTTTGTGCCAAATGCGGCGGACATTTAGGCCATGTTTTTGAAGGCGAAGGTTACACTCCCAAAAACACCAGACACTGCATAAATTCGATTTCAATTAAGTTTTTGCCAAAGAGTAACCAACTTAAATTCTAAGAAATTGATGAAATTGATTTTGTTCTTCTTGCAAGAATAATATTCTTTCTTTTATCTTGCGATAGGAGCCTTTTCTCCCTCATCGCGGTAAACTGGGCATCGACTATTTTTTGGCACTCGGAATCCGGACAGACGCTCTCCATATGAGTAATTAGAGTACCCCTGCCTTCTGCTCTGTCTTCCCATCGGCGGTAAAATACCCGTAACTTACCGCAACGAATACAAACCGTTTCTGCTTGTTTCTTAATAGAAACCTCCCTTTAAATTACCAGCGATTGCCGGATCTTTGCCAGTTACCTCTGTTTTGGTTGAATCGATTTTTATCTTCCTGAGGACGCGCTACATTAACCACAATTTTCCTACCATCAAGTTCGTAGTTATTGAATTTCTTAATTGCCGCGTCTGATTCCTCGTCGGTTGACATCTCCACAAACGCAAAACCTTTGCTTTGACCTGAAAACCTATCTGTTATTAGATTAAGGCTTGCTATCTTACCAACTTGAGAAAATAATTCTTCAAGCTGTGCAGAAGTTGCGCTGTATGGAAGACCTCCCACAAATAATCTTTTTGCCATTTTTTTACCCCCTTTCTTTTTAAAAATTAACCTTAAATGAGAATGGAATTAAGAGTCTATGGATACGAAGTAATTTTTACTGAAGTATCAAAAAGCTTTTAATCACTCAACTTAAGTTAGGCTTCATTATAACACAAACGGATTTTAAATCAACTATGGGACCACTTGCGAGTTTATGCTGAGTATGTCAGGGGACAATTTTCGAGCTGTGGCACAAAACTTTACAAAGAGATTCGGCTTCCTGAGAAATCGCCGCTACAGGACACACTTACTCCTTCTGCCCCCCCATATAGCGAAAAGTTTCCGGATACTGCGACTCCTCCTCCGCCTCCAGTCTGGACAAAGTAGTAATCAGAAGTAACATTAAACCCAGCGATATTGGCGTTGTAACTTGCATGGCCGCTCGAATCGATCGCAATTTCCAACGCGCCGCCAAGGATCTTATTTCCCCGCACCTCAAAGTTGCCGAATGACGAGTTGGCGAAGGTATCGGCAAAGTCACTGGAGGCAGTATCGCAACTTACATTGGCAGTAGACGAATAAGTACCATCCCACGAGGCTCCTCCTCCCTGCCGCGGTTTATAATCAGGGCTAACCGATGCTGTTCTTGTCGGTTTGTTGGGAGGAGGAGTCGGATCTGGCGATCCTTGGGTGATACCCAAACCTCCAAGTGGTGTTCCTGCTCCTGCGATGATTTCCGGCGGTGTATCCCAAGTTTTGTCCCACTCCGCCGCTGCCGCACTTTGATTGCCGACAACATAATTGTGGGCGCTTCGATATACCCCGCCGACAAAACTCTTAACCTCCGGTGCACACCCTCGCTTGGAGCAAATATTTGGATTGGCAACAGTCAGGCTTTCCACAAAATTAGACTGCATCAAGGCGCGAGAGGCAACAAGGCGCATGGACGATTGATCTTTACCGGCTATCGCCAGATCGCCTGAACTTTGGAGTTGTTTTATGCGCGAAGATACTGAGTCAAGTGCACCTGTTTGCTGATCGTCCCTCAGATTCATTGAAACTACCGCAGGGGTTTCGGGCAATTTTTGCCATGTCGCTCTTTCCTCACGTGTGAGTGACTGGGGGTTTTTAAAGTTTGAGGCATCAAGAAGTGCCGATGACCATGTGGCAACGGAGTTTCGATAGGGCTCAATTTCAGACTTTACCCTTTTTGTCTTAATCTTGTTGGACTCTCTTTCTAATTTGCTGCGAACTTGCAGCGTGGTTGTAATCTTCTCTTGTGCCAAGACATCACCAAAACCGTTGTCTTCTAAGACGATTCCCGCATTCGCGACCTTTCTGCCGGCGACAAGATCATCACCAACAGATTTGGCGTAGGCAATTTCTGCTCCAATATCTTCAATTGCCGAAATTTGCGATAAATAGGCCTGTTTTGTCTGGTAATAGACGACAGTGAAGCTCGACAGAATTATCAAAGCGACCAGAAGGGCAATGGTTAACTTCTTATTTTTCCTAAAAAGCCAACGCAAAAACGCCAAAACCGCACCCAAATACAAAAAACCGCCTACTACAAAAAATACTGAGGCTGCCTGTTGGCCACTCTTGTTAGGCGATGATGAAGCAATCGTCCCCAAACCTGAAAAAACAATGGCCAAAACAAAAAATAATACGCCCCAATTTGTCCTTCTCTTGGGCTTTTCAGCCGGCGCATCTGTACCGGTTTCTTGACCACAGTTGTCGCAGAACTTGGCTTTCGCCTGAAGTTTATGACCGCAATTGGGGCAGTATTTTTGCACCATCAATTTAGATTATATATTATTTTTTAAAATGAATTAAGGATAAATATCTTGGCGCTTTCCCAACTCATCTACTAAAAGCTGATAAGCCTGTGGGAACAAGCCACGTTGTACTATCTCTGCCCGTTTACCTTGTCTGAGTAATTCTTCCACCTCTGCCAATATTACCTCCACCTGCCTTCCTATAGTCCGATAGGTTTTGACATGTGGTAGTCCCAGTTGAAAACACATAGTATGAATCATTCCTCGTACAATCCCTACGTTGCCAGGACGCCTGGTGGGATACTTAAACAGCATGTGGGACGGCATTGCCTCTGGACGCAGGTGAGCGGTCACATCTTGAAAAATTGTGCGACAAAATTCCCTTTCAAAGGTAAGCGCCTCTCGCATTCTGACGAATTTCCCTACAATCGGTCCTCCGATGCCTCTTTCTCTCATTATGGCTCTTCTGTGTGCAGCGCTTAATGCCTGGGTAGTAATTAATCGGTTTAGTCTTCCTGTGGAATCTCTACCAAAACTGCCTTTGGTTAACCATTTACTCATCCTTTGCTTTAGTTGGTTAACCACGGCCTCAGGATCAAGACCAACTCTGGCAAGAAGGGCATAGGTTTTGTCTCTCTCTGTCTTAAATTCATCCTGGCTAATTTCTGTAAAACTCTTTCCGCCAAAAAGATCAAGTAATTCAGTTGCTCTGTATTTGACAGCCGCTGCTTGATCTCTCTCTTTACCTCTTTCTCCCTCAAGAGTATGGTCAATAGACCGGATAGCTGCTTCAACACTGCCATCGTCTTTTCTTACCTGGTGAATCCTCATCACTTTAAGATCTTGATAGCGTGTATACGGGGCAGAAATATCAGCTCGCGGAGGAAGTCGGGAGACTAAAACATGTTTATCTGGCTGAAATCCTTTTCTTGGAAGATCGCGCCATGTTCTATAAAAGATAGTACCCTCGGCATCATAATAGACATCAGACCCGAAAAGAGGACGGCACTTTTCTTCTAAATATCGTACTAACCCTTCTTGTCCTAACGGGTAAAAATAGACATTGTAATCTCTATCTCTAACTCCGACTTCAACTCTTTCAGCCAGTGACATATTTTTTAGCCCTCGAACTTAAGAATAAGTTTGGGTGATTTTTAATTTAGAGCGATCAATTATACACCCAAATAAAGTTGAAGATCGCAAGCTACTTGCTTATTTTCTTGCGACTGAAGAGGAGTTTGAGTCGATATTTATTAGTGCTCCCCAATGTTAGCGCACTTAGGACATATTTTCTAGAAACAGAGGAGAACTATTTTTTGCTGTTTCTAGACTCAGGTGTATAATAATGACTTGTCAAGCATGGTAGAACGCACTGTAGTAGGTCTTCCTTTATCGGAAAGTCCTCAAACCGAATTGCTAGACCTGCGCCTTTATAGTGCATTTAATGCCTTAAGGGAATTTAAGGACAGAAATGTTCTTGATTTACTGCACCTTGGCGAATTAGATGCTACAAAAGCAGCAAGCCTTGCTAACGAACTTGCTATATCTATCTTCCAATCATTAAAAATAGAACCAAACGGTCAAACCCCAGATCAAGTAAAACCCGAGAAAATTGAACAACTCACCTCTGCAACTCAGAGTCTAGGTAACAAGCTTATTGTAATTCGACATGCCGAGCAAAGCCCGCCAGAATGGGTTTTTACAATTCCCAGAGCTGATCTAAGAAAAATTAGGATGATGCAAAACCCTTTTAATAGAATGGATCTTATAACTAATAAAAGTTTGGCCGAAGTATTTGCAACCGGATTTATCCTTTGTTACCTCAGTGCAAGAACTGGAAAAGATATAAAAATCTTTTCTTCTGAAAATGCACGCGCTTTTGAAATAGCAAGAGTGATTAAACAAATGGCACCAAATTCTACAATCGTCATAGACGAAGGATTAACTTGTATAACTTACAAAGATGAAGGCGATGATCCATGTGTAACCGTAGAACAAATTTTAGCTGATGTTCCTTCAGGCTTTATGCCTTGGGAACCAAAACTCATTGACAAACTCTGTAAACCAACACGAAATGGTCAAAGACCATCAAAAACAATAGAAGATTCAATCAGTTATCTCTATAACCAAAAAGATGATCCAACTGGTAATAGCCTCTTTATAGCACTTACACACAGTCAACAATTATCCGAAGTTCTAAACAAAGCAAAAGAACTTGCTGACCCATCAACTCGTCTTCCAGAGATGAGTATGATCGCCATTGGTTGCGACAATTTCCTCATTCTCGAAAGAGGCGTTCTGGGAGAAACTGAAAAACCAAAACCCATCAAAAGAAAGGACATGAGAAAAATACTCGAAAAATTGGGTGAGGGTTATCAATGGTACAAAGTTCGAAGAAGCGAATATGAAACCGAAGAAAAAATTCCTTTTCTTGTATCTCCAGAACCCCTCATTCTCACAAATGAAGAAGCATCTGAAATTTTGACAATTGGACAAGATATCGTAGCATTTATGAATGCTTGCAACGAACTATTTAATATAGACGACCGCGTGGCAAACCTGCTTAATAGAGGCAAACCTGATTATTTGCAAAAGGCAAGAAGGACCAATTATCTCTTTATTAGACCAGACTTGATTATAACCAAAGATGGCTTCTCGATTTGTGAAATTGAAACATCACCCTTTGGTCTCCCACTAGCAGAACTCTTAAACCGTGCTTATGAGGAGGTAGGTTTCCAAACCTTGGTCCCGAGTTGTATCCTTGGCCAATTCTTAAGGGATCATACTACCAATAGAGGCCAGATTGTTTATAGCCAAAATACAGCATCATACGCAGGACAACTACAATTCCTAGCAAGAGAAATTCTGTCATCAGTTCAAAGAGAATGGAATGCAGCGCATATTGACACCTTAGTAGGTGTTTCACCGATCCATTTATATAGAGGATTCTACCTTTATGAAGCACTAAACGATTTATTTATTCATGATCTAGTAATCAGAGTTCTCGATGATCTAAATGTTACCCCTTCCCTGACCCCATACATGGAGGAAAAAGCACTTCTTGCTTTGATTTGGGATAGTAGACTAGAACCATTTTTCATCCAAAGACTTGGAACATCAACTGTTGATCGTCTTAGGAAAACCATTCCCCCAACCTGGATAGTAGGCCAGGAAGAATATTTCGCTGGACAATTACCAAATGGCGTCACTAGTTCAATTGACTTAGCTGACCTTTCTAAATCGATGCGCCGTTATGTTCTCAAAAAATCGGGATTCGGCCATGGAAGTTCTTGGGGAGAAGGAGTTAATTTCTTGCATGAAAAGTCCCAAGCTGAAGCCTCAAGGTTGTTGTCAGCAGCAAGTAGTGACAATTCTTCCCTCTACATCATTCAGGAATTTATGGAAGGACAAAAAAGACCACTGATTTATGAAGAAAAAGGCTCAAGAAAGCCAATACCAATGGAGGCAAGGATAAGAATTACACCTTACTTTGCCATGATTGGGGAATCAGCTGGACAAATGTTAGCTATAAAAGCTACAGGATGCGAAAACACTAACTATATTCATGCATCCACAGGTAGCATTAACACTGCGGTTTCAGCACATCCTATATAAAAAAATGCCCAAATTAGTCATTTTTGATTGGAAACGAACACTCTACGATCCTGATACCAAAAAGTTAATAAAAGGGGCAGTAAGTTTATTGAAACTTCTCAAAGCTAAAAGTATTCCGGTTGTTTTAGTAGGAAAAGGCAAAAAAGACATGGCCAATGAAGTAAAAAAGCTTCAAGTTGGAAATTTTTTAAAAAAAATTGTTTTCGTCGATACAGAAAAAAATGTCGAAGTTTATAAACCGTTTATCCCCTTAAACAAAAAGAGGGAAGTCTTTTTTGTAGGTGATAGAGTTAGATCCGAGTTAGAAGTAGGTAAGAAACTAGGAGCAAGAACAGTTTGGTTAAAACAGGGAAAATTTGCAAATGAACTGCCCCAAAATAAATTTCAGAAACCTGACTTTACAATAAGTTCCCTCAAAGAATGTCTTTACTTGTTTAAGAACTTCAAGTAGTACTCGAATCCTATTCAGTTCAACTGAAGACTAAGAAATTTGGCTCCGCCTCGTGGACGAAGTTAGAACCTATTACAGCTTAGTAGTATAATCCACACGCATGTTAAATGAGATTCTAATAGTAATCATTAGTTCAGCAGCTGTAGCATCCTTGATATCAGGACTATTCTTCCGAATAAACAATACTTACCGGTTTTTTCCCTCTAAAATATTTCGCGCTCTTAGCATCACTAGAATTATGCTCCTTCAGCCTATTTTCTAAATTTTTAGTCATGCCACAATAAAGATTACTGTCAGAACAGCACAGTATATAGAAGTAATGCATGGGAAATATTGACCTCAAGGCTTTTTATATTCCTTTGTAAAGGTTACGCCGCAAGTTTTACATTTTTTGCACTTGGGCCTTTTTCGCCTTCCACAACATCAAACGTGACGGCTGCTCCTTCTTGAAGTTCATCAAAAGTAACACCGCTCAAATCTGTAGAGTGAAAGAAAAGATCTTTTGCTTCTCCTTCACGAGAAATAAATCCATATCCTTTGTCAGTTTTTGTTTTAATTGTTCCATTCATAACATTTTTAGTAGATTTATTTACTAAATCTACTTGTCCTCCTTTCCTACTTGGTATTATACTGTTTCAGGCGAAAAATTGATCAGGGAACTACTTTTGTGTTCCAAGAGTCAGACTTCAACACTTTGACTCGACTTAGCTCAATTCAGCTCCCAGCTCACAACTGGATTATAACTTAGGCTCACTCTTAACAAATGTTCAGTATTTGAATAGTCTTAAGCAGCAAATTCAATTGTTACGGTACAGCTGATCAGAGTCCTTTATCATGCAGGCACCGATCATAGGCTTTATCCATATATTCCTGCTGAAGCTGTGACTTTCTTAAAGCGGTTTCATTTTGAATAAATTCAAGATTGAAATAGTTATTCCCCATTTCGCGAGCATATTTCTGGCAATTTTGTCTGATAAGTGATGGTCTAAGTTGGAACCAAACAAACCAAAATAAAATTAAAGTTACAACCAAAATAAACCATTTATTTTTTGCAAACTCCTTCTGTGTAATCATCTGCAAATAAAGTAAAAAGCCCAACTTTCCGGATGACCTTCAGGATCAAAGAAATATGTTCTATTTTTGGTCCAAGTGGATAAACCTGTTGATTTTTCAACCACAAATGTATCTATATAAGTTTTTTCTTGATTAGTATTTACCGCCATTAAGAATTTTTCATCATTTCTGAGGATTTCATATGGTTCTGATTCAGTAATTCCCGATTCAAAAGCTGCTCGCGAACTCACATTTAATATTTCGCCATCTATTTTGAGGTTTATTTTATCGGTACCCTTTTCTACAACCCCTTGGATTCCATCTTTTTTTTCAAAAACGCTATCTTTACTAGCATTTAATCTACTGTGAACCATACTGTCACAAACCCATTCCTCAGGTGTAGCTTTCAGTAATTCAGAGTTTATATATGGAAATTCTGTTATATAGTTAGATGGTTTTAGATAATATACCGTGATTCCAGTAAGCACAGAGGACAAAATGGCTACAATGATAAGCCATTTCCATTCATCTAATTTAATAAATTTCATTGATCAAATATATTCTTTTGAAATTTAGAAGTCAAAAACTTAATGTCTTTTCAGCAAATTTTCTAGCTTTTTGTAGATCCATTTCTTGAGTTTAAACTTTTTAGCTCCTCTACTAAAAAAATCAATGCGTCTCTATGTCTCTCTTTTACATTCTTCTCAAGATTTTTGAAGAGAATACTTCTCGCTCTTATTTGGTTAACTTTTGAAATCCGTTCAATTATATTTTTCTTTTTATTTCCGCTATTAAAAGAAAACTTTTGAAAGTGACACCCAATACAAGAATAGAGTTTATCCCTATCATGGACCGCGAGCTCTTTTTGAGATTCCCAAAGTGATAATGCCAAACTCTGGTTCTCGCTTATACTTTTCTTAAAAAAAGTCTTTGCAAGTTTTATAGCTATATGGTCATTAACATAATCAAGTGTCCCAATATAGAACTTAGCCCCAGCATGAATAAAATCTCCTGAAAGCGTATATATTGAAACACAAGCATTATTGAATACTAGTGGAGATGAGTTAGGGTCTGAAATTGAGTGAACCATTGGCATATAGGGACTAATAGGATCTTTTGTGACTATGACATTGCAAAACTTCATGTCGGATTCTCTTCGCTCTAAGACATTCCAGTCCTTTCTCTCAATCGCCAAAAAGTCTTCAACAGCTGTTTTTGAAGTTCCTTTTTTATACTTTTTTTGATACCAAACATCACCGTCAAGTTCTAGAAACTCAATAAAAGACTTTACTCCAATTAACCTATCATCTCCTATTCCTTTTTGAGTTGGATCAAATGTATCAAAAATGTTTACTACAATAATATGCTCAGCTCCAAGCTTATCTTTAAACTTTATTTTGAATTGGACACCTTTAGGGAAATCTCCATGACTACAAATAAATAAAAAGTCATAGGGATAAAATTGAATATAATTGTCCAGATCTAAATTACTGAATTTATCACCCCTTAGCTCTTTTATAAAAACTTTTTCCCCTTTTAGAAGATTTTTAATCTCATCAGTTTCAGAATTTGGAAAAAAATCTGGATCAACCAACAAGGCGGATTCAACCTTTACATGAGGTTCAATTATAGAACCGCATATAAAATGACTTGGTAAAACTCGGTTATAAATATGGCAAGTAGCAATAGTTGGAACAAAATACCCATAATTTATTTCTGAAGTTAAAAAGGTTATGAATTCATACTTGAAGCCAACTTTGTCCTCTAACCATTTAGTTAGCTCATCAGAAATATTTTTTGCAATGCTACCTCTCTTACCACCTCCGCGTGAATCTCTTATCACTTCATTAATTTCTTTGGGGGAATAAGGAGGATCATAGTCAAAGAATTTAAGATCAGCATTTATTGCAAAAGCATAATTGCCTAGTATCACCGGGTTAATAAATTCTGATGAGTCTGAGGCCACTAGATGTTTACTTTTAGTTTCGCTGATAACCTCATATTCTGCAGAACCTTTTACAATTAGCCTCAGTTTTTTTCTTTTGGCTTCCAGTAAAGCATGGGCAATCTTTTCAAAATCTGGGGGACAACAAAGTTCTCCTCTAAAGATGGTTCCAAGCTCAATAGCAAAATCCCTGACTTGAGACTTATTGTAAAGGTAGATGTATTTATCATTTCTAATCTTGAGTTGATTTTTAATTGCATTAATCATCCGTGGTTTAACTCTGGCGAATATAATTTTCTCTGGATTAATTTTCGCCAATAAATTATTTAATTTTATGAACTCATTGTTCCAATATTTATGAAATGATCTAGGCGGTTCTAATGTAATGAAATAGGTATTTTCTTTGTTGAAACACGCAGAAATTTGTGCGGACAAAATCACATCTTCACTTATGCATACAAATCTTTTCTCAAAATTGGGAGGCTCAAAACCAAGATCAAAAACTTTGTTTACCATCTAAAAAAACTGTTTATAGTAAGATAGCGATTATACAACTTTTGAGTTGTAGAATAGCTTCAAATGAGCATGAGTAAAATTAAGACAACTGAATCCCGAAAATTTGCTGATTTAGCCTTAGTTTTAGATAGGCCGGAAGTCCAATCTCTCATAATTCAACTCAAACAATCAATCAGAAAAACATATTATCCGAAAAATGGTAAAAGAGTAACGGTTTTTAATCATAAATTCTCAGATAAGCAAATGAGACAGTATCAAGAATGGACAGAAAAAATTGAGGAGCTAAGTAACAGTAATGACCTGCATGACCAGAAAGAAGCTTTGTCTCTCCTAGAAAAAGTTGCACTTTGGCAAGACACCCAAGTCACCTTTGATGATTTAATTTTGGAGAAATTATCTCAACTCAAAATTCCAAAGACTTTCCTTACACCTGTTAAAAAAGCAGTTTTAGGTTTGGTAATTGAAGATTCCGATTATCAGCCAAAAAAATTCTTATTTAATTTTGGAAAGTACAACAAAATCAGAAGAGATAGAGGCCTTTATTGGAGGTATAAAAACAATAAAAAGAAAGGCTATGGAACAATTGCCAAAGAAAGTGGACTAACAGCAAAAACAGTAGAATCAGCAATAAACTCCTACAAGCAGAAACTTATTATGAGTTTCTGAGATTCCCCACTTCAATTCCAAGAAATTCAAAAAGCAGTAGTAAGTCATTAATCTTAAGCTGTGCAAAAACAGCAAGGGAAGACTGACTTTTTAGCAGAACAATTTGCCCGACTACTTTTAGAACAAGCTGAGCTGAAAAGAAATAAAAGAAATAAAAATGAGAATGCAAAATCAATACAAAACAAGTGATTTTCAATTGGCTAGCTTTCTCTTTGCCAATGGAATCAGGCTTACCGAGATAAGCTTTATCAGCAGTAAAAGAGCTGAATTTACCTTTGAAGCTCCAGATTATTTAGATTCACTAATTCAAGATTTTTGGAATGATAGACCGTCAATCGGCCCCCTAAGCCTTTTCTCCGCCCAGAAATCCCTCAAGCACCGGTTATATGAGTATGAGTACCAAAACACCAAGCCTTAATGGCTGGATTCATGAATCAAGGGAAATCCTACTCATTGAGAGGAATCTCTCCGACCCCGAAGTCAGACTTTTCCGTATCTGTAGATTGTTAGCCGGACAGTATGATAAATATCCTAACTCTTATAAAAAGGTTTTTTTGAGTTATCGGGAAATCAAAAGAGGTTTCCTTCCTAAGTGGGCAATTGGAAAATTTACCCGATACATAAACTCATTAGAAGCAAAGGGACTCATTAAGAGATTAGGGCAAAGAGTAATTGCTGTTCATTTCATTGAACATAATGTTCAAAATACTGAAAAAACTGTTCACTCTTTAGAACAGAGCGTTCAACCAACTGAACAATCTAGCTTCACACAAGAAGAAAGAGAAAGAAGAATAAAAGAATTAAGAAATGAATTAGCAAAGAAAAAAAGCTTTTAATGAAAACTTTTATATTTAGGGATTTTACTATTAAAAATCTTATTTGTTTTTCACAAACTTTCCGTAAACTAATTGGAGAATTGAGGCTATTTCTTGAAAAAACAGGGGTATTTTGCGGAAAAAATAGCCCCATTTTTTAATTGTGAAAATATTAACTATGAAGAAAATAATTCTGCCGGTGAAATTTTTAAAGCTTTCGCTATCTTCTCTATATTCTTCAATGAAGGGTTCCTTGTTCCTCTTTCTATCCCAGAGATATAAGTTCGGTCAAGTCCGGACTGGAATGCAAGTTCTTCTTGCGAAATACCAATTTTCATACGGGCTTGCCGGACTTTTGATCCAAACTTTTTTGAAACAGCACTTGTTTTACCGAATATCACCTCTCTATAATCGGAATGTGCAGACTATTAGTCCACGGACTATTAGTCACATGAGGGAGGTGAAAAAATGACAAAGAAAATAATTTTAGGAATAATTGGCTTATTTATTCTGATTGTTGCAATTAGCTTGATTGCTTCTCCAAAATCAAAAGACTCTTTAGAGAAAGGCATGGGCGCCGGAGAAACCACAGCTAATCAGCAGTCACAAAATCAAGAAAGTAAAACTCCACAACAAATATTTGAAGAAATTGGCAAGAAAACATCAGAAAAAAGCTCTGTACTGGTTCAAGAGGAAGATGGGCAATGGATAGTTATCAGTACAGTAACCGGAGGTCCAGAATTGGGCTTATCTGGTGCAAAATCACTTGCAAGAGACTTCATATTCGGTATTTACGCATCAGGTCAGCCTATTAAGCAAGCAGGCATAACTATTACAAGTGGAACAGGTAAGTATTACAGAGCTTATGTTGGGGCAAATCAAGCAAAACTAGAATCGGCAGATACATGGTCTAAACCGATCACAGAAGTTGGTCCGACTATCTTTTATGACTGGTTAAAAAAAGTTCAGACCGGCAAGAATGACCTAGACTTGGCAAATTCAACATATCTTGAGACTAATCTGGAGTAGTTGATGAAAACTTGTTTTATTTATGTAAGAGTATCAACCGAGGAACAAGCTAGAGAGGGCTATTCAATAGAAGCTCAAAAGAAAGCTTGTAGGGAATGTGCAGAGAAATTAGGACTTCATGTGGTTGATGTGTTTTCCGATGAAGGTGAAACCGCCACAGCTGCTAAGAGACCGCAATTCCAAGAAATGCTAGATAGATGTGATGAAGTTGAGGCTATCATTGTCTGGCACACTGACAGATTTGCAAGAAATGAAGTAGACCACTTTGCAGTAAAAGCTCTCCTTAAAAAAGCAAATGTAAGGCTCTTATCTGTAACTCAGCCAATGCTTGATGATTCTCCGGAAGGCTCTTTATTAGATACAGTTCTTGCCGGAGTAAATGCATTTTATTCTAGGGATTTAAGCAGAAAAACTAAAAAGGGATTAATGCAGAAATGGGAAGAAGGTTGGTGGCCGGGCTGGGCACCTCTTGGATATAAAAATGCTAAAGAGAATAACAAGGGAGTAGTAATCATAGACCCCGAAACAGGACCAGCAATCAAAAAGCTTTTTGAGCTATATTCAACAGGCAACTACTCAATTTTACAGCTTCAGAAATGGCTTCTTGAAGAAGGCGTAAAGTCAAAAACAGACAAAAGACTTCAGCATAGTGTTGTACACTACATTCTCAATAATCCTTTTTACTATGGATTAATGAGATGGAATAGTCTAGAAAAAATAGGCAACCACAGACCTCTAGTTCCCAAAAACCTTTTTGATCAATGTCAATATGTTCTTGCAAAACATAGAAACTTTATTGCATACAACCGGAAACATCAATTTCTCTTAAACAGCTTCATTTATTGTGAGAATTGTGGGCAAAGATATACAGCAGAATGGCACAAGATTAAATCTCAAGCTAGAGGAAACAGAATTGCATACTATCATTGCACAAGAAGAGAAAGCTGCAAAGCACCTTACATTGAACTAACCGATTTAGAAGATCAAGTAAAAAATCAGTTCGGTCAACTTAAATTTACAGAAGAATTCATAGAAAAAGTAATCAGCAAAGCTAGAAACTTAATTACCGAAAGTCAACAAGATGTAACTTCTGCAAGAAAAATCTTTTTAAACAAAAGAAAAACCCTTGAAAAGAAACGGAATATGCTTGAAGATATGTTACTTGATGGCACAGTTGATAGAGAAACATTCAAGAGAAAACATTCTGATATACAAACTCAAATTGATGAAGTTGACAAAAAACTGATTGAGCTGGAAGGCAAAAGAGATGTTGATTTGACCATAATTGAAGAAGTTTTAGCTCTGGCAAGAAATATACCAAAAACTTACCATGAAGCACCCCTTGAACTAAAAAGACAATACTTAAGGTTTTTCTTTGAAAAAATCTTTGTCAAAGAAAAGAAAATTTCAAGGATAAAACTAACTCCTATCTTTGAAGTTCTTGCTCAAGAACAAAAATTAGCTTCAGGTTATAAATTTGACAACTCTGCTCCCCGGCCTGGACTCGAACCAGGAACCTGCCGATTAACAGTCGGACGCTCTACCAATTGAGCTACCGGGGATCGTTTAACTTTCGAAGCCAATTTTAACACTCTTTCCAGCTCTATTCAATTTAGTCATCCGTCACTTAGTGGATTTCTTCTCAACATCAAAAAACCTAAAACAGCTAAACTTGCCAGTGAGATGAAAAGTCCTGCTTTGAAAACCTCACTATCATAATAGAACCTCACAAGATGTTCCCCCGGTACCAAGGGCACTGCCCGAAATGTATAATTGGCCCGCAAAATTTCTGTCTCCTCGCCATTAACGGTGGCTTTCCAGCCCGGATAATAATTGTCGGATAAAAATAAAAGCTTTGGCTGACTGGAGTTGGTTTTAATGATTACCTCTTGCGGTTTGTAACTGAGAATTTCCGCACCGCCCTCTCCAAATTGAGGACTAACAGGCGACGGTTTTTCTAAAATTAAAACATTGCGAAAATCAAAATCATCAGCAAAAAGCTTTTGAGGGATCAGCTTTCTTCTTGCCTTCTCAATCTTCTCATTCCTCTGACCTTCCATACCCGCAACTTGCGGCGGTCCTTCGTAGTTTGAGGCCAGAAAGACTCTTGGTGCAACTTGTAAATTTTCAAAGACAGCCAGATCAGCATCTTTAAAAACCTCTCTAAAGTTATTTTTCGCAAGTTTCTGACTTGCAGTTTGTTTGGCAACAACAAATCGAACTCCGATAATATCGGCAATTTTTCTTTTGTCGGGACGGAAAAATTCATCTATTTGATCTTTGCCACCAAGACCCGCATCGGCCCTGAATGAAAAATCGTCCAAATTTACGCCCTTACCCGAAAAGGTAAATTCACCATAAGATCGATTATTTAAAGAATCATAGCCACCAGGCCAGAAAATTGAGTAAAAGCTTGCGAAGTTATTTTCCAAAAATGCGCTCTCTAATCCCCAAGAACGGAAATACTCTTGATTTTTTGCAATAAAATCCAAAACCGGGGTCTTTGGGAAAATATATTTTCTTTCGGAAAATGAATAATATTTATTCGTAAAGTAAAAAATATGCAAAAATGCCAGGGTGATAATCACCAGACTTGCAGTATATTTGTACTTGTTCTTAAAGGTAGCCACTAAAATCATGGTGCCTGAAATTACAAAGACAGCAAAAGGAACTGCCAAATTTCTTAGACTGACCATAGCAGCCTGCCAAGTTTCAAGTGTCGGAGGTTTAAAATAGGGAAAATGCCAAAATCTGGCTGCCAATAAGTAACTTGCCAAAAGAATGTAGACGACACCCAAGGAGAGAATAACTTTGAGGATTTTTTTGTCTTTTGAAGATAACCAACGCTCCATGCCGATCGCCGCTAAAACAGAAAGGCAAAAGGCTGGGATAAAAAGAATCCGGTTGGCGATTGAAGTTGAAAGAAAAGGGATCGGCAGCGACAGAAATAATTTTGAGGTCGGCAAGTTGATAGTCAGCGACAGCGAAATCAAACCGAAAATCGCCAAAAACTTAACTAACTTGCTTTTAAGAAATATCGAATAAGTACCAAAAATCAGTGCCGCAATGCCAATAAAGATAATCCCCTCGTAGTATTGAGCTGAACCGCCTCTTATGAAATTGGCGGTTGCCGGGTGACCAAAAAAATCAGGAGCCAAAAATGTCAGAAGCGAGGTTAGCGGCAGTAAAAATTGAAAAAGGGTTTCGCGCAAAGTGACGCTGGCCCTTGCCGAATTGAAGTAAAGCTCGGCAGAAGGCAAAAGTTGCACTGCCGCAAGCAATATCCCTAAGACAAAAGCCGTCAGTATTCTCAGGACACCCCCGAGGTGAAAGGGTCTTGTCCAAAATCTAAAAACCATATAGGCAAAAGCAAAAATAAAGAGATAAATTGTGGTCTGCATATAACCTCCGAATAAAGAAAAGGCGGTTGATAAAGAAATTATTGCCAAATATTTTTTGTGTCGATTTCCTAAATATTTATCAACTGAAAATAAAACCAAAGGCAGCCAGACAATTGAATGAGGGGCCATGACTACTTCCTCGCCCCAAGTCAAAATAAAGGGGCTAAAACCAAAGGTCATTGCACCAAAAAATGCAGCAAGTTTTGATAATTTTAAGTTTTTAAGATATAGAAAGGTAAAGAAAGAGGCCAAAATCATCGGGGTGATACGCAGCAAATGCCAAAATTCGATCTGCGAAAGGAAAAATCCAAAAACATTTAAAGGGTAAAATACGGCTGTTTGAAAATCCGCCAAATGCGGATGACCGGAAAAGGCATAAGGATTCCAAAGAGGGAAAGCAAAATTTCTCAAAGATTCCAAGGTAACTCTATAAAACGGGTAATAAATCCGCAGCTGATCCCAGCCGGTTGGCTTGTAGGGCAGATTCTGACCATAAATTTGGTAAAAAGAAACCAAAAGATGACCGTTTAAGTTAACTTTTCCCAAAAAAATCGGCCAGAAGATAAGCAGAGTTAAGAGAGTAAATAAGATTAAGATGATAAAGAAGGTTTTTGGGGAATCTTTCATTTAACAACAGAATTATGTAATTTTCGATCTGAAATTTCAAATTAAATAATATCCGGAGTAATCAGAACAGCGTGTAGACAAAGGGCGCAACCCCTGTGGCCTGGGCAAAAATCAAAAGAAGACCAAATAAAAGAAGCACCAAAACAAAAGGAATTAAAAACCAGAGTTTGGCCTTCCATAAAAATTCAACTAGCTCACGAGCCTCCCCGCTTCGCGAGGAAAAACCTTTTAGAAATTTCATCTTGTACTAATTGTCAAATGCTTGCCCCTAGAAGTCAAGTGTTTTACTTGACGAAGTGGGGTCAAATGTCAAATGTCAAATGTCCTCTTTGAGGATCACGTACCTCTCAAGCACCAAAATGTCGAGGCCCGATTTGGAAAAAGTATTAAAGGCATCCGCAGGACTATTGACAATCGGCTCGCCTTTCAAATTAAAAGAAGTATTTAAAAGCACGTAAACACCGGTTTTCTCTCCGAATCTTTTGACTAAATTGTAGTATCGCCTATTTTGGGTTTGTGTGATTATCTGCAGTCTGCCAGTCCCATCCACATGGGTAATCGCTGGAATCACCTTGCGTTTTTCTTTTTTGACCGGAAAAACTCCCAGCATGAAATTGGTCAAATACTGATGGTTAAGTCCCTCAACTTCAAAATAGTCGCTTGCTCTTTCTGCCAAAACCACAGGCGCAAAAGGCCGGTAAGGCTCTCTGAATTTAATTTTAGTATTGACGATTTCTTTCATTTCCTCTCGCCTCGGATCTGCCAAAATTGATCTTGCCCCCAGCGCCCTTGGCCCCCATTCAGCCCGATCAGAGAAGAAGCCGACTACTTTACCATGCGCAATTTCTGAGGCCAAAAAATCAATTAGTTTCTCTTCCATCATCTTCTGATATTTGACTCTTTGACTTTTTAAAAACTTCTCGATCTGACCATCACTAAAGTCTGCTCCGAAATAACAGTTGTCCTGAATAAATCGTCTTTTTTTGCCCAAAATCGCATGATAAATATAAAGAGCCGCCCCAAGACTTCCACCGTCATCGCCGGCTGCCGGCTGCACGAAAATGCGCTTAAAAGGGCCTTTGCGCAACAAAAGTCCGTTGGCTACACTGTTTAAACCGACGCCGCCTGCGATACAGAGATTTTCCATTTTTGTTTCTTGATAAACGGTTTGGGCAAGTTTTAAAATGACTTCTTCTGTGAATGCTTGAATCGAGGCAGCAATGTCGGCATATTTTTGATTAAGCTCGCAAAGCTCGTTATAGTTTCGTGGCTTTTCTCCAAAATAGGAAGGATAGCCGGAAGTCTTGGTGAAAAAATGCAGATCGCGCGGCCGCGCTTCTCCAAATAAATCGACGAATTTTGATCCATAGGCATATTCTGCCGATTTATGGTAAGTGAAATATTCCATGTTTAGCGAAAATGAACCATCGGCAAAATTTCGCACCAGTTTCTTGACTTTATCCAAGTATTTGGGCTGACCATAAGGTGCCATGCCCATAACTTTGTATTCACCATCGTTGACCTCAAACCCCAAGAAGGCCGTAAAAACCGAATACAAAAGTCCCAAGGAATGAGGGAATTTAATTTCTTTGGTGATCTCAAGATTCAAATCATCACCTTTGCCAATAGTTGCCGTGGTCCATTCACCGACGCCGTCAAAAGTTAAAATGGCAGAGGTTGTAAATCCCGAAGCATAAAAGGCCGAGGCCGCATGCGAAATATGGTGAGGTACGAAAAGAATTTTTTGACGATCGATATCTATTTCCTCAGCAATAATTGAACGCACCCAAAGTTTGTCGGCAAGCCAAGTGATCATGGCTTTGGCAAATAAACGATAAGCTTGGGGGTAAGAAGCGAGCGTCGTTAGAAGAATCCTGACAAATTTCCAAAAAGGTTTCTCGTAAAAAACGACATAGTCTAAATCGGCGGCTAAGATACTGGCTTTTTTAAGACAAAAATCGATGGCTCGAATGGGAAAATCACTATCGTGTTTCTTGCGACTAAAGCGTTCTTCGGCACTGGCCGCAATTACCTGGCCGTCTTTTAGTAAAGCGGCTGCTGACTCATGATAAAAACAAGAAATTCCGAGAATATACATTCAAATTTTTAATTTAAAATTTATAATTTTGATAAGAAAATATTTTAGGAAAATATTTTGAAACATTGAGATTTCAATGGAAATTAATTAGTATTGTTTTCTTGCCTGCTCCAAATCTTCCTTGGGATGTTCCCATTTTTCGAAATTGTTTGATCTTTGTTTGGCTTTTAGATTCAAAGGATCTGCAAATAATTTAAAGAGAATTGCCACCGGCGCAAGGATAATAAAATAAAACAGGCTTAAAATTAATTGCGCTTGAAAATTACCAATCGGCCGGGCCACAATAAGCCATTTTTGCCATAAAAATTTAAGGGGGCGCATATGGGCGATATTAAACCATGTCTAAGTTCCAAGTTTCTAGTCTCTGGTTTCCAGTTGTTTATTACTTGAGGGAAAAACGCAGTCTTAAGGAAGCAGCAAATAGAAAAACAAAACCCAGTATAAAGAAAAAGTCGGTAACTTTGACATTATTAAAAAGCTTCGGGTCGGACAAAAAAAGATTTAAGACTAAAGAAACGGTAAAAGAAATCATTGAAAAGGCTATTAAAACTTCGCTCCAGGCAAGTTTGCCGCCGCGAAGTCTATAGGCGTTGTAGGTTGCCGAAGCTGAAATAAGTAAGGCAATAATGGCCGCTGTTGTTGAAATCATCAGATCCATCTATTTCAATTGTCTCCGCCAGCTGGCGGATTTGTCAAATGTCAGTTGTCAGTTGTTTATATTCGCTTTGCTCATGTAAACTTGTGAATACATACTGCCAAGCAAAGCTTGGAAGTTTATAAATAATCCCGCAACTTTTTGGCCCGCGTCGGGTGCCGTAGTTTTCTAATGGCTTTGGCTTCAATTTGGCGAATTCGCTCCCGAGTCACCCCGAATTCGCGGCCGACCTCCTCGAGTGTCCTTTGTTTACCATCCTCTAGTCCAAAACGATACTCTAAAACTTTGGCCTCGCGAGGCGAAAGAGTCAAGAGCATTTCGTGGATATGATCCTTAAGAAGCGCTTGCGTTGCCTGATCAGTTGGGGATGCTGAAACATCCTGAATAAAATCGCCAAGCCGGCTATCTTCCTCTTCGCCGACCGGTGCCTCTAACGACGCCGGTTCCTGGGAAACCTTGATGATTTCCCGAATTTTGTCAGTACCTACTTCCATTTCAAAGGCTACTTCCTCGGGTGTCGGTTCCCGCCCTAACTCCTGCATCAGCTTTCTGGAGATGCGGTTGAACTTATTGATTGTTTCAACCATGTGAACCGGGATGCGGATTGTCCTGGCCTGATCGGCAATTGCCCGGGTAATCGCCTGTCTAATCCACCAAGTCGCATAAGTCGAGAACTTATAGCCCCGGCGCCAATCGTATTTGACTACGGCCCGCATCAAACCGATATTGCCCTCTTCAATCAGATCTAAAAGAGTCAAACCCCGATTAACATATTTTTTGGCAATGGAAACAACCAAACGCAGGTTGGCGTTAATTAGTCGTTCTCTGGCGCGTCGGTCACTTTTCTCGACTCTTTTGGCCAGAGCAACTTCCTCCTCATAAGTTAAAAGGGAAACTCTGCCGATTTCCCTTAGATACATTCTGACCGGATCGGAAAGATAACCTTCGCCCATAGCCGCCAAATCTTCGAGCTCCTTTTCCAGCTCTGAAACCGATTTGGAAACTTCGGCCGTATCGATCTCGGTTGTGTCGAAAACATCGACCTTTTCATCAAGCAATTTATGATATAGCTCATCGACTTCGTTTATACAGAGTTCCGGCTGGGGGAAAATCGCCAAAATCTCATCCTGGGTGACAAAACCCTGTTCCCGGCCGCGCTTAATGAGCTTGCGGATTTCCGTCTTGATATCAATTTTCTTTCCTAGCTGCTTATCTTTTGCAGACTTTTTTCGATTGTTTGTATCGGAATTATTTTTCTTTTTCATAAGTCCCTCTCCAAATTTCTGGCTAATTTGTCGAAATTTTTAGTTAGTATGGCCACTTGCCGATTGTCTTTTTTAGTTTGGGCTAACTTTAGTTTTTGTGATATTAATGATAGCTGACGCTTTAAAGACCTTTGTTTAATTCTTTTGGCCAGTTTTATAAGTTCCTCTCCCCAAGCTTCCTTTTCGCCAAAAGCCGGACTAATATTTATAAGATATAAATTGTCGACAAAGCCAGTTAACTCTTTTGGCAGTTTTTTCGATAATTTGGCAAAATTCTGAGATTTTTGGCGACGGCGCGCGAACTTAATTATAGCATTAAGCCACTGCCAAAAACGCCCTGCCGCCTCATTTTCAAAATCGAGGGGCAAAACCTTTAAATCCGGCCAGCTTTTAAGATCATCGTACGAAATAAAAAGCGCCAGAAAATACTCCTCAAGACCAATAGTGCTTTTTATATTTTGAGAGAGGGAAGAAGGTTCTTGCGGGTATATTTCAGTTACCTTCTTTTCAACGGCCTGAGCTACTAAATTTACGTTAAGATCAAGGCTTTTTGCCAGTTTTTCAATATAATGTGCCCGCACAATATCATCGGAAATTTTGGCCAAGACCGGCAGAATCTCGCGGCCGATTTTTTTTTGGCCATCAGCTGTAGTGGAACTATGCCGCAAAAGGGCTGACTCAATAAAATAATCGTAAATATTTTCTGCGCCCGCAATGGCTTTTTTGAAACCAGCAGGATCTTTTTGACTAAACTCGTCAGGATCCTTATATTTGGCTCCAGACAAATACGCACTATCTGAAGACGCAGTCGAAGATGGTCCAAATTTGCCAAGCCTGACAACTTTGACGCTTACACCTGCCAAGTCCAAAAGCTCAATTCCCCGATGAGCAGCTGCATCTCCTGCCAAATCTGTATCAAAACAAAGTGCAACGTTTTCGCAGGTTCTTGAAAGCAAAGCCGCTTGCCTTTCAGTTAGGGCCGTGCCCTTTGAAGCAACCACATTTTCAATGCCTATCTGATGCGAAGAAAGAACATCAAATTCCCCTTCTACCAAAAGTGCCTGATTTTTCTCTCTTATTGCACTTCTTGCTATATCCATGCCAAAAAGCAGCGACCCTTTGTTAAAAATCGGCGTCTCGGGAGAATTGATATATTTTGCTTCTTTTGACTCACCTAGCAGTCTTGCCGAAAATCCCAAGGTCGTACCACGGTTATCTTTCAGGGGAAAAATGAGGCGATTGCGAAACCGATCATAAAAACCTTGCCTATCTTTCGCCTGCCCATCCCCTTGGCGGGAAACGACCAAACCGGCCATGGCAATATCCGCAAGACTATATCCGCGCTTTGCCAAAAACTGGGAAACAGTTTCCCAACTGTCCGGAGCAAAGCCCAGACCGAATTTTAGCCAAAGGCTCTTTTTAATGCCTCGACTTTCTAAATATTCTCGAGCCTTCTTGCCTATCGGGTGCTCATTCAAAAGATGGGCATAAAATTTGCCGGTCAGCGAATTTATTGAGATTAACTTTTCGCGCTCTTGCGATTTGTCACTTGGTACAAAGGACTTAAGTTTGACACCAACTCTTTTGGCCAGCTCTTCCAAAACCTCGCGAAAATCCCAGCCTTCCATTTTTTCCAAAAAAGTAAAAACATCGCCGGCCTCGCCGCAACCGAAACATTTAAAAACTTGGCGATCGGGCGAAATCATCAGTGAAGGTGTTTTTTCGCTGTGGAACGGACAAAGGGCCGCAAAATTGCGGCCGGTTTTTTTAAGAGGAATGTATGAGGAAATAACCTCGACAATATCAACTTTACTTTTAACTTCGGCAACTTGATCTTCCATTGCAAACCTCGCCCATATTCTACATCCAAACCAACCAAATCTCTAATAATTATAATTGCCCTCAGAATCTCAAAATCACGTAGTGATTTTGAAGAGGAGCAGCAGACTAAAGCTTGAGCGTTTTTGTTTACAAAAACGCGATATTTTAAAGTCTCGCTGCGACGTGCGTGCCTGGGGAGACTCGAACTCCCGACCCCTGACTCCGGAGGTCAGTGCTCTTTCCACTGAGCTACAGGCACATGATAAAACGCTATAATTATATGCTAAAATACAATATTCGAGGAGAGGTGCCGGAGTGGCCGAACGGGCGGCACTGGAAATGCCGTATAGCCGCAAGGTTATCGAGGGTTCGAATCCCTCCCTCTCCGCCAAGCTTTAGTCATTAGTCGTTAAGCTTTTGTCTTTGTATTAACTGTCAAACGTCAAATGCCTGCCCGCCAAAAGCCTTGGCGACGGCGGGTTAATTGTGCAATCTTTGGCTTAACTTTAAGCCAAAGTTGCTTTGTATCCTTAAACGTCAACCTTTCTTCAACTTTATCAATCGGCAGCCAGATTTTAGCAGAAACCTCAAACGCCGTACTTGCTTCACCTTCTCCCAGATATTTCATCAAGTAAAAAACCACTGTCTTTAAAACCCGCTCGCCTTCTTCATAATAAAAATATTGCGTTTGCCCAGCCTTTTCGATAATCGAAGCCTTTATCCCAACCTCCTCCTCAACTTCCCTTAGCGCTGTCTGCTCCTCGGATTCATAAATTTCCCGATGGCCTTTGGGAAAATCCCAACCCTTATGCCCCGAATGCTGGGTGACTAAAACTTCAATTCCTTTCGTATTTCTCGTACCTCTCGTACTTTTTATACTTTTCCTAATAACGATTCCCCCTGCACTAAAAATTCGTTTGATCGGCATAACAGGCAAATTTTACCAGATTTGGATTATTTTAACTTTGTTCTTATTTATTCTCTCAAACTCACAGAGTGATGCTATGATGAAAATACATGAAGCTTCCTTACCGTAAAAAAGCCCATATTCCTCAAGAAAAATTAACAAGTTATTTACTATCGGAAACACATCCTGTAGGAAGTACAAAGTCCAGATTCTTTCGTGAACTTGGGTTTAATGAATCAAATATAGATGAGCTTACAAAAGCACTTTTAAAAATAGCTCGTGCAAATGATGTAAAAGAAGAGAGAAAATTTGAATATGGTATTAATTACGCTATCAACGGAATAATTGAAACACCCACTAGAAGAAAAGTAACGATAACTACTGTTTGGTTCGCCCAAAATGCCAAGAGTGCGCCTCGCTTTGTAACTGCGTATCCTGTATAATAAAGAACAAATATATGCACAAATTTACAGAACTTGAAACAATTGTACTGACCCACGGTATTAAAAAGCATGGTCTTAAAGAAGGCGACATAGGAGCTGTGGTAAATGTCTACGACAATGGTAATGCAGCAGAAGTAGAGTTTGTTACAGCAACCGGCAGAACAGTAGCGCTTGTGACGCTAAAAGCATCTGACGTTCGTCCTACAAAAAGTAATGACGTCCTTCATGCTAGAGGGTTTGCTGCAGCCTAATTTTTTTAGATACGATTCCCCCAGCACTAAAAATTCGCTTAATTGACATTGGCTTAGAGATTTTACCAGAAATAGGATATAATTTGTTTGCTTTTATGCGCCCATAGCTCAATTGGATAGAGCACAACCTTGCGGAGGTTGGGGTTGGGGGTTCGAGTCCCTTTGGGCGCACTACCAGGAGGAGTACCCAAGTGGTTTAAGGGCACCGTCTCGAAAACGGCTGGGGTCGCAAGGCCCACGTGAGTTCGAATCTCACCTCCTCCGCCACGTAAGTAATAATAATGGAAAGAGCTAGACAATCTGCCGTAACGCCTGAACTAAGACCACTCCATCGAGCAAGCGCTGTAAGAATTGAGCGAATTGTCGCAAGAACATGGATAACACCAGCTGCTGTGAAAGAACGTATTGGTTACGTCTCATTTGAAGGGTTTAAGGTCGATGGGAGATTTATCATTCCGTCATGGATCCAAACAATTGGACACCGGAGAAAATATAACTTAGAACTCAATCCCTACAATCCGTATGAACCGGATACCGAAGATCCTCAAGGTGAATATAAAGTGCCACTCCGCCATAAAGTCCAATACTGGTTTGATAAAAATGGATCTGCTGGAAAATTTCACTTTCTAGTACCGGTTAACCCATTGGCAGATGTGAAAGATTGGCCGCAACAAAATGACTTTTCGCGGCTTCTGGGAGAAGAAATCAACCAGGACACAACACTTTCAGGAGGAGACTATGAAAATATTGCCTATATTTTAAACCAACTCGAAGAAAGACTACAAATATCAGGTCGCCCGCATCCAAATTAACTTAAATTATTGGGAAATTCTTTACTCCAAATTTATTCTCTTCTGCAGAGTGTGGGCCCACTTGTCAAAAAGGGTATGCACCGGAGCCGAATGATAATGGAGGTGCTTTTCCACAATATCAAGAAGCGTCCTTTCGGAAACCGAAGTCAGAAGAATAATTAAGCGGGTGGGAAAATGCAGTTCTGTCGCAACCATTAAAAGCCGGTCATCGCCGCGTTTTTCAAACCAAAATGAATCAAGTTCCTCCCATAAGAACGCCCGTCCTCCGGAGGTTATGCCCATGTTAGTAATTTTATGTTCGATTACATTGGGTGCGGCAGTTGCCAAAACATAGACGACGAAAACAACGGCAATAATTACGCCGACTAAGAAAAATTCACCAAAAGCAATCGCCGCCAAAACAAAAATCAGAGCGTAAAGGGCAACTTTGGTGAAATATTTTTTGGATCTGGCTTTAAAAATTCGCTCCGGAGATTTCCAGGTAACTTGCGCTTTGGCTTCCAGTGCCGCCTGATGCTTGGCGTCTAACTCTTCTTTGGAAAGAATTCGGCCGGAATGATGATCAATATGGTGTTCGCTTTTACGAAAGTTGGGCATGTATCTAACTCAAGTGTATCACAATTATTATTGGAACTTACTTTATGAAATTTACGCTTTACTCGCCTCTTTTGTATTCAACACCATCCCAAATTAAAGCCTTTCGATTTATGTCGTAATTTGCAGTAACAGTCCTATTGTAAAGTTTTGCTTGTAAAATATTCTCAGTGCAAGTATATGTTCCGCTCTCGACAACATCTGAATGATGCCATTGAAAATTCCCACTTTGAAAAGTTATGCTCCAATATCCCATGGCCGGACCATTTGGTCCAAGCCCAACTTCATGCTTATCAACTGAACGAAAAACCGAATTACTAATGATGTTGCAGCTATCAACTTGATTTCCAGGTGAAACAACCTCTGTTTTTGTTTGCTGGCGGACAGATAACGTATACCAACTAATCCCCAGTCCACCAACTATTACCAGAAAAATGATTACAGGTAAGATAGCGAACCCTCGCATAAGTTTAATAGTAAAGACGATATTTTTTAAAAGCAAGATTTGCAATCACCAAGCGGTGCCTGATTGCCTGCCCACCTCTGGAAGGACTATGTTGGAACTTATTATAAGGATCATAATACCAGATATTTATCTTCTTCTGCTTGAATAAATCCTTGGTTAAACTAGACGGTAGTTGATGCTTCTGCCGCCTCCTTTGCTTTATAAAGGGCGGATACTGATTCCCATGCAGACAGGACCGCCTTTGCCGCTTCCTGCGATGCTGTATATTCGGGGCTCGTGTTAAAAAGGGTATTGAACGCGGAAGAGTACTTATGAACTTCTCTCCTGAATGCTCTTTTTGCCTCGGCAAGAGTCATTTCTTTGGTAAGCCCAAGCAATTCAAGTTGGCTGGAATAATAAGCCCAAGGATCTTCAATCATTCTTCGATAATCGTCTTCAAGCTTAGCTTGATCTTCCTCTCTTCGCTCTTGGCTTTGGTCTCGGTATTCCTGATGTAGCTCCCAATCCTTCCTTTGCCTTCCGAAATGTCTCATTCTCCATTCCTGCTCCCGATTGATTCCTCCAAATACCCGTCTGTCCTCATAATATGCATCTGCTTTGAAAGCATCAGGGATTTTTCCGTCGGAAGACGGCTTGCCCAAATCCAATTTTTTTCGCATAAATGCATCAAGCACATCATAGTCTAGACCGCGAATATCTGCTGTCCCGGTTAAGCTGTCATATATTGAAAGGATTCTTAGTGTTTCTTCGGATGCTTCTGTAAGATGCTGCTGGGCAAGAACTGCTATTTGAAGCGCCTGCCTGCGCATATTGTACAATCCAGACCATTCCTTAAAATCATAAGATTTCAAAACTTCAGCATTGTGTGGATCAATTTCTGCAAGCCTTGAGTTAATTTCCAATCCTAACTCAACAATTGAATTTGCGCAATTGCTTTTTTGGGCAGACCTAGACCTATACCTAGAACCCATAGAACCAAGCCCTGAAAACTGTGAACGTATGTCAGAAGCGTAGAACAATTTTTCCTGAAGATTTGCTAGGGTTTCTGTTTCATCTGTAACATCAATTATGTAGGCAACCAGCCTGTCTGGATTAATCAGCTTTGCAACCCGCTCAATGTCATGGCCTGAGAGCTCATACGCTCTAATTCCGTGCACAAGTGCTTCATCAGATTCGTTTGCCAGAAAATCATAAATGCCAAACAAGATTTCTGGACGGTTGCCCGTATATCCGTATTCTGATAATAGCTCGCGCAAACTTTCTTGGGCATAATCCATTCCCAATTGGCCTAAGTACATCGCTATCCACTCATTGACAGAATAGCGTTCCTATCCTGGAAGCCTCCTGTAATCCACTATGTCATCTATGCTGTGCTCTTTCACCATGGTTTTAAGTTCAGACGAAAATATACCATATTTTATAGAAAAAAGTTATTATTTCTAGTCTCTTGTTACAAATATAGAGAAAATTTCAGTTAAAACTTACAGCGGCGGAGGCGAGAGGATTCGAACCTCTGAGGGCATTGCTGCCCTAGTTGTTTTCAAGACAACCGCACTAGTCCACTATGCGACGCCTCCGCGTCGAAATAACTCGTGCTATTTGTCGTTTTTCTTTTAGAAAAACTCTATTGGCGCTCGTATTTCTCCTCTCCAAATTTCAATGAAATTTGGTAAAAATTTCAAAATCGCTTGCGATTTTGAAAGAAGCAACAGACTTAACTTGAAGCCCTAAGTTTAGCGAAGGGCGAAATATTAAAGTCTAGTTGCGACGCTGCGGTGGGTACAGGATTCGAACCTGTGTGACACTTTCGCGCCAACGGTTTAGCAAACCGCCCCTTTAAACCACTCAGGCAACCCACCTTAAGCTTTGATATTTTATCAGAATTAACCATCCTATCCAAGCGCCACAGCCATCCCCCAAACTTCGCCTGCTCCTTCCTTTTTTAAAACTTTGCAACACTCAGTCATTGTCGCCCCGCTGGTATAAACATCATCGACAAGCAAAATATTCTTCCCAGAAACATCCGCACCTGTTCTCAATCTAAAAGCCTCTTTGACATTCTTCTGGCGCTCATCCCTCTTTAACCCTACCTGACTTGCGGTTTCAATAATTCGCGCAAGATATTCACCATAAGGCTGATTAAATTTCAACGATAAACTTTTTGCCAAAATTTCCGCCTGATTAAACCCGCGCCAATTTTTGCGGCGTGTATGGAGCGGAATAGGTACCAATATTAAATCATCAGGAATTCCAAAGCGCCAAAGACTGGCGGCTAAAAGATCAACTAAAGTCTTACCGATATCATAAACCCATTTATATTTGACCTTGGCAATGGCACTTTTAACCGGCCCGCGGTAACGGGCGGCAACAACCAAACCGTCAAGCCGATATCTTCCTTGGCAACCCGGATGGACTTTACCTCCAATTGCCTGCCTTTGGCAAACTGGACAAACCGGTTTTTCGATAAATTCAATCTTGGAAAAACAGCTTTTGCAGATATACGCGCCAAACTTGCCGCAGGAAACGCAGCGTTTGGGGAAAAGAAGATCAAGAAAAGACAAGGCCATCTATCTGATATTATATGGCTAGTGAAAATTTTTAACCGAAAGGCTCGTCACAAATATCAAATTCTGGAAAAAGTTGAATCTGGGATAGTTTTAACTGGCGCCGAAATAAAATCAATAAGAGCTGGACGCGTCGATCTTTCCGAAAGTTTTGCCAGGGTTAAAGAGGACGAGGTTTTTTTGGTCAACGCCCATATTCTCCCTTGGAAAGGATCGGAGAAATTTAGCGATGCCAGACGCCAGCGAAAATTACTTCTTCACAGGCGACAAATTTTGAATTGGCAAGGCAAAATCGCCGGCAAAAATCTGACACTAGTACCTCTTTCAATTTACATTAAGGGAAATTTGGCCAAAGTTGAGTTGGCTCTTGCCAAAAGCAAGGCCAAGTTTGACAGACGAGCCGCTTTAAAGAAGCAAACAATTAATCGGGATATTGAAAGGGAGCTTAAAGAACAGGATTAGTTTCTTTTTGTGAAGATAACAACATCCTGCCTGTCGTAAACTTTCTGCCAATCTTCTCTTAGATTCAAAACAGCAACCAATGGGAACTCTTTCGGCAGAAAAACGGCATCAATTTTATACTGGTTTAATTTTTCTTCCCAGTTCGGTTTGGTGTTGATAATATTTAGATATTCAAAGACAAAAGAGCGGCCATTAACTATAAAATTATCCATGGCCCCCCAGTAAAAAACCTTTTGTCCGGGATTGAGCCAAATCATGTAGCCACCCCAATTGGCTTCAGCAAGAATTCTCATGTCCGGTAAATTTTCTTGAATAAAAAGATTAGCCTCGTACGGCCATGGTGGATATAGAAGTCGAGCCGAGGAGAATTTTTCCAAATAATAACTGTACTCGTTGAAAGATCTGTTGGCGAAATTAGTTTCAATAAGATTAATAAGTACACTAAGTGATAAGACTAAATAAAGAACCGATACGAAACCTTTTATAGATGTTGAGTTTAGAACTTGTTTATTTAATCTTGACTTCAGATCTTCAAGAAACTGATTGGCGATTGGTACAAAGAAGATTAATAAAGGCAGCGCAAATCTTGCAGTTAAAAGCGACAAAATGAAAAACAAAAGCAATAAAAATTTCTGGATTTTGCTAACTTTGCTTTTGCTAAAGAAAAGCATAAAAATTACTACTGCCACTATCGTGGCAAAAATCAAACCACCACCGGATGGCTCAACTAGCGATTTCCAGTCCAGATTAGTAGACCTTAAAGCCAGTGTGGAATTCAGCGTCATTACGACTGCCTGTTTCCATGCACCAAAAAAATAAGGGGTAGCCAGCGTGCTAACTAGCGAGAAAAAGAAAATTATCAAAAGACTTTTAAACTTTGGCCTATTTTGGTTTTCTTTTGGAAAAAATCGCAAGGTCGCAATCAAAACCGCAAAAACCCCAAAACCCAAAATGAATGAACCGTGAAGATTTGCCCACAAAAAGAAAATAAGGGGCGCAAGCCAAATCGCTCGAGAATTTTTAAGCTGGAATTTCACAAATAGCAGATAAAGAATGGAAAGCAAAAGAAAACCCATAGCTCTCGTTCTTCCTCCGGCAAAGGCAAATGCCAAAGGAGCTACCCAAAGAAAAAGGAGATAATTAATTTTTCCATTGATAAGGACACTGGTTCTATAGAGATAAAAGACACTTAATGTGATGATTGATGCATAAAGAAGTGTTATCCCCCACAGCCCCAACCATTTATAACTGGCAAAAATTATTAGCTCTGTTGCCCAAGAGTGGTAAACATAGGGGTAGTCTGGTTGAGAGAAAGAAAATAAGTCGGTTTTAGGAACGCTTAATGTCTTAAGGATGTATTCTCCCACCCGGATGTGCCAACCTAAATCGGTGTCAGTGATAACTTTAAGTGAAAGTAAAAAAATGAAAGTGAATAGTCCAATTTTGACAAGTAAATTCTTTGTCATTTTTTAATTTTACATTATTTGATTCAAAGCTTAATTTTTGCTAAAATTCATTTCTGTTCTACTAAAATGATTTGAATCTGGCACTGGAACGTCTGACGTCCCTTTGCCATTTCAAATTCTTTTTCTCAAAACTCGTAAGAGTTTTGAAGAGGAGCAATACGACTTAGTTTGAAGTCCGCCAGCTGGCGGACGAAAACCAAAAGGAATTATTGCGACGAGGGGATGTATCGTTTCGACAGGATCGCACTTTAAAAACTGCAAGCCGAATACGATTCTAAAGTGCGTCAAACTTTGAATCAAATTGCGTGCAAAGAACAAACTTGCACAACTGGTTGGTGCCATTATTGGTATCAGGCAGCCAGCTCTAGCATTTGCTGCATAAGCAAAGCTTTTTGAGCTTGTCTTGTTGGCCTTTTCTCGGTGAGGTTTTCAAGGCACAAACTTAGCCGGGAGTAGTCCGCCCATTTGATCAAATGGGCGAGATGAAACTTTTGATCTTTGTCCAGTTTCTGCTTGTTAATCGGCAAAGAGATTGGACGAGACATTAAAGATTAACTAAGCTTGTAGATGTTTTTAACTTTCGATCTTGGACCCGGGTTCACAGCCCGGCATCTCCACACTATTCTCTACTCAAGTTTGGCTTCTAAAATCCGGGGGCCGTCTGCAATGTACATTGTATCCTCATCATTATTAATAACAACATCACTAGCTCTACCAAACTCTGCCGACTGATAAGCCTTTTTATAAACCCCGTCTTTACCTACAACTAAAAGCGCCGAATTCTTGCTATCGACAACATAGAGATTATCTAAACTTGAACTCGTATAAACTATCCCAAATTCACCGACCGGAGCAGTCAGTCCCGATATTTCAAAATTCTTATTTTCTCCTCTTAAAAACTTAAGTATTTTCTGCCCGCTCGTTAACCAGACATTACCGTCAATAGCCATTCTTGAAGAATCTGTGAAGTTTGCTTTTTCGTTTAAATAATCGACTCCATCGGCATAACCGCCTTCGATGGGCGAAAATTTGACAACTTGATCTGGCGTTAAAAGATAGATATTGCCGATAAAAACCGCAATGTCACGGCCGGTTTGCCCTTCAATGATTGTTTCGGATCTACCGTCTAGTAAATTGACTCTTATGACCTTATCGTTTGTCAAAATAAATCCCTTGCCGTCAAATACAAAACCGCTTTTGATATCCGAAGGTCCGCCAATTTCATCTTTTGATTTATCGGCAGGATTAATCTCAAAAATTTTCCCCAAACTAAAGGCTACTAACTTTTTAGAATCAAAAGAGAGCGAATTGACCTGCCCGTCAAGTTCTGCCAAAGTTTCAAAATTAATATTTTCTGTGACTTCGGTTTCTTTAAGTGTTTTGGCGATATCTTCTGCCAGTTTTTGGCTCTCGTCGGATTTAACCAGTTCCTGGGCAAGTTTAATCTCGCGATCCGCGTCAATTAAGATCTCTCTGGCGCGCGATTTGTTAAGCTCAAGTAATGCTTGCGCTTCGTTGTATTTGGAGGATGCCGCAGAAAGATAGGTGTTAAACTCTGTCAATTTTTGGCTCTGGCGCTTTTGCGAAACAGTAAAAAGAGCAGAAGCCGCCAATACCAAAAGCACAATCATTGCCACCACTACCAGATTTCTGCGCAATCTAAAAATTGCGCCAATATCGCCTCGCTTCAAGGACCTTACTTCCCTAACAAGTTTGCCCAAAAACTGGATGGCAAACGGTAAAGGATTTTTGAATTGTGGCAGTTTTCTTTTAGGCGGCATTTCTTGCTGCTTGTACGGCTCGTCCATTAATTCCCCCTGTGTACTATCTTCAACCAATTCTTTCGCCTCAAGACTTTCAGCTTTTTCTGTTTCTCCTTTGCCTTCTGTGTCCTCTGTGCCTTCTGTGATCGCCTCGTCCTTAATCAAGACAAAAGCCGCCCCAATTTCCTCTTGATCTTTGCGAGCGGAAATTTCGGTTGCCAGACCATCAATAATTTCCTCTATATCTAACTCTTGTGCTTCATTTAAGAAAACTGAACCATCAAAAATCGAAAGAAATTTTTCAGTAGATATTAAATATATCTGCCCAATTTTTATTGGTCCAGATCCCTCCTCGAAAGTAATCTCAAGCGATTTTGGCGGCTCAAAAACAAAAATTTTAAAATTTTGATCGTGTCTGGCGATATAACACACATCTTTATAAAAGAATAGCAGAGCAAAACTAACTTGCGGTTTTTGCAAATCTTGACTGGCCTGAGGTTCTGAAGTCTGCCTTTCTGGTAGATGCTGACGGCAGGCATCGCGGGCAGACTCAACCGATTCCAAAATTCGATCTTGGGCGTCTTCTAATTTTTTGCTTGATAGCTCAAAAATATCTTTTAAAAGAATTTGGATATCAACATCTTGACCGTTTTTTATTAATACACAAGCGACTAGGGTTCCCTGCTCTCCGTTTGCAAGTGTAATTTTTTTATTAAAAACGCCGCAGGCTATATCACGGCTTGCCTGGCCGGTAATATTTTCAATTTTCAGTGAAAAATCTTGCATCTTAGAAAACTCCCAATACCATAAAAAGAATGGCTAGTGAAACACCAATATGGATAATTGCCAAAAACTTCAAAAGTGGGAAGACAACAGTCGGCAGGGTTCTGCTCATCAGTTGAATCTGCCTAAAAAGCATCACAGCAAAGATGCAATAGAAAACCAAAAATAAAATCAAAAATGCCTTAACTCCAAAGGCCGTATTGAATTTCCCCGTCAAATTTGTAATCTCTTCAACTGGCATACTTTAGGCGATTTCTCCGGGTGCCTCGCCCTCCTCATGTCTAACCTGCTTTAAAATCTCCTGGGCAACCATATCCGGTCTGGCCACATTATGGAATTCAAACTCCGGCCGCTCCGCCGCTGTCTGAATAAAAACATTACCAAAATGGACAAATGTTCCAAAAAAACCAATTGTCTTTGGAGAAATATCCTGGATTTGATTAAGCTTTGCGTAGGAAATTTCCTTATTTAGAAGTCCTTTAAAATCGAAGTCGATAATCCGTTCGTTAGTCAGTATATAAATGTTAAAGTACCAAAAAATGAAATGATAGAGAGAATAACCGAAGACAAACAGATACCAAATAATAATAATTAAAAATGTCTGCATAAAATTTAATGTTCCGCTAAGATCGATGTTAATTAATTTCAGAAAAGGGATAATATAAAACGGTGCCAAAAAAAGTATTAAGGCCACAAAGGCCGGCGGTGCCAAAGTTATCACATGCGGTCTGAGCATCAAAATTATGTGCTCGCCTTTTTCTTGGCCTTCAAAGAAAGCTCGGGTTGACTGGAGGAGAGGCATTGACAAAGAACTTCTGCCCTGGCTAGCGTGAATCAACTGGGAAATATCTTCTTCGGCCATTAATCTAATTATATTGGCAAATGGCAGCGTTTGGCTAATTAGCTATTTATTCTCTATGTGAAATATAGCCGGGAGCGCGAAGGTTAAACGCCTAATTCGAATCTGGGATTACCCCAGAAAGAATCTGGCGTTTTTTTTTACTACTTTTTTTCTATATTAAACAACCCCGACTTCAATGCTATTCTTCCGGGAGCCCGCAAATTAAATGCCTTATAAAAATCATTGCCATTAATAGTTACGCTCCCTTTATTGGTTTGAAAAGTCACACTGGCCGTTATCCCGCTTTCTGAATAACTCACGCTTACCCCGGATACGCTGGTGTAACTTCCTATCGACTGCAACTCGCTTATACTATAAGGATTGCCTCCCCAACACGTTCCTTGCGGCGTCACCCTCGAGCTATCACCCCCGCCTTCAAAAAGAACCTTCCATCCATTCAAAACATCTGCCATTTCTTCGCTGGTCAACCAGGGATGACTCCTTCCACAACTATCCCCGCTGCGACTCTTATACCATCCTTTGTAAAACCACGGGCTGCCCGCAGTTTTCTCATAGGCTTGGCTCGTCCACCCACTTCTACCGCTGGGTGTATCCCAGAAGCCCGGCGTTGAGTAACCATTTGCGCTATACGATTCCAGATATCCTCCACTCGTTGAGGCATACCATGTAGAGAATGGTGCCCCGTTTGCATAAACGACTTTTCCCCTCGTCTGGTTTACTGCTTCTTCCCAATTTCCACCCTTGGGACTTGGTTTAAACACTTGACAACTCTCAGTTGCGCAAATCGACCCGCCGCGAGCCAAAGCATAGCTCCTCGCTGCTACCGCTTGTGCTTTAAGAGCCTCCATCCCTCCTTCATCACCCCAGCTCCCAGGCATCTCGTAAATCCGTTTTGCATATTCCTCAAGTGAATACGTCCCATACCCCTCTACAGTTATTTGCACGTCAGGGTTATGGTCTTTGATTTCAACTCCTTCTCCGTAATACGCCCTCAGAATCTGTTCATAATTTTGCCCAGCTTTAGCCCTCCCAAATGCGCCGTACTGACTCATACCCTTAAAGTGGGGAGCTCCAAACGAGAAAGCAGCAAACGCCGGTGAAAATCCCGGACTATAGTCGGGTCGAGAGTTAGGATCATCAGCCAATGGTACATCTCCCACCGTAGTTTGAAACGTACCCGATTTTTCCGCCAAAATTTCCTGCTGTCTGGCGGTTAAAGCGCTAATTTTACCTTCTAACTCGCTTTGAAATGACTTGGCCGAGGCAATTTCGCCTTTTAAAAATTGCGACTGCTTGTTAATTTGCGCCTGAGCACTGGCTAACCTTTTTTTGTCATCGGCAAGTTTGGCTATTTTTTCTGAAATTTCCTTAATTACGGTTCTATCCTGCTTACTTGTCTGGGCCTGAAAGGCGATAAGTTTTAAAGTTTCCGAGGCATCGCCCGAAGCAAAAAGGGTTAAAAGGGGAATATCGACAAAACTGCGAATATAAAAAGAGCGCACAGTTTTTGCCAGAATTTCTCTTTGGTAGTCCAAATCTTTTTCACTCTCTGCCAGATCTTTTTGAATAGCAGAAAGCCGGGCGCTGATTGCCTCGAGTTGCCCCTCCAAAGATTTTACTTGTGACTCCAGGGGTGTGGTGGCATTTTGGGAAAGCTCAAGCTGCTTTTCTAGATCATCAATCTGCTTTTGGATTTGTTCCAATTCATCGGCACGAACAGAACTCAAAGTGAAAAGTGAAAAGAGAAAAGTCAATATCAAAACAAAAGAAAGACCAACGAGTTTTTTCATCAGAACTTCTGTTTCCTAATTATATCAGCATTCAGCTCTGCTGAATCTGATATATCAGAGGAGCGCAATTGGCATGAAGTCCTGAGCGCAGTCGAAGGACTGTGCCAAGGCGACCTGCTGATATACCTGAACATGTCGTTTAGAGGTTAGAGTGACGATGCCCGTTTCGTGAGGTGGTTACGTTAATCGTGTCATTTACGCTAGACACTAAACGCTAAACGATACTGGCTTCGTTACCCTAACCGCCAGACGCTTTCTCATCATTAGTCCTTAGTCACAAAAAAATGCTACACTGGAATTAAAGAACATGAGAATAATTTTTAAATTATTAATCATCATACTCTTTATCATCACCGGACTAGTTAACCGCACAACCCCATTGAAAGCATTCGATCAAGCAGATTGTGCGCAATATTCCCACATGGTGCCTGACTCAGAAAGTGTTCCTCTGTTTCAACAACCGCTTGCTGACTTTACGCCACCTGTTAGCCCTACAGACCCTCTTTTCACTGACCCCGGCAACTATAAATTTAAAATAGACGGTGAATGGGCCAATTGGATAACAATGGAAGTTCTCCCCAGCGGCGAGACCTGGCGAGCACTTTTACCTGGATTCTCAGAAGAAGGAAGGCATTACTTCGCATGGTGGTTTGTACCAAACACCCTTCCTCCAACGCCTGCTTTTAAATGCGGTGAATACTCGTATAACGTTGTTGAATCAACGTCATTTGGCACCTCTGGCAAAAATCCCTGTACTGGAGCAGGATGCGAAACCGCTCTGGGAAATATCCCAACATCTGTAGGCGGCTTTGCCCAAAGAGTTTTAAATATTGCCATTGGCCTTGCCGGCGGCATTGCTTTAATTTTGATGGTCATTGGCTCAATCCGCGTATTGACCTCTTCCGGTGATCAGCAAAAGCTAGCCGGTGGACGAGACATGATTGTGGCTGCCATTGCTGGTCTTTTATTTTTGATCTTTTCATTTCTGATTTTACGCTTTATTGGTGTCACTTTATTTGGAGCGATTCCCAGTTTCTAAATGAAATTCATCGCACATTTATCTTTAGCCCTAACCTTCAGCTTTATACTATTTATTCCCAGTCTGCTTAAACCTCCCAACAATGTTTATGCTACTGTCCCTTTAACTGTCTTTGATGATGGCACTGCTATCACTATCTCCTGGGAAGAAATACCGGAATTGTCGATTGGCGATACTTATTATTTAGGAGTTTGGCCAATAGTTGCCAGCGGTTGTCCTTCTGCTATAGCCCAGATTTCGCCATTTCCCATAACTTTTAATTACATTAGTTCGGCTTCTCATCATTATTCTTGGGTAAATGCACCCGCTGGTACTTACTATGCTGGGCTTTATACTTACGGTGGCGCGCTCTCCGATTGTCCAAGCTTTTCTGTGACCCGTGCTGGTGGCGGGGGAGCCGGCGGTGCCGCCTGTCAAGGATTTATAGATTGTCTTTCTGATATTGCTGTCCTGGGTTTAAAGCCAGAATTCACCGAACAGGGCCTTGTCGGTAAAATTATTTCAGCATTTCTTCCAGCTCTTCTTGGCATCGCCGGTTTTGTCACCGTCATTATCATCCTCATCTCCGGCATTCAGTTTGTAACATCCGGCGGCAATCCGGAGGCGGCAGCCGCAGCCCGCGGCAGATTGACTTTTGCCATCATCGGCTTTGTGATCATTGTTCTGGCTTTTGCCATTTTGCAGATAGTTGATAAGCTGTTTTTGGGTAATAGTGGAATCGTTTGATACTACTCGCTTAACGACTAACGACTAAAGACTAAAGCATGAATAACAAAGGATACTTTCGGTTTGAAAAATTAGAAGTTTGGAAAGATGCAAGAGAATTTGTATCATTAGTTTATAGAATTACTGCTAACTTTCCATCCAAAGAACGTTTTGGATTAGTCGACCAAATAAGAAGAGCAGCTGTTTCAATTGCACTCAATATTGCCGAAGGATCAACAAAGGGCTCCGACGCAGACTTTAGAAGATTTTTGAAAATGGCCCAAGGTTCAATTAATGAAGTCGTCACCGGTTTTTATATTTCCTTAGATCAGCGGTTTATTAGCCAAAAGGCTTTTGATCAAGTTTACGACTTCTCTTTGAAACTTAATGCCCGACTAAATGCTTTAATCAAAAGCCTTAGTCGTTAGTCCTTAGTCTTTAGTCGAATATGAACGCCTACGCTGCTTTTGATATTGAAACTGTTTTCTCCCCGGCTGACCTTTTTGCCAACTTCGGAGCGCTGGCCACAACCATTATTACCGTTCTAGTCAGCTTTGCCGGCGCACTTTCAATAATTTTTATTATTATTGCCGGCTTTAAATTCGTGACCTCATCAGGAGATGAAAAAAAACTGGCCAGCGCCTCTAGCACTTTAACTTATGCTATCATAGGACTGGCAGTGACAATTTTGGCTTTTGTGATTTTGCGCATCGTCCAGCATTTTATAGGATCGAACGTAGAAATAACGTAAAAATGCCAAATGCTAAACGACTAAAGACTAAAGCCGTAGGTTCTTTTTTGCGTTAGTCGTTAGACATTTGTCTTTAGACATAATAATATGAATCTTGCCGTTGACCTTGGTACAATCTCTCCTCCTCCGGGCACGGTCCCCGATATTGGCGCTGACCCTTCAGTTTTTGTGGCTACTTTAATTAGAAACGGCATTACTCTGCTTTTAATTAGCGCCTTTATCGTTGATTTAATCTGGACAATCTTTGCCGGATTCCGCTTTATTTTTGCCGGGGGCGAAAGCAAAAATATCTCCAGCGCCTGGAGCCAAATTTACTGGGGACTTTTGGGTATGGCTATTATCATTGGCTCTTTTGCTATAATAAAACTGGTGGAGACCTTTTTTGGGGTAACGGTTATTTCAGGACCATTCAACATTCCAGGAGGGTCCTAGTTAAGGGGGTGAGAATAGTCAGAAGATGATTAAAAAAGCTAAAAAAATACTGAGTTTGGCATCTTTGCAATTTGCCTCACTAGCTTGGCCTGTAGCTGCGCTGGCAGTGAATGCTCCTGCTGGTAACAAAATCGTACCAGAAGAAACTCTTGGTAAAATTACTGACATTGTGGCGATTATTCGGGCAGTTATTCAATTTATTCTGGTTGTTGCTTTTGTTTTGGCTTTTATCATGCTTTTAATCGGCGGCATCCGCTGGATCACGGCTGGCGGTGATGAAAAGGGCGTGGCCGGAGCCAGAAATATGATTACTGCAGCTTTAATTGGACTAGTGATTGTGCTGGTCGCATACGCTATTATTCTATTGGTGGAAACATTCTTTGGTGTCTCGATTATCAGCGGCGGCATCACCATCCCAACAGTTGAAACTACTGGACAATAGGTAAATGGCGGCTTTCTTGATTATCCTGACAGGTCTGGCTGTAGGTTTAATTTCCCCTGTTTATGCCGTTCAAGATCCGGCAAAAATTTCCGATATTGTTGAGATTCTGGAAAACATTATCAGCCTTTTGGCTCCTGCTGCCGGCATTGCTTTTTTTATTATGATGCTTATTGGTGGCTTTCAGTTTTTAACATCCGGCGGCGATCCGAAGGCGGCAGGCGCTGCCCGCTCGACCTTAACTTATGCCATAATTGGCATTATTTTAGTGGTTGTCTCCTGGCTGATTCTAGTTTTAATTAGAGATATTACCGGCGCCAGCGTAACTACTGTTACTATACCCGAAGCGCCGTAATTTCCAATGTTAAGCGTTTAGTGTCAGACGTCTAACGTAAAACCGATCGACGAAATAGGCCTCGTTACCATAACCACCTTACGTCATTCAAACCTGATATACTTGAATTAAGCCTGTATGAAAATCGCTGCCCGATTTTTGTCAATTGTCAAATGTCAGCCATTCGACAAGCTCAGGATGACCCTGAGTCCACCGAAGGGTCAGTTGTTAATTGTTACAGCACTATTCTCTATTCTCTTAACTCTATCCTCTAAATCCACCTTCGCTGCTCCCGGCGAGTCGCCCAATCCCCAGCCGTGCGAAAACGGCTTATTTACCGATCAGTTAACCAAAATTGTTCTTGAACCAAAGGAATACACTTTTGTTGAAACGGGTAAGGAAAGTGATGAACCAAAACATCTTGAATACACATTTACAATCGAAGTTGACTTTTCTAAACTTTCGGCTATTTTCGCAACACCTAATTCTGATTATTTGGAGTCAAAGTATCAAAGTGAAGATCACCGTAAAGAAAATATTCTAGATTTAAAAAGTTCTGACTTTAATCTCTACCATGGCCCGGGCCAGAAAGCCGCGCCTAAGGTGATGACAGACGAGCTTCGAGTGAAATATGTCAATTATGTTTATGATAAACCGGAACTGGCCGAATCTGCCAATAAATATACGGATATTGAAGGCAAAGGCGGTCCTAAAACAATCTATGATTTAGGCAAAGAATTTGGACTGCCTAATCCTCCACAGGCTGGTGATGACAAAACGCAGTGGCTTGACACCTGGGGCCGTTATTGGGAAAAAATTCCGACTGCTGTTTCTGAATTCTATTATGGAATGTTTTCTTTTCCACTGGTCGTTGGTAAAGACGGACTTAGACAAGTTGAACAAGGCAGCTGTCCAAAATCAAGAAGGGTATACTTTGTCCTGCCCGAGTATTTTCGAACCACCAGTATCGCCAATCAAGTAAATCAATTGATCGTGCCAAAACAGGCTCAATCCTCAGATGCCAAATTTGTTGAAGAAAGTTTAGAAGCTTCGGCTAATGTTCCAAAATCACTTCTGGCAAAAATTATCCAAACATGCCTTAAGCCATTGCTTAATAATCCAATTTCGCAAACGCTGCGCAAAGTTGTTAAAATCAGCTTAAATTTTATCAGTCCCATTAAAAATGCTTACGCTGCCATCCTTCCACCAGAGGGATGGGGGGAAGTATGTCCTGCGCCAATTCCGATACTACCCGACAAAAAGGAAGGTAGTGGGCCTTTTTGTTCTTTCCCTCTCATTAATCCCGCTGATCCCGAAAAAAAAGAGCCACAACTTGAGGCTGGCGAGAACTGTCAAAATGTCGAAAGTCCGAATAAACTAGATGACGGTACACTTGTCAAATGTAGTTTCAAATCCCAAAAATTCGTTACTAATTTACCAATTAAAAATCCCGGCTGGGATAAATGTGAACAAGTCGGTACAGATCCGGACACAGGAGAACCGATTTACGAATGTAAATTGACTATCAGAGTTTTCCCGACATTTTATGTTCCTTGGCTGGCGTCAATCTGGAATAACGCCACTTATTCTGACAAAGATGATGCGATTGCTATTTTCGGCGCGGGCAAGACCGGCAAAGGAGGCCAAGAAACGGGCAGACCCGGTCTTTATACTTTCTTTAAACCCAAATCCGTCGATTATGTAGTCTTTCCTAAGAACAAGAACTTACCAAGTAAAGAGCAGGGCGCAGCTGATGAAATTAAACAGCGATTTTTGGGCGCTGTCGATTGCAATAAAGAATTCGACCGCGATATCGCCTTAAAACCCAAGGCCTTGCAAGAAGCCCTTGGCAGAACAAGCCAAGAATGTAATCTTTTGGCAAGAGCTGATGGAGAGGTGCCGCCCGGGGGAACGGATCCTGGTCCTATTCCTACGCTTGAAGAATGCGCCAGTATCCCACGGGCTTCCGACGGCAATCCATCAAACGGGATTGAAACTTCACTCGAAGAGTTACAATGCTACATCGTGCACCAAGCAAACGGTAAAATAGAACCTTTAACTGGCTCATCGCTTGCAGAAGTCATGCTTAATGTGCTGGCTGGTGAAAGCGGGGGTGACCAATGTTCTTTCGGCAGAGCTGGTGAAGTTGGAATTTTTCAATATATCGCCTCCACTTGGAAAGGCGTATCCCAATATCCAAATTCAGATTCTGGGTCAGTATACCCAGCGCCTGGCTCTAGTAACACTTGCTGGGGCAGTCCACGGGGACAAGAACCAGATGCCGTAGAAATTCCAAGCGGTGCCAACCCTCTCGATTTCGACTGGGCATATCAATTCGGTGCGAATAAAGATGGCCGTGCATGGAATCCTTACTATCAAATCGATAAGACTATAATAAAAATGGAGAATGGCAATGCCTGTGAATGGACGACTTTTCGAGACAGATATGGTATTTGCGGTGGATAATATTTGATAATGAATTTAACCCTCACACAATTTAAACCATTTATAAAAATCACAATAGGGTTTATTGTCATTCTAATTGTGGCCTTTATTGGATTTGTTTTATTTTCAAACCAAGAGGATAACCAAACTTCAAAACAAAATACAGCAGAAAAAGATGTTGTCCAGCCAACTGAAACCAAGAAGTTACCACAAGAAGTCAACTTTAAAGACGAACTATCAAATATAAAAGAAGTTTTGCCATATTTGGGCAAGGATTATTCAATCGAATATATAGAATCTATAAATATCATTAATGTCAAAATCACTGCTTCCTCGGCCGAAGAATTCAAAGAGATTAAAAAAGATGCTGAAAATTTTATCAAAGCGCAAGGAGTTGGGGATATTTGCGCTTTAAATATATTTTGGATACCACAAGTTCCACAAGAAGTTCGTAAAACAATAAACGCTAAAACCCTAATTACAACCGGCTGTCCACCTTAACGCGGCTGCAGTTGATTTCTTACCCCCTCTTGTGCTAAAAATACTCGCCTAAATTATGGAGGAAAGAAAAACACGGTTCTTTGATAGACAACTGTCTCGCCGAAGAATTCTGGCTGGACTTGGTACTTTTGCCGGTGGTGTTTTCTTAGCTGGTTGCCTTAATGAAAACCAACAAGCAAGTCCTGTAAGTGAAATTGGACAAGAACCGACAAACACCCCCTCCCCAAACATCCCTGAAACTCAACAAAGCCCAACTGAAATACCCGATTCCAAAACCATCACTAGAGTATTAAAAGAAGACTCGGAAGGTTCAAATCTGCTACCTTTTGACCTTGGAGACTGGCATTTTGAGTTTAGTCAATGGACTGAAATCCGCGGTGGTGATCATGACATCAAAACAATCCAGGTTAGTTGGGAAGTAACAAATACAGCCGACAAGCCTCTCTTATTAAAAACACTCGGTGACCCTTACCAATTCAGTATGGATACGCCTATTGGTCAATTACTACCAGTTCAACTTTTTTATCGTCCCCTTCTTTATAATCCCTCTAAGGACAAATTTGAACTCGGTGATCCGATAGATAATCCCAATTACTCCATAGAACCTAATCAAGGGTTTATTTTTGAAGTTTGGTTCGAAACATCTGATCCCTCCAGAAATTTTACATTTGAAATTACTGACAAGGTAAGTCAAGAAAAATTATTAGAATTTAGACTTATACCAAAAGAAGAATAGCTTCAGTTTAAGAAAATCTAAGGTTAGGCACAAAAGGATTTGATCCACTCTCTTGTTTCTCCAAATTCCTCATGCTAAATTTAAAATAGCCCATTCGCGGGGAAGTGTGGTAAAGAAGCGCTAAACGCTAAAAGACTAAAGACTAACGCAAAAATAAAGCATTAGTCGTTGGTCGTTAGACATTAAGCATTTCTAATTCCGCCACTGTGCCGCAACGGTAAGTATAGAAAACCACTAGTCGCTAGCCACTAGTAACTAGTTGCTCTATGTAAGTCCGAAAGCCGCAAATGGGACCTGAAACACCCCGAGCAGGATACCCGTCTAATAAACGGACTATTAAACCTCTCGGGTCATTCCGAGGGTTTTTTAATGGCCGAACGCAGCGCTCAGTTCACAGTTCACAGTTCACAGTTCACAGAAAATGAGGATGTTTCTCGTTTACATTATAAGCCAGTCGAGTGGTCAATTCCTGAGGAGTTCAAGGGGATTATGGGTTACAACCCTCAACACGATATTCAAGACTTTCTAGACCTTGCAGACCTTCATGGAAAGATCCCACCAGAAGAATTTACTCAAAGGCAAATCCAAACAATAAACCGCACCAAAAGACAGCTTGCGAAAGCTCTAGGAGAAAGGTTTAAAGTAAGAAGCAGTCAAGTCGAATATTCTATCGAAAACGGGATTTTAAAAAGCCCAGACTATCCGGAACCGGTCATCGAAAGGTACGAAAAGGGTAGAAAGTTTTTGGCGCAAAACGGAAGTATGGAAACAAAAAGAGAATCAGCAGAGGTTAAAGGCATAAGACAAATCCAAACAATTTTCTTTGGAGAGAAAATCCAGGACGGCGATAAGATCATAATTATTTCACCAAGAGGGCCCGAAGGAACCCTCTATATGGATAACCTTTTTTATGTTTATGAGCAAATAAATGGAAAAATAACAATGACTAGATATCACTCAACACACGATTACCAAAGATTTTTTGAAGCAACCCAAACACTAGATCCAGCCTTTGATCAACCTCAACCAGATGAACTCAACGCAGCTTATTTTCTGCAAAAATTAATTATCACCAATAAACCCACTGATCACATTCTGAAGATTTTTGCCCTTGATCTTGACACCCAATTAGAAAAAACAAACCAAGAAATCATAGAGGCCTGCAATCCATATTTCGATTATTACATTAGAATACTAGTCGAAGATCCATTAAACTTCGAAGAAATCAAGAAAACGATAAATACAATCTATAATGTGGCTGACGAAACAAAAAAGAGGTTAGACGGAAGATCTCGGACAAGTACTGCTAAAGTGTCCAATGTCCCCCATTTTACAACTATCGAACAGACTATTAATTTTTACGGGTTACAACCAGTACGAAGTGTCAGCCTTGGTTGCCCAGGCGGTCAAAAAGGCTTTTCCCTCAACCAACCCAGTTTTCTGAGAAATCTTTCTTTCTCAATGCGCGCAAGTTCTGTTATTGATTTTGCGCCATTCGCATTAGAAGATGAAGACAAAAGCGACTTCCAATGCCCTGGCACTAAAAAAGATGGTTCACCTTGTACTTACATCGTGCGTTATGGCTCCGGCATCCGCAAGTGTCCAGAATGCGGTATGGACGCAACCTGCGGCTAACCAAAGAAGAAGCCAGGTCAAATTGTCAATTGTTAATTGTCAGTTGTCAGTTGTTCCCCGCGGTGCTACTATTAAATTAGCCCTTCGGCTTTGCTCAGGGCCAAGCCTGCATGATCAAAAAAGCTGCCAACCATTTCAAGTTAATTGTTAATGGTAAATGGTTAATAGTAATTTTTATATTACTTCTATTCACTATTCACTATTCACTATTCACTAAGGAAGTCCACGCCGCAACTTGTCAGATACCAGCTAATGCCACTTCTCAAGAAACTATTAATGCATTCAACAAATGCGCTATTGAAAAAAATATTTTTGATGACAAAATATTCAATTTCAATCAAATTGCTGGTACTATCGACAGTCTTAATACCCATCTTCTGGGTGAATCCTGGCTTCATCCTGAAACCAATACCATTACCCAAGGCAAAGGTGCACTTAATGCAACTGCCGGTCTTGTGGCCGGCCTCTATTCAACTCCACCAGCATCAGGAGTAGGTTATTTTGCCCAAAAAATTCAGGATTTTAACCCTGTTAAACCTGCTTATGCCCAAGAAGGGGTGGGGTTTTCTGCACTCTCCCCGGTTCAACCGTTGTGGACGATTTTCAGGAATGCCTCATATGTCGGCTTTGTTATCGTCTTTGTGATCATGGGCTTTATGATTATGTTTAGGGCCCATATCTCGCCTCAAGCCGTTGCTACTGTCCAAGATTCGATACCGCGTATTGTTGTTGCTTTGATTTTAGTTACCTTTAGCTATGCTCTTGCCGGTTTGATGATCGATCTGATGTTTTTAATAATCAATATAGCCATCAACCTTTTTGCTCAAAGTGGATTCATTTTGGCCGATGAAGCCTCGCGCGTTATCTTTGACAAAAGTATTATTGGGGTCATTGTAGATGCTTGGCCCGATATTTTTGGAATGACAGCTAATGCCTTGAAGGATTTAATTGACGACGTCATTACTTTTGGTGGAGATATAGTGGGCATAATAAAGTGGAGTATCAGCGGCATTGCCGCTTTGATTGTTGGTATTGCCCTCCTCTTTATAATGTTTAGAATCTTTTTAATGCTTTTAATGGCCTATGTGATGATTATTATTCTCACTATGTTTGCACCTTTTTTCTTTCTGATCCAGGCTCTTCCGGGCAATAATGGCGCTAAAGAGTGGTTCAAACAAATGGCAGCTAATGTTGCTGTCTTTCCAGCAGTTGCCTTCATGATCATTTTTGCCGGCATAATCGGTGGTATTGGAGCTTTTGGCGGTACGGGAGCAGGAGAATTATCCAAACAAATGGCCGGAGAATCACTTAAATTCCCGCTTCTTTCCGGCGGATTCGACTCCAATGCTATTGGCAAACTGATTGCAATTGGCTTTTTGTTCATGGCTCCCGAAGCGGCAAATATGGTTAAGAAATTCGTCGGCGGCCAAGGCGGTGGCGGTGGCGGCTTTGCCCCAGGCGCTGCCATCGGTGCGGCCATCGGCGCAGGCGCAGCGCCAGTCGGTGCCTTCGCACGAGGCGCCGGAAGAGCTGCTTGGGAACGCGGACCTATTGCTAGACGCTTCGAGGCAGGAAGAATGCTGAGACAAGAAGCTGCCGCCGAGTCTATAGGGCTACCGACTTTTGCTGCTCCGAAAAGGGTACCAAAGGGAGGGTTAAAAAGACTAATAGATCAACAAAGCCAAGGAACTTCGAGTTGATTATTAATAAATTAAAATATCACCTATTCCCGCCGCCGAATACCTGCTTGGGAAATTGTTTAATAAACTCTGTAAAACCTCCCCAGATAGCACCTAAGAGCACAAAAAACGGAGCCGTCTTTAACTCCCAAGCTATACGCCTTACATCCTCAAGTCCTTGACGAACCCTTCTAAAAGGAGTTGTTCCAAAAAAACCACCTACTCCAACACTACTGAAACCGAAGAGATTTCTTTTTTCGTGCTCTCCTTGTTTTCTGTCCATCTGGCCAACGCCAATCAGGCTGTCAGTTAATCCCTCGCCTGCCGCAGCATTCAGATTTCTTATATTAAACAATCTTTGACGGTGCTTACTAGCGACCTCCCAATGAGCTCGCAGCGCCAAAGTCATCCATGGAAAGAGACGGACATCTCTGGATGAGTAGAATTCATTGACTTTATCACCAATTTCTAAAAATTTTGCTTCTGTCGGATTGGCCAAATAATCCTGTAAGATTGCAGGATCAGTAAATTTTTTGTGGGACTGCCGATCAATAAAGATATCAATAAACTCAAATTTCTTCACTTTCATTGCTTCGGCTACTTCGCTGAGCTTTTTACCTCCCACACCCACAACTTCTTTACCAAAAGAAATTTCACCGGATTCGATCATGTCCCTCTTAACTACCGACCTCATCCAGTCATAAAAATCCTTATGGTATTTTTCATTATCAAAATCCCACTGCCTCATTATCTCCCTAGTCCTCAGCTCAACAAGAGCTTTTTGCTCATCTGTCATGAAAAAATCCGCCCATCTGGTCATCAAGCCATTCTGAGGAAACATCCAGCTGTGCTTGCCTGGTAAAAAGCTCTTCCAAATCCTATTAACATCATTTTCTTTCGGTCTGCCTCTATTTTCATTCTGCTCATGTAAAAATTCCCAAGTTTGGTCAATCTGTCTGCCAAAAAATAAGTTGGTACCCTGGTGGAAAACCAGGTGGTCATAGTCATCACGCCATTGAGACTCTCTATTTCTTGCGTAAATACGGATACTGTCATAACTTGACCATTCCATCAGCCAGGCAAAATGGTAAGCATTTAAGTCAATGGATTCTAAAGTGCCAAATTCTCTCAAATCGCCAAAATCCACAGACTTAATACTGTTATCGGTATCTTTGACCGCCAAACCCATTCCTTTGAGTTCATTTTCTAATTGCTCCAATAATTCTCTTCTTCGAATATCTAAAAAGTCTTTACCTTTAAATTCCTTAAGAAAACCACTAACTTCCTCGGTTAGCTCCTCGGCTGTCGGTTCATGACCGAGTTTCTCTCTTAGCTTTTGGGCGATTTTTGGCCCAAACTCCTCTCGCAATGCGGCTAAATCATCCTCCTCTATCATCCCCGATGCTCCCTGAAGTGTCTTTTTGCGATACCACTCGTCAATCACATCATGGGTCTGTTTAAGAAAGTCTACTTCCCGACCATCAGCCAATGTGATAACTTTCTTCATCCCCCAAATGTCATCAACCGAATAACCGGCAAGGTCAGCAGTCGAGTCAATTTTTGCCTGCATTTTTGCCTTGAAATACATCCTTAACTCCTTAATCTGACCTTTTAATTCATCGGTCAAAGGAATACCCAACCATTCCTCAAAACTGCGCAGCTCTGCATCACTAAATGGATTTTCAATTCCATGCCTGGTCATTTCCTCAATCATGTTCATCTTGATGCGTTCATCGCGCAATCTTTGCGAATAAAGTTCAAAGGAAACATCCAGCAGATTAACAGCTTGGTTATCGCGAGTACTCCAAAATTGTCTATCCTTTTCATCGAGCGCGAATCTTTCTACGAAATGTATCAAAGTTTCATCATCAAAATAACTGCGATAAAGCGGAAGAAATTCTGTTGGGTCCATATCGTGTCTCTCCAACTGAATCCTTAAGCTATGGATTGCCCTGAACGCCTCCAGTTCCTTGACGAGTCTGGTTCTGACTGTTCGACCTTCGTGGGTGTCGGGCGCAACACTACTGATCATATCAATTGCCCTGTTAATAGTTGCACTCATATCCTCGACGGAAAGGTCTGTTGCCTCCATAATCCGGTAAATCTCGTTTAATTTCTCTGGAGTTTCTTCCCAGATAACAGGCGTCTCAAAAATCTGCTTGATACTTACCGCCGCGTCTAATCTACCAGCCAAAGTCGCTGCCCGCCATTGCCTGAATTCTAACGCTTCCGGATCAGCACCAATCTTTGCCAGATCCAAAAGTCTTACCTTTAACTCATCAATATCGGGAGTCCAACCTGAAAGAATCTGTTTATAATAAGTATTGGCGTGTCGCTCAATGTCACCAACTAATTCCTCTCGTCTTCTGCGATCAAGGTCTCTGAATTTTGCTTTAATTTCCTTAACTTCAGGCTTACTTTCGTCAGTATATTTGTTGATTTCCTCTTTCAGAGCCGGTGCGCTGATTTTTCTTGCCTCCCGCGCCGCTTCAGCCTCAGCCATTGATAATCGCTCGATTCGTCCATCCACAACCTTTTTAACAACTTCAGCTTTCTCATCATCTGCAATCTCGCCTTTAAGAATCGCCTCATGTAAACTTCTATCAATGATCGGCAACCGTCTCATTTGAACTAATTGGGAGGCCTCCTTAAGTTTTTCGATCTGCTCGACATACCTTCCCAACTGCTCAGGCACGCTCGCCTTATCTGGTAATTCTAGAGTCCAATCCGTCTCCTCTGCTGGTTCCGTCGTTCCCGGCCCACCAGCTCTTGAAACCCTGCCAAAATCCTCCACCAAAGTGACAACGCCCCTAACTTTCTCTTCTGCCAACTTCTCATCGCTATACTCTTTGATTTTGGCTATTCGGGCAAGATCAACCTTACCAGCGCCAATAATTTTGGCGTTTTTTAAGACTTTGTGGGCAAGCAAAACCACTTGCTCGAGTGGCATTTGATCGAGTTCATCAATAATTTTACTATTAATACCGCAGGCCAGACCGAAGCTTTTAATTAAACGCTTCAGACTTTCCATCTCATCGGAAGAAACCCGTACCTGCCCTTTTTTCTCCTTGGCTTCGCCAACTGCCTCCGTAATATCAACGGCGATTTTAGCTTGGCTATAGGCAATTTCTGGAGCTTGACCTGCCTGAGGTTCCTCTTTGCCTGGGGCTTCTTTTTGGTCTTTTAGTCGGCTTTTTTCCTCAGCCTCTTTGAGCTGGCCGTTAGTTTTGGGTGCTTCCGCTTGATTTTCTCCCTCAGAACGAGAGGGAACCGCCTCTGCCATCCTGTTTTTGTCCTCCCTAATATCAGGGTAAGAGTTTGCTGCACCAATTGCAACAAAATGCTCGTTCATCGTGAGCGCAAGTTTAAGCTAAAGATGGCAACTTGTCTTGATATTTAGCTAACAAGTAGCTTACAGAGCTATAATGCTTGTAATATATTTGAAATGATCATTTTCGAATCCACATTTCCAAATGACTACCGCCACAAGGAAATCGGCAAGATTTTAGACTACCTTGTGACAGGTAAATTCTGTCAAATTGTCTGCATCCCTGGCGCTGGCAAAGCCACAGTTTTGCGGCTTCTGGCTCATAACCGCAATTTGCTAAAGTTCCACCTTAAAGAAAGAGAGGGTTCTATTCGTTTTCTGTACTTAAATTTGGAACTTACAGACTATCGAGATGAACAGATCGCCAAGTTTTTACTCTTTGCACTCGACGAAAAAGCGCCCGCTACTGATGACTATTTTGTTCTATCAAAACAATTAACCGAAGCTGTCAATAAGCTCGTTGTACAAGGCCAAACAATCATCTTTCTTTTTGATCACTTTGATGAATACCAAAACCGGATTCCCAGATCATTCTTTCAACTATTAAGAAGTTTAAAAAATATTGCCAAATATAAATTTGCTGCGGCTTTTGCAACCAGAAGAGATTTGGCAGAATTTGTCGATCCTGAAATTTTGAAGGATTTCTATGATTTTTTTATTGGCAATAGCCTCTATCTGAAAATCCACGACCAAGTGGCCACCAATTTCCTTTTTTCTCAAATCGAAAAAGTGTTTGCCAAAAAGCTTTCTGGAACAGATAGAAAGACTATCACCACCTTAACCGGCGGCCATATTAAACTTACCAAAGTTTTAGCAGAATCCGTGCTCCGCGAAGGCATTCCGCTTGATGTAGAAACTCTTCTTGCAACGCCAATTGTCACCGCTACCCTCTTTGAGATTTGGTTGGCCTTAACCGCCCACGAACAACTAGCCCTTTTAAAAATTGCTCAAAAGAAGCCACTACCAGATGATACCGTACTAACAACTCTTGACAGATTCAATCTAGTTGACCAGAAATTAAACTTTACTATCCCATTATTGAAAGAGTTTGTGCTAAGTTCCGGTCCTTCTCTTGTCCAAGAAAAAATTACTTTTAACGAGAATACTAAAGAGATCATCAAGGGTCCAACTGTCCTCTCTGATTTACTTTCTCCCCAGGAGTACCGTCTGTTACGATTCTTAATCGCCAACCAAGGACGCATTATTGAACGTGAAGAAATTGTCAGAGTAGTCTGGCCAGACGCTCAAGTTTTGGAGGGTATAAGTGACGAAGCAATTGACCAACTGGTTTACCGTCTGCGTAAAAAGACCGAGGATGATCCCAATAACCCCAAGCACACGCAAACAGTCAAGGGACAAGGCTTCCGCTTCCAAGAATAATTTTAGACACAAACCTGTGAAAAAAAACTACTTCTCGCCTCTTGTTTCATATGGTATGGTGGCTTTAGGCAAAGCCTAAAGCAAATTTAAAATTCTCAATTTGAAATTTTTAATGAATTTTTATTAATTTAATTTTTAAAATTTAAAATTTGATTGAAAAGTGAAAATTACAAATTAAAAATTTTTTAAGGAAATGGAACAACATCCTGTCCCGCAACATATCGCTTCATTCGAATTTAAGCTTTTCGGTAATTTAACGGTCAGACAATTTGTGACTTTAGCTATCCCTATGGGTATTGCGGCTCTGATCTTTTTTTCAAATCTTCTAACCATTATCCGTTTGCCTTTGGCCTTAATTTTTGGTTTGCTGGGCCTCTTTGCCGCTCTTGTGCCCATTGGCGGTCGGCCATTTGACAAATGGGTGGTTACCTTTATTAAGGCAATTCTTTCACCGACTCAAAGGGTTTGGATTAAGGAACAAAAATTGCCGGAATTTTTAAATATCGTGGTCTCCCCACCACCTGGTGAGGAAAAAATTCCAGAGGCTGTCACTGCCCAAGGCAGGGAAAGGCTTTTTGCCTACCTTCGCTCTCTGCCCAAAGGCGAGGTCTCGCCATTTGATGTTAAAGAACAAATCGCCTTGCAAAGGCTGAATCTAGAGTCAGCCCAAGGAATAACCCCTCAGGGCCAACTGCCCAAGCCAATTCTCTTCTCAAATGTGCCTTATCAAGGTCTTGGTCAAATCCCCACCGCTCCAACTCCACCCGAGCCGACTTACGCCCAAGTATCACTACCTCAAGTTGAAACCGTGCCAATGGTTTCGATGGCCCAAGCCTTGCCTTCCGAAGAATATCCGGAAAAACTCAAGGAAGCTTTACCCTCGCTTGAACCTTATAGAAAAATAACTGCTACTGTCGCCCCTCATGCCAAACCCTATGTCTTGCCGGGATTGGAGAAGAAATTAGGCCAAGGTTTTGAGAAGGGAACCAGGCCTGTTGAACTTATCAAAACACCTGTTGCCCAACTGGCCTCGGATGTCAATTTTTCAATCGAAAACATTATTCCGATTAGAACTCCAGACAGACGCCTGAAATTCCTAACAGGTGTAGGTAAAACCAGAGTCAGAAAACTGCATTTTGCGCCGCCTGAGAATTTTGATCTTTCCAAACTGCCCATCCGCGGAGAAGCCAGATTCGAAATTTCAGAGGAATTAAAAAAACAACTGCATTTTTTGGAGAACTTGCCAACGGCTCCCCTTCCTAAAACCAAAAAGGTCAAGCCAAAAACTTTAACTAGTCTAAGCGTCAAACCAAGCCCTGTTAAAGCCGTCCCAAAAGCCGCCCGCTTTGTTCCTAAACCAATTCATGCTTTTGGTAAACCAAAAGATGTTTCTTTTAAACCCCAAGAGAGACAACTGACTGATTCTAAAATGACCATTAGCGATCAAAAAACAGTCAGGGTATCGCCGGCAAGTATCTTACCTAGAGCCCAAATTGTGCCGCTTACCAATAGGCCAAATGTCATTTCGGGACTGATCGCTGACGCTAGCGGCACCCCGCTTGAAGGGGCTATTGTTATTGTTCGTGACCAAAACGGCATTCCGCTGCGCGCTCTTAAAACCAACAAGCTGGGCCAATTCCTTTCGGCAACATCACTTAATGACGGCACTTATTCGATAGAGATTGAAAGCGAGCTTGTTGAGTTTAATCCGGTCACTATCAATTTGACAGGCCAAGTTTTGGCACCACTTGAAATAAAAGCAAGAGCCCAGTCTGACTGGGCGAAAGGAGTAATTAATTAATGGCCGCATACGCAAAAATTAAAGCCTCAACCCAAGATCATCTGGATATCGAGGATATAACCGAAGACTTAATTATCCTTAAAACCGGCTGGGTAGCGCTGGTTTTGACAACAACGGCCATTAACTTCGATATTCTTTCCGAAGCGGAACAAGATGCTACTATCTATGCTTATGGCGCACTACTAAATTCTTTGTCATTCCCGATGGAGATTTTAATCAGATCCAAAAAAGCAGACATCACCTCTTATTTTCAAAGTCTAACCGAGGCCGAGAGAAATCAAGTCAACCCTGATTTGAAGCGGCAAATTCAAAAGTATCAGGACTTTATCCAATCAACTGTTCAGCAAAAAACGGTTTTGGACAAAAAGTTCTATTTAATTATTACTTTCTCACCGCTTGAGCTTGGTCTTAAGGCTGTGGGCACAAGACGACCAACAAAGGCCAAAAGTAAAGCTGCTCTCATTGCCGACGCCAAGATTGCCCTTACTCCTAAACGCGACCATTTAATCAAACAATTGGCCAGGCTTGGCCTTTTGGCCAGACAATTAACTACTCAGGAGTTGATTGAGCTTTTCTACGATATTTACAATCCGGCGCCCTTGGGTACCCAAAGGGTTATTTTAGATTCACAATCATATACGGCGCCCTTGGTCGAACCAGCAGTTGAAATACCTGTGCCGGCACCCTCCGGGCTAGTCGCAGACGCGGAGCCGTCTCTGACGCGGAGCGAGACCCTCCGGGCCGGCGGCCTGTCATCGTCCAGTATCCAGCAACCATTACCACCCAAAGCCCAAGAACCTAGTACCCCGATAGTCGAGAACTTGCGGCCAGTACCACCAGCCTTTACCGATTCAAACTCGACTGCGTCGGGCAAATCAACTCCAATAACATCTGATCAGAGATCAGAGATCAGTTCTGTCCTGACTAACCAACAATCAAATATCCCGCCCAGCCAATCTGCGGCTCTCAAAAATTTACAAGAGGCAACTGCCAAGGCGGCCGGTTTTATTAATCAGTCCAAAATAACTCCAACCGATGTCCAGCCACGACCAGCCGATGGGCAAATACCATCAACTACACCTACCGATAACCAAGGAGGTACCGTCTAATGGGTCTTTTTAATCTTTTTGAACCCAAAATCAAACAAGGCAATAATTTAACGGCCAGCCAACAGCGCTGGGCGCAAACGCTTTCTGCCGGCATTGTTTCGGTTAAAGACATTATTGCCCCGCCAGCGATTGAAGTTGATTTTGACTATATCAAAGTCGGTTCCACTTACTTTAGAACGCTTTTTAATGTCGGCTACCCAAGATTTGTTCAGGCCAATTGGCTCTCTCCTTTAATTAACTTTGAGCATACTTTGGAAATTAGCATGTACACTTATCCGGTTGAAGCCAAAGGCGTGCTCGATGACTTAAAGCGCAAAATCACTGAAATGGAGGCAACGATTGCTACCGACATCCAACACGGCCGCACGATGGATCCGGCTGTGCAGGCGGCTCTTGAGGACGCCCAGATGCTACAGGAAGAACTGGTTAAAGGCCAAGAACGCTTTTTCCAGTTTGGCCTTTACGTAACTATCCCTGCCGATTCCAAAGAAGAGCTGGATACCATCACCAAACAAGTTGAGTCAACGCTTGGCTCGCTGCTTTTGGTACCCAAACATGCCACATTGCAGCAGGAAGAGGCCTTTAAAACTACCCTGCCGCAGGGAACCGACCATATCTACATTACCCGCAATATGGATACGACTTCGCTGGCCACGACTTTCCCTTTTACCTCATCCTCACTAACTTCAAATTCCGGGGTCATGTACGGCATAAACGAGCATAACGGCTCGCTGATTATCTTTGACAGATTTAGTCAGGAAAACGCCAACAGTGTCGTCTTTGCTAAATCGGGTGCCGGCAAATCCTATATGGTTAAGCTTGAAGCTTTAAGATCGCTAATGTTTGGTACCGAAATTATTGTCATTGATCCGGAGGACGAATATAAAAATTTATGCGAGGCAATTGGCGGTGAATACATTACATTCAGCTTTAATTCAGAGGCTAAAATTAATCCTTTTGACCTTTCGGGCGTTTACGAAGAAGGTGAAAATGAGCTCGGTCTTAAAATTCTCTCACTGCATGGGCTTTTTAAAGTCATCATGGGGCAGTTAACCCCAACTGAGGATGCGCTTTTGGATAGGGCACTGGTTGCAACCTATAAGGCCAAAGGCATTACTCCTGATCCAGCTACCCAAAAGAACGAACCGCCACTAATGGAAGATCTATATAAGGCGCTTTTGGGTATGGAGGATCCGGCTGCCAGAAGCTTGGCAGACAGGATCGAGAAATTTGTTAAAGGCTCGTTAATTGGTATTTTTAACCAACAGTCAAACATTGATATTAAAAATACTTTCACCGTTTTTTCGATCAAGGATTTGGAGGATGAACTGCGGCCGATTGCCATTTATTTAATCTTGGATTTTATCTGGACGCGCATTAAAAACGACATCCGTAAAAGGCTTTTAATTGTGGATGAGGCTTGGTATATGATGAAATACCCGGATAGTGCTTCCTTTATGTATTCGATTGCCAAGCGCGCCAGAAAATACTATCTTGGTTTAACAACCATTACGCAGGATGCCGAAGACTTTTTAGCCACCGATTACGGCAAAGCCATAGTTACCAATTCATCAATCCAAATTCTTCTTAAACAATCGCCGGCGGCAATTGATAAGGTTTCCGAAGTCTTTTATCTTTCTGAAGGCGAAAAACATCTGCTACTCGCCGCTGATATCGGCGAGGGCATCTTCTTTGCCGGGCCAAATCATGTGGCAATCAGAGTAGTTGCTTCCGAAGAAGAACACATGCTGGTAACATCTAATCCTGCGGAGCTTCTTGAGATGCAGAAAAAGCAAGCGGCGGTTTTGAAGCAATTCTGAAAAATCGCTAAACGCCAAACGACTAACGCTAAACGCTCTTGATCATGCGTTAAGCGTTCAGCATTAAGCATTAAGCAAAACTCTTAACGTGATATATTTAAGTTAGAGCCTGCAAAGCCAGGCATATTGCCATGGCACAAAAAATAAAGAAGCTTCAAGTCGCCGACCGCCCCAAAATTGACTGGTTCCCCACCAGTCCAACTGAAAAAGACCCAAGAATTCAACAGATAAAAGATGAGCTGGTTGCAGACTGGGAAAAAAGCAATGGTCCGGGTATACAAGAAGGAAAGCTACAACCCCAGTTTCAAGAGTTTCTTTATGGAAACCCCCAAAAAAAGATACCTTCTTTAGAAGAAAAAACCATTGAGCTCTTCAGGCAAAGATTCCCCGAAAGCCAAACAACAATTAATGAAGCGGTCGTACCCAAAATTGCTCCAGCGAGTCGGTCAGCTCCACTAAAAACCACCAGGGGTAAAGTCAGTGCCTTAGGAGTTTTGGCTGAACTTGAATCAATCGAGCCAATTCTTAGAAAACACCAGCAGGAAGTTGCCCCAAAACTTAGTCAGTCGCTGCAACAAAAAGTTGAGGAAATTTTGCCAAAGATTGGAGCTCGCGGTTTAGATAAAAATCAAATTCCGACAATTGCCCAAGAAATTGCCGCCGAAACTGCCCGTGAAACTCTGGAAAATGTGGCCAAGATCCAAGATATTTCTCAAATTAACCAAGTTCTTGCCGACAGTCTAACACAAAGTATTATTGCCCACCCGCAAATTGCAGAGGTTAAAACCAGTGAGGGGAAACTTTATGAGCAGGTTTCCAACCAAACCCAAGACATTGCCCAGGCTAACCAGCCAGATTTGGAAAAAACGGCAGTTCTGGGCGCAATTTCCCAAATCGCCGAACTTAAAAAACCGGATCAACAAGCGTTGGAATTTATTTCCGACCAGGTTGAACAAACTGTCGAAACCCAAGCTCCACTGACACCGCCAGAAGAACGAAGTTATCTGACAGGGGCTTTGGGCACATATCTAGCAACTTATGTTGATAATTTTGAAGAGAAGCTGGCACCAAGTTTAGCCGGTGGCCAAGTCCCTTCATTTGACCAGCTTCAGAAAATCAAGGATGTCGCCCATAATCAAACAGTTGCTCAAGTCGATGTTAATTTCACTAAAAGCAAAGAAGGCAAAATTATTGATGCCAAAATCGGTTTTAAACCTCTAGTTGAACATATCTCAAGTGTCATGGGCTTAAAACCACTTTCTGCTGTTAAAGCCGAAAGTCTGGGTCTTGGTAGTGCCCAACCAAAAGCCTTAACTTTTGCCAAAGCAGCAGGCACAACCGGCTTTGGTGTTGGTCTAATTCTCAATTCTCCCCCCCGTCAGGTAGAGGCTTACCATTCACTTTTGGCCTACGATAAGCCCAGACTTGACAAATCGATGGACCAATTAGCTGGGAAAATCAAGATGCTAAAAGAACGAAAGGCACTAACTTACAGAGATCGCAAGGACCTTCTAGCCTACCAACGTCAGCTTGACAATTTCAACCGAGCCAGATCCTTTTCCATCAGACAGCCTAAAAGATTCAAAACCTATCTTGCTTATTTTCAGAGTTTGCCTGTTGGCAAAAGGCTTAATTGGGCATCACAGTCTGCTTGGGCCACTACTGAGGCGTTTTTGGGGCAATACCGAGGAGTAACCGTCCCAAAAAGTCTTGCTGCTAACCCTGTTATTTTATCCGGAAGAACTTTCGGCAGTCTTTCCTTCGGTCTCGGTCCTGGAAACTTCCATGTTGGTTTACCAAGACCGCAAATGCTTGGTATGAGCAAAAGTCTCGCTGCTCGAGCTTCCATAGGCTTACTCGCTGCCGGTATTGCTACTGGTATTCTGGGACGCATTGCAAAAGGCAGTGCTGCCGCCTTTGGCGCCCTTTTTCTCTATATGCTGGGACTTGGACAGGCAGCTGCAACTGGCTTTGTGATTGGTGCGGCAATTGGCGGTACTATCGGTACTGCTATTGGCGCTTATCTTGGATTCCAGATTGGTGTCGCTCTCGCCCCATTCACTTTCGGTCTTTCAATCCCAGTCTGTACTTTCCTTGGTGGAGTTGGCGGTGGTTTTATTGGCGGTTCAGTTGGCGGCGTTGCGGGTGGCTTAATTGCCCTAGGAATCGCCTCAGGTAGTTCCACCATGGTATCAATGGGGGTTGGTGCAGGAATTGGTGGCATAATTGGTGGCTATGTAGGCGCAACGGTCGGCGGTACTATTGGTACGGCTATCGGAACTGGCTTAGCTGTATTAACTGGTGGTCTTACTACTCCGTTGATTCCAGTTTTTACAATAGTCGGTACAACAGTCGGCATGGCTGTTGGCACGGTTGTTGGTGCTTTAGCTGGGACTGCCATCGGTTATCTTTTTGGTAATTATGTATTACCGGCTTTTAGGGGAGTCTTTGATACCATTAGCGCAAGCTTGTCCGGAACGGCTGGGGTCAGCGCCGGCGGTATCTTAGGTGCAATTGGTAGTTTCTTCACCGGCGCAGCCGCTACTATCTGGGGAGGAATTACTGGCGCGGGAGGCGCAATTTTGGGAGGACTTTCGGCTGCCGGTAATTTTATTGTCGGAGGTTTGGCTAGTTTGACAGTACCAGCCAGCATGGTGGCAATCCCGGTTGTCGGCGGCATTAGCGCCGTTGCTATCGGCGGTACCATTGTCGGCATTGTCACCGCCACCAGCTTCTTCTCAGCAGAAACCGACTTGCCTACCACCCCTGGTGAAAATCAATTCGTCTCAGTTGAAAAACTCGCCTCTGCTCCCGCGTTGGCTATTACCCCCCAGAGAACAATCCAATTCCCTTATAAAGAACTACCCCAAACTCTTAAGTTCAATGTCAAGATTAAAGCAAAAGCAAACCTAACAAACGTAGTTTGTTCGGAAAAGACAACCCTTACCAAGAAAGACGGCACTACAGAAAGAATCTCTCTTTCTCCTGCGCCGCCTTGCCCGTCAGACTTTACCCAAGACCAAGAATTTACTTTTTCGCAAACTGTTACAATTCCTCAAGAATCAAAATATCAGGATTCACAAGTCATCAACACTTTCTCGGTCAACGGTACGAGTGACTCAACATCTTTTAATGTTTCAGCCACGGCCACTGTGTCTATTGGCAACCCCCCTCAGTGTGCTCCAAATGCAGTACCCATTAAGGATCCTTGGAAGCTGACTTCAGACTTCGGACCGGGGCATCCATTAGGCGTCGATATTGCAGACAGCACAGGAAGACCAATTTTTTCAACCTTCCCTTGTACAACTACAGTCATCCACGCAGGTTGGCTTGACCCAAGGGGCAGCGATGGTTATGGCTACGCAGTCATTTTACAAAGCGGCCGTTATGAAACGATATCGGGGCATATGGATGAGATAACTGTTAATGTTGGCGATCAAATCAGTCCGTATGGGGAAATTGGTCCACTTGGCAATACCGGCTTATCTTCTGGCCCCCACATCCATTATGAAGTCCATGTGGATGGAGTTATCGCCAACCCTCATGATTATGGTATCCCATATAAGCCCTTAAACGAATATTAAATGCTCACACTCGCATCAATCCAGTCTCTAATCCAGAAACCCAAGACTTTAATTTCCGTAATAATCGTAGGAGGAATCACTGTCTCATTGATATTCTTAATCATCCTTCAATATAAACCCATTCAGCCGCCGGCTGGAGAGCAAACTCAGCCAAACACTGCCCTCGGAGTACTGCCTTATCCTGAATTTATCCCAAAAACTTTACAACATAAGGTAAAAGAAGTCACCGTTAATCTTCAAGAGCAGCCAACCCTGCCTCTAAATAATATCGGCAAGGTCTATAAACTTATCCAAAATGCCGATGCTCTTCTAAAAACTCAACAAATCGCATCAGGCTTAGGTTTCTCAGGAGAGCCGACAAAAAACCAAAAATTCTTAAGCTGGTCACAAAACGGCAGGTCAGTAACTTTTGATACCGAAACCAGCCGCTTAAATTTTTCAGCAAATCTCAACCAAGACCAAAAAAGAGCAATCTCCTCGCAAGAAGAAGCTAAAAATTCGGCAATAAATTGGCTAATAAAACTTACCCTCCTGCCACCAGAAAACCAGATTAAAATAACTTCTTTAAAAACGGAAGGCCTCAATTTTGTCAGCGAACAAGATATAATGGTTGCTGAGGCGTATCAAGTCGTTTTTTTTGAAACTCTTGATGGTTACCCTGTATATGGGCAAAGCCCAAGAACCGGCACAGCCTCAACGATCGTCGATAAGAGTGGTAATTTAATTAAACTATCAACGAGAATCGTTGATGTTGACCAATCACAAATCGGGACCTACCCCCTCAAAAATATTACACAAGCTTCAACTGAGGCACAACATCAGGGCGTAGTTGTGGAAACGGAAGTTGCTGGTGTAGATCCTTTAATCGGGGAAGTATTAAACATCGAAAGTATTAATTTAACAATCCTAAAATACGCCTATTTCAAAAACATAACTGAGAAATATATTGTGCCGATCTATGTTTTCGAGGGTAATTTATTACTCACTGATGGCCGTGGAGGGAAAGCTGTAGTTTATCTGCCAGCAATCGAAAATAAATATCTCCAGCCTAACCAACCCTAAACCTTATTTTCTCAACAACTTTTTGGCCAAGAACACTATTAATCTCTTTTGTTAGCCCGTCAGAGCGCATTTGAAGCTCGGCGCAGACCAAAGAGGGTGCAGTAACCTTTAAGGTTCGGCCGTCAAATGAGGCGATGCGAACCGATTCAATTATTTGCGGGTCTAAATCGCTACATAAACTGGCCAAAGCCTTGCGGGCGGCAGCTCGTACCTGAAGCGCCAAAAAGGTACGCTTTCTAGTACCCAGTTGAGGAGAATTTAGAAGAGTGCCTACAGATTTGAACACTTCCTTAAAAGTCTACAATAATTAAATCCTAAATCCTAATATCTAAACTCTAAACAATACCCAAAATCAAAATTCAAATGTCCAAAAGTTTGAAATTAGAATTTATTTAGAATTTAGGATTTAGAAATTAGAATTTCCGACTTCAAACTTGAAGTCGGACCGGCATGATGATGTGGAAAAAACTGTCTTTTTCGTCGGTTGCGGTTATCCTCCCGGGGTTTAAGCTTTCGATCATTTCAAAATTAACCTCCTCGCCGCCAATTATAGAAAGTACCTCCAAAAGATAACGGAAATTAAAGGCAATTTCGCCGCCTTTGCCGGTCATCTCGGCTTCAATTTGAGCGTCTGTGGAGCCGACTTGAGCGGCGCTCGATAAAACAGTCAAAGCGCCTTTTTTGCTAGCGCCGGCGCTTTCGAGTTTAAGCCTAACAATATTGCCCGAGTCTCTGGCAAAAATCGCGGCGATTCTAACCAACTTAATAAATTCGCTTTTGGGTAGTCTGGCTTTAGTGGTGAAAGAGCTTGGGATAATTTTTTGCCAACCGGGGAATTCACCCTCTATTAACCTTGAGGTAAATTCAACGTTTGCGACCTTAAAATTAATTTGGTTCAAGCTATCAGCAACAACTAATGAAAGATCACCAGTTTCCCCTTCAATATTTTCAACAATTACTTTGGCAACTTCACTAATAGCCCTTGCCGGTACGACTATCTTTATATTTTTTTCACTTGGCGATTTTTCAATAGGTATTTCCCGAAAACTTAATCTATAACCGTCGGTGGCTACCAGCGAGAGTTTGCCTCCTTTAAACTCACAAAGAACACCGGTTAGGATTGGTCTACCCTCATCTTGGGCTGCGCAAAAAGCAACCTCATCAACCCCTTTAACAAAATCCTCTGTTTTAATTTTAACCTCGTAGCCCTTTTCAATCTTGGGGATTGCGGGAAATTCCTCTGGGGCGATTGTCGGTATGCGGGCGTTGTAGCCTTTGGTTGACACAAGCACTTCTTCCCCAAGTTTTTCAAAAGTTACTTCCCCCTCCGGGAGTTGAGAAATAAACTCTAGTAAAGTGCGGCCGGGAATGGTGATTTTGCCTTCAATTTCTGTTTTGCAAGAAATGCTTGCTTTAGTGGCCGTTTCTAGGTTTGTTGATAAAATCTCCAGTTTGTTTCGAGATGCAGAGATTAAGACATTGGAAAGAATCGGTAAGTTGGCTTTGGTAAGAATTGACCTGCTGGCTGCAGAAAGGGTTTTTGAAAAATCAGATTGAGAAATTTTAAATTTCATTTTTTAAACACTTGAGGCAGAAAGTGTGGCAATTATATATTAGTTTTTTAAAAAACGCTAATCCACAAGACGTTAAATACCAAAAGTTACTTAATTAAATATTATTAGTATTAGTAATGTTGATAAGTTAAAATTCGAACCAACCTCAAAGCCAGAATTATGTTGGGAACAGCGTTGATAACCAACCCCAAATTGTGCAAAAGTTATAATGGGCTGTTTACCAATAGTTGGATTCTTGAAACTTCATCTTTTTTCGCTTGGTTTTGACTAATGATATTTTCTATTTTGGCAACACCATGGATAACCGTTGAGTGGTCTCGATTGCCTGTTAGTCTGCCAATTTCGTCAAAAGGTAGATTGAGCTGTTTGCGAAGCAGATACATCAGGACTTGTCTGGCAAAAGCCAAAGAAGCGCGTCTTGCAGGACCACGGAGGTCTTCGGCCGGGACCCTAAAATACTTGCAAACTGCCGAGAAAATCGCCGAAGCAGTAGGTTTGTTGAGAGAAGCCTGGCCATTTTTATGGATCGCCTCCTTTATTTCCTCGATAGTTATTTTGCCACTGGTTAGTTTCATCAACGTCAATACTGAAATTAAATTACCCTCAATTTCCCGGGCGCCACCGTTACTTGTTTGAGCAATATAGGTAGAGATTTCATCATCAAGACTTAGGTTTTTCTCTTGGCATTTTGCGCGAATTATGGCAATTTTCATTTCCAGATCCGGCATGCCAATATCGGCAACCAGACCGCCTAAAAAGCGGCTAAGCAGCCTTTCTTTTAGCTTGCCGAGCTCTTTGGGGTGGCGGTCAGAGGCACAAATGACTTGTCTTGTAGAAAGGTAAAGCTCATTAAAAGTATGGAAAAATTCATCCTGGGTGCTTTCTTTGCCGGCAAAAAACTGCACATCGTCGACAATTAAAAGGTCAACTTGGCGGTATTTGGCACGGAAAGAAGCACAAGTTTTATTCCCTAAAGATTCGATATAATCGTTGGTAAATTTTTCGGCGGTGGCGTAGAGGACTTTAGCCTCGACAGTTTTATTTAAAACTTCATTGCCGATTGCCTGAAGTAAGTGGGTTTTGCCAACTCCAGTTGGGCCGTAAATTATCAGAGGATTATAGCTTGAACCGGGATTTTCCGCCACTTGTTTGGCGGCTAAAAATGCCAAGTTATTAGATGGACCCACCACAAAGTTATCGAAAGTGTGGTATGGGTTTAAGATGTGGGCGGTTTTGGATTTTAAATTTAACTGCATGGGGACCCCGGAAAAAATCGGCTCGTTTTTGATCGTCTTTGGTTTGTCTTTTGAGGCAACTACAAAAACAACTTCAATATTGCCCCCTTTATTTTTTTGGGCAATTTGTGAAATTAATGGCAGGTATCTGGTTTCAACTTGTTCTTTGATAAAATTGTTTTTAAAGGCCACTATTAAAAGTTTTTTATCCGCTTTTTGTTTGCAATCCAAGACAAATGAGCCTGGGAACCAGGTTTTGAAAGTCGATGAGGAAACTTGGGTTTTAATGCCCGCAAGAATATTATTCCAGACCTTTTGGCCGTCCATTAAACTTACACCTCAATATATTTTTAAATAGATTGTTAGTTATTTTGAGCGTGCAGGCAACAGGCTTTTTGTATTTTGGAAGATCTAACTTAACGAAGACCTTATCTTGAAAATCGCTCTATTATCCATGATTACAAAAGTTTTCCACAGTTGTCAAGGACGAAAATGAGTTGTGGATAAGTTGATTATTGGGCTTGATATCTTAAGTTATTTCTAGTAACCTTAGTATCTAATCTATGCCAAAGCGAACTTATCAACCCAAAAAAAGGAAAAGAGCCAAAACCCATGGTTTTAGAAAAAGGATGCGAACCACAGATGGGCGCAGGGTTTTGGCAAGGCGAAGAGTAAAACGACGCAGCAAACTCACTGTCTGATGCTACAAGCCAGAAATCGTCTCAAGATTTCGCCTTATAAAAATAAAGAGAATTTTAAAGGCCAAAGAGTTTACAGTGATGACTTTGTTTTAGTTTATCAAAAGAATGAGCCAATTTTTAAAGCCACCTGCGTCATCACCAAAAAAATAGCGCCAAAGGCGGTTGATCGAAATAGAATTAAAAGATTGGTTCGGCAAGCATTGGCAAGTCAAAGGAAGAGAAATGTCAAGGCAGTAGTCGTTGTTAAAAAAAATATTGCCCCCCTTAAAGCTGCGGTAGTAGAAAAAGAAATCGAAGAGCTTTTTAAAAAAATTAAATGAAAAAGATAGCCAAATTATTGTTTATTATTTATCATTTGATTTTTACATCGCCAAATGGCGTTTGCCGCTTTAGGCCAACCTGCTCAGAGTATACACTGGAAGCTATTGAAAGTTACGGTCTACTGGCGGGTGCGGTTCTATCAGTAAGAAGACTTGCATCATGCCATCCGTTTTCCAAAAGACCTTTTTACGATCCTTTACCTAGTGGTCAAGAGGCAGTTAGAAAATGAACCTATTTGATCTTATTCTGATTAATCCATTTCTTAATATTTTGGTGTTTTTTTACCAGATACTTAATTCCGTATCCATCCCGGGAGCATTGGGCTTTGCTATTATCCTTTTGACAATAATTATTAGAATGGCGCTTTGGCCTCTGACCTCGGTTCAACTAAAAAGCAGCCAAAAGATGGCTGCCTTAAAACCGCACTTAGACCGAATAAAGGCAGACCATGGGCATGATAAGGTTCTACACCAACAGGAAGTCAGCAAGCTTTATAAAGAACACGGCGTTAATCCGATGGCAGGTTGTTTGCCGCTTCTTTTGCAGATGCCGGTATTTATTGCACTTTACCAAGTACTTTTGAAGATTGTTGAATTTGATAAAGCTGATTTTTTGTCCGGTATTAATAGTAGACTTCTTCCAATACTCAATCTTGATAAAGCCCCGCAAACTTCTTTTTTGGGGTTTAGTCTGGCTGATAAACCTAATCAGTGGCAGCAGCTGGGGTTTTGGATTCTTTTAATTCCGCTGGTTACTGGTTTGCTGCAATATATTCAATCAAAAATGATGGCACCCGCTTCGACTGCGAAGCGAGGCGAGCCCGCCGTAACTTCCAAACCTGAAAAAATAAACGAAAAACAAGGTCTAGAAGACTCAATGGCTCAAATGCAGACCCAAATGATGTTAATAATGCCCCTAATGATTGCCTTTTTCTCCTACGGTTTTCCTGTCGGCCTTTCTCTTTACTGGAATACCTTTACAGTTATTGGGATTATCCAGCAATATATAATTGCCGGGCCAGGCGCACTTGGGAAGTACTTACCGAAACAATGGCAAAAGCAAAACTAGATGAAAATTTTGTAGCCGAAAATGTCAAGCTTTTAATTGAAAAATTAGGAGTTAGTGCCACGGCCGAAGTTTCCCGCATCGCAGGCACTTATTTTGTAGATATTAGTTCCGAAGACTCTTCGCTTCTCATTGGCAAATATGGCGTAAATTTGGAAAGTCTGCAGTTTATCTTGGCGGTTAGGATTAAAAGCCTAACAGGAATAGATGATTTTGAGATTTTTGTTGACGTTGACAACTGGCGAAAACAAAAAGAAGATAAATTGAAAAAAATGGCCGAGTCTATTGCCGAAAAGGTGAGCGCTTCCGGTCAAGCCGAGCCTCTTTATAATCTTAAAGCCTCGGAAAGAAGGGTTATCCATACAGTTTTAACCGGTCACCCAAAGGTTATGACTGTATCCGAGGGCGAAGGTATTGATAGGTATTTGATTATTAAGCCCAAGTAGGTTCCGGGACCCATGCGCAAATCCGATCTTCTTTTTTTGGCGGTTTTAGCTGTTGTTCCCGTCCAGCTTGGTAAATTTTTTTGGCCTCAGTTTTCTTATGTTTTGGGGCTGCGTATTGATTATCTGGCACTGACTCTTTATCTTAGCGACTTGGTTGTAATTGGTTATTTTTTGGTTTTTGTTTTTAAAAATTTACTTGCGGGTCAAAGAACTCGCAAAAATCTTCAAAAGATCATTTTGCCTAAAAATGATCTTTTAATTGCCTTTTTGATTTTTAACCTGTATTTGATTTTTAATGCGGCTTATGTTTCTATTTCACCTTGGGTTTCGCTTTGGTTTTCTTTAAAATTCTTGGAAGTTTCTATTTTGGCAATTATGGCTTCGATAGCGTTTTCCAATGAAAAGCTTGCAAGATCTATCCGGCTGGTTTTGACCTTTTCGCTGATTTGGCAGTCAGCATTAATTATGCTGCAGTTTAGCTTCCAGAGGTCTTTGGGTCTTTGGTTTCTGGGCGAAAGATCGTTCAGCTCATCTACAGTCGCAATCGCCCATTTTCAAATTCTTTCGACACAATACCTCAGACCCTATGGAACTTTTCCTCATCCAAACGTGGCAGCCGCTTTCTTGGTTATCTATTTGGCAATTCTTGCCTCTTATAAATTGCCAATGGTGCCTTCGATATTTTCGGTACTGGCAGTTTTAATTAGTCACTCACAGGCAGCGCTTTTGGCACTTTTGGCTTCGGTAATTTCGAAAACCCGGAAAATAAAATATTTGATTATAGAAGGGATCTTTGCGGTTCTATTTTTATGGATATTCTTTAAGGTTTTAATTCAATCGCAAATTGCCTCGGTTGCCGAAAGAATTGTTTTGGCTCAGGCGGCTTTTGATATGGCCAAAGTTCATCCGGTTCTGGGGATCGGCAGCGGCAATTTCATTTTTGAGCTTGCCAAGCTTAATCTAATTTCTATCGCGGAAATTAGGTTACTACAGCCAGTGCATAATGTTTTCCTTCTGATTCTTGCAGAAAATGGCATTATCGGACTTTTGCTTTTTGCGCTATTGCTTTGGCTGATTTTAAAAAATGCCACAACGCGGTCAAAAATTGCTCTATTTATAATACTTATGCTTTTTTTCAGTTTTGATCATTTCCTCTGGACTTTACAGCAAGGTCGCCTGCTTTTGGCACTTGCGATAGGCTATATCGTCAGTAAACAAAAGATTGATGGTGTTAAAAGTAATCGGGTTTGAGAATTAAGCTGTTTGAGCGCCAGCCTGGAAGAATTTATATTTTATTTCACTCCACATGCTGCCATAACCGGGAAACTTATCTCTCATTATTGTTGCTAGCTCTTCAACTGGATGGGAACCAAGGACAATTCCGTTTGTACCATCACCTAGGTCTTCGGCAATTACCCACCGTCCAGCATAACGGCTATTCATTTGTTCAAATGTTAAGGTTTTACCGGTTGGTTCTGATTCAGATGACATCCAGGTTGATTATTGAGAGGAATTATATAACTTAAAGCACGACTAGTCAAAATTTATAAGTTTCCAAAACTAAGCCCAAGCTGCTATATTTAACGGGAAAGTGTTTAAAAAAGTTCTCTACAATACCGGCTCGCAGATTGTCGGCAAGGTCATTTCCGCTTCAACTACTCTTTTGGTAACCGTTTTGATCGGGCGCTCTCTTGGGCCGGCGGGCTTTGGTCAATTCACCAAAATTTTTGTGTTTGTGGGCTATTTTTACACCTTTGTTGATTTTGGCTTAAACACGATTTTTGTTAAGTTTGCCAAAGAAGAAAATCTGCCGGGTCTTTTGAAATCCTTAATCGGTTTGCGAATCATACTGGCTTTTAGCTTTGCCATACTGGCCATATTGATAAGTTTTATATTACCTTTTAACCCTCAAACCGGTATCGGCTTTAGTCCACTCGTTAAAGTTGGAATTATCATTGCTTCGGCGACCATCGTAACCCAAGCTTTACTGACGACTGCCAATGCCTATTTTCAAAAAATCCTGCGCTATGACTTTTCAACCGTGGCCGTTTTTTTTGGATCAGTGGTTATTCTTAGCGGTTCTGCCTTTGTCACTTTTTCCAATGGTCCATTTCTTGGTTATGTTGTTGCCTACGTGCTTGGTGGAATAACTTTCATTGCTATGGCCTATTTTTTAATTTTTAAAAAGCTCGGGAAGATTATTTTGCCTGTTTTTTCAAAACAAAGATCCTTAAAATTGCTTTCCCACTCTTGGCCAATCGGGGTCGCTTTGATTTTTAATCTTTTATATTTTCGAATAGATGTTTTGATACTTGCCAATTGGCGCTCAAGTGAGGAAGTAGGTTTATACGGTTTGGCTTACCAATTTTTTGAGGCATCACTTTCGATTCCGATTTTCTTTGCCAATGCCCTTTATCCGATATTAAATGGGATTTATCAGGTAAACCTTGCCGAATTTAAAAAACAGGTCGTCTCTTGGCTAAAAATTTTGACGGCGGTTTCCCTACTTTTGGTAATTGCACTTATTGCCATTTCGTATTTTATTCCGTTTATTTATGATAAGCGCTTTGGCGGTTCGGTTTTGGCTCTTCAGATTCTGGCAATCGGGATTCCATTTTTCTTTATTAGTGCCCTGTTTTGGCATCTTTTGATTATTTACGGCAAGCAAAAACTTTTAATTTACATTTATGGAGTTGGTGCCGTTATTAACTTAATCGCCAACTTAATTTTTATTCCAATTTACGGTTATTTGGCTGCAGCTACCATTACCGTTGTATCAGAAGCGCTGATTACTTTTCTGTTGTTTATGGCAATCCATTACACTAAAAATTACCAAAGTGAACCAACGTGAATTTTTCAATTGAGTGATTGACCAATTGTTCAATAAATGGAAATTGGAAAATGGTAAATAAATGAAATTATGATAGAGGTCTTCGCAGACGGAGGTGCCCGTGGTAATCCGGGGCCGGCGGCTTTCGGATATGTTGTTAAAAAAGACGGCCAGATTGTCAAAAGCGGTAATGGTTATATCGGGATTGCAACAAATAATGTGGCCGAGTATACTGCCGTCATCGAGGCTTTAATTTTGCTTGAGTCAAGTTATCCAAAAGTCAACTTAACATTTTATTTGGACTCAGAGCTGGTAGTTTCCCAGCTTTCAGGAATTTATAAAGTTAAAAATTCAAATATTCGGGATCTTGTATTTAAGATTAGAACTCTTGAGTCTAATTTTGGACAAGTTAATTACAAACACATACCAAGAGAAAAAAACAAGCAGGCTGACAGACTAGTTAATCTGGCGCTTGATGGACAACTTGGAAATTAATTATGGAGTTTAAAGAATATATTAAAATTTTTAAAAAAAATATTGGCGTTTTATTGCTTTTGGTGGTTTTAGGGGTGGTTCTGGCGCTTATGATTACCTACAAACTGCCGTCAGGCTACAGCCAAACTCGCTTATTTTATATTGCAAGCGAGAAGACTACTCCCCAAACAAATTATGATTATGAGGGCTATTATGTCCAACAGAAGGCGCGCGATTTTACCGATACGGCGGTGGCTATTTTAGAAAGTGCTGATTTTATCTCTGAAGTCGGTATTTTACCGGTAAGCTTATCCGTACGCAAAGTAGCTCCTCAAGTTTTAAGACTGACGGTTGTGGCTAAAGATCCCCAAGAGGCAAATGATGCAATTGAGAAAATCAGCCAAAGTTTTAACGCCAAGCTGGTAAATCTTGCCGGTTACGATCCGGCTCTTCAGATAAAGCCTATCGGTAAAGCCCAGCCAAGCTATTTTTCCTCACCGAACAAAAAAATTTTGGGCGTTTTTGGGGGAAGCTTGGGTTTTATCTTCGGGATCCTGGTAGTCGGACTTAAGGTTTATTTTAAAGTTTAACTATGGATCAATCTGCCCAAAATAATAACAGACCAACCGTCTTAATCACCCATGTTGATTCTTTTTTAGGCGCCTCGCTTGCTAAATTCTTGCTTTCGCGAAATTGTTTAGTTTATGCAGTTGGCAATCCGCCTTTTTTCAAAGAGCTTTTGAAAGATCATGATTTTACACTTCTGGAGTTTAATTTAAACCAGCCCTTGCCTGATTATTTACCAAATTTTGATTTGGTTTTTTATCCAGATCTCTTATTTGGCAATTTTAAGAGGCAGTTTTCCACTTTGCCCAATTTGCCTTTGGCTACGAATAACATTGTTTCTCTTGCCAGAGATGGTAGATCGAGGGTTTTGGTAATGGCGCCAATTACCATTGATGAGCAAATTTATGAGTATTTGGCCCAGGGTCAAGACTTAAGAAAATTTTTGAAGCTTTATCTTGTAGGAGATATTTACGGACCGGCCATGCCGCTTGAGGCTGCAAAAACACCTCAAGCTCCAAATAGGCTTGCTGATCTAATTGTTCAAGCTATGACAGACGATAAAGTAATCTTGGAAAAGGAAGGCCTGCAGATGATTTATCCAACCTATATTGCGGATGTGACCTTGGCTATTGATAAATTTGTCTTTGAAGAAGCCCAGCATCAAGAGGAATATATTCGTGTTATTGTTTCGGAGGCTCCAAAAACCGCTCTTTCGGTTGCCTATGAAATTCAAAATGCGGCGAGGTTAATTTTAGGCAAAGAACTGGCACTTTTTTTTGCCGGAAGTGAGCCGCAACATAGAGTAGAAGTAGAACCTACTATAGCAACAGGTGATCTTGGTTTTTCGCCAAAAGTTCACCTTGCGGAAGGCTTAAAGCAAACTTTTGAATATTTCGCAAATCAAAATTTAGAATCTCAACCTAAGGCTTATTTTAGACCTGGTAGCCATCTACCGGCTAGGGAACCTGCCGACAGCCAGACAATTTCAGCTAGCAGGCTGGATGAAATAGCTGATCTAAAAAGGGATAGTAAGATCAAAGATCGAATCAGCCGTTTGACCGCCAAGTTGCCGAAGGCTGCTTTTAAAGCGCGTCTAAAAACTGGCCTGTTTTTTATTTTGGCTATTTTGTTCTTAACTTTGGTTAAAGACGGGTTTGATTTATATCGGGGAGCAACCAGTCTTAAAAATGCCCAAAAAGCGCTTGTTTTAGGTAATCTTCAGGAAGCAGAGGTAGAAGCCAAAGTTGCCTTAAAATCCTTTAATAGTGCAGCGGGGCAAACTAAAATTCTGCTTTTTCCTGTTTCTTTAATATTCCCCTCAAAATACCAAAGCATTAATTTGGCACTTTCAGGAATGGCTGTCGGTGCAGATTCGGTTAATTATTTTGTCAGGGGCAGTCGGGGGTTGGTTAAAGATCTAGAGGTAATTACATCAAAAGACGGCAAGACAGAGGGACTTGATTTGGAAACGCCTGCTGTCGATTTTAGGCGAGCATACTTTTTATCTTCTTGGGCTGGTGGGTTATTAAACCTTGCACAAGAAGGCGGGATTTTTAAATCAAAGATTGCTGCTTCCCAAAGCGCAATGCTTTCGCTTAATAGTCTTTCGCAATCTGCTTTGGACTTAGTGAACTTAGTTGGTGATTTTAGCGGCAATGGTAAACCAAGGACCTATTTAGTTCTTCTTCAGAATAACAGCGAACTTCGCCCAGGTGGCGGTTTTATCGGCAATTTTGGGCTTATCGAGTTTGAGAATAGTCACCTTAAGGGAATCAGTGTTGAAGATATTTATACAATTGACGGTCAGCTTCAGGAGGAAATCGAGCCACCGGCACAGCTTTTAAAAACTCTTGGTATTGAGCGCTTTTACCTTCGCGATTCCAACTGGAGCGGAGATTTTGAGATAAATGCCGCCACTGCCCGTGATTTTTATAAAAAAGAAACCGGCAAAAATGTTGATGGGGTAATTGCCATAAATTTGAACTCTATCCAAAATGTTTTGGCTAAAATGGGGCCTGTTAAACTAACAGATTATGGCGAGGAAATTAGCGCCCAAAATCTTTTCGAGCGCGGCGAATACTACAGCGAAATTGGTTCATTTCCTGGTTCAACCCAAAAAAAGGATTTCTTTGGGGCTTTGAGTCGAGCAATTATTTCGCAAATTATTGACAGTTTTAACCAATCAGCTAAAAAAAACTCAGGAGTCGTACCTTGGCTGGCGCTTCTTGAGGTTGGCAGCGATGCTTTGGCCCGGAAAGATCTGATGCTAACTTTTGACAGCCCGATTTTATCCTCATTTGTACGCTCTGGCGGTTGGGATTTTCCCCTGCCGCCTGCTTCTTTTAATCCCGCTGATGATTCTGTCGAATCTCGTGATTTTTTAGCACTGGTTGAGGCTAATCTTGGAGCAAATAAGGTTAACCGATTTTTGGAAAGGAAAATTGCCTATGATGTAACCATTGGTCGAGATGCCGATTTGGTCGCAAAGCTGACAATTACTTACACTAATAAGAGTCAAGCCGACACTTGGCCTGCAGGCAAATATGTCAATTTTTTGCGAGTTTATGTACCACTTGGCGCTAGTCTTTTTGAATACCAGAATGCCGACAAAAAAGATGTTGGGGAGGTTGAGGTTACGACGCAAGGTAATTTAACGGTTTTTTCGACGATGGTTGAAGTGCCGATAAAATCAACACGCGAGGTTGTTTTTAGCTATCGAATTCCCAAAAATATCAAACTTGAAAAAGCGCCTTATTACCATTTGTATGTTCAAAAGCAAGCAGGAACCGAAAAAGACCCTTTTGAATTTAAATTCAATTTACCCGCTTATCTAACCGTCAAATCGGTTAACGGAAGCGATGAGCAGGAGGGCAAACAAAATTTGCTCCTGCAAACAGACTTAGCAACAGATAGGCAGTTTGAAATTGAAGTTGCCAAGAGGTAAATCTAAAAATAATTACTACACCCTTCTACCTAGTCCGAATACACCACCAGCACCTGCGCCCGTTCCTACCACGCCTACACCCGCACCAGCCAGAGGCGCTACAGCTGCTCCTGCAGTTGCTGCACCCGCTGCAATGATCAACAACAGAATCATCAACCAACCGCTATGTTTTTTTGCAAAGCGCAATATTCTCTGCCAATCATTTGGATATTTTTCGCTTAAAGCCTTTTGGAAATCTTCCCTTGCCGTTACTCGATCCAAAACAGCCTGGGCAAGTTCAGTCGAATAATTACCAGCCTGTTTTAGAATCTTGGCAGCTTCCTTAACCTTAGCTTTGTCTAATAACGATTCACTCAGTTCTCTGACTAATTGCCCTGCCTCTTTGAAGCTTAAGTTCTGTCCGTTTATCAGCTTTATTTTAATTGCTGTATATTCAGTTCCAATTGGCTTTTGGAAAGCGTTACCAAGTTCTATAAAATATTTAGTTTGTTCCGCCGGTGATAACTTATTAAATTCTTCAACCGACATTATACTGACAGTTTCTGGTGTAGCCATCTGCTCAAGCCCCTTTTCTTCGCGTTCTCTCTTTTGCGCTACTGCTAGCGCCTCTTTTTCACTTACTAGTCTATTCCCGACTTCTACTAATCTTTTCTCCAAATCCCGACGATCATTTTTAAGCCTTTCGATAGCTGCCTCGTCAGTCTCTTCCGCTAGCTCCTGGGCATTTTTCTTTAGTTCGGCCTTTAAATTATTAACTTGCCCTTGATGAGCATCTACGATTCCTTGTATTTCAGCCACCGGACCAACTTTGCCCTGCAGCTCCTGAAGCTCGGTTGCCCGCAGTTTAGCTTCTGTCTCCTCTTTTGTCTTTTGCTCCAATGGTTCTTTTTTGGTCTTCAACTTATCAATGGCATCTACTCTTGCTTCCGAATCTCTGATCTGAGTTTCAACTGCCATACTTTCAGCAGCGGTGAGCGGACCAGACTGCATCCTTTTAAGTGCTTCCAATTTGCCTTCCTCTGAAGTACGTTCAACCCCCAACTCTTCCGCAGACTTTTTGGAAAGATTAGTTAAGTCCTCAAGATTAGCCTTCAACTTTCGGTCTGCTTCAGCAAGTTGTTCGGCAGTCACTCTGGTTGTTCTTCTTTGAGTCGGGCCTTCGGTTGGAGGTGGTGCCGATTCGATTAGATTAATCTCGTTTCTTGTTCTGTCAGCTAAGACTTCAAGAGCGTCGATTTCATTCTGGTCTAGCGTCAATGCCTGTCTTTGCATAATCCTGTCTAAAGTACTATTGAGTATATTTAGCTGCCGTTCTCTTTGAGGCTCTGACATTCTTGAGATCCTCTCCAGTTTTGCAGCTTCCCTAGTCGCTTCTTGAGTAATTTGTCGACCTAGTTGATCCACTCCACCAACCTCCTCTGGGGGTTGCCCCGGCCGAGGGCCTTCTGGTTCTTCAGCTCCTGGTTCAGGTCCGTCAACTTCGGTGGGAGGCGTTCCTCCAGCCCCTTCACCGCCGGCGGCTGCAGCTTCTGCTGCGGGTCCACCAACTGGTTCTTCCGTTGGAGCTTCAGCTGCGTCTGGTGCTGCTCCGCCACCCTCTGCTTCTGCGCCACCAGCGGCCGCCGCTTCCGGTTCGGGTATTTGTCCTTTGCCAGTGGCACCTCCGGCAGCTGCTTCTCTAGCGAGTCTTCGAGTTTTTGCTTCTGCCACGCTAGCCTCTACAGCTTTTAAGTCCATCGGTTCTACACGGATCGCAGGTGGAATTTCTGGAGAAGGGCCATATCTTAATTCCTTTACTCGACTCATAACTGCCTCTAGTTGGTTGTCAGGTAAACCGCCCAGTATTAAAGTTCTATCCGCATTTGGCTCGTTTAATCTCTTTGCAATCTCGTCAATTTGTTCTGGAGTTAAATTTCCCTCGGTTGGTCCCTCTGCCTTAGCCCCTTCCGCTGGCGGGGCTTTTAACGGAGCGTCTTCCGCTAATTCTTCAAGGGCTTCTCCTGGTCCTCTTTCCTGTGCGGCCTTTGCGGTACGCTCTGCTGCCAGTCGAGCTTGAAGTTGCTGAAAAGTTTCCTGTCGTTCTACTGGAGGCGTAGGCGATCCAGGCGCTTCTGGTCCAACTTGCGGTGGAGTCTCTGGTCCTTCGCCAGGTGGTAGTCCATCAGCCATGTTTTGTTCCTTTCATTGCCAGTTTTCCAAGTCTGCCTAAAAATTTATCCTGATTTTGAACAATAAAATCTTGGAATTCCTCGCCGTTGAGATTTAGTCCAAGAGTATCGTCGGCAAACAAACCCTTTAGTTCTTTTTGACTAATTCCAAGTTCGTCAAGTCGTTGGGCAAGAGTCCTTTGTTCACCATCAAAAGGGTTTTTGAAATCGGCTGGTAATTCTTTTGCTGGGATGCCGCGATCGAGGTCGGCTAGGATTTGTTTATTATCCTGAATGAATTTGAGAAAACTCGAACCGTAAACTGCGGTGTTTAAAACATCGGAAGAGAATTTATCCTTGATCTCTTCTTTTGTAAAACCAAGAGAGGTGAGCCTGTCGCCGATTGATTTCGGCTCGTCACCTAAAGCTTCAAGAACTTGGTCAATTGTTAGTTGCTTCATGGGCGGACTGATTTATGGCCATGCTGGCAATTTTGTGCGCTTCATCTATATTGCCGGCATCGATTGCAGCCAAGGCTTGCCGATGGGCACCTAGCTCTTTTGCTTTGACAATTTCATCCTTAATTCTAGTATACAATAAGCTGAAGACTGGGTATTTTTGGGCGAGGTTTTTGTAAAAGTCAATAAGAGACTCTTCGTGCTTTTCGATACGCTCTAAAGTTGTGAGAGTTTGGTGAGCGACTTCCCGGGCGTTATCAACTGAAAGATCTCCACTTCTCAAACCGTCGATGATAACATCTAAAACTTCTTTTTCAATACGCGTTTTGATAGATGGTGCAGGCTGATCCATCTACATCCATTATGGGATTGAGAAACTATCGAAGTCAAGCAACCCCAGATAGCTTGACCAAAGGAGGCGCTATTTGTTAGTATTTCTCAACATGGAACAAATACCGCTGACTGCCCAGAAAAGGACAATTTTAGGGCGTAAAGTTAAAAACCTTCGCAAAGATGGCCTTATTCCGGCCCATGTTTTTGGTCACAAAGTCAAAACCGAGCATATTCAAGTTAAAGTAGGTGACTTTGCCAAAGTTTTTGAAAAAGCTGGCGAAACCGGTATTGTTGATTTGGCAATTGATAGCCAAAAGAAGCCGGTTTTAATTCGTAATGTTCAAGTTCATCCAGTTACAGATGAACCGTTGCACATCGATTTTTATCAGGTTAACTTAGCAGAAAAAGTCAAGGTAAATGTTCCTTTAGAGGTTGTTGGCGAAGCACCTGCTGTTGAAAAGAAAATTGGTCTTCTTTTAACCCCTGTATCGGAAATCGAGGTTGAAGCCCTGCCTGCCGATTTACCGGAAAAAATCGAAGTCGATGTTTCAAAATTGGAAAATGTCGGAGACGAAATTAAGATTAAGGATCTTAAGGTTGACCGAGCGAAAATAGCAATTCTTCAAGATGAAGAACTAGTTGTTACCCAAATTGGTGAACTTGTTACCAAGGAAATGGAAGCAGTTGAAGCAGAAATTGAAGCCGAAAAGGCCGAAGCCGTGGCTGAAGCCGCGCCGGAAGCTGCTGCCGAAGCTACCCCTGAAGCTGTTCCTCCCGAAGAAGCTAAAGCGGGAGAAGTCGAGGCCAAAACCAAGGAAGAACAAGCTAAAGAACCTACCGAAAAATTACCAGACCAAAAGACGGAAGAAAAAGCCTCGTAATTACAAATTCGAATTAAACTTTATGGCATTGTCTTTTGCCTCTTTTGCCAAGTCCTTTTCTCCGAGTTGATCATAAAGAATGCTAAGTCTTAGCCAAGCGGCGCTATAATCCGGCCTTGTTTTGAGTATTTCTTGGGTTTTGGCGATTTCTTTTTGGATATTGGGAGTTTCCAATTTATTGACTATTAAAAGCTGCTTTAGGGCATAAGTATTTTTGGGACTTACGGTTAGGGCTATTTTTAACTCTTCCCTGGCTAAGTTTAGATTTTGTGGGTTTTGACTTTTCCTAAATTCATTAATTAGCCTTGAGGCATAGATTACATGTGAATTAGTGTTGACTGATTTACTTGTTAATGGTTTTGTTGAGATAGGTTGTTTCAGTGAAGTTTGATAATGGGATTTGGTAATGACAATTGTCAAAAATCCAAAAATTGTGAAAGTTGCTGTTAATCTTAACCAAAGGTGATAATTTAAGAGTTTGCGGGAAATATTGCGGAGATTATGCGGTAAAATCATGCTTAACGCTTAAAGCTCAACGACTAAAGCTTTCTAACCTTTTGCGTTAGTCGTTAGTCTTCTAGCATTCGACAACTTAATGATAGACCATTCTTCCAACATGATCGACTTCTTCCTGTCTGCAAATTTCTGATAAATTTCCTCGGTCGTAAACGGCATAAATGGATGTAGAATTATTAAACTGGTCTTTAAAACATATTCCAGAACCGGTTGGGCCTCTTCTCTCCTTGCTTTGCTTTTTTCAAGATAAATGTCGGCAAATTTGTGCCAGATAAAATCGTAAATTGCCTCAGATGCCAAGTGAAGCTTGATTTCTTCTAGATTTTTAGTTACTGATTTGATAGTTTTCTCAAGTTCACCCAAAATCCACTTGTCATCCGCATGCTCCACCTCCGAGGTGCTCTCTTGATGTTGACTAGACTTCACCTCGGAGGAGGAATCTGGTTTGAGTTCGTAAATAAACCTGGCTATATTTCTAACTTTGGTTGCAAAATTGCGGTAATTTTTACCTCGCTCGTCCATTATTTCTTTTGAAACCCGGCCATCGCGGCTAGGAATACTGTAGGTATAAAGAGCCATACGAGTAGCATCAACGCCCCATTTTTCAATTAGATAAGTTGGTTCGATGCCGTTTCCCAGCGATTTGGAAAACTTTCGACCCAAAAGATCTCGAAGCATCCCATGAAAAAACATAGTTTTAAATGGAATTTCGTCTGTAAAATATTTACTGATCATAATCATCCTAGCAATCCACAAAAACTTAATTTCCGGTGCCGAGATTTCAAAATCCCAGGGGAAATACTTGGACATTTCTTTCCACTTTGACTTTTCACTTTGACTTATTCCGACCCATCCTAAAGTTGACATTGGCCAAAGCCCGGAAGAGAACCAGGTATCTAAAACCTGCTCGTCTTGTATCCATCCGTCTCCTGGTGATTCTAAAGAGACCCTCATCTTTTCGACTTGTCCTGAGTGAGCTGAGCGAGTTGAAGGATACCAAACGGGTATTCGATGTCCCCACCAAAGAGATCTTGAAATGCACCAATCGTGAATGTTAGCAAACCAGTCAATCAGGATTTTGCCATAGTTATTTGGCAAAAATTCAATCTTTCCCGCCTTTATTACTTTGACTGCTTCTTTTGCCATATCTTTGACTTTGACAAACCACTCTTCGGAAATTAAAGGTTCAACTACACTTTTACATCTTTCGCAGACTGCAACCGAATGAGTATAGTCTTCCACTTTAACTAAGAGTCCTCTTTTTTTAAGCTCTGGGATCATCGCTCTTCTTGCTTCATCAACTTTCATCCCTGCATATTTACCAGCTGCCTTGGTCAGTCTACCTTCTTTGTTAATCACTTGGATGATTGGTAGATTATGTCTCTTGCCAATTTCATAATCCGCAAAATCGTGACCCGGAGTTACTTTAATCACCCCAGTCCCAAATTTTGGATCAACCGCCTCATCAGCGATAACTTTCATTCCCCTTTTTCCTGCGAGAGTTTCGATTTCAAATTCGCAACTGACATATTTTTGGTAACGCTTGTCCTGCGGATTGACGGCCATTGCCGTGTCACCGAACTTTGTTTCTGGTCGGGCAGTTGCCAAGATTAATGGACCATATTTGAGGTAATATAATTTTTCTTTTCTCTCATCGTATTCCACCTCCACATCCTCAATGGCCGTATTGCATCCAGGGCACCATTGAACAATGTAAGGACCTTTGTAAATTAAGCCTTTTTCAAAATAGGTTTTAAATTCTTCAAAGACCGCTTTTTGAGGATCGGGATCTAATGTAAAAACTTCTCTTGACCAATCTGCGGAAAGTCCCATAAATCGCCAAGTCGAGGAAACTGATTGATAAATTTTTTCTTTGAATTGCCAGGCTTTTTTTAGCCATTCTTCACGCCCGAGTTTTTCCTTAGATAAATTTTCTTTTTCAAGTTCTTTCTCAAATGTCGCCTCAAACAAAATTCCGGCATGATCGACTCCGGGCAAAAGTAAAACATCTAATCCTTGTAACCTTTTAAAGCGGGCGATTGCATCTAAAATAGAATGCTGCATGGCATGACCCAAGTGAAGTTCGCCAGTTAAATTTGGAGGGGGGATTAACAGGGAATAAGGTTTATTGGTAGAAGTCGGGTCGGCTTTAAAAAAGCCGGACTTTTTCCAAAAAGCATAGATATCATTTTCGTTTTTAAATTTCATGAGAGTCAGTAATTTCTTTTCATGTGGCCGCGGACTCTAATTTTACCCCCACGTGTAAAGTAAGTATTTCGACCTTTATATTATTGCAGAAAGAAAGATAATTGGAAACTTGGGCTAATTTTCTCGTAATGCTTTTTTAGGTAAAGGGACATTGTCTAGTGTTGGATCAAAATCCATTAATATGTTGACTCCTCTTCTGCGACTATCAAGAGTTTTAACTGTCCCCTCTTGGCTGCAAACTTGTAAACGCCTTGCTGAGTTTTCTTCAATTACAAAGTCGATAGATGCGGTTAAGCCTGCAGGTAACTCTTCCCAAACTCTTGATGTATAACAGAGGGTAATCCTCTGACTATAAGCGGTTGAATCTTCTCTCTCCATTGACCACTAATAAACCAGAGGGCGAACCTCTGGTAATAAATTGATCTTATTAAAGATCAAAAAACGATGTAGTGTCAAGTTTGATCGAAATAAAGGCCGGGAACTGCAGAAAGTTTCAGAGGATTAATTTGATACGGATGAAAGAACGCTGCTGCGGCAATCATTGCCCCATTGTCAGTTGAAAGATTTTTCTCTGGAAAGAAAACAGGAATTCCCAACCGTGATCCATTAACCGTTAACAGTGAACGCAACCGTTGATTTGCTGCTACTCCTCCACCGACAACAATTGATTCCACTTGATATTTTTTGGCGGCTCTTAAGGTTTTTGTTACTAGAATATCGCATACTGCCTGCTGAAACTCATGCGCTATCGCAGACACTTGCCTGCCTGCTAAAGTTTTGACGGCGCCGGGACCTTTGACCCGCTTCGCAAGCGAAGCGAGGCGAGTATCTGACATTTGACTAGAATAATGAACAACGGCAGTCTTAAGCCCCGAGAATGAGAAATCAAAGCTGGTCGAGTTAATCAGCGGCCGAGGTAATTTAAATGTCAATTGCCTGCCTGCCGGTAAGGCAGGCCCATTGTCAGTTGTCAGTTGTTGAGCTGCTCGCTCAATCTCCGGCCCTCCAGGATATCCTAATCCCAAAATTCGAGCCACTTTATCGAACGCTTCGCCGGCTGCATCATCCAAAGTTCCGCCAAGCCATCGATATTTGTTATGATCGGTCATCAATATTAAATCCGTATGTCCACCGGAGACGACTAGGGCGACTAAAGGAAAGTCTGGAGTTCGTAGTTTGTAGTTTTTAGTTTTTTTATTTTTACTACCAGCTACCGACTCAATACTACCAACTGGTTGAAGCCAATTGGCATAGACATGACCCATCAGGTGATTAATCGGGATCAATGGCTTATTCCAGACTAAAGCTAGAGCCTTGGCAGTTTCGACACCGATCAAAAGTGAGCCGACTAGTCCCGGACCGTGAGCAACTGCAATGGCATCAATTTGGCATCCAAATTTGTACGAATTATTACTGCGAATTGATCCGAATGCTCTTGTCAAAGCCTCATTGACCACGGGGATAATTACTCTTACTTGCTCGCGTGCTGCAACCTCCGGAACAACACCGCTATACTTTTTATGCAATTCAACCGAGGAGGCGATGACATTAGCTAAAACCTTTAGTCCCGAGTCTTGAGAAGGATCCCACTCAACAATTGCTACTCCGGTCTCGTCACAGGTGGATTCAATCCCTAAAATTATCATGGGTTATAATTCAAAATTAACTTGATCACCGATCTGAAGGTTATTAAGTGTAGAAAGTCCGGCATTAATCTCCAACACATACTTTGCGTTGCTTGTCGGGCGGTAAATTGTCAGCTCTTTTTCTTTTTTACTAGGTTCCGGCGGAGTATTAGCTGCAATATCAACAATCTTTTTATTTTCGTCAATCCAAATAATATCAATGGCAAACTTCATATCTTTCATCCAAATGCCAAAAAGACCCGGGTTTTCAAAAACAAAAAGCATGCCTTCATCAAGCGGCATTGACTCTTGTTTTGAAAGTCCATTTTTGCGCTCATCAGGTTTTGAAGCAACTTTTGCTTTAATGTTTAGACTTTTGACTGAGATTGCGGGTAGTTCGTTTCCCTTTTGAGTCTGAGATTGGTTTTGTGGGAGGTAACTAATGGTAGAGATGCCTTTACCGAATATTAAAAGGATTGCAATCAAAAGAAATAAGCCAAAAATTATCGCTAAATCCTTCTTCACTATCAGCCACCTGTCCCCACTAAGTATACTGCTTGCCAAGGCTTAAAATAAGATTTGAAGGTATCATCAATTATCAATTGGTCATTCTTAAAGACTTTTCTGGTGAATACGGATGTTGCTCCCCAGGCAGCAAAATCAACCTGTTTGGTTGTGCCTTTTGGTAAAGTTGGGTCTTCCTGATATTTATCAGGTGGCGGTGGTTTAACATTGGAAATAATCGGATCTGTTAGTTTAACTTGTCTGCCGTCACTTGTTCCGTAGATATCAACTTCAAGCTTGGAACTGGCTGCATCGAAAATTGCCTGCACTAAGATATGGTTTGTAGTGTCATTTTTAAATACAAGATCAACCGCCGGTGCCCAAACGGTAGCATCCAGTCCGGGTTTAAACCCACGTTGCTCGTAATAGGCGACGCGATAGGCATGGGCTGTGCGCTTTACAATCGGCAGGCCGGCATTTAGAGCCGCCCTAAAAACAGTTGTTGAAACCTGACAAATTCCGCCGCCGTCATCAAGGACAGTTCTGCCAGAAGAAATAACGTATGCCTGCCTATAACCGGTGGCACTACTAACTTCGCCAACTGTCCCGTTAAAGGAAAATGTTTCTTGTGGTTTAACTAATGTGCCATTTATTCTTTGAGAACCTAGAGAAATATTATAAATTCTATTTGCAATTGAGCCTGCAAAATAAGAAACACCCCTGCCTAAAAGTTCTTTTATCCCCAGATTATTGATTTCTTCATTGGCTATTTTTGCCTTAGTGACCACTACTGGAAGGGCAATGTTAATATCCTTTTCTCCACTAACACTATCAATGGAAACTTTGTCTGCAATTAATTTTTTAGTTTGTGTCTTATCAAGTTTTTGGCCGTCACGAGCAGGTGTAAATTCAGTAACCTTGCCGTTTTCGAATCTAAGAGTAGCATTTACTGTATTTTGTTCGATGGAACTGGCAATTTCGTCAATTAAATCATTGAGTTTTTCATTATCTAAGCTGACATTAAGTTTGGGTTCTTGTGAGTCGGCAAGCTTTATCCAGGTGATGATGAGCGGATTTTGGCCGAATTTAAACTCTATAATGTAGGCATCTTCAAGCCCATATGGATGAAATTTTAAAATTGAAAGTAGCGAGTTGCCTGAAAGTTTCCAAGCGTCACTGCCAAATGTAAGGACAATTCTTTGGTTATTAAGGGTTTCGACTTTATCTTGCGCTTGTTTTGCGCCGGAAGTGCGAATTTTTGGGGCATCTTCTATTAGAGCAACATTGATTGGCTGAGTTGATAAATTATCTAAGCGATCTTTAAGGGCCAAATACAAATCACCCTTGTCGACTACTTTACCTACAGCCTCATCGTTAACTTCAATTTTTCCTAATTTAAAGTTGATGGTCGCATCTTTGGCCTTAGTCTCATATTTGCCAAATAAGGAATCCAAACTGCTTGATTGTTTTGAAAAATCAACTTGGTAATTTGGAGCAATATAAGTTTTAATAAATAAGGATTTAATTTTTCGCATTTGCTCGTCTTTAAAATTTGCGGATTTTGTCTTAAGCCAAATATTATCGATAGTTTTAGCCTTGTCGAAGTTAATTCCCAATGTTTTTGGGTCTGCCTCAATTTTTTGATCGTTAACTTCAAAAATAATTTTAGAATTTTCAAATGAATCTATTTTCTGGCTGATTTTTTCAATTAATTGGTCTTGAGTCGTAGCAGGAAAAGGCTGATTTGCAAAATAGGTATTGGGCGGCGTTTTATTGAGGTAGACTAAGGTGTAGCCGAAATAAAATAGCAGTAAAATAAAAATAAAAGTTAACGAAAAAGAACTTTTTTTAAAGTTGAATTTAGACTTTATCATCAGGGATTTGAGGTTTATTCGAATCAAGCTTTATTATGATATCATAGAGATGAATCTTAAAAATGCCTAAATTAACTCCGTTAGTGAATAATTTCCAATTATTAAGAAAGAGAATTCTTTTAACGGTATCGCTTGCAGTCATCGGTATAATTTTGGCGGGTTGTTCACTGCTTCCGGGCGGAAAAGAACCGGAAGCTGTTACCCTTAAATATTGGGGTCTTTGGGAAAACGCCGATACTATTAATCAGGTAGTTAATGACTACAAAAAACTTAAGCCTAATGTCAATATTGTCTATGAGAAGAAGAGTCCCCAGCAATATCGGGAAAGCCTGCAAAATCAGATTGAGGCAGGAAAAGGCCCTGATCTTTTCCGTTTCCATAATACTTGGACGCCGGTTTTGAAGAACGAACTTGATGTTGTGCCGTCGGATCTTGTTTCGACGTCTGATTTTAAGAAAAACTTTTATCCGACAGTATTTTTTGATTTAAGAAATAGTGAGAATAAATTTGTCGGCGTGCCCTTAGAAATTGACGGTCTTGGTTTATTCTGGAACGAGGATATTTTTAAAGCTGCCGGGATTGGTAGACCTCCTGCAACGTGGACCGAGCTTGCCCAGACAGCTGCTCAACTTACAGTTCGCGACACGGCCGGCAATATCAGAACCGCAGGAGTTGCTTTGGGTAGCGCCTCAAATGTAGATCACTTTTCAGATATTTTGGCTTTGATGATTTTGCAAAACGGCGGAGATTTAAAATCACCGACTGATAAACAGTCGGCAGATGCTTTGGAATACTTTGCTAATTTTGCCAAGGGCCCAGACCATGTTTGGGATGAAACAATGCCGCCATCAACTATCGCCTTTGCCGGAGGAAATCTGGCGATGTATTTTGCCCCGAGCTGGCGGGCGATGGAGATTAAGCAAGTTAATCCTCTTTTAAACTTTCAAGTTGCTCCGGTTCCACAACTTGAAGGTAGTCAAGTAACCTGGGCAAGTTATTGGGCAGAGGGCGTTTCAGCCAAAAGTGCTCATAAGAAAGAGGCTTGGGAGTTTATTAAATTTATGCAGGAGGACGAAAATCTGGTTAAGCTTTATAGTGAAGCCTCCAGGACACCCGGGCGATTCTTTGGTGAACCATATCCTAAGGTTCCTTTGGCAGCACAACTAGTATCAGATCCGATTGTTGGGGCCTATATTAAGGATGCTCCTTATATGCGTTCTTTCCCGATGGCCTCACGCACTTTTGATAATGGGCTTAATGACCAAATCATTAAGGCTTACGAGGATGCTGTGAACAGTGTTGTTAATGGAGCTCCTGCTAAGTCAGCCCTCGAGACCACAGCCAAAAATGTAGCCCAAATTTTGGCGCGCTTTGGCGCCAATTAGGCACTACCAGTTTACAGTTTCCAGTTTCTGGTTTATATCTAATCACACAGTGATTATGATATATCAGAGGAGCGCCATTGGCTTGTAGCCAAGGCGACCTGCTGATATTATTGGCACTTGCATGACCTTGTCGCAGTCAATCCTAGCCACTTTCGCCTACCATGACATTTTCGATTATCCACTGACTGTTCAAGAAGTCCATCAATATTTAATAGGGAAGAGGAGCAAACTCGATGCAGTCGCCAAAGAATTATTGATTTTGACGAAGTCATCAAAAATTGGCCAAAAAGGCCAATATTATTTTCTCAAGGGTCGAATACAAATCGTCAGCCTGCGCAAGCAAAGGCAAAAATATTCAAAGTTCAAATTCAAAAAAGCCCTTTTTTTTGCTAAAGTTCTGAAAATCATTCCGACTTTAAAGTTGATGGCGATATCAGGTGCTTTGGCCATGCAAAACAGTCACAAAAATGATGATATTGATTTGGTTTTAATAACCTCCCAAAATACTCTCTGGACAACCCGTTTTGTGGCAAACATTTTGCTCGTGCCGTTTAAAAGAGATGTCAAGGGTCAAAAAGTTGCAGATCGAGCTTGCCTTAATGTCCTTATCGACGAATCAGACCTTAAAATCAGTCCCCAAAATCTCTATCTTGCCCACGAAATTTGTCAAATGAAACCAATTTGGGATCGGGACAAGACTTACCGACGATTTATCGATGCTAATAAATGGATATATAAATTCCTTCCGAATTGGCAAGTTAATTTTGGGGTTGTAGATCATAGATCAGAGAAAAAGAAACTACCAACTACTAACTACTTACTACGAACTGTTGAAAGTTTTCTCAAAAACTTTCAACTCTGGTATATGCACCCCAAAATCACCACTGAAAAAATCGGCAAACACCAACTTTTCTTCCACCCGCAAAATACTGGAGAGTGGGTGATGGAGGAGTATCAAAAGCGGCTGATTAAGCTTAAACTAAAAAATAATGCAGTTATTCCTAATTGACAGGTATGACAAAAATTGGTAGTATTGTCATACCAAGTCTGACTTGGTGATACTATGCAACAAGTAACAGTCGGTACTAAATATCAAGTAGTTATCCCCAAAGAAGTTAGAAAAAAGATCAAAGGGATTTCTCCGGGTAGTAAGGTTACTATCAGTTCTATAAATGAAGATACTGTTACGATCAAAACAGATCCCACGGCATGGGTAGATCGGCTTTATGGCATGATGACTGAGGCTTGGAAAGGCATTGATCCAATTCGCGAAGTGAAAAAAATGAGAAATGAGTGGGAAGAAAAACTCCAGAAATTTGAAAAGAGCTTTAGTAAATAGCTTCCATACAGTTGCCATAGATACCAATATCTTCATTTACTTTTTCCAAAAACATCCTCGCTTTGGACCAATAGTCAGAGAGTTATTCCGCAAGTTTTCCCTTGAGCGAACGACTGTAGTGACCAGTGCCATTACCTTGGCAGAATTACTTGCTACCAACAAAGCACCTGTCCTAAGAAGTCACCTCCAAGAAGAATTTCTGGCAATTTCTTTTCTTGTCATTGTTCCTGTTGATAACAACATTGCAATAACGACAGCAGACATAAGGCGCAAATATCAATTTTCCCTAGCTGATTCCATTCAACTGGCAACGGCCCTTCAGGCACGAGCTGACGTGTTTGTAACCAGCGATCGCCGATTGAAAAGCTTTAAACAATTGCCAATACAGTTGTTAAGACCTCAATAATCACCACCCGAAAAAATAGGGGACCACCAACTCTTGTTCCACCCGCAAGATACTCAGGAGTGGGTGATGGGGGAGTATCAAAAGAGGATTAAGAAGCTAAACTTGACATTCTAGCATCTCATAGTATAATTCAGCCAAATGGCATATCCTGAATCCCTTATAGAAATAGGAAGACAAAATCTACAAGAAAGAGGGCAGATTGGTTTTGGCTGTGAGGTAATATTTAATAGTGCCATTCGGCTTTTGAAAGATAAAGGGAAAATCCAGTGGATTCCCTCTTATAATCCCTTCGTAATTTATCGAGTTTTAACCTATAACGTTAATTCACAAGAACCTCCTGTTAGAGTTTCATTAATGGCAGGAGCTAATTTGCGAAAAGCTCGCTCAGTCTGGATGCGCGTTGAAGGATTAGACGAGTGGCTACGCGTTAAGAGAAAAGTTAGAAATGGCGAGGAAACTTACAGTGGTGAAATTCGAGACCATGGCCACAGTTTTAGATTGCGTCTTGATAAGGCATTAGGATACGTTAAGGCAATCAATCAACTGAGCGCAGAATTATCTCAACAACAAGCTTCTTGACCCCGTACAAAGTATAGTAATCAAACAGTCGTCTAACTCCGAATCTAATCTCAACAACGATATTTAAGGAAAAAAACTTTACGACCAAACTTTGTTCGGGGTTGACAAGCCAAACTTGGCTTTGAGAGAATATTGGCGGGCTCTCCTTCGCATAAAGCTTCGGAGAGCGAGCCCTCCAATAGTTGTGGCGAAGGGGGTTTACCCTCCGTAGCCTTGGCGAAGGAGGGATTTTTTAATGTTAAGAACCAAATTTATCTTTGTCTCAGGCGGTGTTATTTCCGGTATCGGCAAAGGCGTGGCCACCTCATCTATCGCCTTAATCTTAAAATCCCGCGGGTTCACAGTCACCGCCATTAAAGCTGATCCCTATTTAAACGTTGATGCCGGCACCCTTAACCCAATCGAACATGGTGAGGTTTTTGTTTTGGATGACGGTATGGAATGCGATCAGGATTTGGGTAATTACGAACGCTTCTTAGATCAAAATCTCAACGCTACCAACTATACGACCACCGGTCAGGTTTTCAAATCAATTATTGACCGCGAACGAGCCTTAGGCTATGAAGGCAAAACCGTCGAATTTTTCCAGGATCCGCCCCGCGAAATCATCAAAAGAATCATTGACTGTGCCAAAAAGAACCGTGCCGAAATCGTTCTTTTTGAAGTTGGTGGTACTGTCGGTGAGTTCCAAAACCTGCTCTTTTTAGAAGCCAACCGCCTCTTAAAACTTGAGCGGCCACGGGATGTTTTACATATCCACTTAACTTACCTACCAATCCCAACTTCAATTGGCGAAATGAAGTCCAAACCGGCCCAAATGTCTATCCAACAGCTGGCCTCCTCCGGCATTATCGCCGATTTTGTCTTAGCAAGGTCAAGCGTCGCCGTTGATGATAAAAGAAAAGAAAAAATTGCCATTGCCTGCGGTCTTAATCCAGAGGATATTATCTCTGCCCCGGATGTTGAAAATATCTATCAGATTCCCCTTAACTTCGAAAACCAAAATCTCTCAACCAAAATTCTCCAAAAATTATTTGTCAAACCTCGAAAAAGTAACCTTGCCGACTGGAAAGTGATGGTCAATCGGGCGTTAACCGCAAAGGGGAAAGCTAAAATCGCCATGGTCGGCAAATATTTTGCAACCGGCGATTTTACTTTATCTGATGCCTATCTTTCGGTGATCGAGTCGATTAAGCATGCTGCCGCATTTTGCAACATTAAACCTAAAATGACTTGGATAGATTCAACCCAGATTGAAAAAGAAGGGGTAAAAATTCTTAAGGGTTTTAGTGGCATCATTGTTCCCGGCGGTTTCGGTGGCCGGGCAGTTGAGGGGATTATTTCGGCAATTAAATATGCACGCGAAAATAAAATTCCCTATTTTGGGCTTTGTTTTGGCATGCAACTTTGCGCCGTTGAATTTGCCAGACATGTTTGTGCATACCGCGATGCCCATACTACTGAGATTAATCCTGACACCAAACATCCCATAATTCATGTGATGGAGTCGCAAAAAGAAAGAGTCGCCAAGAAAGAGCTGGGGGGAACCATGAGACTCGGCGCCTGGGATTTTAAGGCTAAACGAGGTACGCTTCTAGCTCGTGCCTATGGAACCACTGCCGGTTCCGAGCGCCACCGTCATCGTTATGAATTCAATAACGATTATCGCAAGATTTTCCAAGAAAAAGGCATGACTATTGCTGCCACCACCAAAAACGGCAAATTAGTTGAAGCCATAGAGCTTAAAAATCACCCATTTTTCGTCGGCGTCCAGTTTCATCCGGAACTCAAATCCCGTCCCCTTCGCCCCCACCCTTTATATCTTGCCTTCATGCAGGAAGTCAGCAAAGTTAAAACCTTCCATTTACCCTCTTGACCCGACTAATCTTACTTCTCGCCTTTCCAATATTATCCATATACGGCTCAAAGTGCGATTCTACGGGGTCTGCGCCCAGAACTAAAAAGTTCGGGGCTTGACAAATTAAAAATCATTGTTAAAATATTAGCAGTCGCGGACAGAAAGTGCTCGCGATTTTTACACAAAAATCGCAAGCGACTAAAGACCAATGTCTAAAGCTTTAGTCCTTAGTCGTTAGACCTTAGACAAAAATGTTAAAACCACTCGCCGGATACGTTTTGATCGAACCTGCTCCCAAAGAAACCAAAACCGCTTCAGGAATTGTTCTTCCCGAGTCTGCCGAAGAAAAACCTCAAGAAGGAAAGGTCTTGGCCTGCGGTGAGGATTTAATTGAAGAGGGTAAAACAATCAAATGTCCTGTCAAAGTCGGCGATAAAGTCGTTTATAAAAAATGGGGCGGTAACGAAATTAAGGTAGAAGGCAAGGAACTTTTGTTAATCAAATTTGAGGATCTAATGGCTGTAATCACAAAGTGATTACTTGCGAATAGGAACGAATTTTAAGCGAATTTAAACGAATGAGCGAATTCGCTCATTAGCTAACATTTGCTTACAATTAGCTTAAATTAGCGATAAAAATGGCTAAACAACTTTTATACGCAGAAGAAGCCAGGACCAAATTAAAGGCCGGTGTCGATAAGCTGGCCAATGCTGTGGCTACAACTTTGGGTCCCAAAGGCAGAAATGTCGCCCTTGATAAGAAGTGGGGCGCTCCCAACGTTGTCCACGATGGTGTGGCTGTTGCCAAAGAAATCGAGCTTGAGGACCCGTTTGAAAATATGGGTGCTGCACTCGTTCGTGAAGCTGCTTCTAAAACCAGTGATGTAGCTGGCGACGGTACTACCACAGCCACGGTTTTGGCCCAGGCCATGGTCCAAGAAGGCCTCAAAAATATTACTGCCGGTGCCAACCCGATGATTCTTAAACGAGGTGTTGAAATGGCTACCGAGACAATTGTTGCCGAACTTAAAAAAATGGCCAAAAAAGTTGCCGGCCAGGACGAAATCGAAAAAATTGCCACTATTTCGGCAGCTGATCCTGCGATCGGCAAAATGATTGGTGAAGCACTCCAAAAAGTCGGCCCAGATGGAGTTGTCACCGTTGAGGAGGGTAAAGGTCTTGAACTCTCTGTTGAATACAAAGAAGGGATGGAATTCGATAGGGGCTTTATCTCCCCTTATTTTGTGACCGATCCTGACAAAATGCAGGCTGTCGTTGAGGATGCTAATATCCTAATTACCGACCAAAAGATTGCCTCTTTAAATGATCTTCTCCAATTTTTAGAAAACTTTGTCAAAGTTTCCAAAAACTTGGTAATTATTGCCGACGAGGTTGAAGGTGAAGCTTTGGCGACACTGGTGGTTAACAAGCTTCGTGGTACCTTTAATGTTTTGGCGATTAAGGCTCCGGGTTTTGGCGACAGACGCAAGGAAATGCTTGAGGATATTGCCGCTTTAACCGGCGGCGTGGTTATTTCCGAGGACATGGGTAGAAAACTGGAGTCGGTTACTGTTGAGGATTTAGGGCAAGCCGATCGGGTAATTTCCGATAAAGAAAATACGATTATTGTCGGCGGAAAAGGCGCAAAGGTAGCACTGGATGGGCGAATTAAACAGATCAGAAATGAGCTTTCGACAACCGATAGTGACTTTGACAAAGAGAAGCTTGAGGAAAGGCTGGCCAAACTTTCCGGCGGGGTGGCTGTTATTAATGTTGGTGCGGCTACTGAAATAGAGCTTAAGGAGAAAAAGGAACGAGTTGATGATGCGGTCCATGCCACCAAAGCCGCTGTTGAAGAAGGTTACGTAGTCGGCGGCGGAGTGGCCTTTATTCGAGCCCGCAAGGCTTTGGACAAATTAGGGTTAAGTGGACCAACTGATGAGAGAATCGGTATTGAAATAGTCAATAAAGCATTGCAAAAACCTATTGAAAAAATTGCCGAAAATGCCGGTGTTGATGCCGGTTGGGCTGTTAAAGAAGTCGAAAAAGCCAAAGAGCAAAATGTCGGTTTGGATGCACTCGACGGCCAGTTTAAGGATTTGGTTGTTGCCGGCATTATTGATCCTTTCAAGGTTGCCCGCTCGGCGCTTCAGAATGCCGCCTCCGTTGCCATGATGATTTTAACAACCGAAGCTTTAATTACCGACATTCCCGAAAAAGAAAAGTCTATGCCGGCGATGCCCCCGGGCGGCATGGGTGAATATTAATTTGACTTTCCGCAGTCTTTGGCAGTAGAATCTGCCAGTCATGACCCCAGTTGAACACCAGCGTTTTCATTTAGATAATTACGGACAAGAAAAAGCAGGTCCCTTAGTCATAACTTTCCGCCGTCAAAAAAAGAGAATCAAGCTTTCCCTAGCCATTTTAGATATTAGTTGTTCTCCCAAAGATGCTTTTGGCCAGGTCAGCATCAGTGGGAATATACAAGGTATCGAGGCGACATTTATTGATAATTTAGAAGATCGAGATCTTTCTGCAAAAGAACTTACAAGACCGATCAGGGTTTCAACTGGGCAAAGGTTAGTTATAACTTCGAGTTTAACTCGTCGGTATGTCGAAATTCGACACAGAGCTCCCTCGAAGCCTATTTAAAATTGCAAGGGGAAATTCATAAGCCTAGCCTTAATCTTCTTTGACAATTTTCGTCAGCTGATAGGTGATCAAGACGGCTAGTGCCGTAATAATAATCGCATAAATAAACCTTGAGATGATTCCCGATCCTACCGAAATATATTGGTCAATATACTCCTTGACAAACGCCTGAATAGCCTCGTTCCAGGCTAGTGCAGCCACCAAACCAAAGCCGGAGGTTGAAAGAGTAACTAATTGTTTTAGTAATTCTTTTTGGAATTTCGTAGCCATTGATGCTCCTTTTAGTCGCAGTTTTTAGTTTGTAGTTTGTAGGCCGTAGTCAGTATTTTACTACGAACTATTATCTATGAACTACCAACTAAATTACCGCAAGGTAATTTTAATGCGTGCATTCTCCACATGAGCTACGAAATTGGTGATGTCGGTTTTGGCTTGAACTCGATAAGTTTTAGCTCCTGTTGAAATTGGTATTTTGCTTGATGTCTTGACAACGCCACTTGCGCTACTATTTGATATCTGGCTTTCAAACAAGGGATTATTGTCAGTCACATTTTTTATCTGGGCATAGGCACGGCCATTGCCGCCTTCCGGCCAAATCGAGGCTTCAAAAACCACAGAGTCAATGGCCGAATACTTTGAGGTGTCGATAGTGACATCTGTTCCCAAAAGATCGGCAAAGGAAGAGCTGTTGGTTGAACCTTGGCCCAGCGGTACAAAAATTTCTTTCTGGGCAGTTTGGACAATGGTCTGTGTTTGTTTTTCGATAACCGTTTCTGTTTTGACAATTGGTGAAGACTGGGTGGTTGATTTTGAAGAACTGGTTGGTGAGGTAGAAGGTGTTGGCGATGGTGTTGAAGTTATTTCTCTGATTGTATCGGAATCAGCCTTATTGACTACTTGACTGGCTGGATTTGCCTCATCTTTACTAACTTTTGATTTTTTTAATATCCACCAGTTAACAAAAAGCAGATCAAATAGGGCAATAGCCAGAATAGCAATGCCGATTTTAGTCAAAATTCTGGAAAATAAAGATTGCTCCACTACCCCAATATTAGCAGAAACAAGGTCCATACTTCTCGGGCTTGCCCTGAGCTTGTCGAAGGGCTCGTACTGAGTTTACCGAAGTGCTAAACTAATTAATGAAGTGGTTAGCCATAAGTTTCCGACCAAAGGCCAAAAAAAGAAATTAGCCAAACTTCTAGGCAAGGGAGAAGAGGTTGTTCTTGTTACTTCTATTGGTGATCGCTACTTCTGGATTTTGCTTTCTCTTCTTTTAATTCTACCGTTTGCAATATCTTTAATTTCAATGTTTTTATTCTTGGACATATTTAAAATCCCGGGCCTTTCCTGGCTTAAATACCTTTGGATTTTCGGTTTAATCATCGTTTTCTATAACATGCCCAAATGGGGTCATCTTATTCGAATGAGACAATCCTACATTTATGCCTTGACTAATCGTCGGTTCTTGATAGTTAGAGGACTTTTTTCCCGAAAGATTGTGACTGCCCCGCTTGATCGAATTACCCATATTACTGTTGAGCAGACTTTTTTTAAGCGTTACATATTTAGCTGCGGCGACATGATCATTATTACAGCCGGTTTTGACCAGAGGGAAATCGTCATCGAAAATATCGGTAATCCCGTCGAATTTAAAATTCTTCTTGAGGAATTGACTCAAAAACTTGAGGAAACTGAAGAGGGGGATAGTGATTCAGGAGAAGTTAAACTTCGGTCACTTTCTGCTTAGCTAGGCTGAGCGGTTTTTTAGTCAGGCAGAACACTGGCAGGATCAACCTGAATGCCGTTGTCAATAATTTCGATATGGACGTGCGGGCCGGTGGTTCGGCCGGTTAATCCTACAGTACCGATTATCATGCTGGCATTGACCATATTGCCCACACCGACATCAATTCTATTCATGTGGGCATAAAGAGATTTAAGGCCATCTCCATGGTCAACAATCACCACATTACCTTTACCATCCGCCAGTCTGCCCGCAAATTCAACAATACCTGGTCCTAAAGGACGAATTGGTGAATTAAAGTCGGTCGCAATGTCGAAAGCTCGGTGATATGAGCTGTAGCCCTGGGAAAGATAGCCAGCTTCAACCGGCTTTTTGAATTCAAACGGGGACCTTCTTGAGGCGATGGCGAAATCAATTCCAGCTTCTGTCTTCGGCTCGGTTGATTCTTTGCTATCGGCTACCAAAATAGGCTGGCCGCCTATCTTAATTTCTGCCTCTTTCGGTTTAAGATAAGCAACTGCTTGATGAGAGGCAAAAAAGGCTAGCGTTAACACCAAGAGAACTTTGGTAAACAGTCTGATTCTCGGCCTGATTTTAAGCTGAAGATGCAGAAATTTTAGAGCAAACCGTATGGCCAAAGACACCTCAAGGCGAGCTAAGGTTTTTAATTGTCTTGCAATTTTTTTAATTTTTCGTTTTAATTTTTTCATATTTTTCTCCACAAGAAGTCCACATTAAGATTTCTGGGGACCTTGGGCCTTTAACCCATAGTGGAGAATTTACGAGCGGAAAGTGTAACACAGTCAGACCCAAATGTCAAATCCCATAATATTTGAACGGAGTGAGAAAATTATATGAGAGGAGCGCCGAGTCAGACTCAGCGACCTGCTGATATAGTAAAATCCTGCGAAGCAGGATCTTGCACTGAGCGAAGTCAAAGTGTTAACTTAAGTCCAATGCCTTTCATATCGTCAAAAGCTAAACATTTAACGACTAAAGCTAAAGTCCTAAAAGTCTTGCTACCAGCTACCAGCTACCTGCTACTAGCTACTATTTTTTTCGGTTGCAGTGCCATCGGTACGACCAAACCGGCAGCGCTTCAGATTACTTCTATTCCCGAGGCTTCGGTTTTTCTTGATGGTAAGCACCTTGGCAAAACCCCGTTTTTTTCCGATCAGCTTAAAGTTGGCGAATATTTGCTAAAAATTACGGCTGGTGAGGCTAGTTTTGTCGAAAAAATAACTTTGAGCGGTGGAACTTTAACGGTCGTTAACCGGGAGCTTGCCAATAATTTTTTGGCCGAGTCTGGTGAGACTCTTTGGCTTGAAAGTGGTAAAAGGGGTCTTTTTGTTTCATCAATGCCGAGTGAAGTGGAGATTACTATGGACGGTAAGTTAGTCGGCAAAACTCCATATTTAGTCGAAAAACTTGAAGAAGGCGAACATAAAATTACCCTTACTAAGGCTGGTTATATTAATCGTGAGTTTGCTGTTAAAGCCTCAAATAAATATCAGGTAGTTGCCGATGTCACTTTGGCCTCGGAAATAGCCAAAAATCCCCAAGTTCAACCTTCACCGGTTCCTGCACTATCAGTTCAAAAAGTGCGGATTTTAGCTACTCCGACAGGGTTTTTGAGAGTGCGCAAAGAAGCCTCACTCGACTCACCGGAAATTGGCAGGGTCAAGACGGGAGACGAGCTGGAAATTATTCAGGAGACGAAAGATTGGGTCAAGGTTAAATTTGAGGATAAACAAGGCTGGATTTCCAGCCAGTATGCTAAAAAATTACCATGAGTTTAAAATGTAAAGGGTGAGATATGGCGAAGTCAGTTTGCCTGGGTTTCGTTTAGAGCTGAAGGGTCACGATGCTCGTATCGTTTATCGGTTACGTTAATCGTAAAAACCAATAAACACGTAAGACCCAAAACGCCTCACGAAACGGGTATCGTCACCGTAACCATCTGCTTTCCGGAATCTGCTATATTTAGAGTATGATCACCAAATCGCTAGCCAAGTTAATTGATGAGGCGATCATGCCGGCTGCAGCCTTGATCTTTGGTAAAATGCTCGGGCTTTTTCTGGTCATCTATTTTTTAAAAATGCCCATAACTCTTGTCAATGGCCAAATTTTTAAGGTGTTGCCATCTGTTCACTTTACCGATTTGGCCAATTACACTATTGCCGAAAATTATTCGAATTTAGCGATGTTTTCAATAGCCGCCCTGGGCACAATTATAGTTTTGGTGCGTGCCCACTTTTTTCATGAAAGCCACATCCATCCAACTCTTCATGCCAGACTAGTTCGACTCAATTTGGAAAGCTTAGTTGCTCCAAGTTACCACCTTTATCATCAGGCGGCCATTTGGCTCGTTTTCCTTTGGCTTTCTGTGGCTTTTTTAGTTATCTCGACGATTCTGGGAGTAACCTATGCGCAGATTGCCATTATAGCTTTTGTGGTGGCGGCCAACTTTTCCTGGGTTTTTGCCGTTGATATTGAAAAAGAGGTAGAGATAGCAAGGAGCGCGGGTTAAGGTCAGACGGTTAGGGTGACGACGCCCGTATCGTGAGGCGTCAGACGTAAAACGTAACCGCCCTGCCTGCTTGGCAGGCAGGTAAACGAAACTGGCTTCGTAACCGATTAACGCTAAACGATAGATTAGTATGAATAATCATTTTCTGAAAATTACTCTGAATTTCATGGCTGTAGTTTTACTTGTTGGTTTAATAGCCACGCCTTTTTTCTTTGCTAAGAATTTTGCCCGCGTGGCCGGTGTTAAAAGCCAGAGTCAGTTTTTAGTGGTATCTCAGGTTGAAAAATTTCCGGGGATGGAATTTTCTCAAGACGCGGATAGTTACCGAATTTCCTTTAGCAAACAGGGTCCTTCCCAGGCGTATCTTGGTATTTTGATAATTAATAATCCGACTGATAGAACCCAAACATACTTACTTAGGAGAACTTCGGGCGATACCAAACTTTTTTGGGGCGAGGATTTAAACAATCAGTCAACCTCGATTTCTATTCCAAGCCAAGCTTCAGTTTCCATTAGTCTGATCTCAACTCAGGAGGCTTCACTCGACATAACTCAAGCAGTCGAGTTTAAAGTGGAGGTTAAATAGTATCTTTTAGGGATTTATTACTGCAGATATCTAATAAGTCTTGTCGGCAAAATATCGCTGCCGTAGATTACAAAGAAGACTAAAATTGCCCAGACTAAAACTGAAAACAAAAGAGGGATGTCGGATAAAAGTACCCGCTCTGGCGATTCGCCTTCTTTTTTCTCATAAATAACGAATAAATAACGCATGACGCCATAAATAACCAAAGGAACGGAAAGCATCAGCCATTTGGAAGCCAAAAATGTTCTGGGTAAAAAGTCGCCGAATAAAACTAGAACTTGGGCTCCGGCGCCTGATGGCGGCTGCAGAAAGGTAAACATCGTATAGGAAAACCAGGTTGCAGTTGCAAACATCATGGTTAACGAGTCAAGTAAGGATTCGGGGTAATGAAGAAGAATACGGCGTGTTTCCAGGCTTTTTTCTTTTAATCCCAGAAGCAGAGTTCGCTCTGACCTTCTTTTGCCGATGGCCAAAAAGAGAGCCAGTGAGGCTACGGTTAAAATAAACCAGACCGTTACATGAGCATCGATAAGAACTGCCCCGGCGTAAACTCTAAGCAAAAAGCCGGTGGCAATAGTCATGACATCCAATAAAATTATTGATCTTAGGAAAAGTGAATAGATAATTTGCAGAATTGCATAAAAAGTGGTTGCAAAGGTAAAGAATGCCGAGATTTTGACCGAGGCAAAAAGGGCTGTCGCCAGAAATATGAGGGCAAAGACTAAAGCGATTTGTGGGTTGATTCTGCCGGCGGCAATCGGCCGTTTGCTTTTAAACGGGTGATGTTTGTCTTTTTCAAGATCTATGACATCATTGATAATATAAATTCCGGAAGTGACAAGGCAAAAAATCGCAAAACCTAAAGTGGTCAATAAAAACTTATCTAAATTGAAAAACTCGCCTTCAAAAACTATGGTGGCATAAAGCGCCAGATTTTTAAGCCATTGACGGGGCCGTGCGGAAACAAATAGCCAGAAGGGAAGCCAGATTATTTGCGGGCCTCGATTGGTAAAGTCATATTTAACCAAAGTAAGCCTCCTAAGACAATAATAGCAACAATTACTGCGGCAAACAGCTTTTCTGCGGAGTGCAGAGTCAGTGCAGCCGCACCCAAAATAGCACAGACCAGGTAATAAAACAAGGCAATTCGTCTTTGGCCCCAGCCTAATTCCAAGAGTCGGTGATGCAAGTGTTTGCGATCGCCAACAAAGGGTGATTTACCCTCGGCAAGTCGGCGAATCACCGTAAAAACGCCATCCAAAAGTGGAATAGCCATTACCAAAATAGCGGTGCCGACTTTGGCGCCGGAAAGAATGGCCAGAGTAGCCACCAAAAATCCCAAAAAGTAAGAGCCGGAATCGCCTGGGAAAATTTTAGCCGGATAAAAATTGTAGAACAAAAATCCTAAGGTTGCTCCGGCACCAATTAGGGAAAGCGCACTTACAATCATTTGGCTTTGATCACCCGGGAACCTAAGACTTGCCGCAAAGATGACCATTAAGGTAATTAGAACAATTCCGGGCATTTGGCCGTCGACCCCGCTTGAAAAATTAACCATGTTGATAACCCAGACAATCCAGAAAAGAGCAAAAAGATCAGCTAAAATGATTATCGAATGCGGTCCAAAAAAGTCAAAGAAAATGCGATACTCGTCAAGTCTGATGACATCCATTGAAGCGTTGGTCAGTCCTAGTAGAGAGAAGGGGTTGGTGATAAAACTGATGCCGATTCCCGAGCCGACAACTATAAGCGCTGCCAGTATTTGAGCTAAGATTTTCCAATAACTTTTTAAATCACGCCGATCGTCAATGATACCGACGGCAATTAAAATTAAGCCGCCTAAAATGACCCCCAAAAGCTTTTGAGACATCGGTAGGGTTAGAAGTGCCGTTATCAGAAATGCCAAAAAGATGGCAACTCCTCCGGCCCGGGGAATGATTCTTTTATGGATGGTTGCCGGATGAGGACGGCGGCGAGGATCATCAACTAGTTTATATTTTTTAGCAAGTGAAATTATTGCTGGTGTTAGTATTAGTGAAAGGCCCAAAGCCAATAGAAAAGACAGAATAACGGTCATGTTAAAAGGGAAATTATTTTGGCGCTGTCATAAAGAGTGGCAAAAGCGACAAGGGCAGCAAAAATTATTAAAACACGGGTAAGAAAATAATTGGTTTTTAGCCAAAAAATGGCAATTGAAAAATTGGCGATGGTTAAGAGGGCAGCAACTGACGGCAAGATCCATAAAAATAGGGGTGAAGTTAGCATCGGCTCGCCCCAGGGTCTTGAATAAAAAAGCGGCAGTTCGGGTGGGAGTTTACCCCAAGAAACCAAAATTAATGATATTTGAGCCAAAATTGAAAGGCTGCAGAAGATTAAAATCGAAAAAGCAAAACGGTCAGTAGTCAAACTTTGGCTGGCTTCATCTTTGAGGGTGACAAAAGGCATAAATTAACTTTCTTCTTTTTTCTCAAAATTCTTCTTTTTTCTCAAAAACCTGGCTGTTTTCTATTTTGCCGACTATTTTATACTTTTTGGCTAAAATTTTCTCAAGACCTTCAAAATAGCCAATTGAACTTGGCGGTTTAATAATAAACTGGGGAAGATTGCTACTTAGCGCACCTGCTACTTCCTCTTGGCCATTTGGTACCCCAAAGACATGGAAAGAAGTGACATAGCGAGTAGGATCGTAAAGGTTAGCGATTGCGTAGAGCCAAGGATAATCTCCCCAGATATAAGCAGAGCTTGCGGTCCTTGGCTGCGCCTGCGGGCCTAAGACATTTTTCTCCTTCTTTTGCGTATTAAAGAAATCGGCCAAACCCATTATGGAATTAACATTTTTGTCAAAAAAATCATTGTAGGCATTGATACTTTTTTGACCTTGAGTGAACTGGATAAAATTCTGCCAGTATTTAATCTGATTAATTGGGCCGCCGGAGAGAAAATCAGTAAACAAAAGTTTAGTTAGAAAAATTAGTGGGATAAAGAAGAAAAGTGCAAAAGTTACCCTAGCCCTTTTGAGGATCGGCTTAAATGAAATCGATGCTATCAATAATGACGTTGGTGGTATCGCCTGGACTAAATAATGACCGTAGGTTCTGCCAGAAAAATAACTCCCTAGAAACGAAAAGGCCGTCCAAAGCAAAATTAAGTGAAACGTACTGATTTCTTTTTTGGTTTTTTGCCAAAATCCATAAGTGATGACAGTGATAATCGGTATAAATTTGAGAAGATTAATAAGAAACGCATATTTGGGGCTTTCCCCAAGATAAATCCGGTAATAAGTATAAGCAGCAAAAATATAATCACCGATTAGATTTTTGGAAGCAAAATAGCCGATTGTTAGAAGATGGGGTATCAGAAAACCAGAAGATAAGACTACTGCCCCTTTGATAAACTTGCCAAAGTTTTCGCTTGCCCAAAAAAGAAAGATGCCAAGTGCCACAGCCTCAAATGCTCCTACCTGCTTGTAAAGAGAAGCAATAGCAAAAAGCATGCCGGCCGCAAAAAGCGAAAGAGGATCGAATTTGCGAAGGATTACAATCATCATTGCCGCAGAAATTGGCAAAATCATAAAAATTTCAGTCAGAGCCAAGTTGCCCTCGACAATTCTTAAAGATGTCAAAAAACCAAAGATGAAGATGGCCAAAAGCGCCCTTTTTTCACCTAAAATATTTTTGGCAATTTCATAGATAACGACAGCGGTTGCCAAAACTAGCGCCAGCGTTACAAGTCTTAGCCAAAACATGGAGACGCCAAAGAGCTTAAAAATTGCCGCGTAAGTTAGATAAATCATTGGCGGTTTGTTATCCCAAGCCGTTTGATAAAGGACGCCGCCTTGATTTAGATTGGCGGCAACAGCCGCAAAGATGCCTTCATCGCCATACCAATAGGGCTCAAATAGAGAGGGGAGACGAAATAGAAAAATCACGAAAAGTATTAAAGTTAGAATTAGATAATGGATATTTATAAGTTTCTTCATCAGAATCAGATAAATTTTCAAATTAAGATTTCATTAAAAATTACAAATTTCAAATTATAATTTTCTTAACTCTAGTCTCTAGTCTCTAATCACTAAACTTGGTCCCGGTCTTAGTTCAAAATAATTTCCGGATGGTGCTTCGTCAATTGTCACTATTTGATTTTCGACATAGGCGTCAAGCAGGCTTTTGCCGGAAAACTGCACCAAGCCTTCCGGTAGAACAATCAAGTCGTTTTTAATCCCAAATCGCTGCCTATAATAGGCAACTTCGGCAAAAGATGGCAGAACCGTCACAATTTTATCTTGGGAGGAAATTTTCGGCAATATTTTTTGCTGATAAGCCTGGCGAAAAGTGTAAGGATATCTGCTAAAAGTTAAAGCGTCAATGATAATACTTAATGCGATTATTGCCGCAATTGAGATTACAAACAGATACTTCGGCAATTTCTCACTCGTATGAACCATCACTATGGCAAGAGGAACTGCCGCGCCGATTAGATAGCGCCAGAAAAAAATCGGGCGAAAAGGCAATTTTAATCCGTCAATGGCCAAGCCAGGCAGGCTTGCCAAAATAAAGGGCACAGTTGCCCAGAGCCAAATTAGAAGATACGGCTTCTCAAACTTGTGGCGCAGTGCATGTTGGATCAACCCTATGACCAAAAGTGCTACTGACAGGCTAAACAAAAATGGTCGAAAAGCATTTTTAAACTCTCCACCAAAAATGCGCAAAATTGCTTCAAAATGAGTTCTTTGGTCGATTGCTCCGATCCAATAATTTTGACCAGCTGACTTAACTTGTCCTGCCAAAAAGGGAATCCAGGGCAAGTATAAAATTGCTACCACTATGTAAAGACCGATTACTTTTAAAAGAATCTTGCGGTCAAAAAGAATTAAATAAAGACCTTGGGCTGCCAAAATAAAAAACATGTAGTAATGGGTGTAGATTCCCAAAGTTGAAAAAAGTACAAAGCCAACTGCAGCCCGCCAGCTAAAATTTTCAGAAAGTTTAATTAGAAAATAAATGGATCCGGTCGCCGCAAAGGCAAACATGGTGTAATTTCGGGCTTCAAAAGCGTAGATAAAAAAGATCGGATTGGCGGCAACCACCAGCGCCGAAATTATGCCAAAAAGTTTCTTGCCCACCGAAGCTTCAGCGGAGGTGGGGCCTTTAACTTCTGAGGCCAGTTTATATACAAGAAATATAGTTAACAAATAGAAGACGATCGAAATCGAACGGGTGACTATTTCTGTTGGCGGCAAAAATTTATAAACGATCTCGACGATTGTGTAGTAGGCTGGAGGATGAAAGTCGGCAGCAGTGGTCTTTAACATTTGCAAATAGGGAAGTTGGGAAATCAAGGAAGTCCAGGCCTCATCACCCCAAAACCCACGAGTTAAATAATTTTGGGCTAAAGAAAACATTAAGAAACAGTATACCAGCAGATAATAAACTCTTGTTTCTTAAAAGTTGATTTACATCCTATAGTGTAGTATAATTCGTTTTTGTTATGAGTCCAGAAATTAGTCCTACATTTACAGGTACATATTCTGTTGATAAGGGGTTTAGTTTTCAACCCCAAAATGCCGAATTTAATCATAATCTTTCAAGGGAAACGGTAATAAATACCGGTGTCAAAATTGCTGCAGCAACCATGTTCACAATCGGTATGTACAAGATGATAACCGCTGATAGTTTAACAGATTTAGTAATAGGTGGATTTTTAATGTACGCTGGATATAAAATCTTCACTCGTAGATCCAAGGAAACCCCTTAAACTTTCACGATCGCGGATATTCAAATGTTTTGCAATTCTCCATCAGTTCGAAAATCGTCCCCAACTTTTCAAGTGCACTTACCCCATAGTTTAATTGACTTTAAAAGTCTTCAATGTTAAAATAAATTTCGTCTTAAAATGGAAACTCCCTGCATCCGTTGTGGCAAGACAAGAATTGTTAAGCGCACATGGAAAGAAACAGTAAATCGGGGTACGCCGATAACTCATGTTGAGACTGTCTGTCCGGACAGCGCTTGTCAAAAGGTTGTCGATGCCCAATTTGCCGAAATCCGCGAGAAGAGAGAACTTCAGGAAAGTAAAAAAACCAGCGTTAAGCTTTAATTTCTTATCACCTTTAATTCATCTTTTCTTGACATTAAAAAATTTTAAGAGCAAGAATGGGATTGGACTGTCTATTATCCATGGTAGAAAGGCTGCGTGTTACTTCTCCCTCGGAGCAAGATGTCTCAAGTAACGGGGACGGTCAAGTACTCTTTAAGATCGGAGATTTGCCAAGGACTAGAAGGCATTTTTTGAGGAGTCTTTTTGCCTCACCTCTTGATTTACCTTTTGATCTATGGGGATTAGGCATTGATTTGCAGCGTGGTGGACTGGCGTTTCTTAGAGACCGTTTTGACAATCACCTCTCAACGGAAGGAATTCCCCGTGGCCATGATCAACCGACGATTCTAGCAACTGGCCTATTGGGTTCCAAGTGGTCTCTTGAGCCAATGGGTAATTGGCTTTCGGGTCTTGATTACGACGTCTATTACGCCGAGTATCCGTATGGAGTCAATCGCGAGGAGATCAAAAAAAGAGAACAGATTTTACTTAAGAAGACTCGAGAGGTTTTTAGAGCGACCGGTAAAAGAGTTAATTGGTGGCTCTGGAGCAAAGCGACGCTCGAGGCCTTGATGGCGGCACTTGAACATCCCCAGCAGGTAAAAAAGATGGTTAACCATATGGATTTGGTAGGCATTCCGGTTAAGTGTCGGCTTAATTCGGCTGTTGGCTTGATCTATTTGGCGATTTCTAATGGGGATGATTTTCGGCTTAGAGCCAAATATGGTGATGAGGTTGAAGTCAGAGTTCCAGAAGGGGTTGGTTACACAATTATTGAAAGCGAAAATAACGAAGTCTGTCAGTTTGATAATGGCAAATTCCAAGGTACATATTTTGTTAATACTGGCCACTCTGCCTTAGGAGTTCATCCTAAGGTGAAAATCATAACCGCCTTTAGCCTGGCTGGTCGAGAAGTTTCCCAAGAAATGATTGATAGGTTGGCGGCTTGACAATTCCCCTTGACCTTATTTTCTCCTAATAGTCGCAGCCTTTTCTCTTGTGCTAATCTTGGAATATGGCAGATATTGCTAAGCTTGAGAAGCTGGCGAAGTTAGTTCGTTATTATATTTTGCGCATGACTACCAAGGCCGGCTCGGGACATCCAACCTCTTCGCTTTCGGCAACCGATCTGATGGTTGCCCTTTTCTTTAATCACTTGCGATTTGATCTTGAAAATCCCCAAAATTCGGCTAATGATAGGGTGATTTTTTCCAAAGGCCATGCTTCACCTCTGCTTTATGCACTCTATGCTGCAGCTGGAGTATTGACAGAGAAAGAATTAGATGGCTATCGGAAGTTTGAAAGTCCGCTTGAAGGGCATCCGACTCCCCGTTTTAAATATGTGGATGTGGCAACCGGTTCTTTAGGGCAGGGGCTTTCGATTGGTCTTGGGATGGCACTGGCGATGAGAATTTCGGGTCCTGTCAGTGGTTTCCCTCCCGCCTCCGCTAAAGCTTCGGTGGGCAAGCCCGCCAGCGATGATAGCGCTGCTGTGCCCCTCGAAGCGAAGCGAAGTGGGGTCGGGAACCCTCCTACCACTGCCACCCGCAATTCTCAAGCTCGTGATACCCGTGATACTCTTCCAAAAGTGTACGTTCTGATGGGTGATTCTGAGACTAGCGAAGGATCAGTTTGGGAAGCTGTTGAGCTTGCTTCTTATTATAAACTGGGTAATTTGGTGGGCATTATTGATATTAACAGACTTGGGCAAAGCGGTCAGACGATGCTTGGTTGGGACGTTGATAAATATAAAGAGCGCATTGAGGCTTTTGGTTGGCAAACTCATCTTGTAGATGGACACGATCTAAGGTCTATTGTGCGGACTCTTGATTTGTTGCCAGATGGATCGAGTCAACCCCAGATGATTATTGCTAAAACAATTAAAGGTAAAGGTGTTAGCTTTTTGGAGGATAAGGAAGGTTGGCATGGAAAGGCGTTATCCGAAGAACAATTTAAAGAGGCAGTAAAAGAATTAGGTGAGATTGATTTTGAGATCAAGAGCGAGATAAAGAAACCAACTACAGAAAAATTCAAAATTCAACCCGTCCTCGACCGAGTCGAGACGAGGTCGGGAAATTCAAAATTCAAAATTACAAATCAAAAATTAAAAGTTAATTATCAATTAGGCGAGATGGTTCCGACTCGCAAAGCCTACGGGGAAGCATTAGTTGCACTTGGCGAGATTGATCCACGTATAGTCAGTCTTGATGCGGAAGTCAAGAATTCAACATATTCTGAACTTTTTAAAGAAAAATACCCAGAGCGGTTTTTTGAAATGTTTATTGCCGAGCAAAATATGGTTGGTGTGGCACTTGGTCTTTCTAAACGCGGCAAAATTCCTTTTGTCTCGACTTTCGCGGCTTTTTTAAGTAGGGCAGCCGATCAAATTAGAATAAGTGCGATTTCTGGTGCCAATATCAAATTTGTGGGTTCGCATGCCGGTGTTTCAATCGGCGAAGACGGCCCTTCACAAATGGGGCTTGAGGATCTGGCAATGTTTCGCTCAATTTTCGGCAGTACGATTTTATATCCGGCTGATGCTGTTTCCTGTGTCCGGCTAGTTGCGCTGGCTGCCGAAAATCAGGGCATTTTCTACATTCGCACAAACAGACCAGCAACACCTGTCATTTATGATCAGAAAGAAGAGTTTAAAATCGGTGGCAGTAAAGTTGTCAGATCAAGTAAAGATGATAAGCTGACAATTGTTGCCTGTGGGGTGACTCTAATTGAGACGATAAAAGCTTGCGATGAACTTGCCAAAAAAGGAATTAGAGTCAGAGTAATTGATGCCTACAGTATCAAACCGATTGATGAGAAAACCCTCAAAAAATCTGCCCAACAAACCAATAATTTGATTATTACGGTTGAGGATCACTATTTTGACGGGGGTCTTGGCGATGCGGTTTTAAATGTTTTTGCCCAAAGTGGAAAGGTTAAAATTTATAAGCTGGCGGTTGGCAAATTGCCGATGTCGGGGAAACCCGATCAATTACTTGACTGGGAAGGAATTTCTGCTTCTTCTATTATTAATAAAGTTAGGGAAATTTTGGGGTAATTTTTTTCAAAATATATATAGGGTGTCTTACACCTCATTATTACGATCAAAGCTCATTTTACAGCCTTAGGTCATTTGCGGAATGTTGCCTGCCCTTAGCAAATTTTGCTTTTCAACATCAAGACTGGTGTCTTCAATTGTTAAGCCTTCTCTTGCCGACAGGGCAATTCCCTCGACTAAGCTTCTAATTTTGTAGACGTCGCGTCTTAGCAGGTTGTCTACCATAATCTCTGGACCGCCCGTTAAACTTTTGATATGAATCTCACCAAAAAACGGGCCGCTTGAAGCATTCACGCAGGCAATATCAGTTGCCATAATTGAAATCACCTCATTGGACCATGGACCCTTTCTTCTAAACCAAATTATTCTTAACTCCTCTACAATTAGCTCGTCTGTAAAAAGCGTCAGCGGGAAGATTTGGCGAACACGGGCAAGCACACGCGATTGACCATTATGCGCATGTTGCGTTACCGTTTTGGGTCTTGATACAAAATCAAGGCGCCAAATGTCGCTTAGTGCCGGGTATTTCATTTTCACCTCCTTTCCAATCGTCAAGATAGGCCATTAGTTTTTCCAAAGTTGCAAAGAAACTAGCGACTTCTTTAGCTTTAAGTTTGCTTCTTAGGGTGTTGTCGAGTTGGAAGGCCCGAGTTTTGATTTGCCGAAGTTTTCTTCTTCCTGCGGCAGTAAGAACAATATGGTATTTGCGGCGGTCTTGGTCTGGCGATTCTCTTTTGACCAGATTTGCCTTTTCCAATTCATCAATTAGGCTGACAACGGAGGCAGGTTCAAGGTGGAGTCTGGCGGCAATTTCCCGCTGATTGATATCTTTTTGTGAGTCAATAGTCAAAAGGGCAGAGGCTTCGGAATAGGATAGAGAAAAGGGGGGTGATTTAAAGCCAATAACCTTCTGAATCTTTTTAGCAAGACCGATTACATGGAAGACAAATGTGTGCTTTACCATAACCGCCTCCCACAATTAGTTAGAATTCTAACTATTAGAATTCTAATACAAATATTCGAGGATGTCAAGTTTAACATATGAAAAGGGAACTGTCAATAACTTATAGCGGGATAATGGTCAAAATTCTAAGGTTTTTTTTCAGCCAGACGATTGTAGATTGAAGCTAAAAGATAGCCAAATACCCAAGCAACTACACAAACAGCAATTAAGATGCCCACAAAGTTTACAAGGCTAAATTTTGGCACTTGGGAGGCGATATCCGCTCCCAGAAACTGACTATTGATAAGAAGCCTGAAAAATGGTGGAGCGACAAGTTTAAGCAAATATAAAAAAATGTATAAAGTGGCGGTAGTTAAAACAAAGCTATTGGCCAAGGCCTGAGGTTTAAGCATACTTTACTTTTTTATTATAGCATTTGATTATTGTTGTATATTGACATCTAAATTCAGCTTTGCTCATAATGGGTTAGACCCTAATTTTTTAGGTCTAAAGCCCTTTCAGTTTGAGTACTGGCCAGTATTCTTAAAGACCCCGCAATGCTACATGGGGTCTTTTTTTTTACTCTAAGGGAACACCAAGGTTTCCCCTTAGTATTCCTCTTCCTTTAGTGGAAAAAATTGGCCTAGGCCGCGCCAGATCCAATTTTGATTTTAGTATTAAGCCTACATATATGCAATCACCTTGGGGGTGGACCTGCCTGCCGGTAGGCAGGCTTTGACTCCCCCGAGGTGGAGGTAGTACAATTCATTTCCAAATGGCCAATAAAATTGTACCTGAAGCTTTTAATAGTCCGACTTACGGCCAATTAAGTTGGCAGGATGCCCTTTCAAAAATGCTTGCCTTTATAGGCGCCGATACCAAGGCTTCTTATGAGGTGATAATCGGTACCGATTCGGAAGCTCAAAATGGGCTGGCCGATTTTGTTTCGGCGGTCGTAGTTCACAAGAAAGGTCGGGGCGGCATTTATTTTTGGGGCAGGCAAAAGATTACCAATCTTCATTCAATGAGGCAGCGAATTTGGCAGGAGGCGATTATTTCTTTGACTCTGGCTGAAAAACTGGTTGGTGATTTTGTCCAAATCGGTTTGTTTAACAATAACTCCGGCAAATCAGAACAGGCAGAATCAGAGCGGATTAATCTGGAGATTCATGTTGACATTGGGCCAAATGGCGAAACTCGCGCAATGATTGCCGAAATTGTCGGTATGATTAGGGCCAACGGCTTTAAAGTTGCCACCAAGCCCGCTTCATGGGGTGCAAGCCATGTCGCCGACAGGCATGTCTAAAAGTGAATTAAAATCACTCCTAATTCTGTTCGAATTCCAAAGTCTAAATAATATAAAATGGATTTAGGGAATGTTATGAAGAGTCCGAAGCATTTTGCGATTACTGATGATGTTCATCAACGGGCAGTTCTTCTCGTCCGTTTAAGGCTGCCATGGCTAATTGTGGGTTTAATAGGCGGTTTGGCTATTTCATTTTTGGTATCTAGGTTTGAAAATGTACTGTCTACAAACCTTTATCTTGTCTTTTTTATACCGGTCATTGTCTATTTAAGTGATGCAGTGGGGACTCAAACAGAAACAATTTATATAAGAAATATGTCCACCTTTAAGGATAATTTCGCAAAATATTTGGCAAAAGAAATATTAGTGGGGAGTTTTTTGGGTGTTATTCTGAGTTTATTACTAGGTTTAGCAGCTTTTATATGGTTAAGGTCAGCAGAAACTGCTATAACTGTAGGTTTTGCTATGTTTATAAATACAATTATTGCACCTGTGGTTGCCATAGTTATTCCAGAGATTTTATTCAAACAAAATATTGACCCAGCTTTGGGTGGAGGCCCGTTTACTACAGTAATACAAGATTTTGTTAGCTTATTAATTTATTTTCTTGTTGCCACCGTAATCATTTTGTGATCCCCAAAACAAAAGCCCACGTCAAACGCGATGGGCTTCTGTTTTTTTTGATATTCAAATGTTAAAGAGTTTAGCGATTACCCTTAGACTTTTTTACTGTTCTTTTCTTAGTCACTTTTGACTTTGATCCTTGACTCTTTGACTCTGCCTTAGTTTCTTCGTCTTCTTCCTTCGTGTACCACCAAGCAGCAATAATTACCAAAGCAACGACAACCAGAATGACCAAGGCCGTGTTTTTATCAAAGCCGGAAGTAGCAACCGGTGAAGGTGAGCCAACCGCCTCATTTGTAAAACTGACGGTTGTTACAAAAGGTGGGTTAAGTGACGTGTGGTTATTATTAACCAGCTCGGTTCTTAGTGTATGGTTGCCGTAGGCGACATCGGAAAAAGTAAACTCGTCACTTGTCAATTTGACGGCCGATTCGGGTGTGGGATTTGAATCATCCAGCCAAAGATGGATATGGCCTTGTCCGGCTTGAAGTAGTTTATTTGTTTGATAGTCAACCAGTTGGAAATTTTCAACAGAAAAAAGGATAGGAACTTTATTTCCATAGATTGTTTGCCCCTCAGAGGGTGTAACCACCTCAAGTATTGGAGCAGGATTTTGGGCAAGAACTGCGGTGGTTAAAAGGACAGAAAATGCAAAAGATGCGATAAAGTATTTTGCGATTTTACGCATAATGATAACGAGTGACATTCTATGTCAGGGGCACTAAAAGCTGTCAATAGTGATTTATTTTTACCCGAAAAAGGCTAAAATCGGGGTATAAATTGTGATCAATTTTATTTTTTTCGTCAATTATTCGGGTTCGGTAAAAATTCGGGTAATGAAATTCTAGAATAATTTTCAATTTTATTTTTGTCACTAAATTTTTTCGCTTGTGATACTTGTGATACCTGTGATACCTGTGATACCTTTTAATCACTATGAGTAATGATATCCGCAATGTCGTCATCATCGGCTCTGGTCCGGCAGGATTAACGGCTGCTTTGTACACTGCGCGCGCGGATTTGAAACCATTGGTTTTGGCAGGTGTCAAATGGGGAGGGCAGTTAATGCTGACAACCGAGGTTGAAAATTATCCCGGTTTTGTTGATGGGATATTGGGACCCGAGCTGATGACTGTTTTTCGTAAACAAGCAGAGAGATTCGGCGCCGAAATTTTGAATGAGGATGTTTCCAAAGTTGACTTTAAGGCCAAGCCATTTAAAGTCTCTGTCGGCCAAAAAGTTTATCAGGCAAGAGCTGTCATTATTGCCACCGGTGCCGAAACTAATTGGTTAGGTTTGCCAAATGAGCAAAAATTAATTGGCCGCGGGGTTTCTTCCTGTGCTCCCTGCGATGCTTGGTTTTTTAAAGACAAAAAGGTAGTAGTGGTTGGTGGCGGAGACAGCGCCATGGAGGAAGCGCTGACTTTAACTAAGTTTGCAACTGATGTATCCATTGTTCATAGGAGAGAACAATTCCGTGCTTCCAAAATCATGCTTGATCGGGCACGCGCCAACAAGAAGATTTCCTTTATATTAAATAGCGAGGTTATGGATGTTTTGGGGAAAGACAAAGTGGAGGGGATCAAGATTAAGAATAAGCAGGACGGATCGGCCAGAGAGCTGGCTATTGACGGTATGTTTGTGGCCATCGGACATCATCCGATGACTGATATTTTTCGCGGGCAAATTGAGCTAGATGAGAAGGGATATGTTAAAAAAATCCGAAATCCGAAATCCGAGATCCGAAATCAGTACAATATGATGACTTCGGTTGAAGGTGTTTTTGTGGCCGGAGATGTTCATGATTACCACTATCGCCAGGCAGTGACCGCTGCCGGCTATGGTTGCCAGGCAGCCCTTGAGGCGGAACGTTGGATAGAAAGTCAAGAGTAATTATAAAGGCGGAAAAGTGCCTGCCCTCCAAAAATCGCTCCGGGAGCTGTCTATGAATAATAGTGGAAAGGTGAGCGATAAGATTCGGAGGGGGTTGAGGTGCAGGAGTGACTTAAATTATTGACAAATTTGTAGATAAATTTGTATAATAATTTTGTTATGCAATTACCGGTCTTGAAAAGTATCACCGATATAAGACGCGACGCCAAAAGAGTATTTGATCAAATTCGCAGAAAAAACGAAGTCGTTTTGGTTACCAAAAATACCGACAAAGTTTCTGTCATTTTATCTCCAGACCGTTATCAATCGATAATGGAGGAAAACGAGGCTCTATGGGAAGAGCTTGAAATGACCAAATCAAAAAAGAGAACTGCCAAAGAAAAAGCTTTTTTCCTCAAAGATATAATCAGTGGAAAAGTTTGAAGTTTTTGTCAAAAAATCCGCTTTAAAACAGCTAAGATCATTTCCAAAATCAATCCAAGACAAAATTCTGGAATCAATGCTTGGCAAGTTATCAACCAAGCCCTATATAGCAGATGGCAAGCATATTAAAAAATTGACAGAGGGTTATCGTCTAAGAGTGGGTGATTATCGGATTTTTTATTATATTGAGGTAAAAAAGGTGATTGTTACTTCGATAGTGAGACGCACTTCAAAGACGTATTGAAAGTGTCGAACCGGAGAAATGGCTTCAGGCACAGGAATTTGCTTAAATTCCTAAATTATCCTATAATTTCCATTTAAATTTATGGTTGAATCTGAAATAGGATTAATTAACAGGCTTCCTGTAGGGGAAGGACAAAAGTTGGAACAACTTGTTGCCCAAAGATTGGGCGATTATTTAACTGTCTTTACTCCGGTCAGAAATAAGGTTCTAGCTGTCAATGGGGATGTTTACACCCCTTTTTCACTGGTGGAGGGAAAAGCTTCTACCCTTGGAGTTTTTGCCAGGTGTTTAGTTCACGATGCTTCTGGTAGAATTTCTGGTTGTTTGAATCTCGAAACTTACGAGGGTCATGGCCGTACGGCGATTCTTGGCAGGGTCCTATTTTGTGATAAACAAGGAAGAATTTATAGGGATGTTGATTTAAAAGGAATAGGTTCTGTCGGCCCATGGGGAGTTAGTGGCCCAGGTCATATTAGAGAAGATGGTAGAAGAGAAGGGCTTTTAGATGAAGATTCTGCATTTTACGAATGGCAAGTAAGTGAGGAATTGTTATTTGCTGGTATTAGAACTCCAAAAGTCTTAGCAATTATTGGCTTGGAAGAACTTGTTGTTCACAGAGGACTTGACCGAGAAAATTGGAAATTGGTAGAGGCAATCGAAAATAATATTATAGACTTCGGTTTCAAACCTGTAATTTTGGTGAGAGCCTTCGGAGTTAGATCTAGGATTCAAGATCCTTATCATTACCCTTTCTTGGATAGACTCTTAGTTAGCGATGCTAAGAGAATGGTTGAGGCGGAGGAGGCAAGAGAGTTTACAAACGAGGAATTTTTAGGGTGGTTTGGTAAAACTTTAGGAGAAAATGTTGCGACTATGCATAACATGGGGTTGAAGCATGGTTATTTGACACCGCATAACATAACTTTGGATTGTCGAATTGTTGATCTGGATACTGTTTCACCTATTGAATTGCGGATTGAGCGGGAAGCCGATTATATAGAAGCAGCAGATACTATGGTTTGGATGGGTAGATATGTAGATGCGGGTTTAGCGAGGGGGGAGCAGTCGGGAATTTTAGTCTGTTCTTTCAGACAAGGCTATGATGAAGTTTTTAAGGGAAAAGAAGTCCCCATAAAATAAAGTTGACACCAGTATTTTTTTCCTTTAAACTTCCACTAAAGTAGTAGTAGTTATGTTTCGACTTTCCCAAAAAGCTGATTACGGATTGATGCTTCTTTCCAGTCTTGCCCGATCAAAAAAACTCATTCCAATTTCTGCAATAGCCCAGAAAAATCAAATATCCCCTAAATTTTTATCCCAAGTGGCCAATGAGCTTAAAAAGGCCGGAATTTTATCTTCTAAGGAAGGTATTTCTGGGGGCTACACTTTGGCTAGGGAATCAGATGAAATAAAACTTCTTGATGTTTTAAAGGTTTTGGAAGGGGACTTAATCGAAGGCAAATGTTTTGAAGAAGGTCACGAGTGCACCTGTGGTGCCGGCGAAATGTGGCAGCAGATGAAAAAACAAATGGAGGCAACCTTAGGAAAGAAAACAGTGGCGGATTTGGTAGGTGCAAAGGGGGTGGATGGTGAATAGAAGAATTGAAAATACACTTTGTCAACAACAGGCGGCACAGAGACGGATAGCTTTAATGGTTTGGGGTCAGTCAAGACGCAGGCTTGAAGAAGGAACGGGTTTAACTTTGCGTCCGCTTGCGGAAATTCAGGGAACACGTGCTTGGGCAGAGGCAGGTAAAGGAAAGGAGAGAGAAGGTGCTTAAAATTAACAATTTAAAAGTTTCAATCAAAGGTTCCACCTCCACTAAAGTTATGGCGGGCAAGCAGGAGATCTTAAAAGGGATTGACCTTGAGGTCAAGGCTGGCGAACTTCATGTGTTGATGGGGCCAAATGGCAGTGGCAAAAGCACGCTGGCACAGGTAATTGCGGGTGCCCCGCAATTCACAATTGACCCCACTCCGCTAAAGCTTCGAGGGGCAAGCAGTTCACCGATAACATTTAACGGAGAGGATATTACAAAATTAACTCCGGACAAACGGGCAAAATTGGGGATTTTTTTGGGATTTCAGCATCCAGTAGAGGTGCCGGGGGTCAGCGTGTTTAATGTTTTAAGAAGAGCAAAGCAATCGATTTCGGGTCCTGTCAGCGGCTCGTCCCATCCGACGTCCTCGACCAAGTCTAATTCGAAACGCAATCAACAATCCTTGGTTGGTCTGCGGGCGCTCGATGGGACCCCCTCCGCCACTGCCACCCGCAGTCTTTCAGCATTTCGTCAGGAACTACTTGAATACGCTTCGTCTTTAAGACTTTCTGATGATTTCCTGCGGCGCTCTTTAAATGAAGGTTTTTCCGGGGGAGAGAAAAAAAGAAGTGAAATTTTGCAAATGATGGCCCTTTCGCCGAAATTGGTGATCTTGGACGAAATTGACTCTGGACTTGATGTTGATGGACTTAAGCTTGTCTCATCCGCGATTAATCAGTTTAGATTTAATAATCCGCGTTCATCCGTCCTTCTAATAACCCATTACGCTCGAATCCTCAAATACTTAAAACCTGATTTTGTGCATGTGATGGTGGAGGGGAAGATTGTTAAATCGGGAAGATTATCGCTTGCAAGGGAAATAGAAAATAAAGGTTATCAAGCGATAAATTTTTAATTTGAAATTTAAAATTTTTAATCAATACTAAATTTTTAAAATTTAAACATTTGAATTTCAATGAAAATTGAGAATTATAAATTGAAAATTTAATAACTATGGCCAACGGAGCATCAATACCAATTACTAATTACAAATACGGTTTTGCCAAACCGGAGAGGTATGTTTTTAAGAGCAAGAAGGGTTTGGATGCTGATGTTGTGCGTCAGATATCCGGATTTAAGAATGAGCCGGAGTGGATGAGGGAGCAAAGGCTGCGGGCCCTCTCGATTTTCCAATCAAAGCAGATGCCCATATGGGGGGCGGATTTATCTACTATTAATTTTGACGATATCTACTACTACATCAGGCCGACTGATCGACAAGCCAAATCTTGGGGGGAACTACCAAAGGAGATCAAAGATACTTATGATGCCATTGGTATTCCGGAGGCGGAACGCAAGTTTTTGGCCGGAGTGACGGCGCAATATGAAAGTGAGTCGGTTTATCATTCTTTCCAAAAACAATGGGAAGATAAAGGAGTTGTCTTTTTGGATATGGATTCGGGATTGCGAGAGTATGGTGATTTGGTGAAGCAATATTTTGGCAAAGCAATTCCTCCAGCTGATAATAAATTTGCGGCATTAAATAGTGCCGTTTGGTCAGGAGGTTCCTTTATTTATGTACCACCGGGTATTTCGGTTGAGATTCCGCTTCAGGCTTACTTTCGCATTAACGCCGCTAACATGGGCCAGTTTGAAAGGACGCTAATTATTATTGATGAGGGGGCTTATGTGCATTATGTTGAGGGTTGTACGGCCCCTGTTTATTCAACTGATTCTTTGCATGCGGCAGTAGTGGAGATTTTTGTAAAGCGTGGTGGGCGTTGCCGCTATACCACCATTCAAAACTGGTCCAGCAACGTCTATAACTTAGTTACCAAACGGGCATTTGTGGAGGAAGAAGGGATTATGGAGTGGGTGGACGGCAATATCGGCAGCAAAATTACCATGAAGTATCCATCTTGTTATTTGACCGGTCGAGGAGCACGCGGTGAGATTTTGTCTTTGGCACTGGCAGGGGAAAATCAACATCAGGATGCGGGCGGCAAACTGGTATTTCTGGCGCCGGAGACAAGCGGTGAGATTATCTCAAAATCAGTCAGTCACAGCGGAGGTCGAACCTCATATAGAGGTTTGGTAAAAGTAATTAAAAGCGCAGAGAGAGTTAAATGCAATGTACGTTGTGATGCGCTGATTTTGGATGAGAAGAGCCGATCCGATACTTATCCGACCATGCAGGTTGATGAGGATAATGTGACCATTGGCCATGAGGCAGCAGTTTCAAAGATTAATGCGGATCAGTTATTTTATTTAATGAGCCGGGGGTTAACTGAAGTTGAAGCAACTTCCTTAATTATAAACGGCTTTATCGAGCCGATTGTGAAGGAGTTGCCCTTAGAATATGCGGTGGAGTTAAACAGATTGATTCAACTTAATATGGAAGGAGCAGTAGGATAATGACTGTCGAGAATCGACAAGAAGGATATCTTGGTGAGTTAAGATACGAAGATTATCTTGGATCTATTCCCGCAATCGAATTTCGGGAGGATCAGGGGGGTAGGCCGCCTGTGTTAAGAATTGCTGACAGTTGTTTTGAGGTACCAGAGGATTTTTTGGATATTAAAGAGATTTCTTCTTGGGAAGAGGTTAGCAAATTTAGGGAGCGTGGGGTAAAAGGCAGACTCCTGCACCCCTTATCATATTTGAGTCTTGCGGGTTTATTGAAAAGAAGAGGTATTTTGAAAAATGAAGCAGACCTTGATATTAACGTAGAGGAAATTGAAAGCGGGAAATTCTTGTTTTCTATAGAACCGCTGGATATCGAGCTAGATTTTCGGTATAGGGTTTTAGAAGTGAGTGGTGAATATGCAGTTAGTGACGATCAGACTCTCTGGGACGCTTTAGAAAAGGACGCTCGTGAAAGGCTTAATCTAGGTTATCTTATTGATTATCCTTGTCTAAGAGTCAAAAAGAATCCACCAATTATAAAGAGAATTATTGATGGCTTGAGTCGGAGGAAAGGAGCGGTGGGATGACGTTGGAGGGTACGCCGAGTTACGTACATTTAGTGCGTAAAACTTTTTTTGAACTAGATCCAGAATTTGGGAGATTGATGGAGAGGTTAGGTGAAGTTGAGGGAGCTGGTTTTATTCCTCTGGAAATTCCTCTTGAGTTATTACGAGATAGGGCTGCTGAAATGGGTTTGATATTTGACGAACTTATGGCACTGAGTAACGAGAACATAGGAATTTTTATCTTAACAACTCCTGGGACTGATGAAGATCCAGAATTTTTAAGTTCTTTAGTATATGAAATGGTTAATTGTTTATGGGTAGCGAACTACGATTTTGGTAATTTTAGAAAAATGTTAACAGGAGGTTGATTATGAAATTAGTTCTATATAAGAATCAGACTGAGTTAGTACCGCTTCGATTGGTTACCCTAGAAGAAAAACTTGAAGTTGTTTTGGCAGGAGAAGGTGCGTGTGTGGAGGTTGTGGGGTTGATCTTAGGTAAAGGAGTTGAGGAGAAAGCACTCGAGGCTTATATTACCCATGCTGCGCCCAATACCAAATCTAATGTTAATGTGCGGGCGGTTTTGAGGGGGAGATCGACATTTTCATTCCGCGGTGATGTCAAAATCGAAAAGGGTGCAAAAGGGGCAGATGCGTATTTACGGTCTGACGCGCTGTTGTTTGATGAGGCTAAAATGGGTGATGATACACCGGCCCTGGAGATTTTGGAGCCGGATGTCAAGGCTGGACACGCAGCCACTATCGGTAAAGTCGATGAGCAGATGTTGTTTTATTTGATGAGTCGCGGATTGAGCCGAAAAGAGGCTGAAAAATTGCTGATTGAGGGATTTATTAACCCGATACGGGAGAAGTTAAAATCGGGGTCAAAATTTTTAATTTGAAATTTGAAATTTTCAATCAATTTTTAAAAATTTAAATTTCATTGAAAATTAATACCGACCGAAAGGAGGTTGATAATTAATGGCCAAGATTAAAGTTGCAAATGTAAATGATGTTGCCGAAGGTGGGCTTAAAAAAGTTGATGTTAATGGAGAGCCGGTAGCTTTGTTTAAGATTGCCGGCCAGATTTTTGCCACCAGCAACATTTGCACTCATGCGCATTGTGAACTGGATGTCAGTAATGTAATCCATGGTGATGTTGTTGAGTGCACTTGCCACGGTTCGCAGTTTAATGTCAAAACCGGAGCGGTTGTTTTGCCGCCGGCCACCGAACCTCTAAAGACGTATCAAGTTTCGGTTGAAGGGGAAGATGTTTTTGTAGAAGGATGAATTGCAGTCTTTTGCATCCAAAAAACGCTCGGCTAATTATTGATTTGATTGTCAGGACCTTTTCGCCTCGCTCAAGCCTCCGCCAGCATCGAAACTCAGAGGTGATTTATTGGGTATTCTAAGTTGGCTGCGTCATGTTTTTGGATGCCTCAAGCCTGCTTATCGTATTTGGTGGTTTAAAAGTAGTTTATGAATATTGCAAAGATTCGTAGGGATTTTCCGATTCTTAGCCGCAAGGTCAATGGCCATCCGTTGGTTTATTTGGATAATGCGGCGACTTCACAGAAGCCGAGGCAGGTAATTGAGGCGATTACTAACTATTATCGAAGTCATAATGCCAATGTGCATAGGGGAATTCACACTCTTAGCGTTGAGGCGACGGAGGCTTATGAGACAGCAAGAGCTAAGATTGCGAAATTTCTGGGAGTCGGGGATGTTAGCGAAATTATTTTTGTTCGCAATGCGACCGAGGCAATTAATTTAGTCGCTTATGCTTGGGGAAGACTCAATATAAATAAGGAAGATGAGATCGTGTTGACGGTTGCCGAGCACCATTCGAATTTTGTGGTCTGGCAGCAATTGGCGGCGGAAAACGGCGCAGTTCTTAAAATAATTCCCGTTGATGAAAATGGAGAGCTGGATTTAGTTGCTTTTAAGAAAGCTTTAACTAAAAAGACGAAGCTTGTTACTTTCTTCCATGTTTCAAACGTTCTTGGAACAATTAATCAGGTCGATAGTCTGTCGACTATAGTCCGTCGACAATCACCGAGGGCGAAAATCCTGATTGACGGTGCGCAAGCTGTTCCTCATATGCCGGTTGATATCGGCTCAATCGGCTGTGATTTTTATGTATTCACAGGACATAAAATGCTGGGGCCAACTGGAGTCGGAGTTCTATGGGCAAGGCGCGAACTTTTAGAAAAGATGCCGCCCTTTTTGTTTGGAGGAGAGATGATCTCAAAAGTTACCCTTGATGAATCTTCTTGGAATGATTTGCCTTGGAAATTTGAGGCTGGGACCCCTGATGTGGCCGGAGTCGTGGGGCTTGGGGCAGCAGTGGATTATCTACAAGCTTTGGGGATGGATAATATAAGGAAGCATGAGATTGAGCTGACGAAGTATGCGATTGAGAGACTGTCGAAGATTCCGGATGTAATTATTTATGGACCACGTTCAAATGTCATTGCGAGGAACCCCGATTCAATCGGGACGACGAAGCAATCTAAAAATAGCGAGAATAGATCGCTTCGCTTTGCTCGCGATGACAAGAGAGGTGGTTTTGATGATGACAAAAGAGCTGGAGTCGTCTCGTTTAACGTCAGCAACATTCATGCCCATGATGTGGCTTCGATTCTTGATTCGGAAGGAGTTGCCATTCGCTCCGGTCATCACTGCGCCCAGCCTTTGATGGAGTTTTTAGGAATAGCATCGGCTGCGCGAGCGAGTTTTTATATTTACAATACGAAAGAGGAGATAGATCGGTTGGTGGAGGGAATTTTAAAGGTTAAGAAAACTTTTAAGATTTAGATGCGAATGAGCGAATATTCGAATAAATTTGGACTATTAAAATTAGGATGAATTAGGATGACAGATATCTACAGGGAGGAAATTCTTGAGCATTGGCAAAATCCTTTGAATTTTGGGGAAATGCCTGATGCCGATTTGGTTATTGACCAGATTAATCCATTATGTGGTGATGAGGTGCGGTTTTACTTTAAAATTAAGAATAATAAGGTAGCTGGCGTTTCATTTGTCGGCAACGGATGTGCGATTTCCATTGCTTCAGCGTCAATCCTTTCGGAGTTTATTAAGGGGAGGCCGATTTCTTTTTTAGCAAAATTAACTGGTAAGGATGTTTTAGGATTACTCGGTGGTCCAGTTGCACCAGCCAGATTAAAGTGTGCCTTTTTGCCGCTTGAAGCAATTAAAAAATTGGCGACTAGTAAAAACTAGTATTTTACCTTTAGAATTTAACTAGACACCGGTATGGTCAATAATCAATCAAGTACACAAAGCAATCAAACAAAGAAATATCGTATTAAAGTTGATCGCAACCTTTGCATTGGCGCGGCTTCTTGCGTGGCATTGGCAATGAAAACTTTTGCGCTGGATAGCGAAAATAAAGCCGTAGTTTTGGATGAGGCGGGAGATCCTCCCGAATCAATAAAACTGGCTGCCGAGTCTTGCCCGACTAAGGCGATAATTTTGGAAAATATTGGAACCGGAGAACAAGAGTACCCCTAACTGTTTAAACTTTCCAGAAGTTCACGAAAAGTTATTGGTGGAGAGACAACAGGATCAAAAGGTCTGAGCATATCAGGATCATCGAGGATTTCATCAGGGATATTTTCCGGAAATGGTTCGCGTTTAACTTCATGGGGTGTCCCTTCATTTGTAGTCATAATTTTTCTATTTTTTGGCTCAACCGTTCGTATTAATGGTACTGTTCGGGTCCTTTTTGGCGTTACAACAGTATTTGGTATTTGGTCTGGTTCGACTGTTTGTATTCGAGGGACGGTCCTGATTCTTCTTTCAGCCATGCAGGTATTTTACCATGAAGTACAAAATCTCAGTCGAAAATTCCATGATAGAATAATCTCATGCAGGAAAAATCAATTGCAGAAAGAGAACCGCAGCATCCAACAAGCGGACAGTTTTTAAGAGATATTGTTTTTGGTGCCAATGACGGTGTGGTAACGGCCATTGGTTTTTTGGTGGGGATTGCCGGTAGTGTTAGCGAACAGGGGATTGTGGTCATTGCCGGTGCGCTAACAATTATTGCCGGTGCGGCCTCAATGGCTCTTGGTAATTACTTGGCGGTTAAAAGCCAAAGGGAGTTTTACGATGCCATGGAGAAAATTGAAAATTGGGAAATAGATAATAAGCCGGATGTCGAACGCGATGAAATTCGCGAAATCTATACAAATTATGGTTTTGATAAGGATACGGTTGAGGTTTTAACCAAAAAAGTAACGGCCGACCGCAATCTTTGGCTCCGCGTTATGATGCGTGATGAACTTGGTCTTGTAAAGGAAGAGTCGCCAAGAATTGCCGGTGTTTTAATTGGTTTTTTCTATCTTCTGGCAGGTATTCCGCCGCTTTTGCCATTTATCTTCTTTACTCCGATTGCCCGTGCACTTTTGATGTCAATTTTTGTTTCTGTTTTGGTGATGACATTTATCGGGTCGATTCGCTGGTGGCTTAATCGCGGCAGTTTTGGAACTAAAATTGCCGAAACAATTGTCATCGGGTTAGTAGCGGCAGCTATTGGCTTTATTGCCGGTGAGGCGCTTCGTTTCTTTGGGATTTCCGGAGTTTCCTTATGAAGTCGGTTGATCTTTTGGTGGTAGGTGGTTCAGCGGCAGGGACAACGGCGGCGGAAGTTTTTCGATCATTAAAACCTCAATCTTCAATTACCATTGTCAGTGATGAACCTTATGAGGAGTATTCCCGAATTTTGCTTTCCAACTATCTCCGTGGCGAAATCGCAAGAGATAAATTATTTTTGAAGAAACCAAGCTGGTATCAAGAAAAGAATATAGAGTTTGTTAAGGGTGTAAAGGCCGACAGTTTAGAGTCGGCAAGCCACAGAGTCAAAGTTTCCACTGGTGGAGAGTATCAATATGGGAAACTTTTAATTACCACCGGCGGTTCTGTTATCAGACTGCCGATTACCGGAGATGATCTTGGTAATGTTTTTTATCTACGGACGTTAGATGATGCGGATGCAATTCTGGCGCAAGTTGTTAATTCTAGACAAGCAGTTATTATTGGCGGTGGTTTTATCAGTCTGGATTTTGCGACGTGTTTTCGGGCAAATGGAGTGGAGGATGTATTGGTTTTGGTAATAGAGGATTATTATTGGCAGGGAAAATTAGATCGAGACTCTAGCCAAGTTTTACAAAAAACCTTAGAGAAAAATGGTGTCAAAGTTTTGACTAATGAAGAAGTCGCAGAACTGCGAAGTTCAATCTCTATCAGAGACCGGACTCCAGTTGTTAGGGAGGTAGTTACCAAGTCTGGGAAGACTTTTGAAGCGGATATTGTTGGGATTGGGGTTGGGATTAAAACTGATCTTGATTGGTTTAAGGGGAGTGGCATTAAGGTCAATCGGGGGATTGTTACCAATGAATACCTGGAAACCAATGTACCCGATATTTATGCGGCCGGCGATTGCGCCGAGTTTTGGGATGTGATTTTTAAAAGACAGCATATAATGGGAAATTGGGCTAATGCGACCAGCCAGGGCTTGGCGGTTGGTAAAACAATTGCCGGTGTAAGAACGGTTTTTGAAACGGCTTCTTCATACAGCGCTGATTTTTTTGACCGGCCTCGCGTCGATACATCTCGGTCGACTGGAACGGCTAAGTCTCCGCGAGTCGAGGCGGGCGGCCATTGTTCGTTTATCGGAGTAACAGACGAGAGTTTTGCCGATGAAGTTGTAACACGCGGAACAGTCGCGGAAGGAAAGATGACAAGAATCTTTATTAAGGAAATTAGCGGAACTACGCGGATTGTCGGGGCAACTGTCATTAATAATCCTGCCGAAGTCGGGCCTCTAACGATGGCGGTTAAAGGGAAGATTGATATTTCTGTCCATAAGGGTAGTCTTGCAGACGCTAATTTTGACCTCAAAAATCTAGTTTCTTAACAATTAACTTTGGTCAATTTGCGCATATTTCGCCAACCTTGTAATCTGGAATATCAGCAGGTCGCCTTGACACAGAACCTTCGGTTCTTCATGTCAATGGCGCTCCTCTGATATTTTCAGTTATACTCAAAATAGATGATTTACATTGCGGCCGATCATGCTGGATTTTATCTTAAAAAACAGTTGATCCAGTATCTTAAGATCAAAGGTTTGGAGGTTGAGGACATGGGGGCATTTGAGCTTAATGAAGATGACGATTATCCAGATTTTGTAATCCCTTGCGCCCTTCGCGTGGCGGAAAGCCACGCTCAGGGTAAACCCGATGATGTGGGGATAGTCATTGGCGGTTCCGGTCAAGGGGAGGCAATTGCTGCCAATAAAGTAAAAGGGATAAGAGCAGCGGTTTATTATGGAGGTCCTTCGACAAGCTCAGGATCTTCGATTCCTCGACTTGCTCGCGAGCATAATGATGCAAATATCTTGTCACTTGGTGCTAGGTTTCTATCGGCAGATGATGCCAAAAAGGCAGTTTCTGTCTGGCTTGATACCAAGTTTGAAAGTGGTCGCCATCAGAGAAGGGTTGACAAAATATCCAAGTTCGAAAATGAAGGATAACATCAAAAAAAATGACATGTCAAAAAATGTGCTGGTTTTGGCTATGAAAGTAATTGAATATCTCAAAATTGAGGGTAAGTTTGAGAAAAATCTGGTAAAGATTAATTTGCTTTTTATCATTATTTTTCTTAATCTTTGGGATTTTGTTATCAGTCGGGAAGTTTTAAACGGGATGGTTTTGGGAATTTTGATGTTTGGACCGGCTGCCTTTTTATGGCTGGTGAGGACTATGCGCGCAACAGTACTGGTAACTTTGATTTCGATTTTTGAATTTGCAATGATTTTGATTTTTGTACTGGAGGGTTTTGAATTGGGAGGAACAGCGACGACTTTAAAATCAGTTTTCTGGATTCCCTACCTTTTAATGGCAGCGATAAACGGCTTTTGGGGTTTGAAGATTTATTCGGAGGCAAGGGAGAGGAAGGCTAAGATATGACTGTAAGAGAATGGTTTGAGAAAGCTCAACAAGATGGTTTTGCTATCGGGGCGTTTAATGCGGATAATTTAGATATTTTTAAGGCGATTTGTGTGGCGGCTCAGCGCAAAAAATCGCCGGTGATGGTGGAATTTTCGTCAGGTGAGGTGGAATATTTTGGATTAAAAAATATTGTCAGTCTGGTAGTCAACGCGAGAGAGGAATACGGCATTCCGATTCTTTTAAATCTGGACCATGCAAAAAAGGTTGAAGATTGTATGCAAGCAATTGATCAGTCAAGTTTCGACCTAATCCACTTTGATGGTTCAGAACTTGAGTTTTCAGAGAACATCAGTGGTTGCAAAAAAGTAATTGAAGCGGCGCATGCAAAGGCCCTGCCTGCCGGCAGGCAGGTTCTTGTCGAAGGAGAGATTGACAAAATTGCCGGTTCAAGTGTGGTTCATAATGAGGAGATTGATTTTGAGGCACTTCATAAATCATATACTGATCCGCTGAAGGCTGCGCGGTTTGTATCTCAAACCGGTGTCGATATAATGGCTGCGGTTTTTGGCAATGTCCATGGAGTTTTCCCAACTCAACCGGATTTAGATCTTGACCTTTTGGCAAGAATTCGCAAGTCACTGCCTAATACTTTTCTTTCGCTGCATGGCGGATCTGGGATATCGGCTGATCAAGTCAGGCGCGCGATTGAGGTTGGCAAAATTGTCAAAATTAATGTCAATACGGAACTGCGGCAGGAATATAAAGATGCTTTGAGTGAGAAAATGGCTGAGAATCCTGATGAATACGCAATGTATAAGCTTGTGCCGGATGTAATTTTGGCGGTGGCGGCAGTGGTTGAGGCGAAAATTGAGGTATTTGGATCCGCGGGCCGTGTTTAAAAACCCTTGCGTTACCCTTTTAAATTTTGTTAAAGTGATTGGTTATGGAAAAACCCTCCTTCGCATAAAGCTTCCGCCGACACTAAAGTTTTGGCGGACAAGTCGGGAGGGCAAGGGAGGTGATTTAGGAAGAAATGATTAATTTGAAAAAGATAATTGCAATTGGAGTAGTTGCATCTTCGGCTTTGATTCTTTCGGCGTGCAATCTTTATAAAACACCATCTAGCAAGAATAATCAGAATCAACAAACAAGCGGGGAGCAAGCTCCATTGACAGCTTCGGGTGTTATTTCCTATACGGCCAGTGGATTCTCACCGGCACAAGTGACTGTTAAAGTGGGTCAATCAGTTGAATTTAAGAATAGTTCCGATAGCAATGTTCAGGTTAATTCGGCTGTCCATCCGACCCATGAGCTTTTTCCTGAGCTTAATATTGGGGTAATTGCACTGGGCGAGTCAACATCGGTTACTTTTACCAAAGCCGGAACATATAAATATCACAATCACCTTAATGCTTCTCAAACTGGGCAGATTGTAGTAGAATAACCGTTCTATGTTGCGAAGGATTCCGCTTTTAGTCTGGTTTTTGCTGCCGACTTTTGTTTTGGTGGGAGCCGGCGTTTGGTTTTTATCCAAAAGTCAGACTGTACCCGAAAATCAAGTTTTGGGCGAGGCCGCTGGCGTTTCCAAGCCGGTTGAAGGGACGGTTGATTATAGTATCGTTGGTAGAGATCATCTTACACAAGGAACTGCCGGTTCCGGTTATAATTCCAATCCGCCGTCTTCCGGTCCGCATTGGCCTGCCGCTGCCAGAAATGGTGTTTATGATCAGCAATTACCTGATGAGCAGTTAATCCATAATCTTGAGCATGGGCACATCTGGATATCATACAAACCTGATACTGTCGATGAAGTTAAAAATAAATTAAAAGAAATTATCGGAAAAGACAGCTGGAAAGTGGTGCTTGAGCCAAGAGAACAAAATGACAGCAAAATTGCCTTAGTTGCCTGGGGAAGGGTATTGGCGATGGATCAGCCGGATTACGATAAAATCGAAGCCTTTATCAAAACCTATAGGAATCGTGGACCAGAGAAAACGGCCGACTAACGATTCCTGCGCTCCTCATTTAAAAAATTTTGTTGGTGATTTAACAAAATTTCTTAAATGGCGGGGCTAACGCAACCGCGGACCGGAAAATACTTCGAGTTAACAATTGACATTTAACATTTGACAATTAACTCAGACTAGCGGTTTTTGGCCGCTTTCTTTAAAATCACTCAAAAATTTTTTGAGGCCAACATCAGTTAAGGGATGATGAACCAATTTTTCCAGAACTTCATACGGGCAGGTTGCAATATCGCAACCAGCAAGTGCCGCCTGTTTAACATGAAGGGGCGATCTTACCGAGGCAAAAAGAATCTGGGTTTCAAAGGCGAAGTTATCGTAAATTTGGCGGATTTCGGAAATCACATCAATGGCTGATGCGCCAATGTCATCAAGTCTGCCGGCAAAGGGAGAAACAATATAGGCGCCGAGTTTAGCAACCAGAAGTGCTTGGTTGGCAGAGAAAACCAAGGTCATATTAACCCTGATTTTTTCAGCTTTTAGAATTTTGAGGGCTTTAAGACCTTCTGGAGTAGTTGGTAACTTAACAACCACATTGTTATGAAGTTTAGAAAGGTTTCTGGCTTCACCCATCATACCTTGGGCATCTGTTGATAAAACTTCCAGACTGACATTGCCATCGACAGTGGCCAAGATCTGGTCAACTGCCTTCCGATAGTCAATCCCCGCTTTGGTGGCTAAGCTAGGGTTAGTAGTTACCCCATCAATGATGCCAAGTTCGGCCATCTTTTTAACTTCTTCTGGATTGGCGCTGTCGATGAAGAGTTTCATAAGAATATTGTATCAGCATTGACAACTGTTACTGGTGAGTGTTCTAATCTGATTATGGTTAAATCTCTTTTGAAATCTTGGTTTACGCCTTGGCGGGCATATTTGGCAGAATTTTTAGGCACCTTTGTTTTCGTTTTTATAGCTTCCGGTGCAACACTTACCAATATTTTCTTTAATGATATAGGTGGTGTTGGAGTGGCATTGGCGACAGGACTGGCGCTAACTTCAATGATTTATGCCGTTGTTCATTTATCAGGCGGCCATTTAAACCCGGCAGTAACTTTGGCTATATGGTTTTCGCAAAAAATCAATGGGGGAGTAGCTAGTTTTTATATAATAGCCCAGCTTTTGGCAAGTTTGGCTGCCGCTGGGGTATTGCTTTGGATATTCGGGCCTGATGCTCGCCAGTTTTCGCTGGGGGGACCAGTGATCGGGGCGGGAGTGAGTATAAAAATAGCGGTAGTTATTGAAGCAATACTAACGGCAATTTTAGTATTGGCAGTTTTTGCCACAATGGTTGATAAGCGAGGAGCGGTTAGCTTTGGTCCTTTGGTTGTTGGTCTGGTGCTGACAGTTTCTGCAATTTTTGCAGGTTCTTTAACTGGAGCAGCTCTTAATCCGGCAAGGGCTTTCGGGCCTTTGATTATTTCGCAATCTTACAGCAATCTTGCTGTTTGGATAATCGGTCCGGCAACCGGCAGTATTTTTGGCTTAATTTACGACTTTTTGTTTTTGAGAAAAAGTGCTAGAGCTCGTTAGACTCCGATAGTGTTGTGACTATAATATAGGATAAATTTAATAAAATGAATATTTTTTTCAATGCGATAATATCAGTTGTTCTAGGTTTTATAATTGGTTCCATAGTTGCATGGTTGAATTGTTTCGGAGAACCTAGTGATTCACTCTGCAGTTTGCGTTTTATAATTTTCTCTCCGATATTAACACTTGTTTTCTTTATTATCTTCTGGATATATTCATTTTTCTTTCGAACTCCCGACACAAGTGAAAATCGGAGAGAAGGTTTTAAAAAACTATTTATTGGAATTGGTTTAACATTGCTTCTAATAGCAGTCTTTTTTATGATTATGTTAGCGCCGGGGTTTCTGTCATATTTTTTTATCCGTTAAAAGATTTTTTTACATTGAAATTAAGCTGAGTAAATTTGGGAATTATTTTAACTATCCGAAGTTACCTCGATATATTAAGTTTCTTCTGATATATTTTAGTTTTCTCGCAAAGCTCAAAATCTTACTGATTTTATATCAGCAGATCGCCCTTCGACTCTTCGATTAGCTCAGAGTCGCACTGAGCAATGTCGAAGTGCGATAAACTCAGTGCGCTCCTCTGATGTATCATTCGCTCCGCTCTTGATATAATTACTTCAATGTCCGATACTGCCACAGATTTAAAGAGCCAGGCTGATGGTGACTCAACTGCCGCCCAACCGGTACAACCGCCGGATGATAAGATGGGTGCTGTCAAGGCAAAAGAGCAGGAGCCAACATCGCAGGAAACTAAAGCCGAAGAGGGGAAAATCCTCTCAGAAGTTATTAGAACCAGCGAGGCAGCAGACGAACAGGCGGAAAAGGCAATTCAAAGTGCAATATCAGAGGCAAGGCTTGCCAGGCCTGAGCCAAAACTGGCCCCTGATGTTGCAGACAGTGGGGTAAAAGTTCCTCAAGAGCAGGCTGATGAAGTTGTCAGAAGCGGTACCACAATTAACTTACCAATTTCAGAAGATGAATATAAAAAAGGGTTACATCAAAAAGTTGCGGGAACTATCGTCAATAAAGTAGTTGTTGGTACATCGAGTTTTTTTGCCTTGGCCACTTGGGTTGGCAGACTGATTAAAATGACACATAAGCATGCGATGAAAGTGATATTTAAGAAAGGAGTTGACTAGCAACTAGCCACTAGTAACTAGTTACTAAAATTATGCCGATTGAAGAAACTTCAAAAACGGTCGGACAAATTGATGCTCTTTCCGGTTTTCAACTGGTACTTTCGACGCTGGGATTTTTGGCACTGGTTCTTTTGGTTTTGGGTATTTTGACACTTATTGTCGGTTACATTTGGCTTCTATGGATGCGCAATAAAAACAGGGAAGAGAGATCGCTGGAATTTGTTTTGCTTTCAGTTGCCGTACCACGAGATAACGAAATTAAGATTGACGCGGCCGAGCAGATGTTTTCTTCCTTATATTCAGTTTACAAAAGCGGAACCCTTTCGTTTCTTAGGCCTCAAGACCATTTTTCATTTGAAATTGTCGCTTTACCTGAGGAAATTAAATTTTATATTTCCTGCCCCAAAAATCTGCAGGATTTAGTCGAAAAACAAATACATGGTGCTTATCCCGGGGCCGATGTTCGGGAAGTTGAAGAATATAATATTTTTTCCGAAGAAGGCAAGTTGGCTTTTGCGGCCTTAAAACTTAATAAGGCCAAATATTATCCTGTCAAAACTTATAAGGAACTAGGTACAGACCCTTTAAGTCAAATTACTTCGGCACTAGCCAAAATGCAGCCTGGGGAAGGAGCGGCTGTTCAAATTTTGGCATCGCCGGCCGATGCCAAATGGAGGGCATCCGGCAAGCGCTTTGTTACCAAGACTAAACAAGCCGAACTTTCGACAAAGACCGAGGAGCGTACACCGCCTGATCCAAAGAAAATGGAGGCGATTGAAAATAAGGTTGCCAAAGTCGGTTTTAATGTGGTTGTAAGAATTATTGTTTCTGCCAAAACCGATGAGGATGCCAAGATTCATCTTGAGAATATTAAGTCGACATTTGCCCAGTTTACTAGCGAGTACAACGGGTTTACCGGTGCCAATATCCGCTTCAAAAAACAGTTTTTAATAGATTTTGTTTACCGCTATATGCCTATTTTTGGTAATTTCGGCGTTTTAAATAGTGAGGAATTAGCCAGTATTTTTCACCTGCCCAATAAAACGGTGGAAACTCCGGGAATTTTCTGGGTTAATGCCAAACGGGCTCCGGCACCGGCGCAAATTCCATCTTCCGGCCTTCATCTGGGAAAAAGCGTTTATCGGGGGAGCACTAAAGAAGTCCATATTAGTGAAGATGATCGCAGACGCCACGTTTATATTGTCGGCAAAACCGGTACCGGCAAGACCGAGCTTTTAAAATACATGGTGATGCAGGATATTCTTGCAGGTCATGGAGTGGCTTTTATTGACCCCCACGGCGATGCGGCGGAAGATATTTTAACTCAAATTCCGCCGGAGCGGGCAGAAGATGTTATTTACTTTAATCCGGCTGATAGCGAGAGGCCGCTTGGCATGAATATGTTAGAAGCCCAGACTGAGCAGGAAAAGCATTTTGTGGCAACCTATATAGTGGGACTCATGTACAAACTTTATGACCCTCACAAAACCGGCATTATCGGTCCGCGCTTTGAGCATGCCATCAGAAACGCCATGTTAACGGTGATGAGTGAGCCCGGCAACACTTTCGTTGAGGTTGTGCGGGTTTTAACCGATGCGCGTTTTGTGCAGGAGCTGTTGCCTAAAGTTTCCGATCCGGTGGTGCGGCGCTATTGGACAGATCAAATTGCCCAAACGGCCGATTTTCACAAAAGTGAGGTTTTGGACTACATCGTTTCCAAATTCGGCAGATTTGTGACCAACAGGATGATGAGAAATATTATTGGACAGTCAAAGTCCGCCTTTAATTTGCGGGATATTATGGACAATAAAAAGATTTTAATTGTTAATCTTTCCAAGGGTCGGGTCGGCGAGGAAAATTCCAACTTTTTAGGGTTGGTTCTGGTGCCAAAAATTCTGGTTGCCGCAATGAGTCGACAAGATGTTCCGGAGGAGCAGCGGCCTGACTTTTTCCTCTATGTTGACGAATTTCAGAATTTTGCCACTGAAACTTTCGCCGATATTTTGGCAGAGGCCAGAAAATTCAGGCTTAATCTAATTGTTGCCAACCAATTTATCGGCCAAATTGAGGAAGATGTTAAAAATGCGGTTTTTGGCAATGTTGGAACTTTGGTTAATTTTAGAGTTGGGGTGACCGATGCCAATTATCTGCAGCATGAGTTTACGCCGGTTTTTAATGAAACGGATTTAATCAATATCGAAAGGTTTCAGGCTTATGTGAAGACGATTGTGCGCAATGAGCCGGTGCAACCGTTTTCTCTGGACACAACCCGCGATTTAGCTAAGATTGAGCGCGATCCGCGAATTGCTGAGATGATCAAGCAACTCTCACGCCTTCGCTACGGCCGTGATGTCAATGTAGTCGATGCGGAAATTGTGCACCGAGCGCGATTATAATTCGAGCCCGTGAGAATTACATAGGGGAGCGAAGCGAGGCTGATATAATTTCCTTCAAAATTGTGCTAATATTTGGTCACTTGTGGGTCCACTTGGATTCGAACCAAGAACCGCCACTTTATAAGAGTGGTGCTCTGCCGTTGAGCTATGGACCCAGTCTTGATATCGAAGCTAATTTTATCATATAGGAGGGACTTATGAAATTCGGGATTGTGGTTGCGAAGGAAAATTCTCAAGCTGAAAGATTGGCTGATAAGATCACAAATTATCTTAAGTCAAAAGGCCATGATGTGTCAGATAAAGGTTTGACCAAGTCTGATTTGATATTGACTCTTGGTGGTGATGGGACACTTCTGCATGCGGCTTGCGAGAATGTGGGATTGGAGGTTCCGTTCGTTGGTATTAATGTGGGGACATTGGGTTTTTTGACGGCGGCGGAGATTGACGATTGGCAAGAGGCGATTGATAAGTTAATTAGTGGCAAATATGTTGTTTCGGAAAGAATGACACTGGAGACCGTACTTGAACAAGGCACTAGGCATCAGGCACTAGGCACTAGATATCGGGCGCTTAATGAGGTGGTAGTGAAAGGTATGTATCGGGTGATTAAGCTTGAGATTAACGTTAATGGACAAAAGTTTCTGGAGATTATCGGTGATGGAGTGATCGTTTCCACCCAAACCGGCTCAACAGCCTATTCACTATCTAGCGGTGGTGCAATTGTTGATCCGGCGGTTGACTGTTTTTTGATAACGCCAATTAACCCGATTGGTCTGCCGATTCCTTCAGTGGCATTATCACCGGAAAGTGAGATTGAGGTTAAAGTACACAAAGGCGATGATGTTTCCTTAATTATTGACGGACAGGAGCATACCAAAATAGTCATGGGTCAAAGTGTCAAAGTAGAAAAAGGTAAATACAGGGTTAAGTTTGGCTATTTTGACCAGCGTCATTTTTTGAAGGCACTAAATGCGAAGTTTGGACTTTCGGGAAGAATTGCTTCTTGATTTGTGATGGGGATTATTTTTTATACTTATCCAAAATTTTTGCAATAACCTCTTCTTTAGTTGTATTAGTTGTATCGATTATTAAATCAAAAAACTTCGGGTCGAGGAAATTTTCGTTGGCATAAAGTTTGCGGAATTTGGCGTCATGAGCCTGGTCTCGTCTTTTGACATCTTGGGCTGTTTCCTTGTGGGTATGGGTACGAGTGAGGGCGCGATTGATTCTGACTTTCTCATCACAGGTTAGTAAAACCTTTAAAACATGCGGCATATTGCTGGCAAAATAGGCGATGTAAAGGCCGTCGATGATGATTGGTTTTTCGGAGGCAATTAAATCCGTCAACTCTGAGTCAACCTTTCTTTCTATATCATCCGGGACTTTTTCTTTTTGGGGTAAGGGGATATTGTGCTTTTGCATATATTGTCTAAAAAAATCACCGGCAACTTTGTAGGGGATTTTGAGTTTTTTAGCAAGAAGTTTGGCGGTCGTAGTTGATCCGGAGGCAATTGGGCCGGAAATGGCGATGGAGCGATACATGATTTAAGGGTACCACAAGTGCCAAGGGTACCACGGGTATCAAGGGCTAAAATTCATAAAGCTCTTGATACTTATGATACTTTTGATACCCATGATACTTTTTGAATTATATTCTGCGGTGTCTTCTTTTGATTTTAAGTTGCGCTAGGGCTTTTTGAAGGTTAGCAGCGGCAGTGGCATATTCCTCCTCGGAAAGTAAATGTTTTTGTTTTAAGGCTTCCTCGGCTTGTTTTTTGGCCTCTTCAATTTTTCTTTCTTCGATTTCTTCCTCCGGTGCGGCCAAATCAACTAAGACTTTGATGTTATCTTTGGCGACTTGGGCAAATCCAAAACCTGAGGCCAAAATTGTTTCTTTTTGATGTTTTTTAAAAATGATTTCGCCCGGCTCAACTTGAGTTATTAAGTCAGTATGATGAGGTAGGACGGTGATTTGGCCGGTTGAAGTGGGCAGAGTAATCTGTTCGACTTCGTCGTCAAAAACTATTTTTTCGGGGGTTATGATTTGGAGATGTAACATGCGAATTAAAACTAATTTAGAGCGAATTTATGCGAATGAGCGAATAATTTATTTTTTGACATCAGATATGTCTCTAACCATGTATCAGCAGGTCGCCTTGCGAGACTTCGTCCTCGCAATGGCGCTCCTCTGATATATGCTCAGCGCTTCTTGACTTCGTCAATCGCGCCTCGCATATAAAACTCTTGTTCGTCGACACTATCAAATTCGCCTGCTAAAATTCTTTCGAAGCTGTTAACGGTTTTTTCGATTGGCACATAGACGCCCTTTTTGCCGGTGAAAGCCTCTGCTACAACCATCGGTTGGGAAAGGAATTTCTGGATTTTGCGGGCGCGCCCGACGGTAATTTTATCCTCGTCCGAAAGTTCCTCAACACCCAAAATGGCGATGATATCGGCAAGCTCGCGGTATCTTTGCAGAACTTTTTGAACACTGCGGGCGATATCATAGTGTTTTTGGCCAACAATCTGTGGATCTAAAGCGCGGGACGTAGATGATAATGGATCAACAGCCGGATAAATGCCAGCCTCGACAATTGAACGCTCCAGAGAAATAGTCGAATCCAAATGGGCAAAAGTAGCAACCGGCGCCGGGTCGGTGTAGTCATCTGCAGGCACATAAATTGCCTGCAAAGAGGTGATTGAACCTTTTTTGGTTGAAGTAATGCGTTCCTGAAGTTCTCCCATTTCACTAGCCAGTGTTGGTTGATAGCCAACAGCCGAAGGAGTGCGTCCTAAAAGTGCGGATACTTCACTTCCGGCTTGAGCAAAACGAAAGATGTTATCAATAAATAAAAGAACATCTTGATTTTTTTCGTCGCGGAAATATTCGGCAATCGAAAGAGCGGCTAAACCGACCCTAAATCTGGCGCCCGGCGGTTCATTCATTTGACCAAAGACCATAGCTAGTTTATCTAGGACACCTGCTTCTTTCATTTCGGTGTATAAGTCATTGCCTTCGCGGGTTCTTTCTCCAACGCCGGCAAAGACCGAATAACCGCCATGCTCTTTGGCAATATTGTTGATTAATTCTTGGATTATGACAGTTTTACCAACGCCTGCTCCTCCAAAAACGCCAATTTTGCCGCCCTTAATAAACGGGGCGATTAAATCGATAACTTTGATGCCGGTTTCGAAAATCTCCTGCTTGGTTTCCTGTTCGGTTAGGGGCGGCGAGGGACGGTGAATTGGATAGAATTTTTTGGCGTGGACTTCACCTTTGCCGTCAATAGGTTCTCCAATTACATTGAAAATTCTACCCAAAGTTTCGGTGCCCACAGGCACTGTAATCGGTTCGCCGGTCGCGATAACTTGCATGTTGCGCTTAAGACCATCGGTTGATCCAAGAGAAATCGTTCTAACTTGATTGTCGCCCAAGTGTTGTTGGACTTCGAGAACCAAACGACCAGATGGTGTTTTGATCTCTAAAGCATCAAATATCTCCGGCAGGTTACCTACGGGAAATTCGACATCGACAACCGGGCCAATGATTTGGACGATACGACCAGTTAATTTACCTTCTCTAATCATTTTAGAATCTTTTGGTATTTTACTTGGCATTTTTGTAATAATTTTAAATTTTCAATTTTTAATTATTAATCAATTTTAAAAATTTAAATATTTAATTTTCAATGAAAATTTTAAATTTCAAATTGAAAATTATTCAAATGCCCTCTGCGCCGTGATGATATCTAAAAGTTCTTTAGTGATTGCTTCTTGCCTTGCCTGATTATAAGTTAGAGTGAGATCTTCGACTAAGTCGCTGGCGGCATCAGTAGCATTTTTCATGGCAACCATGCGGGCAGAGTGTTCCGAAGCTTTCGCTTCAAGAAGCACTTGATAAATCTGGGTGAGGATATGATGGGGAAGAATTGACTCTAAAATTCCATCGGCTGAGGGTTCGAATATAAGGGTATCGGGCTGGTAGCCTGGTAGGCTGGTAGGCTTTTCTAGTTGATCAACTATTGGTAATTCGATTGGTAATAATTGGATCCAAGTAGGGGTCTGTTTGATCGTTGACTGGAAATGTGGATAGAGGAGGCTTACTTTAGAAACTTGGGATTTTTTGAAGGCGTCTTGGGCCATTTTAGATAAGGTTCTTGCTAGGTCAAGAGGTGATTTTTCTTCAGATGAAAAACTTGCCAAAATTTCTGCGCCGGTTTTGACTGCAAAGTTCGTAGCCTTTTTACCAACGGTAATATACTGGGAATTTTTAAGATCAGAGCTTAAAATTTCGCGAAATAGATTGATATTTAAACCTCCGGCAAGGCCCCTGTCTGAAGTTATTAAAATGATGATTTGGTTTGGAGAGTGCTTTTCGGCAAGCAGTGTATGTCTTATCTTACCGGATTTGGTCTTAACTTCGGCAATTATCCCCTCAAGACTTAGCGAATATGGCCTGCCTGATAAAGCTGATAGTTGGGCTTTTCTCATTTTGGCAGCTGCCACAAGCTCCATAGCATGGGTTACCTTTTGGGTATTTTCAATTGACCTAATCCTTTTTCGTATTTCGCGAAGTTGAGCCATTTGTTAGTGTCTAGTTTTCTTTTTCTGTTTGGATTTAGACTTGCGTTTTCTTGTAACCGCTGAAGGTGCTGATTGTTTTTTGATCACTGAAGGCACAGAAGATTTTGAAGGTACTGAGGAATGAACTTTCTGTGCTTTCTGTTTGTTTTCTGTGCCCTCCGTGATCACTTTTCTCGATCCGGATATTGATGCCACTAGTTTCTCCAGTTCTTTTTCGACATAGTCATCAATCTCTTTTTTATTAGTTAGGTAATCCTTAAGTTTTTTGTTGGTGGCAAAAAGAGTGAGAATTTTTTCTTCATATTCCGCGACTTGTTCGAGGGGAATATTGTCAAAATAGCCATTGTTAACTGCCCAGAGAACAACAACTTGATCGGTGACGTCTATTGGCGAAAGGATTGGTTGTTTTAAGACTTCGGTGATGCGGCGGCCACGCTCAAGCCTTTTTAGGGTTGTTTCATCTAGATCGGAGCCAAATTGGGCAAAAGTGGCCAGTTCTCTATATTGGGCAAGATCAAGGCGAAGACTGCCTGCAACTTGTTTCATCATTTTTGTTTGGGCGGCACCGCCAACGCGGGAGACAGACAGACCTGGATTAAGAGCCGGACGGATACCGGCATTAAATAAATCACTCTCCAGATAAATTTGGCCATCTGTTATCGAGATAACATTGGTCGGAATATAAGCGGAGACATCACCCGTTTGGGTTTCGATAATCGGTAGGGCAGTTAAAGACCCGCCGCCATATTTATCTGCCATTTTGGCTGCTCGTTCTAAAAGCCGCGAATGCAGATAGAAAATATCGCCAGGATAAGCTTCGCGTCCGGAAGGTCGTCGCAGTAGTAGAGAAATCTGCCGATAAGCCCAGGCGTGTTTACTCAAATCGTCATAGATAACCAGCGCATCGCGGCCCTTGTCCATAAAATATTCACCCATGGCACAACCCGCGTAAGGAGCTACATACTGCATTGTCGATGAGTCAGAAGCAGAGGCCGCAACGACAATGGTATGATCCATGGCCTTATATTTTTCTAAAGTGGCGACAACTTGGGCAATTTTTGAGGTTTTTTGGCCAATGGCTACATAAATACAGATCACGTTTTTGCCTTTTTGATTGATGATTGTGTCAAGCGTGATGGCTGTTTTGCCAAGGCCTCGATCGCCGATGATTAATTCTCGTTGTCCTCTGCCGATTGGAATCATCGAGTCTATTGCGCGAATTCCGGTTTGCAGCGGAGTGTTTACCCGCTGGCGAAAGACGACACCCGGGGCGATTTTTTCAGTCGGGTAAAAAGTTTTAGTTGCAATTGATCCTTTGGCGTCAAGCGGTTTGCCAAGAGCATCGAGGACCCGGCCAACTAGCGCTTCGCCAACCGGTACTTCAAGAATTCTACCGGTAGTCTCGCAGGCGTCACCCTCTTTGAGTTTTGACCAGTCGCCGAAAATAATAACTCCGACACTGTCTTCTTCCAAATTAAGCGCCAAGCCCGTGATGTTGTGGCCGTCGGCCCGGTGGGCATCTGGTCTGGAGGGGGGAAATAAAACCAGCTCGGAAGAAGAAACATCAGAAAGACCTGAAACGCGCACCACACCATCACCAACTTCGATTACCTTACCGACATTTTTGGGTGTGGTCGTAAATTTAGCTTTTTCTATTTGTTTTCCAATTTCGTCGAGTATGGACATAATTTGCCTAAGGACTAACGTCTAACGTCTAACGACTAAAGCTTTTGCGTTAGTCTTTAGTCATTGAGCGTTAGTCAAACTTTTTAGTTTCGCATCCAAAGTCTCATCATAAATCCAGTCGTAGTGGGTGATTTTGGCTCCAAAGGTTATTTTAGGGCTAGTTTTATAGAGAATTTTTCTGGCACCGGTTTTTTTGAGAAGTTCTTTTTCCAATGGTTTTTTATTCGAAAGAGCCATTGCTGTTTCCAAGATAATTTGCTCTTTGGCAACTGCAGTTTCTACTAGTCTTTTATAGATTTTAAGAATATTTAAAAGACCTGACGGTTTTTCCAAAATCGCCCGCCCTAAAACTTTGCGGATTTTTTCGGAATCGGTTGAACCGTTGGTTAAACTATCCCTAAACATTTGTTTTGCAATAATTTTTTGTTTTTTACGGCTTATCATTAGATTTTACGTCCAATATCGCTTAGGGCTTTATTGGTTAATTGGCGCCGTTCATTTATTTTTAAACTTCGACCCAGAACTCTTTTGACGACTGCCTCAACCAGATTTAAAGTTTCATGCTCTAGCTGTTTTTGCATAGATACTTTTTGGGCCTCGATTTGAACTTTGGCCTCAACTAAAGCAGCCTCAATTGTTTTTCTGGCTTCGAGATTAGTCTGTTGATTAATATTTTCCGCTTCCCTTTTGGCATCAGCGATTAAGATACGGGCGCTATTTTGGGCCTCTGCCAAAATTTGGGCGTTTTTTTCCTCGGTTTTTTGCAGTCTTTCTTCAATTAAATCGGCATTCTTGAGACTTTCTTCAATTTTCTTTTTTCTATCTTCTAAAATTTTGACAATTGGTTTATAGAAAAATCTTTTTAAAAGATAGAGAATTATCAGAAAGTTGACAATTTGTGCTAAAAGAAAAACTGGCTGGATGCCGAATGATTTAAAAATTTCCATAATTTTTATTGCTCAACAACTAACGCTTAACGACTAATGCAAGTCAAAGTATATAGTCAAATTTGGCGTTACGTTTGTCGTTTTGCGTTTAGCGTATTATCCTGTGAATGCCAATATAAGTGCGTAGATGGCAATTGCTTCCGCAAAGGCCATGCCGATTAACATTGCCGGCAGAACTTTACCTTGAGCTTCCGGATTTCTACCGATTGCCTCCATGGCTTTAAAGCCAATAAGTCCAATGGCCAGTGCCGGTCCGATTCCACCAATGGCGATTGCTGCACCTTTAGCTAAAACTATCTCCAAAAAATTTCACCATCCTTTCATAAGTTACTTAAAAATTTAGTGTTCTGATTTCTGCGTTAAGATTACCATGAATACCAGCGTTAGTATAGCGAAAATTAGAGCTTGGATAAAGCCGACAAGTAGTTCTAAAAAGTAAAAGGGTAGTGGTAGAAGAAATGCATAAAATCTGGTGGCGGCCGTTGTCAAAACTACTTCGCCTGCATAAATATTGCCGAAAAGCCTGAATGAGAGCGAAAGGACTTTGGTAAATTCGCTGATAATTTCCAGTAGTCCGACAAATAAAAAAATCGGATTTAAGCTGAAATATCTTTTAAGATAACCGCCAATCCCTAAATATCTGACTGCCAGAAAATGGGTAATTATTAAAGAAACGATGGCCAGCGCCAATGTCGTATTTAAATCCGAATTCATTGAACGAAGAAGGGGCACAAAGATTTTTTGACCGTGTTCAACTCTAAAAAATCCGATTGTTCCAAATCCGGGCAAAAGTCCAAAATAGTTGCCAAGGAGGATAAAAAAGAAAAAACTAGCCACAATTGGCAGAAAAATTTTTGTTTTATCTTCAGCAATTGAGGCAACCAAATTTTGAAAAGATTCAACTAAGATTTCGGCAAAATTCTGAAGACTACTTGGAACTGCAGCTATTTTTCTGGTTGAAACTAAAGCAAAGACTATTAATATAAAGGTAACTACCCAAGTTGTCAGGATACTGTTAGTAATCGGAATCGGGCCGATTTGAAAAAGTTTTTCTGCGGCAAGCGCAATATGTGATTCCATTTTGACCTAATTTGATTATATCAGTAGTAAAGATTAGAGTTTTTTTATGCCTTCAAAAGTAACCATGAGGGTAGTAATTTTGACTCCAGGTTTTATCCCTTCAAGAAAAGTTTTTAGTCGTTGGGCATTTTTGCGGTGAGTTTTTGGCGAGTTATCCTCCCTATAGGCGCCGCAGTCCTCATGTTCATAAATTATGGCAAAAACGGGGTTATGGAGTTTTATCGACAACTCAGAGGCTTTACTGACATTTTCAAAATCACGCGATGCTCCCGGCCAGGCAATTCTGTCAAATTGACCCAAAAGGCCTCGTTTTTCAAGATCTTTTTCAATTTGTTTTTGGAAACGAAAGTCAATGCAATGAATTGCCAGAGCTTTTGTTTTATCTTTAACAGACATATTTCACCTCTTAAAAAAAGGCCATTTGGTTGCCCAAATGCCTTTGCGTCAGTATACTAACAAAGTCAAGCGGTTATTTCAAGATGATACTGAAAATAATCTTTATCATTGCGGGAATTGCCGGTATGGTGGCAATTTTTTATGCTTCTTGGTTTTGGCGGGCTCTTTTGATTCCGATGGTGCTTATCCTTTTTGCTGATGTGGTTTTGGGGTATTTTAAAAAGGAAACTAAGAAATAATTTTTCTTAGAGTTGTTCTAATTTCACTTTTTCCTCCCTTCGACTTCGCTCAGGGTAAACTGCTCGGAAAAAGTTTAAAGTTGCTCGAGCTTCACCTTTTCCTCACCTTTAGGAGTTTGGATGAGGGAAAGATAGCGCTCGGTAGTTGAAAGTCTTTTGTGGCCGGCGACTTTAGAAATTAGAACAAGCGAGGCACCGGAAGAAAGATGATGGGCTACCCAAGTATGCCTAAGGTCGTTGACTTTAGCTCCGGTAATTCCGGCCCTTTTATAATACCTGTCAATGGCAGTTCTGATATTTCTGACCAAAAGTGGTTTGCCGGTTTTAGTGACAAAAAGGGTTTTATTGGGAGTTTTGGTTCTTATTTCTAAGTATCTTTTGAGCGCCGTTTCGGCTGCTTTATTTAAAGGAATAGTCCGTTCACCTCTATTTTCCAAAGGCCTGATATAAAGATGGCCTTCTCTGCCGTTTTCGCCCATAAATACATCATCAGTTCGCAGATTTGCCAATTCGCCAATTCTGATGCCTGTTTGCAGAAGAACCTCGATAATAGCGGCAATTCGCGTGTCATCTCTGGCAGCGTCACGAAGGGCCCGATATTCAATAGGTGTTAGGATTCGCGGAGGTTTAGCTTCGAATTTCGGATGATCAACGAGGGAAGCCGGATCATCGGTAATATACTCTTGAACTTTTAGATACCTAAAAAATGTCTTTGTCGAATTGAGCTTTCGGGAGATTGATTTTAAGGTGTAACCGCTGTTTTGCATCTTAGCCAGAAAGCTTTTGATATCGTCGGCGGTTACCTCATGGACGTGCGCTTTTTGAAGCTCTTGTAAAAACCCTATCAGCTGCTCGATATCTTTGCCGTATGCTAAGATTGTAGCGGAGGCGCGTTTTCGGCCTTTTAAATGTTCAATAAATTCCTTATGAGCTTCTTGCAATTTCTTCATATAGAAAGCAATTGGTGCGGAGTCATACTCGGCTACCGCGTTTGATGTGGTGCAGGTTTTATGGCAGCTAACCAAGTAGTGCTTGGTAAAAAGTTTAGCTAAGTATAATCCTATGCTATGGGTCTTGTCAAGAAGAAAAGCTATCGGTTGTTAAAATCGGCAATAAAATGAAGCCAAATCTATTACTTTTTTTGGCAGTTTTGGTAAGTATTGTTTTAGTTGTTAATAGCTCAAAGCGGATTTTGAATTTGCGAACGACTTCACAGCAGGTTAAAGAGTCCGAGGCTCAACTTGAGAATTTGAGAAAAGATAATGAAAAATTAAAAGAGGAACTGAAGTATAAAAAAAGCAATGAGTTTGCCGAAAAAGAGATAAGAGATAAACTGGGTTTAGCCAGAGAAGGAGAAGCTGTGGTGATTTTGCCAAAAGAAGAAGATCAGCAAGTGACAATTGACAGGCAACAATTGACAAAGCCAAATTGGCGCAAATGGAGGGATTTGTTTTTGGGCAGTTAGTTTAATAAAAAAAACTCGAGCACTTTCCCGAGTCCTTTTTCTTGTAGCGGGGGCGGGAGTCGAACCCACTTCTGGAGATTATGAGCCTCCCGAGATACCGTTTCTCCACCCCGCGTCGATTATAGTCAATGTATTTTAGCCTCAAATGGTTCACTTGTCAACCTAATCGCAGATTGATAGAATACAAGCCACGGCAGTAAGTCTGACGAGGCGGCGTAGCTCAGTGGTAGAGCGAGGGAATCATAACCCCTAGGTCGCAGGTTCAATCCCTGCCGCCGTCACTCTTTTTATCCCACATTTATGTTCACCGGCATTATTTCTCACATTGGTAAAGTTAAAAGTTTCCAGAATAACCAACTTTTGGTTAAGGCGGATCGATCTTTGATCAAACAAGTCAAAAATGGTGATAGCGTGGCGGTTAATGGGGTATGTTTGACGGTGATTGATAAGCGTGCTGATTTATTTCAAGTGGAAGTGATGCCGGAAACTCTAAAGCGGACTGCTCTTGGCGGTTTAAAAAGTGGCGATATCGTCAATTTGGAACTGGCGATGAAGGCAGCAGATCGGTTTGCTGGTCATATTGTCCAGGGTCACATTGATGGTGTGGCGACTGTTAAGTCAATTAAGCAAAAAGGCAATAGTCGCCTTTTTACTTTTGAAGTACCCAAGCAGCTCGGTCGATATATTGTTGAAAAAGGGTCAATTGCAGTTAATGGTATATCACTGACGGTGATTGACGCGAGTAACAAAACTTTTACTGTCGGTATTATCCCTTATACTTGGAGACATACGATGCTCTCTAGCGCTAAAGTAGGCGATCGGGTTAATATAGAGGTCGATATTTTAGCTAAATACCTAGAAAAGCTGGAAAAGGCTTATCATGCTTAAAAAACAGACCGAGAAAATTGAAATCCCGCCCAAGATTGTCAGAGAATCCAGAATTGCCATTATCCGAAGCGAGTTTAATTCTCAAATTACCGAAAGCTTAGAAAGGCATTGTTTAAAAATACTACTTTCTGCCGGTATCAAGCGCAGTCAGATTAAGTTATATCAAGTTCCCGGCTCTCTGGAGATTCCAGTGACTGCCCAAAGAATCGCCCAAAAGAGGCGCACAGATCTTATCATTGCACTGGGCGCAGTCATTCGCGGTGATACCTATCACTTTGAATTAGTTGCTAATGAGTGCGCACGGGGCTGTATGGATGTATCACTAAAATATGGTATTCCGATAATTTTTGAGGTGCTGGCTACTTACAACTCGGCGCAGGCCACAAAAAGAGCCGCCAACGACAGTAATAATAAAGGAAGGGAAGCGGCGATTGCGGCCTTAAAAATGTTAAAAGTACTTGATCAACTTAAAAAGTGAAATCTTCCCCCATAAAAATTAGGGCAAAAGTTGTTGAAGGTGCCGGCCGTGGCAGACGACTGGGGATTCCGACGATTAACCTAGATCCTCAAGCAGCTGGCATTCTGGAAGAAGGAATTTGGGTTTGCCAAGCACTATTCCCTCAAGCTTTCTGGGGGGTTTTGCATTTTGGTCCAAGGCCTGTTTTTAATGAGGAGGAAAAGACTCTTGAAGTTTATCTTTTCGATTTTGACAAAAACTTGCAAGTTCCATTGCATTTGGATCTTGAAGTTTTTGATTACATTCGCGAAGTAGCGGATTTTGAAAGCCCCAAAAAATTGATCGAAAGAATCGAAGAGGATATTAGAGTCGCCAAGCAAAAAATTAAAAGTTATCAAATTAGGTAACTTGGCACTTACAACTTTGGACTGCTGGATCTACCTCACCCTGCCTGCCGGCAGGCGGGCTTGACTTGCTATATTAGGGGTTGATACAATAAAAATGTAACTAGTAATGCTCTTTTGAGGTGATTATAGAAGCTATCTTAGCAGTTGGGCAGAATTGACTGCTAGTTTGATTAATTCCCCGTTGATTGCGGGGTTTTTTTTACTCAAAAATCGATAATGGCCAATTTTTTGCAAATCGAAGAATTTTTAAAAGTAAAGCAAATTCCTCATCAAATTGTTGATCTTGGCGGTGAGGTTTTTACGGTTGATCAGGTCAAGAAAACCGGCGTCGAAGAAGATGAGATAGTCAAGACGCTTGTAATTAAGACCAATAATAACTTTATTGCACTGGTAGTTCGCGGTTGCGATCGGCTGGATTTTAAAAAAGTCAGAAGATTATTTGGCCCTTCGACTGCGCTCAGGGTGAACTGTGAATTGGCAAAAGCTGATGAGGTAGAGAAAGTTTGTGGGGTGCCAGTTGGGGCGGTTTGTCCGATTCTACTTGGGGTGCCTTTATATTTTGACCGCAGGGTGATGAATTTAACTCATGTCAATATTGGCTCCGGTGATTTAACAAAAGGGCTAGAGATGAAACTTTCCGATTTACTTGCCGCTGTTGGTAAGTATCAGGTTGAAGATTTGGTTATCTGATTGACATAATTACCCATAGTAATGTATACTGAATTTAACATGAACACCAAGTCGAGCTTGGTTTATTGGTATTACAAAACAAACTAACTTCGGTTGGCAATTTTGTAGTGCCTGGATTCATGTAAATTTCTAAAATATCAAAAACACAAAACTCGCTAACCGGCGAGTTTTTTTGTGGCAATTTTTTGAGTAAAAATATGAAAAAAGATAATGGTGCTATTGGAATTTTAGGTGGGATGGGACCAGAGGCTTCGGCCCAGCTGGTTAATATTTTAGTGGAAATGTCAGCAAAGGAATTTGGAGCAAAAAATGGTGATGAGTTTCCTGAAATTATTTTAGATTCAATTCCGGTTCCAGATTTTATATCGAATAAAAAAAATATGCCGGTAGCCTTTAGGATGCTGGAAAGAAGAATAAAGATGATGGAAAAAATGAATATTAAAGTTTTTGCCATTGCTTGTAATACAGCCCACATTATGCTCAATAAGCTTAGATTAGTTTCCAAAAAACCGTTTGTCTCTCTTGTTGATGAAGTAGTCAGACAATTAATGAACCAGGGGTTTGGCAAGGTTGGAATATTGGCTACACCAGTTACTATTAATTCAAGATTGTTTCAAGAACCATTAAATCAAGCAAACATAGAACTAATTACACCATCCAAAAATCAATTTCGTACACTCGATGCAATTATTAGAAAAGTTATAGCTGGAGAAATTTCTCGCTTAGACAAACTCAGGTTGATTGGAATTGCCAAGTCTTTAAAAAAGAAAGGCGCTCAAGGGATTATTTTAGGCTGTACTGAATTACCGTTAGTTTTCCCCAAAGACTTCATTATTCCCACTTTTGACTCCTTAGAAATACTTGCTCGAGCTTTATTAAGACGTCATTTTGGAGAGTCAACTAATTAAGCTATACAGCAAAACCGTAGGCTCTGGTATATCAGAGAATGCTGATATAATGATCACAAAATGAAAAAACGAATTTTAACCGGGGATCGTCCTACAGGAAGGTTGCATTTAGGCCATTATGTTGGCTCGCTCAAAAACAGGGTGAAGTTGCAGGATGAGTATGAGTGTTTTTTTATCATTGCGGACTTACATACGTTAACGACACAGCCTGAGAAAACGGCGGAGCTTAAAGAGAACATTCGTCAATTAGTTTTGGATTATCTTTCGGTAGGGATTGACCCTGAAAAAGCCACAATCTATGTGCAATCGCAGATTCCTGAAGTTGCCGAACTAGCGGTTATTTTTAGCAATTTAATTAGTGTGCCTCGACTTCAAAGAGTTCCTACTTTAAAAGATGTTATGCGTGATGCCCATATTGAGATTCCATCCATGGGACTTTTGGGTTATCCGGTTTTGCAGGCTGCCGATATTCTGATGGTTAAGGCTAATTTGGTGCCGGTTGGCCGCGATCAAGCATCCCATATTGAAGTCACTCGCGAGATTGCCAGGGAATTTAATAGAATCTATGACGAAGTTTTTCCAATTCCCGAAGCACTGATTCCCAAAGACATCGGGACTTTGCCCGGGACAGATGGGAAAGCCAAGATGAGCAAAAGCGCCGGTAATGTAATTAATCTTTCAGACGACAGCGCAACCGTCAAAAAGAAAGTAATGGGGATGTATACGGATCCCAAAAGAATTCATGGAGATGAACCGGGGGATGTTGAGGGTAATCCGGTGTTTATTTATCTTGATGCTTTTGTCCCGGAGTTAAGGGATCAGAGTTTAGAGTTAAGAGTTAAGGAATATAAGCAAAGATACCAGAAAGGGACAGTTGGAGATGTGCAAGTTAAGGAATTTTTGTTTGAGGTTTTGGAGGAGTTCTTGCAACCGATCCGTCAGAGGCGGACAAGCTTTGAAAAGCAGCCGGAATTAGTTGATCAAATCCTCAGAGAGGGTACCACAAAAGCCCGCGCCGAGGCGCAAAAAACGCTGACGGAAGTCAAAAAGGTAATGAAGATTGATTACCCATAAGCGCTAGCAAATTGTTTTTTCAAGTGTTAGAATTAGTTTCCAAACATGCCCGATAAATCAGAAGATAAAATCCCAAATAAAACAGAAACTACACCCAAGGGTAAAGGCTTTGGTTCAGTTTTGGGAAAAGGCAAACCCTCAATGCCCAAAGTGCCGGTTCCAAAATCATCTTGGAGGGGTTTTTTAATTTATGCGATTTTGGGAATTTTGCTTTTTGCTTTTTTTGCATTCACTTCCGCACCGACTTCCAGATTTATGCCTGCCGAACCGCTTTCGAAAGCCATCAATGATATTAAAGACAACAAAGTTGAAAATATAGAAATTGACGGCGATAGACTTAATGTTAAGTTGAAGGATGGTCAAACATATATATCTAGAAAAGAAGAGAACCAATCGTTCTTTACGGCAATAGAAGCCGCCAAAGTTGATCCTTCTTACGCTTCAATTACGGTCAAGGATCGTACTTTTTCCCAAGCGTGGGTGACTATTTTAACTACCTTTTTGCCACTGGGACTGATAATCCTCTTTTTCTTTTTTATTTTCAGACAAGCAAGAGAAGGAGCATCTTCCGTTTTTTCATTCGGCCAGTCTCGCGCCAAACAATTTACCCGTGATATGTCCAAAGTGACTTTTGCCGATGTGGCCGGAGTTGATGAGGCAAAGCAGGAACTTCAGGAGGTTGTTGACTTTTTGAAGCATCCGGAAAAATACCGGGCAATCGGGGCAAGAACGCCAAAGGGAGCACTTTTGGTGGGACCGGCCGGAACCGGTAAAACCTTATTGGCGCGTGCGGTTGCCGGTGAAGCAGGAGTGCCGTTTTTTTCTGTTGCCGGTAGCGAATTTATGGAGATGTTGGTAGGAGTTGGAGCAGCCAGAGTACGCGATCTTTTTAATCAGGCCAAAAAGACGGCTCCGGCGATTATTTTTGTAGATGAGATTGAGTCAATCGGCAGGATGCGCGGTCTTGGTTTTTCCGGCGGCCATGACGAGCGCGAGCAAACCTTAAATCAGATTCTGGTTGAAATGGACGGTTTTGCGCCAAATGACAATGTGTTTGTGATTGGGGCAACAAATAGGCCGGATCTTTTGGATCCGGCATTGACTCGGCCGGGCAGGTTTGACCGGCGGGTGGTTTTGGATTTGCCGGACATTGAAGGTAGAAAGGCGATCATTCAGATTCACATGAGGGGTAAACCTTTTGCCAAAGATGTCGATATCGAAAGACTGGCCAAAAGAACGGTTGGTTTTTCGGGAGCAGATCTTGCCAATATGCTTAATGAGGCGGCGATTTTGGCGGCAAGGGCTGCTAGACGGGAGATTGAAAATCTGGATCTTGAGGAGGCAGCGACTAAGGTAAAACTCGGGCCCCAGAGGAAAAGGATGCAGTCGGAGGAAGAAAGAAAGATGACCGCTTATCATGAGGCTGGGCATGCGATTGTTGCCCATTACCTTCCGAATGTTGATCCGGTCCATCGAATTTCGATTGTCGCGCGGGGAATGACCGGCGGGCATACCTTGGTGCCGCCATCGATTGATCGGTATACGGAAACCAAGACAAGGTTATTGGAACGAATTGCCACACTACTTGGTGGAAGAGCTGCCGAGGACTTGATCTTTGGCGAATTTACGACTGGGGCGGCTTCTGATTTGGAAATTGCTTCAACGATGGCTCGGGAGATGGTTACTCAGTTTGGAATGAGTGAGTTGGGACCAACGATTTTTCAACCCCACCCGCAGTTTGGCATTTGGCCGATTATGGGGCCGGAAGCCAGCCAAGTTTCGCCGGAGCTGGCTGCCAAAATCGATAAGGAAATTTCTAAAATTATCGATGAAGGGTACGAACGGGCTCGTGATGTTTTGGCCAAGCATAAAGCTAAACTTGACCTTGTTTCCAAAACCCTCCTTGAAAAAGAAACTTTGGAGCGTGATGAATTTGAAAAATTGGTGGGCCCGCCTAGACAAGCTGGCGAGGCTGGAAAGCCAACTTCTGATGGGGAGATAAAGTTTAAAAAAACTGCATCTGCCAAAACAAAAATCAGTGCCAAAATCTCCAAACCCGCTCAAGCATAATTTACCTAAATAGGGGTATTTTCCCTTTGCTGTGTTGGCGTAAATCGCCGATTATTTTTTCAAAAATGGGCCTAAGTTTTGCTTCATTTGAGAATTCAGCATCCAAGAGATTTGGCCAATAATAAACGACAAATTTATGACATCCTTGGGCAATTTGTTCAAGATAAGAAGCATGCTCTGGCTGGACTTGAAAATAAGGTTGAGCCTTTCCTGTTTGTTGGTTAAGAACAGGAATATCGGTTCCGGTATTAAAACTCCTGATTTCTTCGGCAGCCAGAACAAATTCCCCTCTGTTTCTCAATTGCTCATCCATGTGGTCAATTTCAGTTTCGTCATCAACTTGTGCATAATTTGGGGCAACATCCAAAGTATGACTTATATGATGGATGTCATGCGAAAGGCCCCACGCTTGGCTGACAATTCTTGCAAGTTCATCGTCTGTCAAATATAAAAGATTTCGGCTGTTTAGAGGTTTTGTAGGTTGAGGGTGGCGGCTGTAAAGCGGAGCAAGAAGCAATCTGTAAAGAAGGTCTAAGCCTCGGCATCTTGGATTCAGATATAAAGCATCATGCATTTTGGCTCTTAACTCCAAGAAGATTGAAAGCCTTTGGATGTTGTTGAAATATGGTTTACCTGTGGAAGTTAGCCTAATATCTTTGTAAAGATCGGCCCAATTTGGGTCAGCCCGAACTAAAGCTGCTATTGGTTCGGTTAAGACGTCCAGCACGTTGGGAATATCAATGGTATAAGGATCACCAATGTAGTGGTCAACATCGCAAGCAGTGTAGCTGATTTTATCTGCCAGGTCTAATAGTTTTCCAAGGATGCCCTGGCCTCTAATGGTGGCCAGGATTTGCCTTTTTTGAACTCCGAATCTTTCGAGAGCTTTTAAATCATATCTTCTTAGAAGTCTTGAAATCGCTACTTCTTCACTTAAGGCTTCAGCATCAAGTTCTATTGTTGCATCGCCAAAAGGTGGCATTGCTATATCATGCATTAAAGCCGCTACTACTAGTTGATTCTTTTCTTGTTCGGGCAAACCCAGACAGATGGCCATTCCCTCGCCAACTTTTGCAGTAGTTAGGGAATGAGATAGCCGGGTATGGGAGAAGTCCGTACCTTTGGAAAATTCATAAATTTGGTCTTTGGTTGAATGGAAGAGAAGGCCAAGTTGACCAATATAATTTAGTCTAGAGAGTGGTAGGTTTGCATAGATTGCCCAATAAATCTCACCGGTGATATTGCCAGGTAGTTCATTTCCATTATCGTCTGTTGTGGTCCACCTTTCACTTAAATATTGATATGGTTTTATTTTGCCGCTTTTAAGAGCTTCGGCGGCGTCAGCAAATTTAACTTGATTTAACCAATGGATATCAGAATATGGAAGACTGACTCTTATTAAAATATCTCCTTGCTCCGGTTTTAATTGTGGATCTGGTTTCCAGTCTTGCCAGTAAGCTCTTGGCGCTTCGATTCGCATAACGGCTAATTATAATTTTTTAAGGCAAGGAGTGCTAATTGTGCTAAAATTTGAGCGTAACTTCAACATGAAACGATTGCTTCTTATCGATGGCAATAGCCTTTTTCATCGGGCGTATCATGCGCTGCCGCCAATTACTGATAAAAGTGGTGAAGTTGCCAATGCGGTTTTTGGCTTTTCCAACATGCTAATTAAGGCGACTAATGAAATTAAACCCACCCATGTGGTTTGTGCGTTTGATACGAGTGCGCCGACTTTTCGCCATATTGAGTTTGAAAAATACAAAGCAACCAGACCGGCGCCGCCTCCAGATCTTTATCCGCAACTTCCTAAAGTCAAAAAAGTTTTGGATGCTTTTGGGATTGTCTATTTTGAGAAGGAGGGGTACGAAGCGGATGACATCTTGGCCACTTTGGCCAAGAAATTTCAAATTTCAAATTTCAAATTTCAAATTATCATTCTTTCCGGTGATCGGGATTGTTTGCAGTTGGTGGATGGTAATGTCAAAGTTCAGATGCCCTCCTTCACTAAAGTTTCGGAGGGTAAACCCAGATGGGGTGTGTTGGTTGGTGCAAAGGAAGTTCGCGAAAAATATGGACTTGAGCCTCATCAGATGGTTGATTACAAATCTTTAGTCGGGGATGTTAGCGATAATGTGCCGGGAGTTACTGGAATTGGGCCAAAGACAGCGGCCTCTTTACTTCAAAAATATCACACTCTTGAGAATCTCTTTAAACACATGGATGAGCAACCGGAATCAGTCCGGTCAAAGCTTAAAGACGGTAAAGAAACAGCTTTGGCTGCTAAAAAACTGGTGGAGCTTGATCGAAGGGTGGGTATTGAGTTTGAGTTGGGAAAACTGGAATTCAAGCCTGATTGGGAAAAGGTCAGGCGAGAATATGAAGAGTTGGGATTCAAAAGTATTGTGGCCAAATTACCCAGAGGCAGAGAAGAGGTGCCACAGGTACCAAATGTACCAAAAGTACCAAAGGTTTCAAAAGGTGGAACAATCAGATCTCAAAAACAGCTTGAATTGATCAAATGAGAGTGGCTTTAGTTCATGATTTTTTAATTGAGTATGGTGGTGCCGAAAGAGTTTTGGAGGCACTTCATGAAATTTGGTTCAAGGCACCTGTCTATACCGCTTTCTATAATCCAGATTCTTTGGGGCCGCATGCTAAAAAATTTAAAAACTGGAAGATAATTACCAGTTGGGGAACAAAATTGCCCTTTTGGCAAAAACTAGTTTCACCTTACCGAGTATTTTCCAAGAGTTTTTTTGCAAGTTTTGATTTATCTGGTTTTGATCTGGTAATTTCCTCAAATGCCATGTATATGGCCAAGGCAGTTACCCTTCGACGAGCTCAGGGCAAGAAGTTACCAATTCATATTTGCTATTGCCATACACCTCCGCGCCACCTCTATGGTTATCACACTGCTTCTGATTGGGAGAAGAATTTTTTCTCGCGAATCACCGGTTATGTTATTAATCACTTTATGCGAGTTTGGGATTTTGAGGCGGCTCAGCGAGTGGATTATTTCATTGCCAATTCGAATGAAGTGGCGGCTCGAATTAAAAAGTTTTATCGACGAGATTCAACGGTGATTTATCCACCGGTGGACACTCTAGCGTTTAGTAATCAGCGTCTAGCGTCTAGAAAAAAAAGAGAGTCACTAGCCTCTAGCTCTCTAGACTCTAGACCCTATTTTTTGGTTGTTTCCCGCCTTGTTGCTGCCAAAAGAGTGGATTTGGCAGTTGAAGTTTGTAGCAAATTGGGACTGCCGCTAAAGGTTGTAGGGACAGGAAGGGAGCTTGAGTCACTTAAAGAGCTTGCTCGTCAGTCAAGTGTCAACGGTCAACTGTCAACGGTCCAATTCTTGGGAGAAGTTAGCGACCAAGAATTGATAGGGCTTTACCAAAATTGCCGGGCGGTGATTTTCCCGGCAGAACAGGAGGATTTTGGCTTGGTACCGGTTGAGGCAATGGCAGCAGGCAAACCGGTTATTGTTAATGCTCAAGGCGGAGTACTGGAGTCAGTTATCAACGAAAAAACAGGGGTATATTTTATACCGGCGACAACAGGATCTTTAACAATGGCTTTAAATAAGTTTTTAGAGCTTGAGAAAAAAGGCGCCTTTGACCCCAAATTTATCCGTAAGCATACGCAGAAATTTTCAAAAGACCGTTTCAAACGCGAAATTTTGAAGTTTGTGGAGAGTAAAATTAAGTAAGAAAGATGGAAAATAAATCTTTGGCAGAAATTGCCACTAGCCCTGAAAATTCCCGAATTCGTGCCGAAATCTGGGGCGATTTTGTTGGTTGGGATGACAGAAGACGAGGCGAAAATGGATTTTTAGTCAAGCAGTTAAATCAACATCGAGCAAGGAGTATCCTTGACGTTGCCCTCGGTGACGGTGTGGATACAATTTATCTTTTACAACAAGGCTTTGAGGTTTCGGCAAACGAGTATGATGATGCCTTTCGACAAAAGGCTATTGAAAATGCCCAAAAAGAAGGTTTGGTTATTGCACCGACTGCTTTAGACTGGCGAAGGCTTGATGAAAAATATCCTGCCGATTTATACGATGCTGTCATATGTTTGGGGAATTCCCTAACCTGCCTTTTTGGCCGCGAAAATCAGTTGGCGGCTTTGCGGCAGTTTCGTCGAGTTTTGAAACCGGGGGGGGCCTTGTTAATTGATGAGCGGAATTTTCAAAGAATTTTGGGTAACAGAGAGGCGGCCCTAAAGGGAGAACTACATTCGCAAGGGAAGTATTTATATACTGGTACGGATAAAGTCGAAGCTAGGTTTGCCGAAATTAATGAAGATTACATCATTATTGAGTACTTTTACCAAGAGAAAGGCAAGAAGGCGTACTACAAGGTTTATCCATTTCCTCTGCGCGAATTGCGAAGTTTACTACAAGAAGCAGGGTTTTCTAAAATTGAACAATTTAGCGATTATCAGCCGGGTAATAACCCCGATGCTGATTTTTATCAGTATGTTTGTGTAAAATAGCCTTGACTGTTTTCCTCAAAAGCTGATATTGTATAATACTGTATATCAGCCGCCACGTTTGACGTAGCCCTGATATATCAGAGGAGCGCCATTGGCATGACCGAAGCCAAGTCAGACTTGGCGAAGGGTGCCAAGGCGACCTGCTGATATAATCTCAATTTATGGAAAAGCAGATTCTTACCATCAGACAGACCGCAAAACTTCTTCAGGTTGATTCCAATACAATTTATAGATGGGCTAGAGTTGGTAAATTCCCGGCATCAAAAATTGGCAAAGAGTGGCGAGTACTGCGATCTGATGTTTTGAAGTTTTTGGAATCGCATAAAAGGAAAAGCCAGTTTTTAACAGAAGTTCAAGAAGCGGAGTTGATAACTGCTTTAATGGGCAGACGAGAAATTCCACTTAAATTTCAATATTTCGGAGAAGGGGCGGACAGGTATACATCATTCCAACATCCTAAGGAGTATGGAGGAGAGTCTGAACTTGATATCCTTATGGACAATCAAAGGGAAATACTAAATTTTATAAGCAGGAAGAGAAATAATCTTTTGGATTTAGGCTGTGGTGATGGTAAGAAAGCAGCATTTTTTATTAGTCATTTGGAGAAAAAAATTGACGGGTATTTTCCCCTAGACTTGAGTCTTCGGATGCTTGAAATTGCCTCGCATAATATGAGTCTTGCCCATCCAGATTTACAACAAGAAAACTTCCAAGATGATTTTGAGCAGGGCAACATTGCTAATGGAACCTACTATTTGCATAGGAGATATGGAGCATCCAACTTAATTTTGTTTCTCGGACAGACAATCGGCAATATTTCGGATGCCCATCGAGTGCTCATTAATATTAGTGAGAGTATGACAGATGAAGATTTACTGATAGTAGGTATGGCTTACTACAATCAAAGAAATGTTCCGGTTGATGCTTATAATGTTTCCGGGGCACTTGAGGTGATGTGGACGGTCCCAGAAAAAATTGGTTTAAAACGCACTGATGCCAAAATTTATTGGACTTGGAGTAAAAAGCGAAGACAACTCGAATGCCATCTGGAGTTTCTTAAAGATTGGTCACAGACATTTGGTGGGAATCTTTTAAGATTTCCAAAGGGGCAAAGGCTGCTATTGGCAATCTCAAGGCGATTCACCAGAGATGATATTTTTGAGCTTTTTGCCAACGCGGGTTTTAAAATTGAAAGCCTTTTGATTGCTAGAGAAAGAGATAACGCACTGGTTTTGAGTCGACCACATAGTTGGGAGAAGAAGATTTAAGTCTCAATCCCCCCCTCTTGAATCCTTCTTTAATTTGTGCCTAAAGTAAAAGTAGGATGGGAATTTTGGGAAGGAGAGAAGTAGAACCTATGTCTTCACCTCCGGAAGGTTTTTTCTCTCGACTTGAGGATGGTTGGGATGGTGATGAAAGCACTGGAGTGCCGGAAGAGCAAATTACTCGATTTTCCAATAATCACCACAGAATTGGTCAGCACCCTGATGAAAGTTTACCTCGACCCCCGATTGGTATGGGTCGTGATACCACTTTATAATTCCCCAATCCTCAATTGTCCAACCAGCCAAATTAAGTTAGAATAGTTGCTCAAGGAGTATGTTGTGCCGGAGTTGCCTGAGGTAACTGTAATCGTAAACGGATTAAATAAAAAGCTTAAGGGCTTGGTTTTGCAAGGCGTTGAATATGACTGGCCAAAGAAGTTTGATTGGGGGGAGTATTCCATTGCTGATCTTAAGGGCATGGTAGTTAAAAATGTCGAACGACGAGGCAAGGTAGTGGTGATTAATTTGCTAAACGCTAAACGACTAAAGACTAAAGCTGGCGTTAGTCGTTCGTCTTTAGACATTAGTCGAATTTCTATTCTTATTCATCTCAAACTCACCGGGCAGCTAATTTATCAAGACGCAAAGACTCGTATTGCCGGAGGGCATCCGATTCCGCCTTTGAATTTACCGGTACCTAATAAGACGACCCGAGTAACTTTTACTTTTACAGGTGGAGGCTACCTCTACTTTAATGATGTGCGTAAGTTCGGCTGGGTCAAGATAGTTGAAAGTGAAGAGTCGAAAGTCAAAGAAGCGATTGGTCAGGAGTTGGGGCCGGATGCGTTGGTGATAAGTTTTAAGGAGTTTCGCGAAAGGCTAAAGACAAAAGGCCAATGGCGTATTAAAAAACTCTTGATGGATCAGACATTCATTTCCGGGGTTGGTAATATTTATTCTGATGAGGCATTATGGCGAGCCAAAATTCATCCGAGAAGAGCAGCCATCAGCCTTTCGCCTTTGGAAATTCGCAATCTTTTAAGAGGAATCCGAGAAAGTTTAAATTTGGCGATTGAAAAGGGCGGATCGAGCGCCTCGGCGTTTGTTGATTCTGGCGGAGAACGCGGACTGTATCTTTCCTATGCCCATGCTTATCATATGACGGGTAAACCCTGTGCGCGTTGCAAGACGCCAATTATCAGAGAGAAAATCGATGGTCGATCGGCTCACTATTGTCCCGTCTGCCAACGGCTTAAATAATGAGATTAATTCCAAGACATTATCTTGCACTTCTTAGCAATCGGGATTTTTTTCTTTTAATTTCCATTATTTTTATTGGACAGCTCGCAACTTCTTTTTTAATGTTATCCTTGGTTGTTTCGGTTTTTGCCAAGACTGGTAGTAATTTCGGAGTTTCGGGAGTGGTTCTTTCATTTACCGTCCCGGGATTTTTATTGATGGCGGTAGCAGGTCTTTCTGCCGATATAATTGATCGCAAAAAGATTATTGTTTTCGCTAATGCAATAATTACTTTAGTTGTTTTTTTAATTTTAATTTCCCAAAAGGCAGTTTATGCTTCCATTCCTCTTTCATTTTTGTATTTTGCCGGCAATACTTTTTTCTTACCGGCTTCCTCGGCTGCCTCTGGTCAGTTGGTCAGAAGGAAGCAGCTTTTGATTGCCAATTCGATATTTATCTTTACATTATCTTCAGGAATGATTCTGGGACTTTTTGCCGCTGCCATTGTTCATTTTTTCTTCGGTAATCAAGTAACCTTGGCGGTCTGTGGAATCCTATTGGTGATTGCGGCAATGCTTTCGGTATTATTACCATCTCTTCTTCCTCAAAAATCGCGCGACCATTCAATTGCCAAGACACTGGCAGATATTGGTAGGGCATTCATTTATATTTTTAATCAAAAGATTGTTTGGTTTTTCTTTCTGGTTTTTGCTTTTATGCAAGGGATTGTGGCCTTTGGGGTAACATTGGCACTGGGGTTCTTTGATGAGGTAGTTGGCTTATCAATTAACAAAAGCCCGATATTTGTGATGCCACTTATTGGATTGGGGGTGCTTTTTGGATTGATCTTTGTGCATAGTGTTAAGGCGAAAGAAGGAAGACTAGTGACTTATGGAACAGGTTCGATGGGTTTTTCTACTTTAATTTTAGGCTTGATTTTGCGTTTTGACTTAGTTGTCGAAAGACTGTTACTTTTGCCGGTGGCATTTTTTTTAGTCCTTTTGGGTTTTGGAGTGATTGTCTCAGTGATTGCTTCAAGGACCGTTTTGCAAAAAAAAGTTGCCCATAATTTTCAGGGGACGGTTTTTGGAGCCAACATTCTTTTGGCTTCTTTTTTGGCTGGGGTGATGTCGCCTTCTGCTGCCGGTATTGAGGCGCTTTTGGGTTATGTCAATGTTTTAGTCTTAGCAGGGCTTGGTTTTTTGACGCTTTCGGCTCTTTCTTCTCAACTTAGCAATTCATGGAAATTTTAAATTTACATCTTGTTAACTTTCGCAATTTTTTAACAAAAAGAATCGAATTTTCCCCAAAACTGACAGTAATAATCGGACCAAACGGCAGCGGTAAGAGCAATATTTTGGAGGCGATTGGTCTTTTGTCGGCGATTAAATCAACAAGGGTGCAAACTGACTATGATCTGGTTAAATTCGGCAAGACTGAGGCCAAAATTGAAGGTAAGATTGCAGGATTTGAACCAAAAACCCTTACTATTAATTTCCAGGTGATTGATGAGCTTTATGTTAAAAAAGCCTATTTTATAGATTCGGTTAAAAAACGCCTTATTGATTTGAGTGATTTTCTGTCTTTAGTTGTTTTTGGTCCTTCGGATTTGGATTTAGTGACCGGCTCGCCTTCTATTCGTCGGCATCATTTAGATAGCGAGCTTGCCAGTATTGACAGGAATTATTGGCGGGCTATATCTGGCTACAATAAAGTGATAGTCAGAAGGAACAGAGTCTTACAGCGGATTTCTGAAGGTTTTTCAAAACCGCCAGAACTTGATTTCTGGGACGAGAGACTGATTGCGCATGCAAAATTTATTTCACAAAAAAGGCAAGAGTTTTTTGAATTTTTAAATTTTGTTGAGCCGACTTTTGCCCAGACATCAAGTCAGACAGCAAAATGGCTGGGGGATTTGAGTTGGGTTTTAAAGCCAAGTTTAGTCAATGAGGAAAAACTTAGCCGAAATCGAGAGAGAGATATTGCTGCAGGAATGACTCTTTCGGGTCCGCATCGTGATGATTTCCAGTTTGTATATCGATCCAGAAATCTGGAGTTTTTCGGTTCGCGCGGAGAGCAGCGAATGGCGGTTCTGGCCTTAAAACTGGCGGAGCTTGAATTTTATAGCGTAAAGCGCCAAACCCGGCCGATTTTGGCTTTGGATGATATTTTTTCGGAACTTGACTGGGAACACCGGGAGGCCGTTCTTTCGGTTATTGATAAGCAGCAGACAATAATTACAGCGGCAGAGCGCGAATCTGTGCCCAAGGAGTTATTTAAGAAGGCAAAGTTGGTGGAGTTGCGGTAAATGTGCGATAATTGTTTTGATGTTTTCTCCAAAATTTACTATCACCAATAAAATCCTTGCTGATATCGGGCGGATTGAGGCGGCGCGAGAAATTATAGAAAACGCACCGCTGGTGCCGGCATATGAAGCGAAGTTTCGACAAGAGGCAATTATAAGAACTGTTCATCACGGTACTCATATTGAAGGTAACCCTTTAGATACGGGGGAAGTTAAAGCAGTTCTAGAAGGCAAAGAAATAAGTGCCAAAGATCGGGATATTCAGGAAATTTTAAATTACAGGAATGTGCTTAAGTACATTGATAAGGGTCAAAGAATCAAAGAGTCAAAGAGTCAAAGAATTAGTCAAAAAGATTTGCTTGCGATTCATAAGTTGACTGTTGAGAGAATTCTTGGTTATAAGCAGGCCGGAAAATATCGTAAAACGCAAGTTGTCGTTAAAAATTTTAAAACCCATCAAGTAAGTTTTGTGCCGCCAAAGGCCAACGTTGTTGTTTCCCTAACTGGTGATTTTTTCGATTGGTTAAATAGCCAAGAATCAGAATCAATCCATCCGGTCTTAGTTGCGGGTATCAGCCATTATGTTCTGGTTTATATTCATCCTTTTGTTGATGGTAATGGTCGGGCAGCGCGGGCCTTGGCTTCGATGGTTTTGTTTAGGCGGGGTTATGATATCAAAAAATTCTTTTCTCTCGAGGAGTATTTTGACAGGAATGCCCACCATTATTACAAAACACTGCAGGCGGTTTCCAATCAAAAGGTAGATGATCTTTCCGATCGTGATTTAACAGTTTGGCTTGAGTATTTTTGCGAAGGTTTGGCTGATGAGCTGGTAAGAGTTAAAGAAAAGGTTCAAAAACTGTCACTTGATATTCGTTTAAAAGGTAAAACCGGTCAGATTGTGCTTTCGGAGCGGCAGGTCAAGATTGTCGAATATATTGAAACCTATGGTTCGATAAGCAATAGAGAGTGGCGGGGTTTACTTCGTGAGTATTCCGACGATACAATTTTGCGGGATCTTAAGGATTTGCAGAAGAAGGGACTTATTAAGAAGAAAGGTTCAACTAAAGGAGCGGTGTATGTACTTAAATGAAGAGTGAGAGTGTGAAAGAATTAGAGAGTAAAAGAGAAAGGAATAAAGGTTATCACAAGCTAATTTTATGGCAAAAAGCGAGAGAGTTTTTGAAGCTGGTTTATAAATATTCGGAAAAGTTCCCAAAAAGTGAGGAGTATGTCTTAAAAAGCCAATTGCGAAGGGCTGCAATATCTGTTGTATTTAACATCGTCGAAGGTTATAGAAGATCAACCACAAAAGAGTTTATCCGTTTTTTAAATATCTCAGGCGCTTCGTTAACTGAAGTGGAAGCATGTATAGAAATAGCAACCGATTTGGGTTATTTTACACTGGCAGATTATCGATTACTTGAAGAAAGAAGAGTCGAAATTGAAATTATTTTATTCTTTTTTGAAAAGTCATTAAGAAAAAAACTTTAACTCTATAACTCTTATGCTCTTTAATACTTTGTCAAAATATTTTGAAAAACTGGAGACAACTTCCAAGAGATTGGAGCTGGTTGATATCCTCTCAAAACTTTTCATCGAGTCTGACTCGGCTGAAATTGGCAAGATTTGCTATTTGATACAAGGCCGGGTGGCGCCGTTTTTTGAACCGGTGGAAATGGGGATGGCGGAGTCGACAATTGCGCAGGCGGTCGGAAAGGCTTTTGGCAGGCACAAAGAGGATGTGATCAAATCATACCGTAAGTTAGGAAATATGGGCTTGGCTGCTAAAGAGCTGGCGACTAAAGCTAAACGACTAACGATTAAAGCTTTGTCAGTAAGTGAGGTTTTTGGAGAATTGAGGAAAATCGCGGATTATTCAGGTGAAGGAACAGTGGAGAAGAAGGTTTCGACACTTGCTGAACTTTTAAAAAAACTTGATCCAATATCAGTAAAGCATGTAGTTAATATTCCTCTTGGAACTTTGAGACTGGGAATTGGCGACCCAACCGTCATGGACGCGCTTTCTTTGGCCAAGCACGGCGATAAATCACTCCGGCCAGTTATTGAGAATGCTTACAATAAGACAAGCGATTTAGGTTATGTAGCAGAAACATTTTTCAAGAAAGGTATATCTGGAATCAAAAATATTAAACTAGTTGTCGGCAAACCCATTCGTCCCGCACTTGCCGAAAGACTACCTTCTGCTGAGGAAGCAGTCAAAAGGTTAGGTCAGGAGTTTGCAGCAGAACCAAAGTTCGATGGGTTTAGGGTACAAGTACATTTGGATAGAACCAGACGGCAGGCGGGTCCTGTCAGCAGTTTTCCTCCCGCCAGTGCTCGATCTTCAAAAAGATCACCGCAACCTGATTCCGAATCAGTTGATCTGCGCGCTGTCGGGAGCCCTTCCACTGCTGCCACCCGCCAACCTTTTGTCCAACTTTATTCAAGAAATTTGGAAAATACCACCCATGCTTTTCCTGATTTAGTCAAAGGCGTTATTGAGGAAGTTGGGGCAAAGATTGCGATTTTAGAAGGGGAGGCAATTGCCTACAACCCGCAGACGGAGGAGTTTTTACCATTTCAGGAGACGACCAAAAGAAGGCGCAAATATAAAATCGAAGAAATGGCTCAAAAGTTACCTTTGGTAATGTTTGCTTTTGATCTTTTATATTTAAACGGCAAGGATATTTCCGTGCAACCATACAGAGAGAGACGGAAGCTTTTGGAATCAATTGTTAAAAAAGACGGTAAAGTGGTTAGGCTTGCTGAGGAAAGAGTACTCCACAAAGCAGAAGACATCTCAAAATTTTTCAATGAGGCAATTTCCGAAGGTCTTGAAGGGCTTATGCTTAAAAAACTTGACAGTCCTTATGTTGCAGGCGGCAGAGGATTTCACTGGATTAAATTCAAAAGGGCTCAATCCGGGGAACTTACCGATACAGTTGATTGTGTTCTTTTGGGAGTTTATAGCGGACGGGGTAAAAGGACCGCGTTTGGGGTTGGTGGACTTTTGGTTGGAGTTTATGATGAGAAGCGCGATGAATTTGTGACGATTTCAAGAGTTGGAACTGGTTTGACTGACGAGGAATTTAGGAAAGTAAATGAAATCTCTAAGCATCTAAGACTATCCCATAAGCCCGCGCGAGTTAATTCCAAAATCGAGCCAAGCTTTTGGATTGAGCCAAAAATTGTTCTTGAGATTTACGCGGATGAAATTACCAGATCGCCGGTTCACACCGCTGGTTGGGATCCTTCGACAGGTTCAGGGTTTGCTTTGCGGTTTCCAAGGCTGGTAAAATTCCGCGAAGCTGATAAGAGAGCTGAAGATGCCACAACAGTGAAAGAAGTTAAAAAGCTTTACCAAAATCAATTTAAGAAAGGGAGGTGAAATGGAAAAAATTCAGGTTACGGAACCGTTGCCGACAAGGCCCTTGACGGTTGAAGAGCAGGCAGCAAAACCCACTCCAAAAAGTTTGGAGCAGATTAGGGTAAGAGCAGGGGAATTACGAAGAGCTTTAACAACAGAGCATCTAAGTCGAATCGGTCCATCAGGTGCTGGATTGGACATAATTTGTAGATAACTTTAGTCTTCTTGACAGTTGGGAAGAGTGGATCTAAGCTAAAGTTAGATGTCTGCGGCAGAAAGAGATTAAAAAGTTATTTTAAATCTTTTCTCGCGAACAAGAGTTCTAAAGAAGAGGTAGTCTACTTTCTTACTTTAGCCTTTTTTTAAACAAATTCTCTGTATAACCGCCTTCTTTTACATTTTCCTCTAGACATAAGGGTAACTTTCAATTTAAATGAATCCGTGACACAAAACGGAAAACCTCATTGGGAAATAGAAAAAAAAGATCTAAAGCAAGTAGAAAAGTACATTGAGGACTATTGGCCGCGATTGGTGCGTTATCATCTAAAAGATTCAAAAAGTTTGATTGGTCTGCCGAATCCTTACATTGTTCCGGCAGACGGTGAAATTTTCCAGGAACAATATTATTGGGATTCTTATCCCATTGTGCGGGCGCTTATTAATCACCCCAAATACTCAAAACTTGCTATTGGCATGGTTAATAATCTGTTCTATTTAATCCGTCGATTCGGAATTATTCCGAATGCCTCAAGGATGTATTTCCTTTCGCGTTCCCATCCGCCGCTTTTATCCAGCATGGTTTGGATTGTCTATCAAAAAATGAAGGACAAAAGGTGGTTTCGCGAAGCAATTGCCTGTGTTGAACATGAGTATAACGAAGTTTGGATGGGGACAATTCATCTGCGGAACTTTAGACACGTTTATCGGGGACTTTCCCGATATTACGATTTAAACGCTGTCCATGTTTTGGCGGAGGCAGAGTCTGGGTGGGATTTGACAGCAAGGTTTATGGGTAGGTGTATGGATTTTTTGCCGGTTGATTTGAATTCTTTCCTCTATCTTTACGAGGTAGATTTGGCAAAATCATACGAGGTTTTAGGAAATGTTAAAAAAAAGGAGAAGTTTGAGCAGGCGGCAAAAAAACGTGCAAAAGTGATGAATGATTTGATGTGGGATGAAAAGGTAGGCTATTACTTTGACTATGATTTTGTGAATAGAAGAAGGAGTCGCATAATTACCATTGCTGGAGTTTTTCCCTTGAATGTGGGAATTACAACGAAGAATCAGGCAGACAAAGTCGTTAAGATTGTTCAGAGGGATTTGCAGAAGAAGTGGGGAGTAGTGCAATCTGTTAGATTTGTTGAAAATTTTCAATGGGATTGGCCGAATGGCTGGGCTCCTTTGCAGCTAAGGACCATAGAAGGGTTGATGCGTTACGGATTTAATAAACTGGCAAAAAGGTTGGTTCTAAAGTGGCTAGCTTTAAACATTAAAGTTTTCAAAGAAACGGGTCATTTATGGGAAAAGTACGATGTTGTTCATGGACATATTGGAGTGCCAGATCGCTACCCTACCCCCTCTGGTTTTGCCTGGACGAATGCAACGTTCCTAATTATGGTCAGAGTCCTTAAGTTTTTAGAAGAACATTCCCACGAGGGTTCAACTCCCGTTTGGCTGGTAAGAAGACTTGGCTGGTTATAACAGTAAAATCTCAGTTGACATTAATAATATTTTGGCGCAAAATGAGTGCGCTCCGAGCTTTTGTTTGCAAATGTAACTTAATGAAATTTGTTGCCGATCTTCATTTACACAGCAAGTATTCACGCGCGGTTTCGCAGCAGATGGTTTTATCTAAAATGGCCGAGTGGGCGAGTTTTAAAGGCATTAATGTTTTGGGAACCGGCGATTTTACCCACCCATTCTGGTTTGAACAGTTGAAAAATGAACTTGAGGAGGCGGGGAATGGGATGTATCGATTAAAGGCCATAGGTGATAAGTCAGTTGTCAGTGGTCAATTGTCAGATGTTCAACAGGAAGTTTACTTCCTGTTGTCCTGCGAGGTTTCTTCAATTTACAGTCAGGGCGGCAAGGGTAGAAGAATCCATAATTTATTTTTCTTCCCATCAATGTCTGCTGTTGAGAAATTTAATAATGAGCTTTTAAAACGCGGGGCCAATTTGCGATCCGACGGCCGGCCGATTGTGGGAATTTCTTCCCGTGATTTAGTCGAAATTGCCCTTGGTTGCGACGAGCATGTTTTAATAATTCCGGCCCATATCTGGACTCCTTGGTTTTCGGTTTTTGGATCGTTTTCGGGATTTGACTCGATTGAGGAATGTTTTGGAGATTTAGCCGGAAATATTTATGGAATCGAGACAGGGTTATCAAGTGATCCGGCGATGAATTGGCGAATTGGTGATTTGGAAGGAAAGACGATTCTTTCGTCTTCCGACGCCCATTCTCTTGCGAAAATGGGTCGGGAAGCAACGGTTTTTGAGGCAGATGAGATAAGTTATGATAGTATTTATGGAGCTATTACTCGGGGTCCTGTCAGTTCTTTCCCCCCCGCCAGTGCTCAGTCTTCTTTCACATCCCAACCTTCTCAATCTTCCAAACCAGAAGCCTTGCGCGCTGTCGGGAGCCCTTCCAGAACAGCCACCCCTCGTATTGCCTTTACAATCGAGTTTCATCCGGAGGAGGGGAAGTATCATTTCACAGGGCACAGGGACTGTAATTATTCTCAGGGATCGGAAATATCAAAGACAAAAGGGACGACTTGTCCAGTTTGCTCTCGTCCACTGACGGTTGGCGTGATGGATCGGGTAGAAGAGTTGGCAAAAAATCAAGTATCAAGTATCAAGTATCAAGTATCTGCAAATGGTGTCAGGTGGGTTTATCCAGATGGTTCCGGGCGACCGCCATATGTTTCTTTGGTGCCTCTTTCTGAAATTTTGGCCGAGGCTTTGTCATTGGGCGCTGACACCAAAAAGGTAATGGATACTTATATGCTTTTAGTCAGTCAATTAGGCAGTGAATTTAATGTTCTTTTAAAGTCAGATTTAAAAGATATCGAACGGTTTACTTCCCAAAAAGTAGCTGAGGGAATTGAAAAAGTAAGAAATGGAAATATCGTTGTTGAACCCGGCTATGACGGCAAATTCGGAGTAGTTAAAATTTGGCAAAACTCGCAAGAATTAGAAGAAAAAAAGCAAGCCAAAGACGATAATCAAGAAGAATCTCAGCTTAACCTTTTTGCTTAGATGGGAGGTGAAACGAATGGTTACCAATCAATCAAACAGAAATTTAGTTGCGGCCCTGTCATACCTTTTGGGATTTGTTACCGGGATTGTAATTCTTTTAGTCGAAAAAGATGACAAATTCATCCGCTTTCATGCTATGCAGTCGACCGTTGTTTCTGGCGCTTTATTCATTTTAAGCTTCGTATTAGGGTTTATCCTTGCGCCAATAGGTATTCTGGCAACTTTGGTCAATATTATTATTTCGATTGCCGGTATTATTGTTTGGATAGTATCGATGGTTAAGGCTTATCAAGGCCAACTTTATAAATGGCCGATTGCCGGTGATTTTTCCGAAAAGCAGATTAGTAGATAGGAACCGTAAATGATTTTCGAAAATAAGAAAGCTTGTTTCTCGCAAGCTCGAAATAAGAAAGCTTGTTTTCTCTAACATGGTTTTCGAAAATAGAATTCATGCCGGTGAAATACTTGCCAAGAATCTTGCCAAACTTAAACTTGACCCCCAAAAATCTACCGTTGCCGCAATTCCCCGCGGGGGTGTGGTTGTTGGGGAAGTGATTGCTTCTAAACTAAAGATTCCCCTGACCGTTATTGTCATAAAAAAATTGGGAGCTCCTTTTAATCCGGAACTGGCCATTGGGGCAACTGCTGCCCATGGAAAGCCTATTTTGGATCGTTGGTTGATTGCTGATCTTAATGTATCTGGCGATTATCTTAAAAAGGAAATTATCAAAAAGAAAAAGGAAGCGGCGGCCAGAGAGAAAAACTTAGGGATAGTGCTTGAGCCCGATCAATATAAAGAGAAAGTAGTGATTATTGTCGATGACGGGGTGGCTACCGGTCAGACGGTTCGGGCTGGAGCTAAAATTATCCGTGCGTTTAATCCGGCTAAGTTATATCTTGCTGTCGGTTGCGCATCTCCTCAGGTAATCGATCAATTGCATGAAGACTTTGATAAAATAATCTGTCCTGCGATTTCTGCTGATCTTATGGCAGTCGGACAGTTTTATAGAGATTTCAGGCCGGTGGAAGACGCCGAAGTGAAAGATATCCTTGCACGCTTGACAAACAACCCATAGTGGTTATATAATCTGCGCCAATATGAAAGAGTTCAAAACTCTTGCTCAATATCTAGAAGAAAGCGGCCATGCAGATGCCGCTATTCACACACGAAATTTAGGGACTGCTTTACGAAAGACAGGAGAACTTCCATCAAAGCTGGGACTTGAAATTACGGATGGTAAGAAAGGTGGAGTAAAAGAAGAAGATATTTTAGTTCAGATAGCCGGTGAGTATTTAATAAAGCCTCATACACAAGAACTGCTTACATCAGTGTGGCAGAGATTCTGGGAGCTGGCAGCGTCGAGAGCCAATGTCGATGTTGAGATTCCAGCTTTAGAAATTACAGAAGAAGAAATTAAGGAAATTGAAAATTCCGGTGACGTTTTGTACTTTGTACCAGACAATATTTCTTTGGAAGATCTGGGTAAAATGTTTCCAGTAATAGGCAGTCACTGGTCAGTTCAAAAAAGTTCAGCCGTAACAGTTGCCAGTTCCCACAAGGGTTGGAGAAGAGCAGAATTTGATTTGGAGTCGTCTCACTTGAAAACTAATGAAGATGATCTTGAAAAACTTTTTGCCGAAAAAGGAAGAGAGGGCTTGGATTTGATGGAATTTATAATACTTAGAGAATTTAGTAAGATCACCAGAGGTCATTATTTAAATGAAACTGAAACAACTTCTCGTCTTCTTAGTTCTTGCATTGGGGGCCGGGTGGTCGGCGCCCGCTCCGGTTCGGGTGGCTATCTGGGTGTCGCTTCGGGCTTGACGCCTGGCTTTCGCGGTTCGAGCATTGGTGGTCGTTCATCCGCGGGAGTGCAGTAAACTTTAACTTTTGAACCTTTGAACTTTTTGTTCCTCTGTTCTTTTTCTTACTTTTAATTTATTAAACCCCGTGATATTCTTTTTAGTGAGAGTAGGTTAATGAATCTAAGGTTACGGCTTTAGGTCACCGAAATCCTTGTTTTTCCAACAAAATGTGAGAGTCCTGTAGTTTACGGATTGCAGGAGAGTGCATTGGTATAAAGCAAGACACTCCTTGTTTTAGGCTATGTTGAGGGGGTGAGAAGGGTTTACAAGTGTAAACTTGTTCCTTCGCTTTGCTCAAAGAATAAAATACAGCGGTGAGAGTAATCAAGCCGCAGTGATGACAGAGGGCTTAAGGCAAATAAAGTGGTTCTTGTTAATGAGAGCCGGGTGGTCAACGCCAACTCCAATTCGGATGGCAATCTGAATGTCAATTCGAACTTGACGCCTGACAATCGCAATTCGAACATTGGTGGTCGTTCATCCGCGGTAGTGTCTTGCCTCTTTACATTTTTAGAGATCTTTTCCAGCCACCAAGCATTTTGCCAATTTCTAGTAGAGTTTGTTGGAGTTGGATATATTTTCTATTGTCTAGAACTTTTGTATCAAGGGCTAGTCTTATGAGAATTTTTGTAATTTCAAGGTGAAGCTGGGCTTTTTCAAGATGGTTATATTTTTGTTCGCGCGCAGAATATCCAGCGGCTATTACTGATTCAATAATTTCTAAAGTTAGATGATCTAGTTTATTACCTAAAGTAAAACGTTTGTCTTTAGGAAAATTAGTGAGGGTCTGACTCAAATTCTTGTAAAAATCATAAAGTTTGGCAAAAATAGGTATGTCAAGCGTAAAGTCCTGCGGGGGGGGGCATGGTTAAAAGTTCAAAAGTTAAAACTCAAAATTCAATTAGTTAGTAACTATTCTCAGTTAATCTCAATTGAAAGCCTTTTTCAAGCATGGAGAGAGTTTAAAAGGGGTAAAAGGAATAAAATGGATGTGCAAGTTTTTGAAAGAAATCTCGAGGATAATTTATTTGATCTAGAGCGCAAGCTTGAAACAAAAACATACAAACACGGCAATTATCAAGATTTTTACATTAATGATCCTAAAAGAAGACATATTCATAAAGCTTTAGTTGGCGACCGGATAGTTCACCATCTTTTATACAAATACCTCTACGGGCTTTTTGACAACACTTTTATTTTTGATTCGTATTCTTGCCGTCTAGGTAAGGGGACTCACAAGACAGTTGATAGGCTCGAGAAATTTGCCAGAATTGTTAGCAAAAACTACAAAGAAAAGTGCTGGTCATTGAAACTTGATATCAAGAAGTTTTTTGATTCAATCGATCACCAAATTCTGCTTAATCTTATCTCAGATAAAGTAGAGGATGAAAATATTATTTGGTTAATTAGAGAAGTCATTCAAAGTTTTTCAACCCCTAATAGGGGTCTGACCCCTAAAGGCATGCCACTGGGTAATCTAACCAGTCAGATCTTTGCAAACATCTATTTGAACGAACTTGACCAGTTTGTTAAGCATGAACTTAAAATTAAGTATTACATTCGTTATGCAGACGATTTTGTTATATTAGACGGGAGCATTGAGAAGTTAATTCACTATGTTAATATAATGGAATCGTTTCTAGAAAAGAAACTAAAGCTTAAGCTACATACTAAGAAAATTATAATCAGAAAGTTGGCGCAGGGAATTGATTTTTGTGGCTATGTTGTTTTGCCTCATTACTGCCTAGTCAGGACAAAAACGAGAAATAGAATTTTTAAAAGAGTATTAAGAGAAGGAATTTCTAACCAATCTCTTCAATCCTATCTTGGGCATTTTTCTCACGCTCAGACATACTATTTGAGTCGAGATTTAAATAATCAAGCTTGGTTAAATCAAATAAGGTGATAAAATTAACTTCATGAAATTGATAGTAGGACTCGGTAATCCTGGAGCTAAATATAAAAATACCCGTCATAACTTAGGTTTTATGGTAGTTGATGGCTTTGCCAAAAGTGAGGGGCTTGCCTGGCGTTATAATCAAGACTTACTGTGTTATTATTTTAAATCTTCTGATTTTATACTGATTAAACCTTCAACTTATATGAATAAATCCGGCGAATCGGTTCGTCTGGTATCCAATTTCTACAAAATAGAACCTAAAGATATTTTGGCAGTCCATGATGATTTGGATTTGGAATTTGGCAAAATTAGATTTGTATTTGATAGTTCTAGTGCAGGGCACAAGGGAGTTGAGAGTCTTATTGAAAGTTTGGGAGGTTATGAATTCGGAAGGCTTCGTGTTGGCATAGCTAGACCACCTGATGGTGTTGATCCCGAAAAGTATGTGCTTGAGGAGTTTACCCCAAAAGAGCAACAAGAACTGCCTTCTTTAATCAGTCGATCGCTGGAGGCGGTTAAATCCTACATTGAGTTTGGAATTGAGGCGGCGATGAACAGATATAACTAGTATCTAGTATTTGGTATTAAGTATTTAGTATTAAGTATGAATTTCAAAGATCAGGTTTTTGAACAAGTTAAAAGGATTCCAAAGGGGAAAGTAGCCACTTACGGGCAAATCTCAAATCAATTTAAAATTTTAAATTTAAAAATTAAAATTGACGCCAGGATCGTGGGCTGGGTTTTACATGCCAATAAGGATCCAAAAGTACCCTGCCATCGGGTAGTTGATAGGAATGGCAGAATCGCACCCAATTTTGCATTCGGGGGAGCAGAAGAGCAAAGGAGAAGATTATTGGCTGAGGGAGTAAAGTTTAATGATAAAATGCACGTTGATCTTAAACTTTGTTTTTGGCAAGGATAATTTTCAATTTATAATTTTTAATTTTTATTCAATTTTTAATAATTAAAATTTAGATTTTTAAAATTCATTTCAAATTTAAACTTGAAAATTTAAAATTATAATGCGGGTCCAAATTCGCATTTTCGGTCAAGTTCAGGGAGTTTTTTTTCGCAGTCATGCAAAAGAAGTGGCTGATCGTTTAGGACTGGTCGGCTGGGTCAAAAACAGAGAGGATGGTTCTGTTGAACTTGAAGCTTCAGGCAATAAAGATAAACTCGAGCAATTGGTTGCCTGGTGCAGGAAGGGTTCATCTTCTGCAATAGTAGGAGAAGTAGAGGTTAAATGGGAAGCGTCATCAAGAGATTTTAAGAGCTTTGAGATTATTTATGAGTAGTAGAGTTTATGTCGGTACTTCTGGCTGGGTGTATAGCGACTGGAAAGGTGCATTTTATCCTCAAGACTTACCTCAGAAAAAATGGCTTGAGTATTATTCTCAACATTTTAAAACGGTTGAGGTAAATAGCACGTTTTATCATCAAATGAAGCCTGCGACTTTTGAGAATTGGGCCAAAAGCGTGCCGGAAGAGTTTACTTTCGCTCTCAAAGGAAGCCGATTTATTACTCATATCAAAAGATTAAAACCGGATCGGATCTCGGTTGAGAGCTTTATTGAGTCATCAAAATGCTTGGGTGATAAACTTGGTCCGGTTCTTTGGCAACTTCCGCCAAGATTTAAAGCGGATGAAAAGAGGCTGGAAGCCCTTTTAGTTCAAAGTTCAACCCGTCCTCGACCGAGTCGAGACGAGGTCGGGAAGTTTAAAGTTAAAAGTGGAAAATCAGCAATGTTGGCTTTTGAATTTCGTGATCCTTCTTGGTTTGACGGGTCAATCTACCAGGTTTTAAGAAAGTATAATGCGGCATTAGTGATTGCCGAGTCAGGAGGACATTGGCCATGTGAGGAAGTGATTACAGCCGATTTTACCTACATTAGATTTCATGGTGAAGGAGGGAGTTACGCAACTTCATACACCGCTGATGAGCTGAAAATTTGGGCCAAAAAAATCAAAAAATGGCAAAAAGCGGGGATTGATGTCTATGCTTATTTTAATAATGACGTCGGTGGATTCGCTGTGGATAATGCTAAAATGTTGATTGATTTAATTCGATAGGCTTATTGTTGCTTCGCAACAATCTTTAATATCAGCAGGTCACCTTGGCACAATTCTTCGAATTCGTGCCAATGGTGCTCCTCTGATAGTTTTGAAAATCGTAGATTTTCAAAGATAATGATGTTGGTGGATTTGCTATAGAAAATGCTAAGATTTTATCCAATCTGTTAGAATAACCCCTTGCAATATGCCTATAAACATTTCAATACTTGGGTCTACCGGTTCAATTGGGACTCAAACGCTTAACGTAGTCGATCAGTTCAAAAATTCATTCAATGTTGCAGGGCTTGCTGCCGGAGGAAATCTCAAGCTACTGCGAAAGCAAATTAGAAAATATCATCCAAAAGCTGTTTCAGTCATAAGGAAAGAGGATGCGCGACTTTTAGGGAAGTCCTACTTTGGAGACGAGGGGAATTGTTTAGTTGCCACATTACCCAAAGTTGATAAAGTTGTGGTTGCGACACCTGGACTTGCGGGTATAAAGCCGACACTGGCGGCGATTAAAAGTAAAAAAACAGTTGCTTTAGCAACGAAGGAAGTTCTGGTAGCGGCTGGAGGGATAGTGACCCGTGAGGCTGCCAAGAATAAGGTCAAAATCTTGCCTATTGATTCGGAACACTCGGCTATATTCCAGTGTCTTGAAGGCAGAACTTTATATGAGATAAAGAGGATTATTTTAACGGCATCCGGCGGGCCGTTTAGAGGGAAAAAGCTTAAAGATTTGAAGAATATCCGGCCAGAGCAAGCTCTGGCACATCCAAATTGGAAAATGGGCGCCAAAATTACCATAGACAGTGCGACACTTATGAATAAAGGTTTTGAGGTTTGCGAGGCCATGTGGTTATTTGGAGTTCCACTTTCTGCGATTACTGTTATCATCCACCCGCAGAGTGTTATCCACTCGGCAGTTGAGTTTGTTGATGGTTCAATTATTGCCCAGATAGGGCCTTCTGATATGAGACTGCCGATTCAATTTGCCCTACTTTATCCAGGAAAACGTCAGAAAAATAACTTTAGAAGATTTTCGTTTGATGATTTCTCAACACTATCATTTGAGGAACCGGACACGAAGACGTTTAGATGTTTAGATCTAGCATATAGGGCAATAAAGATTGGGAAAACCGCAACAGCAGTTCTGACTGCCGCCAATGATATTGCGGTTGAAGCATTTTTGGCGAAAAAATTGCCTTTTTGGCGAATACCCGATGTAGTTGAGTCAACGTTGCTAGTACACAAGAATCGGGAGTACTCGTCACTTTCGGAAATTTTGGAAGTGGATAGCTGGGCGAGGAATAAAGCCCATGAATTTGTAGTAAAATTCGGAAACTAGTATTTGTAAACAAATATGAATTGGTTAATTGTTGTAGCTGGGGGAAAAGGGGAGCGGATGGACTTGGGCGTCAATAAAATTTTTGCCAAAATTGGCAATTTGCCGATTCTTTACTGGACTCTTCTGGCGTTTGAAAAAAGCAAAATTATTGATCGCATTATTATTTCAGCTGGGGAAAAAGATATGAAAAAAATTGAAAAGCTTATTAAAAAATATAAATTTAAGAAAGTAAAACAGTTAATGCGTGCAAGTACTTCACGGCAAGACTCGACCTTCATGATTTTGAAGAGACTTAAATCACTTTTTAAAAAGAATGATTTAGTTGGAATCCATAATGCTGTTAATCCATTTGTTAGTCAGGATGAGATTCGAAAAGTTTATTCGAATGCCCAAAAGTATGGTGCAGCGCTTTTAGCTCAGAGGGCAAAGGATACTGTTAAGATTACAAATGATCAGTGGTTGGTGGTAGAGACGCCTCTTCGGCAACACTCTTGGTATGCTCAAACTCCTCAGGTCGCAAAATTTGGTAAGTTATACCAAGCACATTTGGAGGCTCGCAAGAATAAATTTTTAGGCACGGATGATGCGCAACTTTTGGAAAGAATTAGGATCAAACCAAAAATTGTGCCTTGTTCTAATCAAAACTTTAAGATCACGTTTCCCGAGGATTTAGCAATGGCCGCTCAAATATTAAAAACATGGACAGAGTAGGCATTGGTCAGGATTCACATCGATTTAGCGCTAATAAACCATTAATCTTGGGAGGGGTTAAAGTAGCCAAGAATGGAGGAATGGCAGGGGATTCGGATGGAGATGTCATTTTGCATAGTCTTTGTAATGCTCTTTCATCGGCAATGGGTGGTGATTCTCTAAGTACGTGGTCTGATGATATGTGCCAAAGAGGAATAAAAGATAGCAAAAAGTATGTTGAGGCAATTTTTGCGAAGGTGAAAGTCCATAAATACAAAGTTCTAAATGTTTCAATATCCATGGAGGCAAAAAAGCCATTTATTGAACCTGAGGTTGCAGGAAAAGTGAAAAAGACTATCGCAGGCCTTTTAGAAATTGACAATGGACAAGTTGGGATGACTTTTACTTCAGGAGAAGGCCTGACCCCATTTGGGAAGGGATTAGGGATTCAATCAATCTGTATTGTTTTACTCTCGCATGATTAAGGTAGCCGCTTATGCTAAGTTCGACTTAGCGATTCATATTGAGCCTAAAAAAAAAGCAGACGGATACTATCCTGTACACTATATCGATTGTCAACTGAGTCTTGCGGATAAATTGTCATTTGAACCCAAGGATCGCGATATAGAAATTGTCTGTGATCATCCAGGGGTTCCCAAAGGCCGTGATAATTTTGTTTGGAAGGTTGCTGATCTTTTAAGAAGCAACATTAACAAAAACAAACTCGGAGTCAGAATAACACTTACAAAAAATATTCCAATCAAGGCGGGTTTTGGTGGTGGTAGTTCTGATGCGGCAGCAACACTTGTAGGCCTTTGTAAACTATGGAAAATTAAATTATCTGATAACTTGGCTAAAAACCTGGCCAAAGATCTAGGGAAAGATTTTTATTACAGTATTTATGGACGCGTGAGCGAGGTGATAGGGGACGGAAAGGATTATAAAGTAGTACCAATAGGTGCTTGCCTACCACAGTTTTGGTTGGTAATTTTAGTTCCGAAAGAAGATAAACCATCAACTGGCTGGATTTATGAGTATTTAAAGGCTAAAAACATCGGTCACAGTTTTGGTAAAATAGCAAAGTTAAAAGAGGCAATTTTGAAACACAATAAAACAGGGATACTTGCTAATCTTTCCAATGACTTCGAGAAGGATGTTTCTTCATATTTTCCGGTGATTGATGATATGAAGGAGAATTTGAATCGATTAGGAGCGCTTTCTGCTATTATGGCGGGCGCAGGGCTTTCGGTTGTAGGATTCTTTGACAGCCAAAAGAAGGCCCAAAGCGCCAAAGAGTCTTTAGAACAAAAATATAGGCAAGTTTTGGTTACTAACATAAACTAATTTAATGTATAAGCGCGATAAAACCAGACCGGTAAAAATAGGCAACTTAACCATCGGCGGCGGTAATCCTATCCGCGTTCAATCAATGACCCAAACCAGAACGAGCGATGTTGAAGCGACTGTTAAACAGATCGCAGAGCTTGAGAAGGTTAGCTGCGAGATCATTCGGGTGACTGCCCCTGATATGGAGTCAGCAAGAGCATTAGGTGCGATAAAAAAACAGATAAACATCCCCTTAGTTGTCGACATTCATTTCCAGTATCAACTTGCTCTTGAGGCAATTAAACAAGGAGTAGATAAGGTCAGGATCAACCCTGGAAATATTGGCGCAGTTGATAGGGTAAAAGAAGTAGTTATTGCCTGCAAAAGAAAAAATATTCCCATCAGAATTGGCGTTAACATGGGGTCATTAGAAAGGGATCTTTATGCCAAATATGGCGGGTTTGGCATAGCTCGGGTGATGATTGAATCAGCGACACGCCACATTAAAATTCTGGAAAGTTTGAAGTTTTACAATATCGTAGTTTCTTTAAAAGGATCTAGTAATGTTTTAACTCGTCAGGCCTACATGCTTTTTGCCAAACGCTTTAATTACCCTTTGCATGTCGGTATAACCGAGGCCGGAACTCTTTGGGCAGGGACCATCAAAAGTGCCG